>Ga0134125_10002867_pt1 | contig 20226 bp, 16 predicted proteins | sample KB31751_FD_96464 | JGI IMG/M metagenome (GOLD analysis project Ga0134125, IMG submission 96464) | Terrestrial soil microbial communities with excess Nitrogen fertilizer from Kellogg Biological Station, Michigan, USA - KB3-175-1 | ecosystem: Environmental > Terrestrial > Soil > Unclassified ... | reverse complement strand
TTTTTTGTCGATCCGGAAATCGTAGGAGCCGCCGACGAGCAGTTGCGGCGCCGTGAGTTCGATGGATTTTCCGGGGATCATATTCTCGGTCTCATAAAAGACTTCCTGTACGGCCTGGTCCAGCGTGAACGACCAGGCGTTGAAGGTCGTGGTGACATCCTTGCCCACGATGCCGAGCTTCCACCGGTTCCCGATGAGCTGAACGGCCGCGTCGACGCCGAACCCCCAGGCATGCGCGAAATTGCCCGCGCCCTGGTAAATGATCTTCGCGTTCCCGCCGAAGTTGAAGATATTCCCGTTGCGCGTCTTCGATTGTTGGGCCAGCGTCAGGATCAGGGCATAGTCAGCGGAAGAAAAAGTGGTGATATTGGAAAAATTGACGGACCCGTCCGGCTGAACGAGAAATATCGTGTTGGGGATATCGTCCACGGCAAACCGCAGCAGCGAAATGCCCAGCGTACGCTTGTTATCCTTCAGCGGCAGCACCAGGTTGCCGAAATCGTACTTGCCGACGCCGGCGAAGTATTCGGCATGCATCAGGCTCAGTTGAGGAAGATCCCTGACATTCGCCAGCGCCGCCGGGTTCCAGTAGCCCGCGGTGCCGTCCGAAACAGAGGCCACCTGCGCGTTGCCCATGGACATGCCACGTGCGCCCGCGCCGATATTCAGGAATTCATTGGAGTATTGGGTGAATTGCGCGAATGCGGGTAGGCTGGGTAAGGAGCCGGCAACGATCAGGAGGGAGAATAATAAGTTCTTACCCCGCATTCTTTTCAGCATAAGCCAACGGTTATTGGGTTTTTAGCGGATATCCAGATATAACGGGCATTCCATCACAATATTGTACCCTAAAAACCCCTAATTTGCGCCCTAAATCTCCTTGATTTTCATGAACCTGATCGAAGAATTAAGATGGCGCGGAATGGTCCGCGACATCATGCCGGGAACGGAGGAACAACTGGCAAAAGAAATGACGGCGGGCTATATCGGATTTGATCCGACCTCGGACAGCCTCCACATCGGCAGCCTGGTTCCCATCCTGCTGCTCGTGCATTTGCAAAAAGCTGGACACAAACCAGTTGCACTGGTGGGCGGCGCGACCGGCATGGTGGGAGATCCGAGCGGAAAAAGCGAGGAGCGCAACCTGCTGAGCGAAGAGGTCCTGGATCATAACCTCGCCTGCGTCCGCAGGCAACTGGAAAAATTTCTCGATTTCAACCCGGCGCTTCCGAATTGCGCGCTAATGGTAAACAATTACGACTGGTTTCGCGACATGCGTTTCCTGGATTTCATCCGGGACGTGGGCAAACATATTACGGTAAATTACATGTCTGCAAAAGACAGCGTAAAGAAGCGGCTGGAAGGCGAAAATGGGATGTCTTTCACCGAATTCACCTACCAGCTCGTGCAGGGTTACGATTTTTACTGGCTGTACACCAACCGGAACTGCAAGCTGCAGATGGGCGGCAGCGACCAGTGGGGCAACATCACCACCGGCGCGGAACTGATCCGCCGCAAGTCCGGCGGCGAGGCCTTTGCCTTTACCTGCCCGCTGCTGACGAAGGCGGATGGCGGCAAATTCGGCAAGACCGAAAAGGGAAATATCTGGCTCGATCCGGAAAAGACCTCTCCCTACCAGTTCTACCAGTTCTGGCTAAACGCCAGCGACGCGGATGCTGAAAAATGGATCCGCATTTTTACATTTCTGACGGCGGCCGAGATCGGGGAACTCACGGCGCGGCACCACATCGACCCCGGAGGCCGCGTGCTTCAGAAAAGCCTCGCAGCCGCGGTCACCCGTTTTGTCCATGGCGAAGAAGGATTGGAGAAGGCGCTCGCCGACACGGAAAAGATCTTCGCCAACCAGACCGCGCCGGCGGAATCGCTCAGTGAGGAAGACCTGCAATCCATGGAAGGCATTGCGCGATTCGAATATCCGGCGTCGAAGCTCAGCGGCGGCATCGACATCGTCAGCTTCCTGGCGGATACCGGCATCATGCCGAGCAAGGGAGAAGCCCGAAAGACCGTCCAGGGTGGCGGCGTCAGCATCAACAGGAAAAAAGTGGACAGTATCCAGCTATCGGTCGACGATTCGCTGCTGTTGCACGGTAAGTATATCCTTGTCCAAAAAGGAAAAAGGAATTATTATCTCGTCGCGGTGGGTTGAGGGCTCCATCCCCACCTAACGAAAGTTCTATTTTCCTGCGCACCCCGCCGCCGTAGTTTGCATCCAAACATTCCACCATGCAAACGCTTCGCTTCAACCCTTTCAACCAGATCCACAAAGGTCTCCGGGCCTTATTGTACGACACCGCGCTCCTGATCCAGCACACCGACTTTACGGACAAGGAAGAGACCGGACGGACGGCGGCGCGCATCCGTTTCGTCAACGAGCTCTTCGCGCACCACGCCCGCGTCGAAGACGACCTGGTGTTCCCGATGATCGCCTCGTATGCCCCCGGGATCGTGGCGGATTTCGAAAGCCAGCACCAGACGGACCACGAGTTGTCCGTCACCCTCGAAATTTGCCTGAGCCGGTTCGGGGAAACCAAGTCTCCCGAACAGGACATGGCGGCGGGGAACGAGCTGCTCCAGACGTTCAATTCCTTTCTGGCTTTTAACGTCGAACACATGAAAAAGGAGGAGACCGTCGTCAACGCGGTACTTTGGAAACACTACACCGACGCTCAGCTGATCGGGAAGACCCAGGAGATCAGCGCTTCGCTGTCGATGGAGGAAAAGCTGGTGCACTCCGCGTGGATGCTGAAAGGTTCTGCCGTTCATGAGATCGTCGCCTGGTACAGGGGCATTCAAAAAGGCGCGCCGCCATTTGTTTTTGAGAATTTTTGCCGGCTCGCCGAATCGACGCTGTCCCCCGCAAGGTGGGACCGGGTAAAGGCGCACCTGGAGCTTGCCGTGGCTTCGTGATGCCGCCACCGCGATAGTGGTCGGGCAAGCAGCCCCGCGACGGGAAGCCCTAACTCAGCAGCGCCGGGCTCTGCCGGTACGTCCTTAACACGAGCTCGCCGAACAGCGTATTCGCCCACGCAAACCATTTGCGGGTATATTTCGCCGCGTCATCCTTATGGAACGACTCGTGCATGAAGCCGGTCCCCGCATGGCTGTGCTGCAGCATTTTCAGGCAGGCTGCGATCTCCTGCGAGTCATGGCTGGTCAGCGCCCTCACGATGATGCTGATCGGCCAGATCATATCGAGCCCCGCGTGCGGCCCGCCGATACCCTCGCCGGCCTTCCCTTTGAAGAAGAAGGGGTTCGAGTCGCTCCACAGCATCCGGCGTGTGTTCTGGTAGACCGTATAGCCCCGCCTGTCGTTGTGCAGGACAGAGAGGTCTCCGTTGTAGAGGCTGCTTTGCAGATAGGGCAGCGCCAGCAGGCTGGGGACATTCGCATCGTCCATCAGGGTATGGTTTCCGAATCCGTCGGCCTCATAGGCAAAGACTTCTCCGAACACCGGGTGCGTCACGATCGCATGCTCGAGGAGGGCCTTCTCCACCTCTGTCTCCAGCGCGAAGGCCGGGCCGAGCAGGTCGCTGCCCGCGCCCAGGGCTTTCAGCAACGTCCGCAACTCGCGCAGGCTGCTCAACGCGAACAAATTCGAAGGGATCAGGAAGGGATAGATCGTCGCGTCGTCGCTCGGCCGGAACATGGAATGGATCAGGCCCACTTTTTTTGTCGGGTACCCATAGCCTCCAAGCGGCACGCCGTCCGTCGCCCAGCTGGTCACGCGCTGGAAGCTGTACGGACCCTGCCCATCTTTGCGTTGCTGTTCCCTGAATGTCTGCAAGACTTTGCCCATCGCCGCCAGCCAGTCCGAATCGAACGGCGACCGGTCTTCCGTCTTCTCCCAGTACCCATACGCCAGCCGGATGGGATAGCACAAACTGTCGATCTCCCATTTCCGCTCATGGATGCCCGGCTTCATGTCCGTGATATCCGTCTTCTTCCATTCGCTCACGCGATTCGGATCTTTGTAAAATGCATTCGCATACGGGTCGCGCAGGATACAGACGACCTGACGGCGGATCACGCCCCGGATCAGTTGCTGCAGGTCCTTGTCGGTTTTCACGAGCGAAAGATAAGGCCAGACCTGCGCGCTGCTGTCCCGCAGCCACATCGCATCGATATCGCCCGTGATCACATAGGTGTCCGGTTTGCCCCCGGAAACCGAAAAATCGACCGTCGTGTCGAGCGTATTGGGGAAACAGTTTTCGAACAACCATCCGATCTCCTTGTTCCCGATGTTCTCGCGTACTTCCCGCGCGATCTTGTCCACCGCCTGACTCCTGAATTTCCGTTTCGCCTCCGCGATCCGCACCACTGGAAAGCCGTCCTTATCCGTCCGCGCATCGGCCGCCGAAGCCTTGGCGAAGGCGGCCCGCGCATCGGCCGCCGAAGCCTTGGCGAAGGCGGCTCCAATTACCGAATTTCCGGCCATCATCCCCGCTCCGGCGAGAACACTTTGTTGCATGAACTTTCTCCTGCGCATACGGTCATTTTTTCGTCGCGCAAACTACGCTATTTTTCTTGTAGCGCATCGGCGTCATGTTCCGCCAAAAACCCGCGCTGCTCCTGCAGGGCTTCCGCCTGCCGCTTCCAGCCATCCCGCGCTGCGTAGAAGACGACGATCCCGCAAGCCGCCAGCAACAGCCCCACAAAAGCCGCAAACCCGGTGGAATACCAGACGAACAGCCAGATCGCCACCGACAGGATCACCGGTGCGGGATAGAGCCACATCCTGAAGGGCAGGTCTTGTGTCCCCTTCCGTCGCCGAAGCAACACGACGCCGACGGCCTGCGCGACAAATTGCACCAGGATCCGCATCGCCAGGATCGCATTGATCGCGTCGTTCAGCCGCAACAGGAGGCAAAAGCAAAACCCGAGTCCGGCGACAAAGAGCAACGAGACATACGGGAAATCCTTGCGCGGATGCAACCTGGCGAAGACCGGGAAGAAATTTCCGTCGGCCGCTGCCGCATAAGGCACCCGCGAATATCCAAGCACCACGGCGAACAGGGAGGCGAACGCGATCCAAAGCACCAGCAATGTGGCGACGTTGGCGATCCTTGGCCCATATATCCGTTCCATGAAGAGGCTGATGACGAATTTGGAGTTCATCGCCGCGCGCCAGGGGATGACCCCGGCAACGCTCCAGTTCATGGCGAGATAGAGAACGCTGATGCAGATGATGGAGATAAAGATGCTTCTGGGAATGTTCCTCCCCGGGTTCCTGATCTCCCCGCCGAGGTGGCAGACATTATAATAGCCAAGATAGCTGTAGACCGTTTTCACCGAAGCCTGTCCCACGAGTAACGCAAACGCCGCGGAGAACCAGGAATTGCCCGGGGCCGGGAACGGCGAGTAGGCTACCTGGCGGTGGGCGAACCCGCTGACGATGATCCAGACGATCGTGATGATGACGCCCGCCCACAGCAATACCGATATTTTTCCGATCGTCCGGATGTTCCGGTATAACAGGGCGATGATCAGGATGACGACGATACCCGACACGGCCTTCTCTTCCCACCAGCTGAGAGGCACCAGGTAACCGAAATATTGCGAGAAGCCGATCGCGCCCGACGCGACCACCAGGGAGGATTGCAGACAGGTTTGCCAAACAAACAAAAAGGACATCAGCGGCCCGCCCTTTTTTCCATACGACTCTTTCAGGAAATTGTAACTCCCGCCCGCCAGCGGATAGGCAGCCCCCAGCTCGCTCCAGATCATGCCGTCGACCAGCGCCGTTACCGCGCCGAAAACCCAGGCCCAGATGAACAGGTTGCTTGCCACAAGATGCATGACGATCGACATCATCACAAACGGCCCGATCCCCACCATATCGATCATATTGATCGAGGTCGCCTGCAACAAGCTGATTTCCCGCTTCATGAAATAGTTAGGCCTTTACAAACTCCCTGATGCCGGCAATCAGCTTGTCCAGGTCCTTTGTTGTCGTATACACGTTGGGCGTGATGCGTACGCCCGAGACCTTTTCCCAGACAATACCCACCGTGTGAATCCTGTACTTGTCAAAAAGGAAGCTGTCGAGCTCCGACGGCTTTCTGCCTTCGATCCCGATATTCCCGATCGCACAAGCGAACTCCGGTTTCAGCGAGGTGTACAGTTTTACCTTCGGCAGGTCCCTGACCGCCGACATCCAGTAGTTTTTCAGATAGAATAGCCGCTTCTCTTTCCGCTCCGCCCCGATCATGTCGTAGAAGCCGATCGCCTTCCCGATGGCCTGCTCGATAAAAAAAGGTCTTGTTCCGAGGTTCTCGAATTTCCGGATATCCGGCGATTTGGCGTCCCCCGCCGCGAAAAGCGGGTACAATCCGGCGATCTTATCTTTTTTTACATACAGCATCCCGCTCCCGATACAGGCGGCCATCCACTTGTGGAGGCTGGTCCCGAAATAGTCCGCGCCCAACGAAGGCATCGTGAACGCGAAATGCGCAAAACTATGCGCACCGTCAACCAGCACTTCGATGCCCCGTGCGTGGGCGGCGTCCGCGATCTTCCGGACCGGCACGATCTGTCCCGTCCAGTTGATCACATGGGTCACATGGACGACCCTGGTCCGCGATGTGAACGCACTGGCGTATTGCGCGGCCATATAGTCATCGTCCTCGCTGGGGAGGTCGAGGTCGACCCAGACCAGCTTGATACCTTCCCGCTGTTCGCGCTGCTTCCAGGCGTTGATACAATTGGGATAATCATATTTGCAAACGACCACCTCGTCCCCGGCCTTCAGGTTGAGCCCGAAAATAACCGTTTCCAATGCCTCGGAGGCGTTCCGGTTGATGGCGATCTCGTCCGCCGAACATCCCGCCACCCTGGCCAGGTCTTTCCGCAAGGGCTCTCTTCCCTCGTCGAGGATCCGCCACATATAATAGCTGGGCGCCTCGTTCGAAAAGTCGAGATACCTTTTCACTGCGTCCTGCACCACCTTCGGCGACGGCGAGACGCCCCCGTTGTTGAGATTGATCAGTTCCGGGCTGACCGTGAAGGACTGTTGAACAAAATACCAGAAATCCTCGTCTTCGGTCAGTTCATGCGCGGGGCGCCGGTCGGCTTTTGCAAGCGCTTTCGTCAGATTGCGGCTCCAGGCAGGCTGGGCAAGCGTGGACAAAAAGGTCGTAGCGGAAATCGCACCCAGGGCATCCAGGAAAGTGCGGCGGTTGTAGGCAGCCATATGTGTAGCAGTTTAGACGCTCAAGATAAGGAAAAAAGCGACCCGCTTCCTCGCCGGCGGCGCACCCTTTAAATCGTATCTTCGCGCCAGCATGAAGTATTATATCATCGCCGGCGAAGCATCCGGCGACCTCCACGGCAGCAACCTGATCAAGGAACTCAGGAGACAGGACCCCACCACCTCCGTTCGTTGCTGGGGTGGCGATCTGATGCGGGAGGCGGGGGGTGAACTGGTCAAACATTACAAGGACCTTGCCTTCATGGGCTTCACCGAAATACTCATGAACCTCCGTACGATCCTGCGCAACCTCGAATTCTGCAAACAGGATATTCTCCGGCACCGTCCCGACGCGATTATCCTTGTCGATTACCCGGGTTTCAATATGCGGATCGCGAAATGGGCGCACAAGGAAGGTTTGAAGGTCATCTTTTACATCTCGCCGCAGGTATGGGCCTGGAAAGAAGGACGGGTCCGCCAGATCCGGGACACCGTCGATAAGATGCTCGTCATTCTTCCTTTTGAAAAGGCATTCTATAAAAAATGGAATGTCGGGGTGGAATATGTGGGTCATCCGCTCGTGGAGGAGATCGACGGTTTCCGGGCCGATCCGCAGACGGCCAGGTTCCCGGCCCTGCAGTCTTCCCAGCCGATCGTCGCGCTGCTTCCCGGCAGCCGCAAACAGGAGATCTTAAAGAAACTGCCGGTCATGCTGGAGACAAGCCGCCATTTCCCGGACTGCCAATTCATCGTTGCCAAAGCGCCTGGCCAGGATTCCTCTTTCTACGAGGGGTTGGTGCATAAATATCCCAATGTGGCCTCCGTAAGCAATGCGACCTACGCACTCCTGTCAAGGGCGCGTGCCGCCTGTGTCACTTCGGGGACCGCGACGCTCGAAACGGCGCTATTCGGCGTTCCCGAGGTCGTTTGCTACAAAGGCAGCTCCGTCTCGTACCAGATCGCCCGGAGACTCATCAAAGTAAAATACATTTCGCTCGTCAACCTGATCATGGACAAGCCGGTGGTAAGGGAGTTGATCCAGGACGATCTGACCGTCGACAACCTGCGCCGGGAGCTCGAAGACCTGCTGCACAATGACCGGCGACGGGAGGAACTCGGGGAGGATTATCGGCGGCTCAGGGAATTGCTCAGCGAGGGCGGGAACGCTTCAGCGAACGCTGCCGCCAGTATTCTCCGGTTCATGACAACCTCGCGCGTTTATCCATGACGCCGGAAGACAAACAACTTCAGCAGCAGGATCACGATACCCGCGAGGAACATGAAAATAGAGATGCGGTTGATCCCGTGCATATAGCGCATCCACTGGGTATTCGGCGCATTAGGATCCCGTTTTTTAATATAGAAGTATTCTTCGATCTGTCTCCAAATTCCCATAGAATGAATTGATAGGCTCTAAGATAATTAACACCGCCGAATTTTGAATTGTTTACCCCAAAATCCACTATATTTGCCCCCCGCTCTCAAACAGGGACAGCGGTTCAGCAGGGGAATTAGCTCAGTTGGCTAGAGCGCTTGCATGGCATGCAAGAGGTCGTCGGTTCGACTCCGATATTCTCCACCAACAGTTCGGCGTGAACGCATATCTTATTTCAGGCATCGGCGCGGACTACCGGCTCTTCACCCACATCGTTCTTCCTCCAGGATATGAAGTCCGGCACATCCACTGGATCGCGCCCGAAAAGGAGGAGTCTCTCCCGGCTTACGCCTGTCGACTCGCGGGCCAGATCGACCTGAAGACGCCATTTATCCTGATCGGCTTTTCCCTCGGCGGCATCATGGCAACCGAAATTGCAAACAGATGCCATCCGGTCCGCACCATTATCATCAGCAGCGTGCCAATTTCTTCCCAGCTCCCTCCCTATTACCGCCATGCGCATCGGCTCCGGCTCTCCAAACTGGTCACGCCGCAAGTGATGAAATTCTTTGCCTCGGCCAAGTTCAGGTTGACGATGCGACGCGGGAACCGGAAGATCATGCGCGAAGTGATCCGCGCCGGGGACAACCGGTTTATCACCTGGGCGATGCACGCGGTCCTGGACTGGCGGAACGAGACGATCCCCGGATCCCTGGTCCATATTCATGGCGCCTGGGACGAGATCTTCCCCGTCCGCTGGACGCGACCAACCTTTACCATCCCGAAGGCTGGTCATAATCTTGTTCTGAGGCGGGCCGCGGAGGTCAATCGTCTCCTCCGCGAGATCCTCCCTTCGGGCGGTCAATAACCGCCCCCTTTCAGATCCCGATACCATAATCGGACACCCGACTGCCCGCAAACGGACGCCCCTTTCTTACGCGCAACTTCCATTCTTTTGATTATCAACAAGTAGCGTTTGTGGCACCGCGCTGGCATCTGCCGCATAGCCACCGGAGCCAAAAAAAAACCGCGCGGCCGCAAACATGAAACGCACTCATCCGGATATTTTTACCGCTCATACCGCTAATATGCCATTCATGGTACTATGTATTGTAAAGTACCTTCCTTTGCTATTATCTTTGTTATGCAAACAAAAAGCAATCAATCACGCAAAAAACTAAGTATATGTTACTCCTCAACAACAAACTCAGCAAAAACCTGGTGAATTTCGCCAGAAAATCAGCCCTCGCCCTTGCCCTTTTGGCAACTTTAGGTGTCGGCAGCAGCTTCGCCGCCCCCGCCGGGAATTCCGATGATGCCATCCTCGCAACCTTCCGTAAGGAGTTCCGCAGCGCGGCCGTCATGAAAGTGGAAAATCAAAAAGAGTACACAAAAGTGACCTTCAATCTCAACGGGGTCGTCATGTTCGCCTACTACCGCGAAAATGGCAACCTGATGGCGGTTGTTCGCAACATCCCCTCGACTCAACTGCCGATCCAGCTGCAGATGGATCTGAGGCAACGGAACGGCGGTGCATGGATCACCGACCTGTTCGAGCTGAACGCCGATGGTCAGACGGTCTACTATGTCACTTTGGAAAACAGTGACTCCATCGTCACCCTGCGGGCCGACAGCGCCAATGGCTGGTCGACTTACAGGAAACTAACAAAATTGTCCGAATAATCACCGATTTAACCGTACCGCGTCGTGTAGGTATAACCGGCCCCGCTTCCGCGGGGCCGGTATTTTTTGGGCTGGCGGCAGCGGCCGCACCTTTTCCCGCGCCGGTTCAGTACAGGCGTCTGTCCCCTTTCGCCCGCCAGAGTGAAAAGACATCTTCGGCCGCGTCATCCTGACCGAATTCGAACAGGATCTTCCGCGCTTCCGCGGGCAATTCGATCTCCCGGTAAATAAAATCGTCGTCGAAGCCGGCTTCCGCCGCCTGCAGTCGCGTCGCCGCGTATACCACCCGCGCGGGCCTTGCCCAATAGATCGCACCCAGACACATCGGGCAGGGCTCGCAGGAAGTATACATGGTGCATCCGGCGAGCTGAAAATGTCCCAACCGTTGGCAGGCATCCCGGATGGCGACGATCTCGGCATGGGCGGTGGGATCGTTGGTCGAAGTCACCCCATTGCTGCCCTGCCCTACTATCTCTCCGTTGCGGACGATGACACATCCGAACGGACCTCCGCGGCCCGCCTCGATCCCCTGCCGGGCGAGCCCGATCGCCAAATGCAAAAATTCACGGTCGATAGCTGTGATCATGCGGCAAAGGTACAGGCTACGGCGCACACGTGCAGGGCTATGCCACTGCCGCAAATTGAAGAATTAATGGGACGAATGAGGAAAATTATCTACAAAATTCCTCATCCCGGTTGCCTTTTGACTTCTTTTTGCGCTTATTTCGGATTGGACTGGCATTTGCATTAGTCAAATGGCTTTTAATAGGATATTGGATTTTAGCAACGGCCTGGATTTCAATCTGGGCTTCTTTTTTTTATGTAGTCCCGCTCACGTCCGCCCATTTACCTGCTTCGTTGTCCATCCTCCCATTTCCCACTCCGGACGGCACACCCTTACCCCTTCTTCAGCAATTTGTCGATCACGAGGTTGACCACCTCGAGCGCCACCAGGATGATGACGATCCACTCGAGTAAAGTGCTGTTCCGGTATTGCAGCAGGTCCTTGAACAATTCCAGGTTCTCCCGTACGATCTCCAGCCCCTCCCTGACATCCCTGTACCGTTCCTGCAGGTCGAAGGTCCGCTTCAAGCCCTGGTCGATCCGGTTGAGGTTCTCGTCTTCCCAGGTCTCCGGCGGCGAATCGAAAATGTACAGGTTCTCCGATATCCTGTTCTTCAGGTTCAAGGTCTTGCCGATGTATTTCTTCAGTGCGGCGCCGGAGATCCTCAACCTGCCCCGCCGCTCGAGATTCAGCGTATGCGAGTTGGTCTCCTCCTGCAGCAAGTTGGTTTGTTCGGAAAAATAGTCCAGCGCGACGGACTGGCTGACATTGAGCATGATCAGCCGGAGGACCTCGATATCCGGTTTCGTGATCTCGATCTTGTTGTACCCGAATTTATTCTCCGGGGCATTCGTCTCGACCTCGAATTCTTCGCTCAGGCGAGGTTGAAAGGTATTTTTGCAGAAGGAGCCCACACGCGTAAGCCACGCCCCCGCGGCTTCTTCGCTGTACCCCATGAAACAGACTACGCCGTACCTGAACACGTATACGAAGCACCCTTCACCGGTTATATAGAATAACTCGTCTGCATCGTACCGGTAGATACCCTCCTTATATGCAGTTCGCAGCCCCTTGACATCGATGCTGTCCGCGATCTGGTATGATATCACTCTCGTCATAAGCCGGCTTTCCCGAACTTCGCTTCCGCCTTTTGAACCTCCTGCGGGCTCATCTTTTCTTTTTCCATGAGATCGATCTCACGGTTGATCATCAGCATATCGCCGGAACGCAGGATCTCCTGGGCGCTGTCCAGATCGGAATGATACATTTTCCGGACTACCAGCAACCCGTCCAGCAGGTCCACCTCCTCGCCGGGCCTGCTATGCGGCGCGTCCACCAGGAACTTTGTGCCAGTTCCCTGGATAAAAAGGTTCCGCGTCGTGACGACGAACCGGTCCCCCCCGATCACCCGGACCTCGAACATACCTTCCCCATCGAGGTCGACCGAACGGCTCCCTTTCGAATAGGCCGGCCCGACAACGATCGTCGTCCCGTCCGCGATCCGAACCCGGCTGCTGTCCGGAAGCGCCACCCACTTCATGCCGCCGCTGTTGTTGACATACTTCGTTCCATCCCCCACCCGGACATTGGTACCGGACTGACAAGCGGCAAGCGTTACAGACAGCAAGACGATCACCTTTCTCATTCGGCGAAGCTACATAAGTTTTCCCAACCCCCCACCCCGGTTTCCCGTATCTTTACACGATGGTCCAAGTCGGAGTTTACAACAACCTGGTCGTAAAACGCCAGCTCAGCATGGGTCTTATTCTCGATGACGGCGCTGACGGGATCCTTCTGCCAAAAAGATTCGCTCCGCGCAACGCCAGGCCCGGCGATATCCTCCGCGTTTTCGTCTATCATGACAGCGAAGACCGCCTGATCGCCACCACGCAAAACCCCAAAGGCATCCTCGGCGATATCGTCCTGCTGCGTGTCATCAGCCTGACGCCCCAGGGCGCCTTCCTCGACTGGGGTCTTATGAAGGACCTCTTCGTTCCGAAGGCCAAACAACTGACCGGCATGCGTCCCGGCGGCGACTACCTGGTCAGGATCTATCTCGACGAACAGACCGGGCGCCTTGCAGCCACCGAGAAATTCGAACCGTTCCTGTCGAACGAACGGTTAACAGTAACCGACAATGACATTGTTACGCTAACGGTCATCCGCCGCACCGACATCGGTTATCTCTGCGCGATCAACAACCGGCACACCGGCGTCCTGCATTACAACGAAGTGTACAGGGAAATAAAGGTCGGCGATCGCTTTCCCGGCTTTATCAAAAATATTCTGCCCGCCGACCAGTCCCCGTCCGGCGAAACGCAGATAGACGTAGCCGCGGGCCGCCCCGGCTACGCGCGGGTCGAAGACGCCGCCGCCAAGGTCCTCCGGCTGCTGGAGGAAAACAAGGGCCGCCTGCCCTATCACGACAGATCCGACGCCGACGCCATCTACTCTTTCTTCGGCATGAGCAAACGTACTTTTAAAATGACCACGGGTAAATTATACAAGGAGCGAAGGATCAAACTCACGGGGGAAGGGATCGAACTGATTAACTGAACAGATAATCCACGTCCTCGCGCGTCAGTTGCCTGACGAACGCCGACTCATCCGGTATCAGGTCGCTCGCCAGGCTCCGCTTCTTCTCCTGCAACTGCATGATCTTCTCCTCCACGCTGTCGCGGCAGATCATCCGGTACGCGAACACTTTTTTATCCTGCCCGATCCGGTGACTGCGGTCGATCGCCTGCTGCTCGGCCGCGGGGTTCCACCAGGGGTCGACCAGGTACACATAGTCGGCCGCGGTCAGCGTCAGCCCGACGCCGCCGGCCTTCAGGCTGATCAGGAAAATGCGCGTTTCCTGTTCCTCCTGGAACCGGCTCACCACACGTGTCCGCTCCCCGGCGGACACACTCCCGTCCAGGTATAAATAGGGGATACCCCGCTCGTCCAGGGCTTCCCGGATCAGTTGCAACATCGCGGTGAATTGCGAAAACACCAACGCTTTGTGGTGGCCGGTATTTTCGGCTATTTCGCGGATCAGCTCTTCGAGCTTCGCGCTGGGGCCCTCCTCTTTGGCCAGCAGCGGGTGGTCGCAGATCTGGCGAAGCCTGGTGAGTCCTTCCAGGATGTAGATCGCACTGCGCCCCAGACCTTCCTCCCCGATCCTGTCGAGTAGCGCCGACCGGTAGGAGGCCTTGAAGCGTTCGTAAACCTTCCGCTGTTCCTCGCCCATTTCGCACCAAAGGATCATTTCGGTCTTATCGGGCAGGTCCCCGGCCACCTGTTCCTTGGTCCGGCGCAGGATGAAGGGGTATACCAGCTTTCGCAACCTGGCCGCCGCCTCCTTGTCGCCGTTCCGGTCGACGGGGTTGGCGAACTGTGTGCGGAAAAATTCCTGGCTTCCCAGCATCCCGGGGTTCAGGAAGTCCATCTGCGCGTACAGGTCGAACGTGCTGTTCTGCACCGGGGTCCCGCTAAGCGCCATCCTGTTCCGGGCCTGCAGTTGCTGCACCGCTTTACGTGCTTGCGAAGCCGGGTTCTTGATGGCCTGGCTTTCGTCGAGGATGACATAACCCCAGCGCCACCCGGCCAGTTCCCGGATATCGCTGCGCAGCAGCCCGTAACTCGTGAGCACCACCCGGGTCCTCCGAAATATCTCCTCGTCGAGGATACGCGCGGAGCCGTAATATATGTGGTGCGCAAGATCCGGCACGAATTTCCCGATCTCTGTCTCCCAGTTGTACAACAGCGAAGTCGGACATATCACGAGATGTGTTTCCTGCGGGTATTTCGCGGCGACATGCCGGAGAAAGCTCAGGGTCTGCAACGTTTTTCCCAATCCCATGTCATCCGCCAGGCAGCCGCCCCATCCCATTTCGTCCAGCAGGCACATCCATTGAAATCCGCCCAGCTGGTAGTCCCGCAGGGTAGCTTGAACGGCCGCGGGCACGGGCCGGTTCCGGTCCCGGTCGACGGCTTCCCAGCGGCTGCGCTTTTCTTCCAGCTCGCGTTGAATGGCATCCGAACCAAGACCGGTCTCCGCAAGCACCGCCCAATGCAAAGCGGGCAGCCGCAAGGTCCCCGATCGCTCCTGTCCGATCCTGAGCAGGAGCCCGTATTTCCCGGCCCACTCCCCGGGTACCACGCCCAAACTCCCGTCCGCCAGCAGGATGAAATCCTGTTTACCCAATATCGCCTTCCTGAGCTCGTGCAACGGGACTGCCTGGTCGCCATAACTCACGCGGATGGTAAGGTCGAACCAATCGATCCCTTTACCGGCCTCAACCTCGAAAACGGGTTTGTTGGTATTGTACCTGAACTTTCTGAGCTTATTCATGCCCAGTACGGGAATATCCATTTCCTGCATCCGCCGGTAAAAACGGAGAAACCAGCCCTTCTCCAACGCCTCCTTAAAATTCAGGTAATAATAACCGTTATCCTGGCCTGCGAATTTGGGATGCAGGCCCTGCAGGGCCTCCTTCAGCTTCGCCTCTTCCTCCTTCTTGCGGCGGATCAACCAAACCCGCCCGTCCCCTTCGATCCGGGTCTCGGCCTCCTCGCTGTCTTCCACCTCCAGGTCCGCGTACTGCCACATGGGTTTGATCAGGAGGAAATTCTCGTTCAGTTCGCTCACATATACCCTTCCTTCCGGCAATTCATCTATCGGTTCGGTCCGGATAACTTCCGACAGGTCGACCGGATACCGCTCGGCCAGCGGCTTCAGGACCGTCGCCAGGAACCGCGGCAACCCTTCCTCCCGGACCTCGTACTCGCCTTCCCGTAACCGCTCCAGGACGTCGAGGTCCTCGCGGGAAAGCACAAAGAATTCATTCCCGCTTTTTAGAAAATAGGCTCCGGTCTGGAAGTCCTCCAGCGGGAATACGCCGCGGTCGACCCGCACCGAACCCCGTAACGCAAGCCTGACCCCGGACCGCTCCAGCCGGAACAACAGTTCCGGGCTGGAAGCGCTGATGGCGGCCGGCCTTACCGCGTAACTGAAAAATGCTTCCCCGGCCGGGAGGTAATAAAGGTGCCTGATCGCCGGCGCCAATGGCCGGAACTCCTGCAAGACCCTTCCGAACCATTCCCGCAGCAAGCCATAATGCCGCTCGTCGAGCCGTTCGAAGGGCCGCTCCGCGTCTTGCAGCCATGCATAGCCGCCGCGAACAAGACACCCAAGCAGCGCCTCGTCGGTCAGCTGCCGGAGCACCGTCGCCACGGCGGGTGGAAAGGCCGCTAAATAAGCTTTGTAGTGGTGGCCGGACAGCGGGATCCGCTGGAAGCTCCTGCCGTCCTTTTTTTCCATCACCAGAAGGATTTCCACCGCCATCCCTCCGCGGCGTTCCTGGTTGAAATTCAGTAACAGACCCGTTGCAAAAGGGCGCTCTTTTCCGCCTGCGGGGGCCGTGGGCACTATGATCGTTTTCCTGGGTGTAGTCATCTTCTACCGCTGTCCGAAAAAGGCACTAAAATAGGCTTTATCCCGTTTAATCAGACGGGTGGGAGCCTTTTTGTTAATTTATTGTAAATGAGCCAGGTTAGCTCTGAAATCAACCAACATTGCGACCCCACGATTGTACTTTAGAGGCGTGCGACGCGCATCCCGGCGCAACGAGCGCCCTCTACTCCGGTTGGCCTGCCAGAGACACAATTCAAATGATTGAGTATGAACACACTTGTAGACAAGTCACAGATCGTGGCCAAGGTCAAGCTTACCTTCCATGAGAAGCTTGGGGTAGAGGAGTCCGCACTAACGCCGAATGCCTCGTTTTCCAACGACCTCGGCCTGGATTCCCTGGACGTGCTGGAGACATTCATGGCCCTTGAAAAAGAGTTCGGTATTCGGATCAGCGACGAGGAACTGGAAAAATTGACCTCGGTTGGCGCCGTAATTGATTATATTGTAGCGCATGCACACTAAAAGCTCCACGCTCGGCGGATGGCTGGTCCGCCTGTTGAAAGCGATCTTCATTCGCAAGAAGGATTGTTGTAAGTGAGTCCGCTGACCCGCATTTTCGCTGACTGATCAGCACGTCAAGGTCACCCGGGAGCGGTTATATTAGTCAAAAGCACCATTTAACGGTTCAAAATATCCGTTGGTCAATATTGTACCTGCGGCGATCTCACAAGGGTCCATATTTGCAGGAATCAATTGCAACCATCATGAAAATCAACGGCCTCTTATTCCTGTTGACGATATCCCTGGCCGCCTGCCACAGCAATGAACGGCCTCCCGCAGCCGATTTCCTCGCGCAAGACCTCGACACGAGCGTCAGCCCCGGGACCGACTTTTTCGAATACGCGAACGGCGGCTGGATGAAGCGCACGCCGATCCCGGCATCCGAGAGTGGCTGGGGAGTTGGGAATATGGTCGAAGACGATATCTACCTGCGCCTGCGAAAGATCAGCGAAGCGGCGGCATCGAACGACACGGCAAAAGCAGGCAGCGTGACCCGTAAGATCGGTGACCTGTGGATCAGCGGCATGGACTCGGTCACTATCGACCGTCAGGGCCTGCAGCCCCTCCAAACCGAACTCGATTCCATCAGGGCCATCCGCACTACGGCGGACCTGCTCCGCACCGTGGCCATGTTGCAGGAAAAAGGCGTCAGTTGCCTGTTCGCCGCCAACGTCGGCCAGGACGACAAGAATAGCAACCTGATGGCGTTCCAGCTGCACCAGGGCGGCCTCGGTCTTCCGAACCGGGACTACTATTTCAGGACGGACGAAAAGTCCGCGCGTGTGCGGGAGGCCTATCAGAAATATCTCCGGCTCGACTTCCGCGAATTGGGTGCAGACAGCGCCACCGCCGAAAAAAAGGCCGCGGGCGTCTTCAAACTGGAAAGCAACATGGCGGGCGCTTCCCGCAAGTTGGCGGATCTGCGGGACCCGAACAGGAATTATCACAAAATGAGCCGGGCCGCCCTTCAGCGCCTCACGCCTGGCCTTTCCTGGACGGTCTATTTTCAATCGGCTTCCGTCCCGCCGGTCGACTCTGTCATCGTGGGTCAGCCCGAATTCTACAGCGCGCTGAATAAACTGCTGCCGGCAACCCCCATCAGCACCTGGAGGGATTACCTGGAATCGCACCTGGTCCAGTCAGCGGCCTCTTATCAGGATAGCGCGACCTACAATAATTACTTCACCTTCCTGGCGACCCTCACCGGCGCCAGCGAACCGCGTCCGCGCTGGAAAAGAGCGCTCGATGCGGAACAACGCGCCATGGGCGAGGCCCTCGGCCAATTGTTTGTGCAGGAATATTTCCCGCCTGCCGCGAAGAAAAGATATAGCGACCTGGTGGAGAATATGAGGACCGCCTACAAAGAGCGTATCCGGAAGCTCACCTGGATGAGCGACAGCACCAAGAAGCTGGCGCTGGACAAGCTTTCCCGCATGACCAAAAAGGTCGGCTATCCCGACCACTGGAAGGATTTCAGCGCCCTCGCGATCGACCGCGGCCCCTGGATCCTCAATATGCAACGCGCCGCTGCCTGGTGGCGCCACTACAACCTTAATAAGCTGGGAAGGCCGGTCGATCGGACCGAATGGGGAATGACGCCGCAGACCTACAACGCTTACTACAACCCCAGCAACAACGAGATCGTCCTCCCCGCCGGGCAATTTGCCGTGCCGGGCAAAAGAGATGACCAGCTCGACGATGCGTTCGTGTATGGCTATGCCGCAGCCTCGACGATCGGCCACGAAATGACCCATGGATTTGATGACGAAGGCCGCCAATTCGACGCCCACGGCAACCTCCACGAATGGTGGCAACCGGAAGACAGCGCCCATTTTGTCCAGCACGCCGCCTTCATCATCCGGCAATTTAACGAATTCAATCCGGTGGACACGCTGCATGTCAACGGCGACGCGACCCAGGGCGAGAATATCGCCGACCTTGGCGGCCTGGTGATCGGCCTCGACGCCTTCCGGAAGACGGGGGCCTATGCGAAAAATGAGTTGATCGGCGGCTTCACCCCGCTCCAGCGCTTTTTCCTCGGCTATGCCTATGGCTGGCTCTACGAGGAGCGAAAGGCCGCGCTTGCCTCTCAATTGATGACGGACGTCCACGCACCCGCAAAAGACCGGGTCAACGGGCCGCTCGTGAATATCCCCGAATTTTACGAGGCGTTCCATATCAGGCCCGGCGACAAAATGTACCGACCTGACAGCCTGAGAGTGGTGATCTGGTGAACCTTTATTTTTTTTTCCAGAGGCCTTCGATCTCTTCCAGGGTCTTCCCTTTGGTCTCGGGAACCAGTTTCCAGATGAAGATCGCGGACAGGATGCCCATCACGCCGTAGATCCAATACGAAAAGCCGTAGTGGAAATGGTCCTTCAGATAGTGGTTCTCGTTCAACATCGGGAAAGTGAGTGACACGACCCAATTGGCGATCCATTGCGCCGCCACCGCGATCGACAGGGCCCCCCGGATGCTGTTGGGAAAGATCTCGGCCAGCAGCACCCAGCACACCGGGCCCCAGCTCATCGCAAATGCCGCGGTATAGGTCAGCATAAACACCAGCGAGGCCAGCCCCACATGACCGAGATAAAAGGTTAGCCCGAGCCCGATCATGCTGATCGCCATCCCGATCGAGCCGATGATCATCAGCGGCTTCCGGCCGAACTTATCTACGGTGGCGATCGCCACGACCGTGAAGATGCCATTGACAAAACCCACGATGATCGTCTGCAGCAGGGAACTGTCGGTCGACGCGCCCATGTCCCGGAATATATTGGCGGCATAATACAGGACCACGTTGATGCCCACGAACTGCTGGAAGACCGAAAGCAAGACCCCGATAAAGATCAGGAAGAAGCCGTATGACAGCCAGGGCGCATTTTTCTCGTGCAGCGTTCCCTGTATCTCGCGCAGCGTCGCGGCCGCCTGGCCTTTGCCCGCGATCCGCTCCAGCACCCGCAACGCCTTATCGTCCCGTCCCTTCATCGCCAGGTAGCGGGGTGTCTCCGGTACGAAAAAGAGCAGGACAAAGAAGATGCCCGCGGGGACCACGCCGGAAAAGAACATCCACCGCCAGCCGGTTTCGATCAGCCACTGCTCGTTCCCCTGGCGGGCGATGAAATAGTTGATGAAATAGATGATGAGCATGCCGGAAATGATGGCCAGCTGATTGTAGGACACCAGCCTTCCCCGAACATTCGCAGGCGCGATCTCCGCGATATACATGGGCGAGATCATCGAAGCGATCCCTACCCCGATGCCGCCGATGATCCGGTATACGACGAAGGAATAGACATCCAGCGTCCCGAAGACGTTAAAGGCCTCCGGCCGCCAGGCGCCGATGCCCGACACGAAGAAACACACGGCCGAGAGGACCCGTCCGTTCTTCCCGCCCATCGATTTCGATATGAACCCCGCGGTCGCGCCCCCGATCA
>Ga0134125_10002866_pt1 | contig 20237 bp, 29 predicted proteins | sample KB31751_FD_96464 | JGI IMG/M metagenome (GOLD analysis project Ga0134125, IMG submission 96464) | Terrestrial soil microbial communities with excess Nitrogen fertilizer from Kellogg Biological Station, Michigan, USA - KB3-175-1 | ecosystem: Environmental > Terrestrial > Soil > Unclassified ... | reverse complement strand
GGCCCTATGTGGACAGCAGCAGGATCGCCGTATGGGGATGGAGCGGTGGTGGGTCGAGCACCCTCAACCTGCTCTTCCAGTACCCCGAAATCTACAAGACCGGGATCGCGATCGCAGCCGTGGGGAACCAGCTCAGCTATGATAACCTGTACCAGGAACGGTATATGGGCCTGCCGGAGGAGAACAAGGAGGATTTTATCGCCGGCAGCCCGATCACCTATGCGAAGAACCTGCGGGGAAACCTGCTGTATATCCATGGCACAGGGGATGACAACGTGCACTATCAGAACGCGGAGCGGCTGCTGAATGCACTGATCAAATACAACCGGCAATTCCAGTTCATGGCTTACCCGAACCGTTCTCATGGGATCTTCGAAGGGGAGGGGACCCGGTTGCACCTGTCCACATTATATACGGATTACCTGCGGGCGCATTGTCCGGGTGGAGGGAGATGAAGTATTGATTAAGAAGTTATTGTGGGGGGTGTTCGGACATAGGAAGGGATCGGGGGACAGGAGGGAAGCGGGAGCGGCGACCGGCGGGAAGGGGTCGCGGAATTACGTGCTGTGGGCCGGGACGGCGCGACGTTGACCGCCGAAACCATCAGGTGCGTGTAATTTTTGAAATTCCAGCCAAATCTTTGGGGATTACCTGAACAATTCCATACCTTTGCATCCCCGTTCGAAAAATGGGAATTGGCTTATGTCTCAACGAATCAGAATCAAATTACAGTCTTACGATCACAATCTGGTGGACAAATCCGCCGAAAAGATCGTTAAAACCGTCCGGAGCACCGGCGCGGTGGTCACGGGTCCCATCCCCCTGCCGACGCGAAAGAAGATTTTTACGGTACTGCGCTCGCCGCACGTCAACAAGAAGGCCCGGGAGCAATTCCAGCTCCATACGCACAAGCGGTTGCTGGATATCTACACGTCTTCTTCGCGGACGGTAGATGCGTTGTCCAAGCTGGACCTTCCGTCGGGTGTGGATGTTGAGATCAAAGCGTAGGAAGCCGGCCCTCCGGTGCTGGTATGTGGGGCCGGTCGGCCCGTAGCTCTTTGCATCCATCTATAAACTTCCGGCGGCGGTTGCCGCGGCCGGGATAAAATAGCGCTGGATCGGCCAGTCGCCGTACATGCGGCGGCAGCGGCCAAAACTGTAAAATCGCCGGATGCTGTGATGCACCGGTTGATAAATATGAACAAGCCATTCAGGGTTTGTTTACTGCCGGTACTTCCATCGACCGCCGAAGCTTCAGCAGAGGCGGGAATTACAAACCACCTGCGCCAGGGCTGCGGTGGTCAGACTGCCATCGCCAAGGCTACGGCGCTCAGAGCGCCTTCGCCGAGGCTACGGCGCTCGAAGGGAAAAGGTCGGCTGCAAACGAGGGATTGAAGGTGTAGATCGATGCTGCAACGCCAAAGCAGTATGTCTACCTTACGTCTCATACCCGATGGTACAAAATTTAGAAAAATGAAAGGTATTATTGGTAAGAAAATCGGGATGACGAGCGTCTTCAGTCCTGACGGCAAACAGACAGCCGTCACGATCATCGAGGCCGGCCCGTGCACGATCACCCAGGTCAAAACGAAGGAAACGGACGGCTACACCTCTCTCCAACTGGCGTTCGGCGACAAGAAAGACAAGCACACCACCGCTGCTGAAAAAAATCACTTCGCAAAGTCCGGCGCATCCCCCAAACGGTTCGTAAAGGAGTTTCGCAATTTTTCCATAGAAAAGAATTTAGGCGACGCCGTTACCGTCGAGATCTTCAAGGAAGGCGAGAAGGTCGAAGTGGTCGGTACGTCAAAGGGCAAAGGTTTCCAGGGCGTAGTGAAGCGTCACGGCTTCCACGGCGTCGGTGCGCAATCGCATGGTCAGCACGACCGCCAGCGCGCTCCGGGTTCGCTGGGTAACTCTTCCGATGCCTCCCGGGTCATGAAGGGCGTCAGGATGGCCGGCCGGTTGGGCGGCGACAGGGTAAAGATGAAGAGCCTCAAAGTGGTGAAGATCTTCCCGGACAAAAACTACATTCTCATCAGCGGATCGGTTCCCGGTCACATTGGTTCCATTGTCTATATTCAGAAGTAAAAAAAGAAATCATCATGCAAGCAGACGTTTTAAATATAGAAGGCAAAAAGACGGGCCGGACAGTGGAATTGCCGGAGGAGATCTTTGGGATCGAACCGAACGATCATGTCATTTACCTGGCGGTCAAGCAGTACCTGGCGGCAAAGCGGCAGGGAACGCATAAGGTCAAGACCCGCCTCGAGGTTAAGGGTTCGAGCAAGAAGCTGCACAAGCAGAAGGGAACCGGTGGCAGCCGTAAGGGCAATATCCGGAACCCGCTGTACAAAGGCGGTGGTACGATCTTCGGACCGAAGCCCCGGGATTACGACTTCAAACTCAACCGGAAGGTCAAGGACCTGGCGAAGATGTCGGCGCTGGCATACAAGGCCAAGGAAAACGCGATCGTGGTAGTGGAAGACATTAAGCTGGATGCGCCAAAGACCCGGCAGTTCACCGACGCCCTGAAGGGCTGGAACATCCACGAGAAGAAGGTGCTGTTCGTGATGCCCGAGGAAAGCGAAAACCTGTATCTCAGCCTTCGCAACCTGCCGGCGGTCGCCGGGACGGTGCTGGCGGATATCAATACATACGATATCGTGAACGCCGAAGTGCTGGTCCTGTCGGAAACGGCGGCCAGGATCTTTTCGGAAGAAGCGGCGGAGGAAGCAAAAGCATAGTTGTAACCAATAAAAAAATCAAAGAGATATGAAACTCTCTGAAGTCCTGATAAAACCCATTCTGACCGAAAAGGCGAACTCCCAGCAGGAAAAGCTCCGGCGCTATGCTTTCCGGGTGAACCGCAAGGCCAATAAGCTGGAGATCAAGAAGGCGGTGGAAGATTTCTATGGGGTGACGGTGGTTGATGTCAATACGGTGGTAGCGCCGGGGAAGAACAAGACCCGTTTTACGAAGGCCGGGTATGTGCAGGGCCGCAAGCCGTCTTACAAGAAGGCGCTGGTGACCGTGTCCGAAGGCGAGACGATCGATCTGTACGCCAGTATCTAGCAGACTTACATTATCAAACGTATACAACAAGTACAATGGCACTGAAAAAATACAAACCGATGACGGCAGGGACGCGCTGGAGAATTGGGAACGCGTATGCCGAGCTGACGACCGATACACCGGAAAAGTCATTGCTGGAGAAGGTGAAGTCCACGGCCGGCCGGAACGCGCAGGGTCGCCGGGCCATGCGGTATATGGGCGGCGGGCATAAGAAAATGTACCGGGTCATCGATTTCAAACGTGGCAAAAAGAATATCAGCGCAAAGGTCGCTTCGATCGAATACGATCCGTATCGCACGGCCTTTATCGCCCTGTTGAATTATACGGACGGCGAAAAACGGTATATCCTGGCCCCGCAGGGTCTGCAGGTGGGCGCGACAGTCCAGTCCGGCGACGACGTGGCACCGGAACTGGGGAATGCACTGCAACTGAAGAATATGCCGCTCGGTACCAATGTGCATAATATAGAAATGCAACCCAGCCAGGGGGGCAAGCTCGTGCGCAGCGCCGGGACTTCCGCTCAGTTGACGAACAAGGAAGAGAAATATGCGGTTCTGAAGATGCCTTCGGGGGAACTGCGGAAGGTGCTGATCAATTGTTATGCGACGGTCGGCGTGGTGTCCAACAGCGATCATTCGCTGCAGAGCATGGGTAAGGCAGGTCGCAACCGCTGGCGCGGCATCCGGCCGAGGAACCGCGGCGTCGCCATGAACCCGGTCGATCACCCGATGGGTGGCGGCGAAGGGAAGGCATCCGGTGGTCAGCCCCGCAGCAGGAACGGTCAATACAGCCGCGGCCTGAAGACCCGCCAGAAAGGCAAGGGCAGCGACAAGATGATCATTCAGCGGAAGAACGGTAAAAAATTGTCGAAATAAATAATTCAATAGAATACTATGGGTCGTTCAATTAAAAAAGGTCCCTATGTGGACTCCAACCTCGAAGACAAGGTCCTCTCCATCAACGAAGGGACCGCAAAGAAAGGGGTAATCAAGACCTGGAGCCGCCGCAGCACGATCACCCCCGATTTCGTGGGACATACGCTGGCTGTGCACAACGGCAACAAGTTCATCCCGGTGTACGTGACGGAGTTCATGGTGGGCCATAAGCTGGGTGAGTTCGCGCCTACCCGCAATTTTAAGGGACATTCAAGTAAAAAGATCGTCTAAGCGAAAAATCGATAACCATGGAAGCAGTAGCTAAATTGAGAAATTACCCCACGTCGCCCCGGAAGATGCGTCTCCTGGCCGACGAGATCCGCGGGATGCATGTCGAGAAGGCCCTGGCATTGCTGGAGCACCATCCGCAGCATTCTTCCACGCCGTTGCATAAGCTGTTGTGGTCTGCCGTGAAGAACTGGGAGCAGAAGAATGAGGGACACAGCGCGGCCGACGCGGGCCTGGTGGTAAAGACGGTTTTTGTGGACGGCGGCAGGACCCTGAAGCGGATGCGTCCGGCGCCGCAGGGCAGGGGCTACCGGGTAAGGAAGCGGAGCAATCACGTCACCATTATCGTCGATTCAAATGTCGTCTCGAATAATTAATTGATAAAACTTATTTAATTATAAATATGGGTCAGAAAACGAATCCTATTGGGGCCAGGTTGGGGATCATTCGCGGTTGGGAGTCCAACTGGTATGGCAGCAAGAAAGACTATGCTTCCAAGCTGATCGAAGACAACAAGATCAGAACTTACCTGAATGCCCGTATCAATAAGGGTGGGATTGCCAAGATCGTGATCGAACGTACGCTCAACAAGCTGATCGTTACGATCCACACGTCCAAGCCGGGTATCATTATCGGGAAGGGCGGCGGCGAAGTCGACCGGATCAAGGAAGAGTTGAAGAAACTGACGGGCAAGGATGATGTGCAGATCAATATCCTGGAGATCCGCCGGCCGGAGCTGGATGCGAATATCGTGGGCGATACGATCGCCCGCCAGATCGAAAACCGCATCAACTATAAGCGGGCGATCAAGATGGCGATCGCTTCGGCACTCCGGATGGGTGCAGAGGGGATCAAGATCAAGGTATCGGGTCGTTTGGGCGGAGCGGAGATCGCCCGGACCGAAGAGATCAAGCAGGGCCGGACGCCGTTGCACACGCTGCGGATGGATATAGACTATGCCAATGTCTTCGCGTTGACCGTATACGGAAAGATCGGTATCAAGGTCTGGATCTGCAAGGGCGAAGTGCTGACCAAGCGGGACCTGAACCCGAATTTTGCCGGCGGTAAGAGCGATGTCAGTGACAGAAGGGACCGGAGGGATGGCGACCATGGGCATCACCGGGATCACCGCGATGAGCGTCGCGGAGGCGATCGCGGCAGGAGCGGCGGTGGCGACCGCAGGGGCGGCGCTTCAGATCGCAGACCGGGCGGCGGCGACCGGAGGCCGGGTGGCGGCGGAGGACGCAGATAGGCGACCGTGGAGCAGACAATTGAGAGGCCTGAAAGAGATAACGATTTGAGATAACCAGAAAATAATTCTAAGATGTTACAACCCAAAAGGACCAAACACAGGAAAGCACAGAAAGGCCGCATCCGCGAGGTGGCGAAAAGAGGAAGCACCATTGCTTTTGGTTCCTATGCTTTGAAATCGCTGGAAGCGATCTGGCTCACCAACCGCCAGCTCGAAGCTGCCCGGCAGGCATTGACCCGTGCGATGAAACGCGAAGGAAATGTTTGGATCCGTGTTTTTCCGGATAAGCCGATCACCAAGAAGCCCCTGGAAGTGCGGATGGGTAAAGGCAAGGGTAACCCCGAGTATTGGGCTGCGGTGATCGAACCAGGCCGTATCCTGTTCGAAGCCGACGGCGTGCCGATGGCGGTGGCCAAGGAGGCGTTGGAGCTGGCTGCGCAGAAACTGCCGGTTAAGACCAAGTTCATCGTCAGAAGGGATGCAGTTCCGTCCTGACCGGTGTTGGGGGCTGATTCAACAATGCAAAAAGTAAAAAAGCTATACGATGTCAAAGAAGATCGAATTTATCAATAGCCTGAAGGATCTGAACGAGTCGGACCTGACTGCAAAGATCCAGGAAGACGAGCTGCGGCTGAAAAAGCTGGAATTCGCGCACGCGATCTCGCCGCTGGAGAACCCGATGAGCATCCGGGCGCTGAGGAAGGATATTGCGCGGCTGAGGACGGTGCTTCACCAGCGCGTTGCGGAGAAAGCGGAGGCCGCAAAGCAATAATCGAATAAGCGGTCTCCCGGGAGGCCGGGGGTCTGCTAAATATAAAAAGTCAATACAATGGTTGAAAGAAATTTGCGCAAAACCAGGATCGGGGTGGTCAAGAACAACAAGATGAACAAGACCATCACCGTTACGGTCGAACGGAAGGTGAAGCACCCGATCTACGGGAAATTCGTCAAAAAGACGACCAGCTTCCACGCTCATGACGAGAAAAATGAGTGCGGTGTCGGCGACGTGGTGAAGATCATGGAAAGCCGTCCGCTAAGCAAGACCAAGCGCTGGCGCCTGGTGGAGGTGGTCGAAAAGGCTAAGTAAAATATTCTGAATTCTTAAAGTATATAACAATGATTCAGCAAGAAAGCAGGTTAAATGTAGCTGATAACAGCGGCGCCAAGGAAGTGTTGTGCATCCGCGTGTTGGGGAACAGCGGACAGGATTATGCAGGCATCGGAGACAAGATTGTCGTCACTGTCAAGGACGCGTTACCTTCCGGCGGGATCAAAAAAGGTACGGTGGCCAAGGCTGTTATCGTCCGGACCAAGAAGAAATTACGTCGCAAGGACGGCAGTTATATCAGCTTCGACGACAATGCGGTGGTATTGCTGAATGCATCCGACGAACCCCGGGGGACCCGCATTTTCGGGCCGGTAGCGAGGGAATTGCGTGACAAGGGTTATATGAAAATTATTTCACTTGCTCCCGAAGTGTTGTAGTTCGGCGAGATAAACTATAAAAAATGAGCAACAGATTCAAACCCAAGTTCAATATCAGGAAAGGTGACAGCGTGGTCGTGATCACCGGCGACGACAAGGACCTGAAGAAGGCCCGGAAAGTCCTGGACGTTTACCCGGACGAGGCGAAAGTGCTCGTCGAAGGGGTGAATATCGTGACCAAACACACGAAGCCTTCCGCACAGAACACCAAGGGCGGCATCGTGAAAAAGGAAGCTCCGATTCACATCTCCAACATTCAGCTGTGGGATGCCAAGAGCGGCGGACCGTCCAAGGTATCGCGTTCGCGGGAGAACGGAAAATTAGTTCGGATCGCTAAAAAATCAGGGGAGGCCATCAAATGAGTACCGCAAATCAAACGAGCCCGGTAAATCAAATCAGCCCGGTAAAATACACTCCGAGGCTGGCAGAAAAGTACAAGAAAGAAGTTGTACCTGCCCTCATGAAGAAATTCGGGTACAGTTCGGTCATGCAGACCCCGAAACTGGAAAAGATATGTATTAACCGCGGCGTAAACGGCGCCGTCACCGATAAGAAGCTGGTCGAGGTAGCCGTGGAGGAACTGACGATGATCACCGGCCAGAAGGCGGTTACGACCCAGTCGAAGAAGGATATTTCGAACTTCAAACTTCGTAAGAATATGCCGATCGGCGCAAGGGTGACGCTGCGGGGCGAGAGGATGTTCGAATTCCTCGACCGCCTGGTTTCGACGGCGCTGCCCCGCGTGCGGGACTTCAAGGGGATCAACGAAAAATCGTTCGACGGCAGGGGGAATTATACGCTCGGCATCACGGAGCAGATCATTTTCCCGGAGGTCGATATCGATAAAGTGAATAAGATCACAGGGATGGACATCACGTTCGTAACGACGGCGGGGACCAATGAAGAGGCGTATGAGCTGCTGAAGGAACTGGGCATGCCGTTCCGTAATATTCGTAAAGATTAATTAAATAATATAACACATGGCTAAAGAGTCTGTAAAGGCGAGACAAAGGAAAAGGGAGGCGTTATCGGCCAAATATGCCGAGAAGCGCGCCGCTTTGAAAGCCGCCGGGGATTACAAGGCGCTGGATCAATTGCCCCGGAACGCATCTCCGGTCCGGTTGCACAACCGGTGCCAGTTGACGGGTCGTCCGAGGGGGTATATCCGGTATTTCGGAATTTCCCGTGTGATCTTCCGCGACATGGCGCTGCAGGGGAAGATCCCGGGCGTCAGGAAGGCCAGCTGGTAATGTCCCGATGACCACATTCCCCTCCGGGGTGAGGATATCGCATTGTATATAAAATTGATAAAACGGCGGACGGATGTCCGCAAAAACCGAGGAAACAATGGTTACTGATCCAATAGCAGATTTTCTGACCAGAATCCGCAACGCGCAGCTGGCGAATCACCGGATAGTGGAGATCCCCGCGTCCAACCTGAAGAAGCGGATGACCGAGATCCTGTATGACAAGGGATATATCCTTAAATACAAGTTCGAGGACGATAGCAAGCAGGGCGTGATCAAGATCGCGCTGAAGTACGATCCGGCCACCAAGGAGCCGGCGATCAAATCGCTGGAGCGGATCAGCCGGCCGGGTCTGCGTCAGTATGCAAGCCCCGCGGAATTCACGAGGGTGAAGAACGGTTTGGGCGTCGCCATCCTGTCGACGTCAAAAGGCGTCATGACCGATAAGGAAGCCAAGTTGCAGAACGTCGGCGGGGAAGTGCTGTGCTACGTCTATTAGCGGTGTGCAACAGCGGAATAGATCATCGAATTTTTAAAAATAGTGAATTATGTCTCGTATAGGAAAACAGCCAGTCACGCTGCCCAAGGGAGTAACCGTCACGGTCGGACAACATAACCTTTTGACTGTAAAAGGCCCCAAAGGGGAGCTGAAGCAGGAAATTGACAGGGATATCACGGTGGAAGTAAAGGAAGATCACGTTTATTTCAACAGACCGACCGACCAGATCCGGCACCGTGCCCTGCACGGCCTTTATCGCGCGCTGGTGTTCAATATGGTGAAAGGCGTTACGGAAGGGTATAAAAGGCAGCTCGAACTGATCGGCGTTGGTTTCAAGGCTTCGAACCAGGGAAATATCCTGGACCTGGCGCTTGGCTATTCCCACAATATCATCTTCGAGGTGCCGAAGGAACTGAAACTGGGCACGTCGCAGGAGAAAGGGGAAAATCCGAAGATCACGCTGGAAGGGGTCGACAAGCAACTTCTCGGCCAGGTGGCCGCTAAGATCCGCAGCCTGCGCAAGCCCGAGCCTTATAAAGGCAAGGGGGTCCGCTACGTCGGAGAAGTCGTCCGCAAGAAGGCTGGTAAGGCCGCCGGTAAATAGTTTGAAAAAAGGTCTTTGCTGAGGGGCCCGCAGGGCGCCCGAAACAAGGGTCACAAATAAAAAGCATATGGTTACGAAAGCACTCAGAAGAGAAAAGATCAAATTCCGCGTCCGTAAGAAGATCGTGGGCACGACCGGAAGGCCGAGGCTGTCGGTTTTCCGCAGCAACGGCGACATCTATGTGCAGCTGATCGATGACAGCGAGGGGAAGACCCTGGCTTCCGCTTCTTCGCGGGACAAGGACATCCAGGCTCAGAAGGGGACAAAGGTGGAAAAAAGTAAAATGGTTGGCGCCGCGATTGCCCGCAAGGCTTCTGCGCTCGGTTTGGCGGATGTGACCTTCGACCGCGGTGGATACCTGTACCACGGAAGGGTAAAGGCGGTGGCGGAAGGCGCGCGGGAAGGCGGTTTGAAGTTCTAATAACACTGTAAAAAAGCATTTGTAAATACACACAATGGCACAAGTAATCTTAAACAGGGTAAAAGCCGGCGATCTGGAACTGAAAGAGAAGGTAGTGGCGATCAATCGCGTGGTGAAAACGACCAAGGGCGGCCGGGCGTTCAGCTTTTCCGCGCTGGTGGTCGTCGGGAACGAGAACGGCGTTGTCGGTCACGGGCTCGGCAAAGCCAAGGAAGTCCAGGAAGCCATCACCAAGGGCATCGAAGATGCGAAAAAGAACCTGATCAAGGTTCCGGTCCATCATGGCACGATCCCCCACGACCAACTGGCCAAAGAGGGTGCCGCTAAGGTGCTGATCAAGCCGGCCGCTCATGGTACCGGCGTGATCGCCGGAGGCTCGATGCGCGCGGTGCTCGAGAGCGCCGGGGTTACGGACGTGCTGGCCAAATCGCTGGGCTCCGCGAATCCCCATAACGTCGTGAAGGCGACTTTCAAGGCGCTGGCCATGTTACGCGAACCGATCACTGTGGGCAAGACGCGGCATATTTCATTAAAGAAAGTTTTTAACGGATAGTTATGGCAAAGATCAAGATCACGCAAGTCAAGAGCGGCATCGACCGGCCGGAGCGTCAGAAGCAGACGTTGAAGGCGCTGGGGTTGAACAAGCTCCACCATACCAAAGAGGTGGAAGCAACTCCGCAGATCCTCGGTATGGTCCGGGTTGTGGAGCACCTGGTCAAGGTTGAAGAAGTAAAATAATTTGGGCGCGTCCCGCAAGCGAGGGGAGATTCCCCGTAAGTAAAAATCAATACAATGCAACTACACACGATCCGGCCTGCAAAAGGCGCAACGCATAAAGAGAAACGCCTTGGCCGTGGCGAAGCATCCGGCAAAGGCGGCACTTCCACAAAAGGTAATAAAGGTCATCAGAGCCGTTCGGGTTTCAAGAACAGGCTGGCGCATGAGGGCGGTCAGATGCCGATCCAGCGCCGGATCCCCAAACGCGGATTCAACAATATTCACCGGGTGGAGTACAAAGTATTCAACCTGGGGCAGATCGATGAGCTGGTTGAAAAATACAGCCTGGCCGAGTTTACACCTGAGAATCTGTATATCAATGGTTTAATTAGCCAAACCGATCGCGTGAAAGTGCTCGGCACTGGAGAACTGAAGTCCAAGCTTCCGTTCAAGGTGAACGCTGTGAGCGGTAAGGCTAAAACGGCCATCGAAGGGGTTGGCGGAACTATAGAGATCCTGAAGTGATCTCCCTTAGGGTTTTTTTTGTAAATTGCATGACGCACCCTGCGGGTGCGTCGATTGTGCCTGTGTACTTTTTAAAAACGATGTGTTCCCGTGAAGAAAATCTTTCAAACGCTTAGAAATATTTGGAGCATCGACGATCTGAGAAGCAAGATCGTCGTGACGCTTGGCATGATATTCATTTTCCGGTTCGGCACTTTTATCGTGCTTCCCGGGATCGACCCGAACAAACTGAGCGCCCTGAATGGCGCGCAAAGCGGCGCGCTCGGGATGATCGACGCGTTTTCCGGCGGCGCATTTTCCCAGGCCTCCATTCTGGCGTTGGGGATCATGCCATATATCTCGGCATCGATCTTTATGCAACTCGTGACCATCCTGGTTCCGCAGATGCAAAAAGTTCAAAAGGAAGGCGCCAGCGGGCAAAAGAAGATCAACCAGTGGACGCGCTATCTTACGGTCCTGGTCACCTTCGTCCAGGCATACGCTTATGTCACCTACCTGAAAAATCTCGGACAGGGCGCCATTCTGTCGTCTTTCGCCGGGTATTTCTGGCTGACGACCCCGATCCTGCTGACCGCAGGCACGCTGTTCGTCATGTGGCTGGGTGAAAAAATCACGGATAAGGGACTTGGCAATGGTACTTCGCTGATCATCATGATCGGAATTCTGGCGCGTCTGCCGCGGTCCTTCGTGCAGGAGTGGCATTCCAAAACGGCCATGGGCAGCGGCGGCATCCTTATTTTCGTCATCGAGATCGCGATCATGGTGGCGATCAACATGGGGCTGATCGTCCTTACCGTCGGTGTCCGCAAGGTGCCGGTGAACTATGCCAAACAGATCGTAGGCAACCGCCAGTTCGGCGGCGCACGGCAGTTCCTGCCGTTAAAAGTGAACGCCGCAGGCGTCATGCCGATCATCTTCGCGCAGGCCATCATGTTCCTGCCGACGATCTTCGCCAGCTTCGAAACCACGAAGGGGATCGCGCGGATCTTCTCCGATCCCCGGGACTGGATCCATATGGTCGTTTACGGATCTATCGTGGTCGGGTTCACATTCCTCTATACAGCACTTATCTTCAATCCCAAACAAGTCGCGGACGACCTGAAGCGGAACAATGGTTTTATTCCCGGCGTCAAGCCCGGTCAGCCGACGGCTGATTATATCGGCTCCGTTATGGACAAGATCACGCTGCCGGGTGCATTTTTGCTGGCGATCGTCGGTATCCTGCCGGGTTTTGCACAAAGGCTTGGCGTAACGCAGGGTTTTGCTTCCTTTTTCGGCGGCACTTCGCTGCTGATCATGGTCGGCGTTATCCTGGATACCCTGCAGCAGGTCGAAACGCAGCTGCTCATGCGCCAGTATGATGGCCTGATGAAGAGCGGCCGGATCCAGGGCCGCCAGTCTTCGGTGTCTACCTCGGTGATATAGGGTAGAAGAATCTTTATGACCCAATACAAGACACCTGCGGAAATTGAGCTGATGCGGGAAAGCGCCCGGCTGGTCAGCAAGACCTTGGCGGAAACCGCCAAGGTGCTGAAGCCAGGCATTACCACGCTCCAGCTGGACAAGCTGATCGCGGATTTTATCCGGGATAGCGGTGCGACTCCTTCTTTCCTCCATTACCGGGGATATCCTTTTGCGTCCTGTATTTCGGTTAACGATGTGGTAGTACACGGTTTTCCAAACGACCGGCCATTGACCGAAGGGGACATCATATCGATCGATATCGGCGTGTTCAAAAATGGCTTTCATGGGGATCATGCGTATACTTTCGCCATCGGCGACCCCGGCCCGGAGATCATGCAACTGATCCGGGTGACGAAAGAGTCGCTCTACAAGGGTATTGAAAAGGCGGTCGCGGGCGGAAGGGTCGGGGATATCTCCTATGCTATCCAGGAACACACAGAAAAGCTTTACGGATACGGCGTGGTTCGCGAATTAGTCGGCCACGGGCTGGGCCGCCAGATGCATGAAGACCCGCAGGTCCCCAATTACGGCCGGCGGGGATCGGGCGCCAAACTCAAGGAGGGACTTGTCCTTGCAATCGAACCCATGATCAACCTGGGGAAGCGGGAAGTCTATACGGAGCGGGACGGCTGGACGGTGCGAACGGTGGATCATCAGCCGTCTGTCCATTTCGAACATGACGTGGCGGTGCGAAAACACCAGCCCGATATCCTGTCGGACTACAGCATCATCGAGGCTGCCGAAAAGGCGAATCCGCACCTGGTCACGGGAGACCCAGTCGTGCTTTCATGAGCGCAACAATCAGCAAACATCTTATCGTCATTGGCGGTGGCGCCGCGGGAATATTTTGCGCGGTCAATGCCGCACGGTTATGCCCGGGGCTTCGGGTTACCGTGCTGGAAAAGGCTGCAAAGCTGCTCAGCAAGGTCAGCGTGAGCGGCGGCGGGCGCTGCAACGTCACTCATGCCTGCTTTGATATCGCGGAGATGGCGAAGCGATACCCTCGAGGCGGGCAGTTCGTGAGAAAGGAATTATATCGATGGGGCGTTGCGGATACGATCGGTTGGTTTTCGGAGCGGGGGGTGGAACTCAAGACCGAAGCGGATGGCCGGATGTTCCCGGTCACGGATTCCTCCCAGACCATCATTGACTGCCTGGTACGAGAGGTCAATCGATTCGCGGTGGATATCAGGATGCACGCGGAAGTAAAGGCTGTGCTTCCCGCGGACGGGGTTTTAGCGGGTGGCGTCGCCCGCGGGTTCGCGGTGCAACTGGCGGATGGCCGGGAATTGGGGGCGGACTATGTGTGTGTCGCCTGCGGCGGCTATCCGAAATCGGCCATGTTCGATTGGATCCGGCGGCTTGGCCATTCGGTCGAGGAGCCGGTACCCTCTTTATTTACGTTCAACATGCCGGGAAATGCAATTACCCGGCTGACGGGCATTTCGGTTCCGGAGGCAGAGGTGAGTATCAGGGGAAGCAAGCTGCAGGAAACGGGACCGGTGCTGATCACGCATTGGGGCCTGAGTGGTCCGGCGGTGTTACGGCTTTCGGCCCGGGGCGCCAGAGACCTGGCGGCCGGTGGATATCGGTTTGATGTTCGCGTAAACTGGTTGCCGGGCCGGTCCGAGCAGCGGGTCAGGGAAGACCTGCAGCAGGCAAGGTATGACCTGGCGGCGCGGAAGGTATCGGGCGGAAATCCATTTGGGTTGCCGCAGCGGCTTTGGGAGTTCTGGCTGGCCGGCGCGGGAGTGCGGGACGACCTGCGATGGGCCGATCTGCCGGCCAAAGTGCTCAATAAACTTGTTCATTTGCTTTGTTTGGCTGAGTTTTCAATTGAAGGAAAGACGACCTTTAAGGAGGAATTTGTGACTGCCGGCGGCGTGCGACTGGACGAGGTGGATCCGTCGACTTGCGGGAGCAAAAAGGTGCCCGGGTTGTTCTTTGCAGGAGAGATACTGGATGTCGACGGCATCACCGGGGGCTTTAATTTTCAGCACGCCTGGACCAGCGGAATGGTCGCGGCGGAAGGCATTGCGGCGGCAGGCCTCGCCGCGAAAACCTTCGCATTAACCAGCAACTAAAAGAATCCGATATGGAAAAAGGTCATGCCAGCGCGGCTTTCGCGCCGGAACTGTCGCTATTGGTGCTCGCGCCGGCGGTCGATTTCTATAAAAAAGCCTTTGGCGCGCAGGAAGTGTTGGTCGTCAAGAACGAAGATGGATCGATCCATGTGGCTGAACTCAGTTTCCAGGGGCTGACCTTTCACCTGCACCAGGAAATGCCGCGGCCGGGTGCGGGGCGCGCGCCCGCTACCCTCGGCGGGACGACCGTCAACCTTGGCGTTTTCCTGGACGATCCGGACACTTTGATGGATAGTGCGTTGGCTGCGGGAGCGCGGTTGATCAGCGCGATGAAGGACTATGAATACGGCTACCGGCAAGGCTCGTTCGAGGATCCGTTCGGGCATCAGTGGACCCTGCAGAAGAAGCTGGCCAACGCGTGGGAAGGGGTGATTGGACCGGAAGGTGAAAAGATCGGGTAGTTCCGACAGGAGCGCATTGGCTTCGGGTTTTGCGGTTGCGCCCCGCGATGGGCGTTGTGGCTCGTATGGAGAGTCGGGCGTTGCGGTTTGCGCGTCGCTGGGGCGGGTGATACTATGCAATTTCGCGAAATGGCCGTTTTGCCCTGTATTGTCAAAAAGCGGACCCGAATGATTCCCAAAACCGACAATATAGGGCAAACTGAGCGTTTCTGAAAAATTCGGCTGGCTTGCAGTCGCCGGCGGATCATAAGATTAAGGCCGTTTTCCGGCAAAAATGTCGTAACTTTGCTACCCCGAATTAAAAAGCCCGGGGTTAATTTATGTCCGAAAATGAAATTGTTAACTCAAACGCTGAATCACAGGAGACGGCGGTAGCTGCGGCAGCGGCGGCCGACTCTACAGCGACAACAAAAGCACCTGTGGCGGCGCAGACAGCGCATGACGATTTTGACTGGAGCATCGACAAAAGGAATGTGGCCGCTTACACCAAGGAGGAAAAGGCCAAGTATGACAAGGTGTATGAGAACACATTCATCTCCATCACCGACGGTGAACTGGTCAAGGGCCTGGTGGTCGGAGTGACCAAGACCGATGTGGTAGTCAATATCGGCTTCAAGAGCGATGGCCTTGTTTCGCTGAATGAATTCCGGGATCTGCAGAATCTGCGGACCGGCGACGAAGTGGAAGTCATGGTTATCGAAAAGGAGGACCGGGACGGTCATCTGCATTTAAGCCGGAAGCAGGCCCGGATCACGCGCGCCTGGGAAAAGATCGTAGAGGTGCACAAGACTGGCGAAGTCGTAACGGGCACCGTCACGAGTAAGACCAAGGGTGGACTGATCGTCGATGTATTCGGGATGGAAACCTTCCTGCCCGGTTCGCAGATCGACGTCAAGCCGGTCACGGACTACGACCAATTCGTCGGAAAGACGATGGAATTCAAGGTCGTGAAGATCAACGAAGCGATCAAGAATGCAGTCGTATCACACAAAGCCCTCATCGAGAGCGATATCGAAGCGCAGCGCGCCGAGATCATCAGCAAACTCGAGAAAGGACAGGTACTGGAAGGCACGATCAAGAATATCACGGACTTTGGCGCCTTTATGGATCTGGGCGGCCTGGACGGATTGCTGTATATCACCGATATCAGCTGGGGCCGTATCAGCCATCCAAGCGAAGTCCTCAAGCTGGATCAGAAACTGCAAGTGGTTGTGCTGGATTTCGACGACGGCAAGAAGCGGATCAGCCTGGGACTGAAGCAGCTCACCCCGCATCCCTGGGACGTATTGCCGCCCGCTATCAGGGAAGGTGAGATCGTCAAGGGAAGGGTCGTCAATATCGAAGACTATGGCGCATTTTTGGAGATCATGCCGGGAGTGGAAGGGCTTGTGCATGTCAGCGAGATTACGTGGGCCAACACTCCGATCAATGCGAAGGAATTCTTCAAACTGGGCGACGAGCACAATGCCAAGATCGTGACGCTCGACAAGGATGCGCGGAAGATGAGCCTGTCGATCAAGCAGCTTAGCGAAGATCCGTGGAACACCATCGAGGTCAAGTTCCCGGTGGGCAGCCGTCACAACGGGCTTGTAAAGAATATCACGCCCTATGGGGTATTCGTCGAGCTCGCTCCGGGCATCGGCGGAATGATCCATATCAGCGACCTGAGCTGGTTGAAGCGGTTCAATCACCCGTCCGAATACACTAAGGTCGGGCATCATATCGATGTGATGATCCTTGGTATCGACAAGGACAACCGCAAACTGCAGCTTGGACATAAGCAACTGGAAGAAGACCCCTGGAATGCGCTGGAAGAGACGTTTGCCGTCGGTTCCGTCCATGAAGGGCTGGTGATCCGCCGGGACGACAAGGGTGCGATCGTGCAGTTGCCTTACGGGCTGGAAGGTTTTGCTCCTAACCGTCATCTGAATAAAGAGGATGGAAAACAAATCGTCGCCGACGAAACAGCGCCGTTCATGGTGATCGAGTTCGACCGGAACGAGAAGCGGATCGTTCTTTCCCACACCCGGATCTGGGAGCAGAGCCGGACGGAAGAGCGGGAAGCGCAGCGGAAGGAACAACGGGCAGATGCCGATAAGACGCGGAAAGCCGTCAAGAACATCCAGAGCAAGGTCGAGAAGCCGACACTCGGCGATCTCGGGGCGCTGGCTTCCATCAAGGAAAAGCTGAAACAGGAAGAAAAAGACCAGCATGCGCATGGCGGAAACACCGGTGGTGGGGAAGCCGCGCACTAGCCGATCGAATTGATACTCTCAGGAGGCCGTCCCGAATAGAGGGGGCGGCCTTTTTTTTACCGTAGCATATCGAAGTGCCCGGCAGTGAAGTCGAGCAGGGAGGAAAGTTTCAGATCGGCGGCGCCCCATTTGGGGAGGGCGAACTGATCCGCTACAGGAACGGCAACGCATTTCATGCGGGCCGCTTTTGCAGCGATCACGCCGTTGAATGAGTCTTCAAAGGCCACGCATTCGAGCGGATGGACGCCCAGCGCGGCGGCGCAGTCCATATAGACCTGCGGATGCGGCTTACCGTGAGGGAGATCGCCTGCAGAGGTGACGGTATCGAAATAATTGCCGATCTGCAGTTTATCAGTAACGATCCGCGCCAGTTCGAGCGGAGAGGAAGTGGCAAGGCCGATGCGGAATTCTTTTTTCCGGAAAAAGTCGAGTATTTCTCCGACTCCGGGCATCGGGGCGGCTTCCGCGCGGATCTTTTCAAATACGTTGGCATGGAGCGCGGCGCTCGCTGCGGGGATCCGCTGTTTGTCGATGCCGAAAACGCCGAACCAATAGTCCAGCCATTCGGGTGTCCGGAGGCCGGTGGTATGATGATATTGGATCGGTGAAAGGGTGACATTGAATTCGCGCAGGGTTTCCATTCCGGCCTCCTGCCAGTAGGGTTCGGAGTCGATGAGAAGGCCATCCATGTCGAAAATGACGGTGTTGAACTGCATGGCGTCAAAGGTAATGAGATGTACCGATTCCCTCAACAAATCGTAATTTCGTTCAGCGGTAAATCCTCCGCTGAACACAAGATGCGGCTCAGAGAACGATTGAAGCGATTCAGGTTCGTGCGAAAGTTGGTGTATGCCGTTGTTGGCATGGTGTCTTATCCCGGCCTGACGATCGTCAACCGGTTGAAGATTTCAGGTACTGAACATTTGAGGCGCCTGCCGAAGGGAAATGTTCTTTTTGTGAGTAATCATCAGACGTATTTTGCGGATGTGATCACGTTCCTGCATATTTTTTGTGCGGTCAAATGGGGGAAGAAGGACCGCCTCGGCATGCCGTATTATCTCCTGAATCCCTTTACGAATGTATACTATGTAGCTGCCGAAGAGACGATGCGGGCTACCTGGGTAAGCCGCCTTTTCACCATGGCGGGCGCGCTGACGGTGCGGAGGACCTGGAACAAGGAAAGCAAAGAGGTCAGGAAGGGGCTTGACCCTTCAGATACCCGGAAGATCACGCGGGCCCTTGAGGACAGTTGGGTGATCACCTTCCCGCAAGGAACGACAAAGGCATTCGCTCCTGGCCGCAAGGGGACCGCTCTCATCATCAAGCAGAACCACCCTATCGTCATTCCCGTGGTGATCGGCGGCTTTTGGCGGGCTTTCAACAAGAAAGGACTGAAATTCAAAAAAAAGGGTGTTCAATTGAGCGTGACCTTCAAGGAGCCTTTGACGATCGACTACGATGCGCCAGCGGAAAAGATCATGGAGCAGATCATGGATGCGATCGAGCAAAGCAAACAATTCATGATGCGCGGCGCGCATCACTGGGTCACGGAAAAAGTGTAAAGCGAGTAACCAGGCAGGCCGTCCCGGCCGACCCCCTGGACCACTACAGCGAATTTGCCGGTCAGATCGGAAGTATATACCGACTGAATTATTTTTCCTGCCGCGCCAGTCTTGATGTCAGGAGCCCAAAGTAATTCTTCGCGGAAATCGGGAATACTGGGCTGGCCTTTGCTGAGTCCGTCATATACCGGCGTATAGAATTCCCGGTGCAGTTGCAGGCCCGCATAGGGAAAGGCCACCGCATTCGGGTCGAGCTCAACGCTGGCCATCTCACCGTCGTAAGACCTGAATGCTACGATACCGTCGGTGACGGAGGGTCCGAGTATATATTTATGGGAGACAACGTCGATCGTCTTTATCTTGCCGGGGTCTGCTTCGATCAGCCGGTCGGCATTGAACACGGGGACGCCATCTATAAGCAGCAACGGGTCGTCGTCAAAAAATACATTAAAAAGCGCATTCCGGACCCGGAAGTGGGGGCGGCCCGATCTTCGCCGGATACGGACGTTGTCGACAAATTCCTGGATCACTTCTTCCAGTGTGACAAAACGCGTGTAATCATCGAGGTTGTAACTGAGGTCGGATGTGCCATAAAAGGCAAGCGTGTCTTCCGTAACGGCGGAGAACCGGTGCCGGTCGGCGGACCGGTAGGCATTCTCAGCCTGTGCATTGATGCTGCGCTGAAGCAATTGTTTCGACCAGTCGAGCGAGTAGGCGGGCGCGGGAAGGGGGTAGGCCGCAAACCGGTCGGACCAGGGATTGACGATCTCCAGCCGTGCATTGCTGTCGATCTGGTTGTTAGTTTGGGCGATAAGGTTCCTGTTTCCGTAAAAACTCCCAATGTGGAAATACAACGTGCCGTCAGGCTTGCTGAGGGCGGTCGCGAGTTCGGGATGCGTCCCCGGCATGGAGAGGTAGCCAACCATCGGGCGTGGCGGCTGGCCGATTCGTTTATCCGTCAGCTTCGCGGTGACGATCGGACCATTCGGTTCGGGCAGGAATTCGAACGTGGGTTTTCTGAGGATATCCTCCCACCTGAACCGGGACCAACCCCGGGTGAGCATCAAATTATCCAATATTTCGGCCGAGTCCGGCCCTGCGTTCCAACCCGCCGGCAGGTCGATCGGGCCTTTCAATTCGGACGCCAGCAGCAGCCATGTGAGCAAGCTGGCGTTGGGAATGGACTGCAGGGAATCGAGATGGAAGACGGACATGGAAAGGTCGGCGGAAACGGCGGCGCCGGTATTGTCGGTCGTGGTCAGCTCGATGGCCAGCCGGGTCCGGGGGGATGAGGCACGAGATGAGGCGGCGGACGGAGACGGGGAAGGGGAGGCGGATGGGTAAGCGGAGGCGGATGGGGTCGTTGAGGCGGCGGATGGGGACGGGGAAGGGGAGGCGGATGGGGACGGAGACGGGGAAGGGG
>Ga0134125_10002865_pt1 | contig 20240 bp, 19 predicted proteins | sample KB31751_FD_96464 | JGI IMG/M metagenome (GOLD analysis project Ga0134125, IMG submission 96464) | Terrestrial soil microbial communities with excess Nitrogen fertilizer from Kellogg Biological Station, Michigan, USA - KB3-175-1 | ecosystem: Environmental > Terrestrial > Soil > Unclassified ... | reverse complement strand
ATGCTCCGGGCGACGGCGTGGTCATGTCGGTCGCGCGCGAGGGTCCCGGCGACACCGTGACCCTGCGCATCTTCCTGTCGGTCTTCGACGTGCACATCCAGCGCGCGCCCTGCGCGGGCAAGGTGACGAAGGTCCAGGTCGTCGAGGGCTCCTTCGCCGCCGCGATGAAGGACGCCGCGCGCTACAACGCCAGAGTCGTCATGACGCTCGAGCCCGGCGGCGGCCGCCCGCCGCTCGTCGTCGAGCAGATCGCCGGCCTGATCGCGCGCCGCATCGAGTGCTGGCCCAAGGTCGGCGAGAGCGTGACCTCCGGCGAGCGCTACGGCGTGATCTATTTCGGCTCTCAGGCCGCCGTGCATTTCCCCGCGGGGTCGAAGTGCACCGTCAAGCCGGGCGACCGCGTCGCCGGCGCCCTCACGGAGATCGGAGCTTGGACAAACACGTAATCAAGCGCGGCGGGCAGCTGCTCGCCCCGTCGCTGTTCACGCTCGGCAACATGGCGTGCGGCTTCTACGCCCTCCTGTCGTCGGTCCGCGGCGAGTTCATGTCCTCGGCCTACGCGATCATCGCGGGCATGGTCTTCGACGCGCTCGACGGCCGCGTGGCGCGCCTCGTGCACGGCGAGTCGTCCTTCGGCGTCGAGTTCGACTCGATGGCCGACTTCCTGAGCTTCGGCGTCGCCCCCGCGCACATGATGTACGCCTTCATCCTGAAGGACTACGGCGCCTGGGGCTACCCGATGGCGTTCATGTACGCCCTGTGCGGCGGCCTGCGCCTGGCGCGCTTCAACGCGACCGCCCACGCCGGACACGGCTCCAAGACCCATTTCACCGGCCTGCCGATCCCCGGCGGCGCGGGCTTCCTGGCGAGCTTCGTGCTCCTCTATCAGATCATCGAGGAGGGCCGCCCCGCGGGCACCTGGAAGCTGCTGATGGACCAGATCCCGTCGCTGTACGGCCTGGCGCCGGCGATGGTCGTGATCATCGCTTTGCTCATGGTCTCGACGATCCCGTACCCCGCCTTCAAGCAGCCCGGCATCATCCGCCCCAAGTCGGTCACGGCGATCCTGCTCCTGCTCGGCGTCGGGTTCCTGCTGTTCTACTACCCGCTGATGGTGCTCTTCGTGGTGTTCTCGGTTTACACCTTGCTCGGCCCGGTGTCCTGGCTCCTGCGCTCGGGCGGGCGCCTGTTCGGCTTCTGGCGGCCGGCCGCGATCGAGGAAGACGACCTCGGAGAGCACCTGTGAGCAACGTCCTGCCCGTCCGCCGTCTCGATCCCGCCGCGCACCTGCCCACGCGCGCGCACGCCGACGATGCTGGTCTCGATCTGTACGCACTGGAGGACGTTGCGATCGAGACCGGCGCGGGCTTGCTGATCCGCACCGGCGTGGCCGTCGCGGTGCCCGTCGGCCACGTGGGGCTGGTCTGCGACCGCTCCTCGATGGCGAAGCGCGGGCTCAAGACCGCGGGCGGCGTCATCGACGCGGGCTACCGCGGCGAGCTCGGCGTCATGGTCTGGAACCTCTCGCGCGAGCGCCAGCACGTGAAGAAGGGCGAGCGCTGCGCGCAGATGCTCGTGATCCCGATCGCGACGCCCGCGCCCGTCGACAGCGCGGACCTCGGCGAGACGGCGCGCGGCGCGGGCGGCTTCGGGAGCACGGGGCGATGAAGCCCGCCAAGACGCCGCCTCCGCCCGAGGGCCTGCCGGTCGAGAAGATCGCGCTGATCGCCGGCATCGGCGTCGCCGTCATCCTCCTCCTCTGGGGCGCGACGCTCCTGCTCAAGCCCAAGCCCCTGCCCCCGCCGCCCGTCGCGGCGCCCGCGCCCGCCCCCGCGGCGCCGGCCGTCGAGGAAACGCCCGCGCCCGAGATGCCGGCCGGCGTCTTCCCGCCGCCGGAGCGGCCCGCCGCCCCGGTCGCGCCGGTCCAGCGGCGTCCCGCGGATGCGCCGCCGCCGCCCCTGCCCCCGCTCACCGACGGCGGCTCGGCCCCGGAACCGAACGGGCCCAAGCGCTAGGAGCCGTCGATGAAGTGCCCCAATTGCGCCGCGCAGGCGGAGGAAGGAGCGGCCGAGTGCCCCAAATGCGGCCTCGTCTTCGCGAAGTGGCGCGAGCGCCAGGAGAAGGAGAAGCGCGAGGCCGCCGAGGCGCTCAAGGCGCTCGACTCGCCGCCCGAGCCGCCCAAGTGGAACCCTTGGACCGGAAGGCTCGCGGCCGGGCTGATCGTGCTGTGGTGGATGCTCGGCCTCGCGATCTACTACATCCACCGCATGCGCCAGGTCAGTGGACGCGGTAATTGACCAGCATCGGCGTCTCGGGCAAGCCCGGCGGCGGGTAGGCGACGAGATTCGGGTCGTACGAGAGCGTGACGCCGCCCGTGAAGCCGGACGCGGTCATGCCCTGGGTCCGCACCCCGTTCAGCCAGAACCTCGCTCCGGCGGCTCCGGTGACGCTCATGTTCGTCGTGCCGTTCTGGACGAAGTAGGTGCCCGCCGCGTACATGTTGCCCGACGCCTTGCTGAACGCGATCGTGTTGCTGGCCATCGCCGCGAAGGAGTTCGCGGCCGTCGCCGACATCGAGCTGGCTCCGGCGTAGTACAGGCTGTTGTTGACGCTGATGTTGCCCTGAGTGCCGGAACCCGCGGTCCCCGCCGCGACGGCGGTCACGCGCCCGCTGACCACGCCGCTGAGCGTGAAGTTGCAGGCGGAGCAGTAGAGGATCGCGCCCGACGCCGGGATCGCGTGGGACGTCCCGCCGACGACGGTGAACGTGCCCGTCGAGTTGAACACGATGGTCTGAGTGAACGTGGAGACGTAGGTCGAGTTCGCGTAGTAGAAGTTCGTGTCGATCGTCGGCCAGGAGGCCGTCGGGACGAAGTTGTAGCGCGTGCCGTTGACGGTGAGGCCGCCGATGCTCGCTCCGCTCGTGTACAGCGTCCCGTCGAGCGTCGCGCCGGCCGCCCCGGTGATGCTCCCGTTGACGATCAGCGGGCCGCCGGTCCACTTCACGTTCGAGCCGGTCACGCTGAGCGCGCCGTTGACCCACATCCCGCCGATGTAGTCCACGTTCGAGCCGCTGACCGTGAAAGGTCCGTTGATCATCGTGCCGTATTTCGTCAGCGGCGATTGGAAATGGATGACCGCCGAGATCGCTCTCTGCGTGCGCGCGCCGGCGCCGCCGGACGTGAACTTGCCCTCCGCGTGCAGGTAGAGGTTGTGGTTGACCGCGTCGGCGATATAGCTCACGGTCGAGAAGCCGTTCGAGTAGGCGAAGTTGTTGCGCGCCAGCGACGCCGCGTCGTAGTGGCCGCTGTAGGGGTCCTGCGAGAACTGGCGCATGTAGTCCATGATCGCGCTGTTGGCGTAGCCGAGGGCGGCCTTCTGGTGGCTCTCGGCCACGGAGGCGCGCACGCTCTGCCCCACGAGCCGGTACAGCGTGACTCCCATGGGCAGGACGAAAAGGATCAGCAGCAGCGCGAGGACGAGCGCCTGCCCCGAGCGGGGGCCGGACGCGGTCCTACTGCTGGAGCGGCTTGAGCGGCAGGAGCGGTGGATAGACATCGGTTTCGATCGCGTAGTCGGTTTTTCCGTCGTGATTGGGGTCGACGCTGAGGTCGACGCGGACCGTCGTGATGAAGTTGCGCTCGACCTGCAGGTCGAGGACGCCGTTGCAGTTGCCGCCGGAGTGGGAGTCGCAGTCCATCTCGGAGGAGGAGATGATCCCGTCGCCGTTGGTGTCGATGGCCTTGCCCAGCGTGTTGCCCTTGCTGCCCAGATAAGTGAGCGTGAAGGTCGAGACGTCGGCCAGGAGCTTCGTGAGATTGCCGCCCCACGCCGCGCCGTTGAGGCTCATGTCGCGCCAGACCGCGCCGTTGGCGTAGTAGATCCTCTGCTTCACGTCGATCTGTCCGTCGCCGTCGGAGTCGTCGTCCGTGAGGTTGAAGCCCGAGCGCCACGCCGCCGAGGAGGGCTGGATGACGTCGGAGTCGCCGTCGAAGTCGGGGCTCTGCTCGAAGGGGACGCCGTTCGGATCGAGCGCGGCGGGGTTCCAGTTCGGGCTCTGGTCGATGCTCGTGATGAACTCGACCATGGTGGACGAGGCGATCGTGATCTCGTTGGCGTGGACCAGGGCGAGCTCGAGCTTGGCCAGGCCCTGCCGCGACGCCTCCTGTCCCGTCGCCTCCGCGTTCTCGCGCACGGTCGTCTTCAGCGCGTACTTGAGGAATCCGGCGAAGGAGACCGCGATGAGCCCGAGCAGGGCCATCGCGATCATCAGCTCCGACAGCGTCGTACCTCGGCGGTTCTTCCTCACGGGACCACGAAGCTCCAGGTGTCGGTGTTGTTGATCGACCCGCCCGGGCTCGTCGCGCAGTGGTTGACCGAGACCGACACGGTGTGCGGCGAGCCGGAGCCGTAGGGGTTCGGCGGGACGTAGGTCAGCGTGCCTGCGTTCGCGTCGTAGTACGTGCCGACGTTCGCCGCGTTGACCACGACGGCGCCGTCGAGGGTCAGCACGATGCTGGTCGGGTCGATGCCGCTCTGGTTGTCGAAGAGCCGCACCGAGATCACGGGCAGGTCCGAGCCCGCCATGCCGATCGGGCTCTTGTTGGCGATCGACGGGGCCGAGGCGTCGTTGCCGATGACGGGCGCGGTGAAGCTCCAGGTGGCGCTCGTCTTGTAGCCCGCGTAGTCTCCGGCCTCGACCGACACGGTAAAGGCTCCGGGCGAGATCAGCGGGACCGTCTGCGTCGCCGTCGCGATCCACACGATGGTGCCCGCGGAGGCGTTGTACGAGAACGGCACCGTCGAGCCGTTGATCTTCATCGCGGTCACGCCGGGGTAGATGCCGCTGGCGACCGCGCCGCTGCTCGTGACCGGGTCCGCGAGGACGGCCGACACGTAGGGGGCGCACGTGTTCACGGTGCCGGTCGGCGTCTGGCCCGTGATCGTCGGGGGGTTGATGTCGAGGAGGATCGCGCGGTCCGCGATCGGCGAGCTGTAAGTCGACTTGACCGCCACCGCGCGGACCGTGTTCTGGCCCTCGACGAGCGCGCTCGTGACGGCCGCGGGCGCCGCCGAGAACGCGCCGAATACGTCGGCCGAGGCGCTGGCCAGGATGCCGGAGCTGTTGACGTAGAAGTTCTCCGTCGCCAGCGGCTCGGTCACGCCGGCGATCGCGAGCGGCGAGGTCGTGTCGGCGCGGTACTGCCGGATGTCGGACGGGTAGGAGTACGTCAGCGCGAGCGCCCGCGCGGCGGTCTGCGCCGTCGTGAGCATCCGGTAGGCGAAGGACGAGTTGGTCGGCGTCGAGACCTCCAGCGACAGCACCGACTCGCTGTCGGGATTGGTGTCCCCGGTGAACTGCTCCAGGGAGATGAGCTCGGACTTGGAGCAGGCGACCGCGCCTTGGCGATACACGCTGAGGGTCACGAGCTTGAGGTGCGTGTCGGGCTGCTCGGCCACGGTGCGTCCGCTGGAGACGTAGGTCTCATAGTAGTCGCCGTCGCCGTTGGCGTCGAAGTAGCGGATGTTCGGGTCGTACGTGTCGACGCCGCTGCCATTGTCCTTGAAAGCGACGAGATTGTTCGTGTTCCCCGTGCCGAGCGAGTCCGTGGAGTCGCGCCGCATGAACGTCACGTCGACCTTGTACCGGTCGAACTTCTCGGCCGCCAGGGTCGTGCGCAGGCCGGTGAGAGTGGAGAGGTAGGGGTAGATGTTCGCCCCGGACGTGTGCAGGGCGGGCGAGGCCCAATTCGTCACAGACGAGTCGACGGCGAAAAGCGAGTAATAATTGATGTTTTTCAGGCGCGCCATGCCGAGATCGGTCATGCGCGAGCAAGTCAGCCGCCGGCGCGCGCTGAGGGACGCCATCGTCGCCTTTTGGAGCAGGGCGATGACCGCCAGGCCGGCGACGGACATCATGACGATCGCCAGGACCGTTTCGACGAGGGTCGTTCCGCTGCGCCCGAGGCCGCCCTGCTTCATGGCCTCCGCAGTATAGGCGCGCCCCCCCTGGGGGGCCAGGAAACGATTCGCTAACTACGGTAAAAAACCGGTCAACAGGCTTTGCGGGGGAAGAGGATCGGCCCCTTCTGGATCACGCCCGGGTGCTGATTGACGCCGGCGAGGACGTCGTCGGCCGTCAGCGCGTCGGAGAACGCCCGCACGCCGAGCTGCATCTGCATCTCGGCCGCCTTGCGCGGCATGAAGGGCTCGAGCCAGCCGGCGACGAGACGCACCGACCAGACCAGGTCGAACAGGACGAGCTCGCACTCCTTCATGTCGGTCTTGGCGAGCTTCCAGGGCGCCTTTTCGTTGACGCGGGAGTTGAGCGCCCGGATGACCTCCCAGATCACGTCGAGCGCCCCGTGAAAGTCCAAATTCTCCATCTTGGCGCCGATCTCCTCGGTGCGCTTGGCCACGGAAGTCGTGTAGAACTCGCTCGCGAGAGGAGGGCGCGAGGGCAGGCGGCCGCCGAGGAACTTGTCGGTCATCTCGGACACGCGCGCGACCAGGTTGCCGAGGTCGTTGGCGAGCTCCGCGTTGTAGCGCTTGCACAGCGCGGCCTTCGAGAAGTCGCCGTCGTTGCCGAAGGGCATCTCGCGCAGCAGGAAGTAGCGGAACGCGTCCACGCCGAACTCCTGGGTGATCTCGTAGGGGTCGACGAAATTATTAAGCGACTTCGACATCTTCTGCCCGTCGACGGTCCACCAGCCGTGCGCGAAGACGCGCCGGGGCAGAGGCAGGCCGGCGGCCATCAGCATCGCGGGCCAGATCACGGCGTGGAAGCGGAAGATCTCCTTGCCGACGATGTGCACGTCGGCGGGCCACAGGTCGTCGCGGCCGGCGGCGGCCGACCAATAGTTGATCAGCGCGTCGAACCAGACGTAGATCGTGTGCGCGTCGTCGCCGGGGACCGGGACGCCCCATTTGACCTTCGCGCGCGAGACGGAGATGTCCTCGAGCCCGCCCTCGACGAAGCGCAGGATCTCCTGCGCGCGGTGCGGCGGCGCGAGGAAGCCGGGGTTCGCCTTGTAGTGCGCGAGGAGCTTGTCGCCGTAGGCCGAGAGCTTGAAGAAATAGGTGTCCTCGGCGAGCCTCTGCAGCGGCTTGCCCGAGTCGGGGGAGAGCAAGGTCTTGCCGTCCTTGGCCACGACCGCGTCGGAGGCCTTCACGTAGGCCTCGTTGACCACGTCGTAGAGGCCTTCGTAGCGGCCCTTGTAGATGTCGCCGCTCTTGAGCAGGCGCGCGAAGAGCTCCTGCGCGCGGTCCTCGTGGCGCTTCTCGGTGGTGCGGATATAGTCGTCGTTGGTGATGTCGAGGTGCTTGAACAGCTCGCGGAACTTCGCGGAGGTCATGTCGCAGAAGTCGATCGCGTGCTTGCCGGCGGCCTTGGCCGCCTCCTCGATCTTCTGCCCGTGCTCGTCGGTCCCGGTCAGCAGGAAGGTGTGGACTCCGCGCCCGCGCTTGTAGCGGGCCAGCACGTCGGCCGCGACGGTGGTGTAGGCGTGCCCGATGTGGGGCGCGGCGTTGGCGTAGTAGATCGGGGTGGTCACGTAGAATTTTTTCATAGGGCGGCCTCGGCCTCCAGGGCCGCGAGCGTCAGGATCAGTTTCGGATCGGCGTTGGCGCGCAGGGCGGCGCGCAGGCGCGCGAGCTCCCGCAGCGGCTTCTCGGCCTCATAAAACGTGCCTTCACCGCCGAGATATTTCAGACGAAGCCTCTGCGCGAGGGCGAAGAGGGCTCGCTCCACCTTGAGGCGGGCGGACGGGAGGTCGCGCGGCAGCTTGTCGGCCGAGTCGACGGCGGGCTCGACGTCGTCGACGAGCTCGAGCGCGCGCCCGGCCGAGCCGTCCGACACCGCGGCGAGCCTCTTGGCGTCCTTCACGCCGCGATCGAGCAGGAGCTTCTCGAGCACCGCGGCGGGAAGCGGCCCGAACGGCACCGTGAAGCAGCGCGAGGCGATGGTGCGCGGCAGGCGCTCGCGCTGGGTCGCGGCCAGGATCCACAGCGTGCGCGGCAGGGGCTCCTCGAGCACCTTGAGCATCGCGTTGGCGGCGGCCTCGTTGAGGCGCTGGGCGTCGGGCACGATCGCGATCTTCCAGCCGTCGAGCATCGACTTCATGGCGAGATTTTTCAGGAGGTGGCGCACGGTGTCCACCTTCCAGATTTTTTGCTTCTCGACGTCCTCCTCTTCGAGCGAGGCCTGGTAGGCCTCGTCGAGGACCGAGACGTCGGGGTGCGAGCGTCCGTCGACGCCGCGGCAGTCGGCGCACGAGCCGCAGGACGCCTCGCCCGTGAAGGGCCTCTCGCGGCAGACGAGCGCCTTCGCGAACTCGAGGGCGGCGAGGCGCTTGCCCACGCCGTCGGGGCCGGAGAAGAGCATGGCCGACGGCAGGCGCTCCGTCGTCAGCAGGCCCTCGAGGGTCTTGCGCGCGCGCGCCTGGCCCAGCACCTTGTCGAGGTTCATCGAGAGACGGCCTTCCCCGCGCGCGCCAGGATGAGCTCGTGGATCTCCTCGGCGGGCTTGGTCGCGTCGATCAGGACGGTCTTGGGCCGCGCCTTGGCGAGGCGCCGGTAGCCCTTGCGCACGGCGGCGCGGAAGGAGACGTGCTCGCGCTCCAGGCGGTCGAGCGTCCGGCTCTTGTCGCGGCTGTCGAACTCGTCGATCGGGATGTCGAGCACGACGGTCAGGTCCGGCTCGAGTCCGCCGGTGGCGACGGCGTTGAGCGCGCGCGTGGTCGCGAGGCCGAGGCCGCGCGCGACTCCCTGATAGGCGTCGGTGGACATCGTGAAGCGCTCGCAGAGCACGACCTCGCCGCGCGCGAGCGCCGGGCGGATCTTCTCGGCGACGTGCTGGGCGCGCGAGGCTTCGTATAGAAACAACTCGGCCACCGGATCGATCGAGAGCTGGGGGTTCAGCAGGACCGCGCGCACGCCCTCGGCGACGGACGTGCCGCCGGGCTCTCGGGTGTGCAGGACGGTCAGCCCGCGCGCGCGCAAGGCCTCGGCGAGGAGCCGGGCCTGGGTGGACTTTCCGGATTTGTCGGGGCCCTCGAGCACGAGGAACGCCCCGCGTCGGCGGGTCATGCGCGGCATTCTATCAAATCGTCCGCGCGCCTCAGGGCAGGGCCGGCGGCCAGCCGTAGGCCAGGGCGTCCTGCCAGGAGATGCGCGACAGGCTGATGGTGGTCGTCAGCAGGCCGGTGGAGGCGCCGGCGTTGTAGTAGAAGGTGACGCCCGAGGCGGCGGTCTGCGTGGCCGAGCCGACGACGTACAGCGCGCCGTAGATGTCGCTGTTGCCGCCGCCGCCGCCGCCGTTGTTGAAGTTGCCGCCGACGTAGAGCATGCCGTTGACCGCGAGCTTGCTGCTCGTGCACGCGCTGGGGTTGCAGGCCGCGGGCGTCGTGTAGGCGCCGGTCGTCCCGGGGAACGACGCCGGGGCCGAGGCGTCGAAGTTCGTCTTGTAGTAGCTCCAATCGTTTCCGTACTGCTTCCAGGCGTCCGGAGGCATCGTCATGGTCGCCGACCCCGCGCCCCAACGGCCGTTCGGAAGGTTGAAGTTGCCCATCACGACCATCGCGCCCGTGTGGTACATGCCGGGCGACTTGGCGGTGAGATCGCCCTCGATGAACACCGTCCCGGTCGTCGTGTAGCTCCAATTCGAGACGGACCCCGAGTAGTAGCAGCTGTTCGCCGGCGTGCCGCCCGCGGGGCAGCCGCCGGTGGTGTTCGCCGCCGCGGACGAGCGGTACTGGTTGAAGTCGATCGTCGGCGCCGGCGGGATGTTGGGGTAGTACGAGTGCCACTGCCAGCAGTTGGGGCTGTCGCAGTTCGGCGGGTTCGGGTCGGTGTCCTTGCTGATGATCTGGCTGGCCGACCAGAACTGCGGGTGGTTGCGGCTGGCCGCGTCGATCGTGTAGGGGCTCATGATCCCGCCCCACTCGACGTTGACGCCGCCGCCGATCTGCGCGCCCGCTCCGGCGTAGATGGCGACCGAGCCGAACACCGAGTTGCCGTAGATGACCTTGAGCGCGCGCACCTCCTTCTTGAGCTTGTCCCGTCCGACGGAGATGACGGTCACCTGCTGGGTGCCGGGACCGCTCGTGATCGAGACCGTGTAGGTCCCGCCGTCGATGTCGGTGTAGCTCGTGTCGAATTTGTAGCCCGTCTGGGCGGTCCCGTTCATCAGGGCGATCCAGGTGTTCGTGGACTGCGAGATGTACAGGTAGGACTTCTCGACGCCGGCCTCGGCGAGGTGGAAGGCGTGGGTCGACGCCGCCTGCTTGACCGACCAGGCCGCGTCGCGCTGGGCGTAGAACACCATCAGCGGCACGAGGACGGTCAGGATCATCAGGATCGCCAGGACGAGCGGCAGGACCTGGCCCTTCGGCGGCGTCTTCTTGCGCGGGACTCTCATCAGTTCATCACCCGGACCTTCTGGACGGTCAGCTCGAGCACCTTCTGGCGGCCGAGCTGGATGTTCTTGCCCATCGTGATCGCGACGCTGACGATGCTGATGTCGTCGGTATGGGGGAACGTGAAGGCGATGTAGATCAGGTTGCTCGAGATGACGTTGGTCGTCGTCGACGTCCCGGCCGCGTTGGTGACCTTCTGGAGCAGGCTCCGCCCGCTCTGCTGGAACTGCATCTCGCGCCCGTCGACGAGCTTGAAGGCGATGTGCGAGTACGGCCCCTCGCCGGCGGGCGTGTCGATGACGATGCTGGTCGCGTAGGACTCGCGCAGGAAGCGGTTGATCACGTCCAGCGAGGCGCGGGCGTCGCGCTGGATCTCGTAGCGCGCGCTGGTCATCAGGAAGAAGTTCTGCAGGCCGATCATCATCGGCGGGCCGACGAGGGCCAGGATGCCGAGGATGGCCACGACGACCATCATCTCGGTCAGCGTGTAGCCCGCGCGGCCGAGCCGTCGGAGCTTCCTCATGGGATCACCACGTTCTTCGTGACGCTGCCTCCGACGCTGACGGCGATGCCCGAGTAGGTCTTCGTCGTGATCGACACGACGCCGGAGGCGCTGACGGTCGGCACGTAAGCGGACAGGTTGTACGTCGAGCCGCCGCGCACGGGCAGGGAGTAGGTGCCGTCGGCCTTGCTCGAGATCATGTAGTACGGCGTCTGCGCGGGCGCCGACGAGGCCGCGATCGAGGGCGGGCTCGAGGAGATGGTGTTCGTGGAGGCGATGATCAGGGCGCCCGACGTGACCAGCGAGCTGTTGTCGGTGACGTTGCCCGAGATGCTGCCGTACGCGCCGCTGATCGTGAACGTGCCGATGAAGACGGAGCCCGTCGAGTTGACGGTCACCGGGCCGATGCTGTTGGGGCTCGCGTCCTGGCCCAGATCGAGGACCGGCGTGATCGTGTACGTGCCCGTGGACATGTTCCGCAGCGTGAAGACGCCGGTCCCGTCGGACGTGGCCGACGCGACCTGGTTGCCGCCCACGGTGGCGTTGACCACGACGTTGGGCACCGGCGTGGACCCGATCATGGTGCCCCCCGTGATCCGCGCGCCGAGGCTCAGGATGAAGTCCTGCTGCGTGATCGCGCCTTGGGCGACGGTGACGGACATGACCTGCTGGACGTAGGCCTGGTTGCTGTTGTTCGGGTTGGCGGTCAGCGTGATGGTGCCGCTGGTGACGTTCATGAAGTACTTGCCGTCGGAGCCGGTGACCTTCGTGAAGCCGCCGGACTGGACGGTGATGCCGTTGATCGGGTTGTTGTAGGAGTCGGTGACCGTCCCTTTCACGAAGCCGGTGTCGGGCGTGCTCGACAGCTGGACTTGATAGTAGTTGGGGGGCGTCCAGATCGGCGACGTCGTCGCGTTGGGCACGGCGATGGTCTGGTTCTGGGTGATGTTCACGTTCGAGAGGATCTGCGAGTACGTCGCCACCGGAGACCCGCCGGTAAAGCTGAGCGCGACGGTGTATGTTCCGGTGGTCACGCCGGTCAGCTTGAACGGCACGTAGGACAGGTTGAGCGAGCCGCTGGAGATGGTGCTCGAGAAGGCCGTCAGCGAGGAGGAGTGGGGATCGCTGGCCGAGACCACGACGCCGGACGGCACCTTGCCGGAGATGACGGGGAACGTCCCCGCGGCGCTGTTCCTCGGCGTGACGAAGTTGACGTCGCCGCCGTTGAGCCACAGGAAGTCGTTCTGGTTGCTCTGCGAGTTGTAGGCGCGCCCGTACGTCGTAATATCGGCCATGCTGGCGACGGGGCTCGACACGCGCACGATCTGCTGTCCCTGCGGGTCGCCGGGGCCGTTGCCGCCGCCGTAGTTGGGCACGTACGGCCAATAGTAGTAGGCCGGATTGTGTCCGCCGTTGTCCGTCCAGCCGACGTAGTCGGCGAAGTTGCCCGAGTACCAATGATAGAGCGCGACCGAGTCGGCGGTGTTGGTCCCCAGATACTTCGGGAAGCCGGCTCCGGTGTGGTCGTAGTACTCGTCGGCCACGAGGTTGACCCCGTTGATGAAGAACGAGGTCGTGTTGGCGATGAGGTAATAGTGCCCGGGGGCCACGAAGGTCGAGACGTGCACCGCGTCCATGTTCGTGCCGATGATATTGCAGTCGCAGGCCCAGTTGTTGCCGCCGCCGTTGTTTTGGATGTAGAACATGAACGCCGTCCCCGGCGTGTTCCACGAGTCTCCGGAGGCGTGAAGATTGATGGTGAACGTCGTCGGATTGAACAGCTCGACGTACTCGACGTTGTGGATGTTCCCGTCCCCGGCCTTCGTCATGGTCGAGGCGACGACCTGGCTGACGACGAGGTCGCTGTTGTACCAGGCGATGCCCGCCACGTTGCCGGTCGAGATCTTCTCGAGCGCGAGGTTCGTGCTGCTGGTGCCGCCGCGGTTCACGACGCTCATCGAGGAGACGGTGTCGTAGAAGCCGGCCGACGAGACGCGAACGGTGTAGGTGCCGTGATAGACCTGGAAGGAGTACGCGCCGCCGACGTTCGTGGTCCCCGACCAGTCGGGGTTCTGCTCGACGAAGACCTGCGCGCTGGCGAGCGGGCCGCCGCCGCCGGTGATGTAGACGTTGCCGCTCATCGTGGCGTCGAGCGGGTTCACGTTGGGGTTCTCGAGCAGGTTGGTCAAGGTCCACTTCTTGATGCCGCCGTTGGCCGTCGTCCAGACGACGTTGACGGCCATCTGCTTGAGGCCCGTGTCGGGATAGTCGGAGCCGACGGACTGGATGGTGCCGTTCGTGACGTTCGCCATCGTCACGTACGTGTACCGCGTGAAATTCATGTTCCCGATGGAGATGTTCTCCGGCGGGTAGTTGCCGGTGTCGTAGGGGATGTTCGGGGTGAAGCGGGTGTCGTACTGGGTGGAGGTGGTGATCAGCAGGCCGTAGTAGTTGTAGTTCTTGAGCACCTCGACGCGCTCCTGGGCGAGGTTGGCGGCCAAAGTCTGCGCGCGCGACACGTTCAGGGAGATGCTGATGTAGCGGAAGGCGCCGAAAAGGCCCAGGATCCCGACGCTCAGGATGATGGTGGCCACCATGAGCTCGGTGATCGTCGTGCCCGCGCGGCTCCTCGACAGATGACGGCCGTGTATCTGTTCCATGAAGGCAGGATGAGTATAAGACCTTGACCCCGGCAAATCAAGCGAACGTCCGGTGAACAAGGCGTGCTCGCGGTCACACGAGGCGGTTCCTTGGTCCCGCTCTATATTAGAGGAAGACCTAGGAGCAGGCGGAGTGCCCGCAATCGTGGCAGGTCGGGCCCGAGCAGCCGGACTCGAACGACACGTTGCGCGAGAAGCACTTGGGGCAGTGGTCGGCGCGGACCTCGTGCGCCGGCTCGGCGGCCTCCGCCTTGCCCTCGAGCCAGCCGGTCTTCTCCAGGTGCGCGCGCAAGGCGATCGAGATCGCGTGCGGGATCGAGTCCACGCGCGACGGCCCTAGGCCGATGGGACGGTCGCCCTTGACGGAATTCAGGTGCTTGAGCAGCTTCAACGGATCTCCGCCTTCGGACAAATATTTAGAGATCAGGATGCCGACGAGCGACGTCAGCCCCGAGATCTCGGTGCCCAGCGGCGGGATGTTGGCGAACAGCTGGAACGGCCCTTTCTCGTCGTAATTGACGTGCAGGTGCAGGGGGCCGTAGCCGGTGCGGATCTGATAGTACTCGGACGACAGGCCGAACGCGGCCTCGGGCTCGCGGCGCTTGGCCTTCGACGTCGCCGGCGCCAGGTTCAGCACCTGCTGGGACTTGGAGCCGTCGCGGTAGACCGTGATGCCCTTGCAGCCCTGCTCATAGGCGAGCAGGTAGGCGCGGCGAATGTCCTCGACGGAGGCCTCGGCGGGGAGGTTGATCGTCTTGGAGACGCCGTTGTCGGTGTGCTTCTGGAACGACGCTTGCATGCGAACGTGCGTCTCGACCGGAACGTCGTGAGAGGCGGCAAAGACCTGTTGAACAGGAAGAGGGATTTCCGGGATGCCCCGGACGGATTTTCCGTTTTCGTCGATGCGCTTCCACAGCCGCTTTTCGCCGAGTCCGAACCAGTGGTTCTTCTCGGCGACTTCCCGGAAGAGAGAATTGGCCTCGAAGAACACATCCTTTTCGTCGGGCTCCTGGCCCTTCTTCGTCATCTCGAGGGCCTTCGCGTTGTAACGGGTATAAGCAATCGCGAAGAACGGCTCGATGCCGCCGCCCTGCAGGCCGGCGGCGATGCCGATGGTCCCGGTCGGAGCGATCGTCGTGCGCGCGCAGTGGCGCGGATAGAGCTTCTGCCCGCGATAGTGCTTGGACGCCGGGTCATAGGCCGAGCCGTGCCAGTTGGGGAAGACCCCGCGCTCGCGCGCGAGCCCTTCCGACGCCTCGAGAGCGGCGCCGCTGATGAATGACATGACCCTATCGCCGAGCTCTAACGCCTTTGGGTCGTCATAGGGGATGCCGGTCTTCACGAGCAGCTCGGCCCAACCCATGACCCCGAGGCCGATGCGCCGGTTTCCCTTCGCGAGCCGCTCGATCTCCGGAAGCGGATAGTCGTTCACTTCGATCACGTCCTCGAGGAACCTGGTCGCGACCGCCACGGCTTCCTTCAGACGCGGAAAGTCGACCTTTCCGGAGAGAATCTCTCCCGCCACGAAATTGGAAAGGTTGAGCGACCCGAGATTGCACGGCTCCCAGGGCAGCAGCGGCTGCTCGCCGCACGGGTTGGTGCTCTCGATCTGCCCGAGCTGGGGCGTCGTGTTGGAGCCGGAATCGTTGATTCGATCAAGAACGACGTATCCGGGGTCGCCGGGCTTCCACGCGTTCTCGACCATCGCGTCGAAGACCAGCTTCGCGCGGACCTTGCCCGCCTTCTTGCCGCCGTGCGGGTTGATCAGTTCGTACTCCGCGTCCGCTTCGACCGCCCGGAAGAATTGAGCGTCGACTCCGACGGAGACGTTGAAGTTTTCCATGACGCCGGGCGTCTGCTTCATCGCGATGAAGTCGAGGATTTCGGGATGGTCATAACGGAGGATCGCCATGTTGGCGCCCCTTCGCGTGCCGCCCTGCTTAATGACATCCGTCATCGTGTCGAACAAGCGCATGAAGGACAGGGCTCCGGACGCCACGCCTTGAGTCTTCATGACCTTGTCGCCCGCCGGGCGCAGGCTGGAGAACGAGAAGCCGGTCCCGCCGCCGGATTTCTGGATCAAGGACTGGGCGGAGAGCGACTTGGTGATGCCCTCCATGGAGTCGGGCACCGGGAGCACGTAGCAGGCCGACAACTGCTGAAGCTCGCGGCCCGCGTTCATCAAGGTCGGCGAGTTCGGCAGGAAGTCCCAGGACGCCATGAGGGCGTAGAACTTCTCGGCCCACTTCTCGCGCAGGGCCTTGGCGGCGGGGACTTTCGCGCAAACCTTCTCGAGATTCTCGAGGAGGCGCCGGAAGTTGGCCTGGCGGCTCGCGTAGTCGGGCTGGTTCTGATGATAAAGGGAGACTTTCGCCGCCGGGCCCTTGCCCGCCGCCGGCACGCTCAGGACCTGGCGGTCGACGCCCTCGAACACGCCCCATTCCTCGGCCTGGGGGTGCAGGACGACCTCCCCGAGAGCGACGTTGCGCGCCACGCCCAGCAGCCACGCCTCCGCGGAGGGCTCTCCGCGCAGGTACTTGTCGCGGAGGACCTTGAGCTGGTTGGCGGTGAGATTGAGCTTGGCGGGCGCTGGATTGGGCTTGGTCATGGGTCAGGACCCCTCTGGTTGAAGTGTAACACCCGGGCTGGGTGGTTTCCAGCCTCATGCAACACTGCGGCTGGGCCGGTCCGAAGGCCTCCGAACCATATTGCGTTTCGACGGACGTTTTGATACACTCTCAGTCCACCTCAACAGGAGTTCTATCCCCATGTACGCAATCATCGAGACGGGCGGAAAACAGCTTTGGGTCGTTCCCGGCGAGACCGTGAAGGTCGAGAAGCTGGAAGCCGAGCAGGGCGCGAAGCTCGAGTTCAAGGCCCTCTGGGCCGTCGGCGACGCAAAGGAAGGCCAGGAGCCGACCTACAGCCAGAAGGCCAAGGTCACGGCGACGGTCGTCGCGCAGGACCGCGGACCCAAGATCATCGTCTTCAAGAAGCGCACCAAGAAGGCGTACAAGAAGCGCATCGGCCACCGTCAGTGGCTCACCCACATCAAGATCGAAGCGATCTCCCTCAACTAATCCTATGGCCCACACAAAAGCTCAAGGCTCTTCCTCGAACGGACGCGACTCCCACGGACAGCGGCTCGGCACCAAGCGCTACGGCGGCGAGCTCGTGAAGTCGGGCATGGTCATCGTGCGCCAGCGCGGCACGAAGATCCTCCCCGGCCAGAACGTCGGACTCGGCAAGGACCACACCCTGTTCGCCAAGATCGAAGGCGTCGTGACCTTCGAGTGGGCGAAGAAGGACAAGCGGATGGCGTCGGTGTACCCGGTCTCCGCGAAGCCCGCCGCCAAGGCTCCGAAAGCCGTCGCCGCCAAGTAAGGTCTTAACCTGACCGCGCGCTTCGCGCGCAAACACTGGCGACCGCGCGCGCATGCGCCGGTCGCCAGTCCTCTTATAGGCAAACACCCATGAACTTCATCGACAAGGTCCGCGTGTACGTGGCCGCCGGAGACGGCGGCGACGGGTCTTTGTCGTTCCGCCGCCTCAAGTTCCTGGAGTTCGGCGGCCCCAACGGCGGCGACGGGGGCAAGGGCGGCGACGTCTGGTTCGAGGCCGCCTCGCGCCTGACCACCTTGATGGACCTGCACTATCGCCCGCACATCGGCGCGACGCGCGGCAGCCACGGCAAGGGCTCCAACTGGACCGGAGACAGCGGCGCGGACGTCACGATCAAGGTCCCCGTCGGGACCATCGTTTATAAGGACGGCAAGCTCGTCGCCGACCTGCACAAGGACGGGCAGCGCTGGCAGGCGGCGGCCGGAGGCCGCGGCGGCCGCGGCAACAACTCCTTCAAGACCGTCCACAACACCGCGCCGCGTCTGATGGAAAAGGGCGCGCCCGGCGAGAAGTGCACGCTCGACCTCGAGCTCAAGCTCCTGGCCGACGTGGGCATGGTGGGCTTCCCCAACGCGGGCAAGTCGAGCTTCCTGGCGCGCGTCTCCGCGGCCAAGCCCAAGATCGCCAACTACCCGTTCACGACTTTGTCCCCGAACCTGGGCGTCGCCTACCACAAGCACGTCAGCTTCGTCGTCGCCGACCTCCCGGGCCTGATCGAGGGCGCGGCCGAGGGCAAGGGCCTCGGAATGAAGTTCCTGAAGCACACCGAGCGCACGCGCGTGCTCATCCATCTCATCGATCCCATGGGCTACATGGGCGAGGAGCCCGAGGCCGGCATCAAGACGATCGAGAAGGAGCTCAAGACCTTCAGCGCCAAGCTCGCCAAGGAGCCGCGCCTGCTCGTCGTCAACAAGATGGACCTGCCCGAGGGCGAGGCCGTCTTCAAGGCGCTCAAGAAGAAGTACAAGGACCGCGTGATGGCGGCGTCGGTCGCCACCGGCGAGGGGATTCCGGCCATCCTCGACCGCGTGATCGAGCTGCTGGCCAAGAGCGACGGGCCCGTGGATTTCGAAGACAAGGTCCAGGATGAGACTTTGCACAAGGTCGAGCAGGGCTTCTCGGTCCACAACCAGGGCGGCGGCTATTTCCAGCTCAAGGGCAAGTACGTCGAGCGCGTGTCCGCGATGCTCGACGTGAGCCTGCCCGAGGCGATCCAGCGCTACCAGAACACCCTGCGGCGCATCGGCGTCGACAAGGCGCTCAAGAAGGCCGGCATCAAGGGCGGCGACAAGGTCCGCTGCGGCGGCTTCGAGTTCGAGTGGAGCGAGAAGAAGGCCAAGCAGCTCCCGATCAAGAACCGCGACAAGCGCACCCGAATCGGCATCGGCAAGAAATGAACACGCTGAAGGAGTACGAGGCGCGCTTGATGAACCCGGACGACGTCTCCGGGGCCTACAAGTTCTGCGCCGACCTCGCCGGGCGCCACTACGAGAACTTCCCGGTCGCGTCGCTCCTGATCAAGAAGGACCTGCGCCGCCACGTGTCCGCCCTCTACGCGTTCGCGCGCATCGCCGACGACTTTTCCGACGAGCCGGAGTACGAGGGCGTCCGCCGGGAGCGCCTGCTCGACTGGCGGCGCCAGCTCAACGACATCGGCTCCGCGCCGCCGTCGCATCCCGTCTTCCTCGCCCTCGGCGCGACGCTCAAGGAGCTGGACCTGCCGAAGCAGCCCTTCGACGACCTGCTCTCCGCATTCCTCCAAGATACGGAAAAGCGCCGCTACGCGACCTTCGACGAGGTGACCGACTACTGCCGCCGCTCGGCCAACCCCGTCGGGCGCATCGTGCTGATGATCCACGGCTTCCGCGACGAGGAGCTGTTCCGCTACTCGGACGCGATCTGCACGGCGCTTCAGCTGGCCAACTTCTGGCAGGACGTCTCGGTGGACCTCAAGAAGGACCGCATCTATATCCCCGAGGAGGACTTCGTCGCGCACGGCTACTCGGAGGCCGACCTGCGCATGGGCGTGTACAACGACCGCTTCAAGAGCCTGATGAAGTTCGAGGTCGCCCGCACGCGCTCGCTGTTCGAGCAGGGCCGCCCGCTCTTGAGCCGCGTGAAGTTCCCGCTCACGACGGAGCTGCGCATGACCTGGCTCGGCGGGATGTCCATCCTCAAGAAGATCCACCGCCTCGACTTCGACGTGATCCGCACGCGCCCCGCGCTGAAGAAGCGGGAATGGATCCCGCTCGCCGTGCGCGCGCTCGCCGGCGCATGAACCCCGCGCCCCCGCGCGCCGAAAAGAAGTCCAATTTTTTCCTGGGGTTCATTCTTCTCCCCAAGGCCAAACGCGAAGCTCTGTCCGCGGCTTATGCTTATTGCCGTCTGATCGACGACATCGTCGATTCGACCGAGCTCCCGAAGGACGAGGCTCGCAAGCAGCTCGAGTTCTGGCGCTCGGAGATCGAAGGTCTTTACGCCGGGCGAGCGTCTCATCCCATCGCCAAGGCTCTCGAGCGTCCCATCGCCGACTATCAAATCCCGAAGGAAGCGTTTCTCGAGATGATCCGCGGCTGTTCCATGGACTTGGAGCAGTCGCGCTACGAAACCATCGCCGAGCTCGAATCCTACATGCGCGGCGTGGCCTCCTCCGTCGGCGTCATGTGCGTGCACATCTTCGGCTGGAAGCACACCCCGCCCGAGCGCATGCGCGAGTTCGCGACCACGTTCGGCTACGCGTTCCAGCTCACCAACATCATCCGCGACGTCGGCGCGGACTTGGAGCTCGGACGGGTCTATCTTCCGCTCGAGGACATGAAATCCGCGGGCTACTCCATCGAGAAGCTGACGCACCGCGACCACGACTCATCCTTCGATCAGCTCATGACGGCCGAATATGAGCGCGCCAAGGACTACTACAAGCGAGCCCGGGCTCTCGTCGATCCGCGCGACCGCAAGGCGCTTCTGCCCGCCGAGATCATGGCGCACGTGTACGAAGGACTGCTCGACGAGATCAAGGCTCAAAAATTCCGAGTCCTGTATCAGAAGACGCGTCTCTCGGGACGGCGGAAGCTCGTGTTGGCGCTCAAGGCTTGGGCGTATTGCCATGGCTTCTGAACAGGATGATGTTTTAATCCTCGGCGGCGGCTTCGCGGGCCTCTCCTGCGCGGTCGCGCTCGCGGCCAAGGGCAAGAAGGTCCTCGTGCTCGAGAAGAAGCCTCACCTCGGCGGGCGCGCCTACTCCTTCGAAGAGGGGGGCCT
>Ga0134125_10002862_pt1 | contig 20253 bp, 17 predicted proteins | sample KB31751_FD_96464 | JGI IMG/M metagenome (GOLD analysis project Ga0134125, IMG submission 96464) | Terrestrial soil microbial communities with excess Nitrogen fertilizer from Kellogg Biological Station, Michigan, USA - KB3-175-1 | ecosystem: Environmental > Terrestrial > Soil > Unclassified ... | reverse complement strand
GGTTGGCGTCGATAACGGTGTGATGCCGATTGGGCAGATGCAAGTGATGGTGACGCGCCCCATAGAAGAAGCGGTCAACTCCATTCCGGGTCTCGATCACGTATTGTCGATCACCAGTAGAGGCTCGGCGGAGGTTGATTTATTTTTCAACTGGAACGTCGATATGTTTCAGACGCTTCAATATGTGAATGCGGCAATTGCGCGTGTACAAACCACGCTGCCTAACACGGCAACGCTAACAGCTAACCGTCTCACCTTTGCGGCCTTCCCCATCATGGGCTACAGCCTGACCTCACAGACGGTACCGCAGACGCAGTTATGGCAGTTGGCGACTTACACGATTAAGCCGCAGCTAAACCGCCTGCCCGGCGTTTCGACGGTTGTTGTGCAAGGCGGCCAGGAACCGGAATTTCAAATCCAACCCGATCCGGAAAAGCTTGTCGAGTCGCAGATTACCGTGCCCAATCTGCTGGACGCAATCGCGAGAAGCAATCTTATCGATTCGCCCGGCCTGTTGGAACAAAATCATCAGCTCGTCCTTGGGTTGGTCAGCGGGCAAGTTCACACGCCCGCCGAGATAGGCGGAGTTGTCGCGAAGGACGCGTCCGGTGGCTCCATCGTTCATATTCGCGATGTGGCGACGGTGAGTCCTTCGGTGAGGCCGGTATACACCGTGGTGACGGCCAATGGACGGTCGGCGGTGCTGCTGAATTTGTATCGTCAGCCAGACAGCAATACGGTCGCTGTGGCCAATGAAGTTCATAAAGGTGTAGACGCCTTACGGCGCTCCCTGCCGCCGGGCATCACCATTGAACCGTTTTATGACCAATCGAATCTTGTCAGCGCCTCAATGAAAAGTGTGCGCGATGCGATTCTGATCGGAATCCTGCTTGCGGCCATTATTTTGGTGCTTTTCCTGCGTGATTGGGGTACTTCGATTGTCGCCGGGTTGGTGATTCCGGTGACGATTGCCATCACGTTTATTGTGCTCCGCTTTCTCGGCGAAGGGTTCAATTTGAAGACGCTCGGCGGATTGGCGGCGGCGGTGGGATTGGTGATTGACGATGCCATTGTCGTGGTTGAGAACATTATTCTGCATCGCGAGGCGGCGCAGACGAGAGCGGACGCAATTCGCAGCGCCATACGCGAAATTCGAGTGCCGCTGGTCGGTTCCACCATCACCCCCATCGTGGTCTTCCTTCCGCTGATCGCCATTACCGGCGTGTACGGAACTTTTTTTCGCGCGCTGGCGGTCACAGTGGGCGTTGCGTTGCTCACATCTCTTGGTCTTGCGCTGACGTGGACGCCGACGCTCAGCCATTTGCTGTTGAAATCGCACGGGGCAGGCCACGCGGCGGAGCGCCGGTCAACGGAGCACGAGAATTCCACTACGGGCGTGATGGGCCGCATTACGCAGCTTTATGAGCGAACCATAACGATCGCTTTGAAACGCCCCTTGCTGCTCGGCGCCGCTTCTGTTGCGCTCATCATCGTTTCTGTCGTTTGTTATCAGGCCCTGGGAACCGATTTGCTTCCGGCGATGGATGAGGGCAGCTTTGTTCTTGACTATTTGATGCCTGCCGGGGCGTCGCTCGCTGACACAAACCGCGTGCTGGTTGGAGTGGAGAAGATTCTAAATTCAATTCCGGAGGTGGAAAGCACTTCGCGGAGGACCGGCTTACAACTCGGACTTGCGACTGTTACGGAGGCAAACACCGGGGATATTTCCGTGCTGCTCAAAGCGAAACGCGACCGCGGCGTGGAGGAGGTGATCTCCGAAGCTCGCGAAAAGGTAAATGCGCGCTATCCGCAGCTCGATGTGGATTTCCATCAGATGTTGGAGGATATGATCGGCGACCTGACGAGTTCTCCGAACCCTATTGAAATCAAATTGTTTTCTGAAAACTTCAACCTGCTGAGGACGTGGTCGCCGAAAGTAGCGGACGCGATCAAAACCATCAGTAGCGTAAAAGACGTAAAAAACGGGATTGAAGATACTATCAGCGGCCCAGCGATTACGTTTATTGTCGATCAGGGTATTGCCGCGCGAGCAGGCTTCACTCCGCAGGAAATTGAACTCGACGCCAGCGCGATTTTGCAAGGGGAACCGGCAATTGCGCCGATAGTTGTGAACGATCGTCCGTATACGCTGCGCGTCCGTTTTCCGGAAAGCACGCGGGCATCGCTCGACGCGATTCGAAATACGCTGCTTGTCAGTTCCACGGGAAAAGTAGCCACGCTGGGAACACTCGCCACAATCAGCAACGACGCCGGGCAGGCAGAGATACGCCGCGAAAACCTGCAGCGCGACGTGACGGTCACCGGCCGTTTCGAAGGAATGAGTCTGGGTACGGGCATGGCGCTGGTTCAAAAGAAGGTTGCCTCACTGCATATTCCCTCCGCAATACGAGTTGTTTATGGCGGCCTGTATCAACAGCAGCAACAGTCGTTTCAGGATCTGCTCTTTGTTCTCGCCGCGGCCATCGTACTCGTATTCATCGTCTTATTAGTAGAGTTCCGAAGCTTTGCGGCCCCGATTGCCATTCTCTCCTCGGCTTTGCTTTCCACATCTGGTGTGTTTTTCGCGCTGCTGGTCACCGGAACGACATTCAACATCTCATCGTTCATGGGGCTGATTATGGTGGTCGGAATTGTCGCCAAGAATGGAATTCTACTGTTGGATGCGGATCAGAAATACCGCGCGGAAGGATCGTCGCCACGGGCGGCCATGATCGAAGCGGGAGAGAGGCGCTTGCGGCCCATCATTATGACGGCTCTTGCCACAGTTGCCGGAATGATTCCACTTTCGCTTGCGATCGGCGCCGGATCGCAAATGCTACAGCCGCTGGCGATTGCGGTGATTGGCGGCATTCTGGCGTCCATGGCGCTATCGTTGATTATTACGCCGACGGTGCATTATTATTTGGCGCGGAAGTAGGATTCGGACGATTGCAAAATTCCTGACATCCGAAATCTCGAATCGGAGCCCTGAGCGTGAGCGAGCCTAATTGGCATTTCCATTTTGGGTCGCTTACGCTTCCGGCTCGGATTCAGCATCTTTTGCAAAGGGAATACTATGATTCGTGGCGTTGTTGCTGTATTGGCTTTGGTTTCGTTGGGCGGCTATGCAAGGGCTGCCGATTCACTCACGGAAAAAGTTGAGGCCGTAGCAAAGGCTCATGCCGGTAAGGTGGGATTGTTTGCCGAAGATTTGGCTACGGGCCAGCAGGTGGCGATCAATGCCGACACACCGGTGCAGACCGCGTCTGTCATTAAGCTGGCAATTCTCTATCATGTGCTGCGCGAGCTTCGCGCGGGCCGGGCGGACTGGAGCGACCGGCTCACATTGAAGAAAGAAGATCAGGTTGCTGGGTCCGGCGTATTGCAGTTCTTCGATACTCCGTTGCAATTGACGCTGCACGATGTAGTCAGTATGATGATCGATCTCAGCGACAACACTGCTACCAACTTACTCATAGACCGGTTCGGCATCGCGGCCATTAATCAGGACACGGAGGCCATTGGATTGAAAAACACCCATCTCTACAAGAAAGTTTTTAAGCCCGCGACCGGCGAGTTGCCGCCCGACTATAAAAAATTCGGGCTCGGCAAAACGACGCCGAGGGAGATGGCTAACCTTGCGGTGCGAATCGGGACATGCCAGTTAGGTGACAGCCCGGCTACAAATGCCGATCACGCGCTTTGTTCGGAAGCAATCAATATCATGCGGCATCAGTTCTACCGCGATGCAATTCCGCGCTATCTGGAAAAGTTGGATTCCACGGAAGAGGGAACCGCCATCGCGAATAAGACCGGCTCGCTCGACGCGGTGCGAAACGACGTCGCGTTAATAGGAACGAAGAAAGGTTTAGTTGTGATCTCCGCGTTCACGTACGACAATGCCGATCATAGTTGGGAAGTGGACAATGCGGGCGAACTTTGTATTGCAAAAATGGCTCAGATTATTATGAGCGCCTGGGCTCCGGACGGCTTATCGGACCAGACGCTCAATCCATGGGAAAAGCGCGCCAAATCGACGCAATAGTTACGGTTGCGCTTGCCGGCGGTGCGGACGCGGCTGAGTTGATTCCTTCATCAACTTATCGAATTCCGAGCGCGGCATTTTCAACTTTTCGGGATGCGCATCAATCCACTTCTCGAAGCCGGCGTACTTCGTTGCGTCCCAGCCGCCTTCAAATTCAGCGCCGTTTTTCCCTTCCTGATTCAACTCGAAATTGTAAGCGTCCTTTAGCTTGGTGAACTCGGCTGAGCTGATGGCGTCTTCGGCCAGAATTGCGGGGATAAAAATGACGCCATCGGTCTTAGCGAGCACTAAGTCGCCCGGCAGTACAACTGCTCGCCCAATACGAATAGGGGCGTTGATGGCGGTGAGTTCCATTTGCGACCAGGCCGACGGATCGTAGCCCTTATAAAAACCATTGAAGTTCGGGATTTCGCGGTTTTCTTCCTGGTCGCGGATGCCGCCGTAAAATACAAATCCGGTATGCGTATGGGCGGCAATTCCGTTGCCGAGATTGGAACCGATTAGCGTGCCCTCGATAATCTTTCCGAAGCCGTCGGCGACATACACGTCCCCGACCTGAAGCTCGTTAATCGGCCAGCTATTATTTCCGCTTACGCGTCCTTCGGCTTTTCCCTCAGCGGCAATAGCTTTGGCCATATCCGCCCGAGTCGGCATGTACTGCGCCGTGAGAGCGCGGCCGGCAAATGGCTTCTCTATGTGGAGAGCCTGCCAGTTTCCTTCGAACTGGTTCTTATAGCCGCGCGATCCGAGATACTCCCACACGTCTTCAATCGTGACGTCAACGGCGCGCTTGAGCAGATCGTCCGGCACCTTCGGGCGGCCATCGGGGAAGCGATCTCCTTTCCAATCCGATGTGTAGAACATCATTTGCTCATGCGTCATTTTCACTTGAGCAAACGCCGGTGCGGCTTTGAACATGAGGCACGCTGCGAGCGCGCTTAAAATCAGTTTTCTCATAGGAACTCCTTGATGGCTCCCGATGAGTGTATCAACAGGGCAAGTTGCTATGCGACTTTCAGCCGCTTAGCCGAGAAGACGGCGATGCTCGCGATAGAGGCAGCGGTCGGAAACAACGAGCAGGCCGGCATCGGCGGCGCGCTTTTCCGCTTCGGGATGAGTGACGCCTTGTTGCAGCCAAAGGCAGCGAGCGCCCTTTTGAATTGCCGAATCCGCTACAGCGGGAACGTATTCCGAGCGGCGGAACACATCGACGATATCGATTGCGTCGTCGATGTCTTCAAGCTTTGCATAAGCCGGTTGACCTAACACTTCCGTCTCGTTTGGATTGACCGGATAGATCTTGAAACCGCGGCTCAGAAGATACTGCGCCACGCCGTGGCTGGCGCGCATGGGATTACTGGAGAGGCCGACTACGGCGATAGTCTTTACGCTCTTCAGAAAATCGCGAACGACATTATCGTCCATGTGCCCGATGCCTCGCTTTCGATGCCGCACCGCCTGCAGTGATTCTATTAGGCCTCTTGTTGCCGTCTTCCAAAAGGCCGATGAGCTTTTTAAACCGTTCTACTTCGTGGTTAGTGAGCGTGCGGTACGCTCCCGGTTTCAGGCCGGCAAGGTCGAGAAATCCGATGCGTGTACGCTTTAGCTTTTCCACCAGAAACCCGAAATGCTTGAACATGACGCGTATCTGATTCTGGCGGCCTTCGGTGATGGTGACCTCGTACCACGGATTTTCGCCTTCGCGAATTCTTCTGAGCTTTGCGGGAGCCGTGCGTCGTCCGTGCATCGGAACGCCCCTGCGAAAAGTCTCTTCCTGTTCCGCACTAAGTGTGCCGTTTACTTTCGCAATATAGGTCTTAGCCAGATGGGTCGCAGGCGCACTTACTTTATTCGCAAAATCGCCATCGTTCGTCAGCAGGAGAAGCCCTTCGCTCGCATAATCGAGCCGGCCGACCGGATAAATGCGCTCGTGAAAACCTTTAAAGTAGTGCATCACTGTCTCACGACGTTCGGGATCGGTTACGGTAGTGACCACGTTTTTCGGCTTATGAAACAGGTAATAGAGATGGTGTTTCGGCGCTTTTAGCCGCTGCCCGTTCACCTTTACCTCGTCTACGTTCAGGTCGGCTTTACTGCCAAGCTCCGTTACGGTGCGGCCGTTGACCGAGACCTGGCCAGCCACAATCAATTCTTCCGCTTTGCGGCGGCTGGCGACTCCGGCCTTGGCTAGGATCTTCTGAAGGCGCTCTTCAGCCATCGGCTTTCGTTTCCGTCTCTTCATCGCCGGAGGCGGCAGGCTCTACCGGCGCGGTTTGGGCTTCTTCTGCTGCAGCCGGAAGAGTTTGCTCACCAGGGTCAACAGGCGCCGCGCTCTCGTCGATGGATTCGTCGGTCAAGGCCAGGCGGCCAAGCTCCTCAAACTCTTTGAGAGTAGGCAGCTCTTTCAGCGAGCTAAGGCCGAACTGCACGAGAAAGTCTTTCGTCGTTTTGTACATGATCGGCTTACCGATCACGTCTTTGCGGCCGGCAGTGGCGATCAACTTGCGATCGAGCAATGTTTTTAACACGCCTGTTCCCTGCACGCCTCTGATTTCCATAATCTCGGGCGCCGTGATTGGCTGCTTGTATGCGACGACGGCTAAAGTTTCGAGCGCGGGCAGCGATAGCTTTAACGGCGGTTGCAGGTTATGAACAAACTGGCGTATGAAATCGTGGTGCTCGGGCTTGGTGCCCATTTTGTAGCCGCCCGCAAGTTCACGAACAGTGAGACCGCGGTCCGGCTGCGAGTATTCCGTCACCAGGCGGGACAGGACTTCTTGGATCTTTTCGACAGGCTGCTCGATGGCCCCCGCGATCTGCTCGGCTGTCAGAGGCTCGTCGGTAATGTAAATAACCGCTTCGACCACGGCCTTCAACATATCGTCCGGATTATCGGAAGCAGGCGATGAGTCCTCTACGATTTCGGCGACGAACTCGGTGGGTTCGGCAAAGTCGTCCGTGCTTTCCGGCACCTGTTCGAGCGGCTCTTCCATCTGTTCTGACTGTTCTGAATTCTGCGTCATCCTTTGGATCTTTTACTGATAGTCGTTCTCTACAGCCTGGAGGGCGTCCAAGGCTTCCACTGCTTCCCGATAGTTTTCGCGGCGCCGCACGGCAATATCACCGAACAGTTCGCCTTGCGCCAAGTCTACTGCCTGGATTTTGACCAATTCGAGAATCGCCAGGAATAGACAGACGATGGCGCGCCGGCTTTGCTGCCGCTCGAACAGGCGTGTGATGGAAATTGGTTGAGAGGGCCGCGTGTGTTCCAGTTCGTAGCGCATGTACCGTATCATTTCCGGTACGCTGGCGTCGTCATTACCGACTTCATAGATCGGCCGGTTTTTGATCCGTTCCAGTACGGTTTGCAGAGTCTTCACCAGGTCGATGAGGCCCACGGCGAGCCCGGGCCCTTCGTCCTCATCCAAAAACTGCTGGATTTGCGGATTCGACCAGATTGCTTCTTCCACCACACGCTTCTGTTGCAGCATTTCCGCGGCATTTTTGAAACGCTCGTGCTCCACCAGCCGCTCTACCAGCTCTTTTCGCGGGTCTTCTTCCGGGGCGATTTTTTCCAGTTCGGGGTCGCGGGGAAGCAGCATTTTACTCTTAATGTGGATCAGGGTCGCGGCCATGTAAACGAACTCGGAGGAAAGCTCGATGTCGAGTTCCAGCGCCCGCTGCATGTAGTCTAGATATTGCTGGGTTATCTTCGCGATCGGGATGTCATAAAGGTTAATTTGCTGTTTTCGAATAAGATCCAACAAGAGGTCGAGCGGCCCCTCGTAGTGATCCAGGTGAAAGTTCAGCGGTGACGACACTGATTACAAAATAGCAGGGAATGGCAGCGAATCCGCCGCCGCAACGCGCGGGGAACACGCGGCATCCAACCACTTCATGGCGCTTTCGGAGGATCGTTTCATCAGGTACCGGAGATTTGTCTTTCTTTCCGCGCTGGCAGCGTCCGCTGTGGGCACCACTGGCTGCCTCCACCGCCGCGGAGCCGAAATGGTTGCGTTTACTGGCCCACGCGGCTTGATGGTTCGCGGCGATTGCCACACGCGCTCGAAGGGCTGTGTTCCATTGAAACCGGTCGAAGCCGATATTTACGCGAGCGAGCAATACGACATGTATAAGGAAAGCGGGTTCATCACGTTGAAGCCGAACATGCAGCTACGCATTGTCGCTCCGATACGGAAGGACGGAAGCAGCGACGCGCCAATATCGACCGCGAGCTCCACCGGGCAAAGCGGGACAATAACCGAGCACGCGCCCAAAAATCTGATTGGCTATGAGACGGCCGTCTACACGGTTGTCGGACGGCGTGGGAGCGTTGAAGGTTCGGTTTCGTTGCGCCTGGACGGAATCAGCATCCAGCCGATTGGAAAGCATAGCGAGGCAGGCATGGTTCAGACCGATTATCTGGCAACCGTCAATAAGCCGCGATTCCTGCGGCTTTATTTCCAGCTCCGCCATGCTCCCGCCAACCATGCCCAGGTATTGCTGGTGGGTGACTCGCAAGGTGAGCTAAACGAGGCGTCGGGCGAATTTGAGCAAGACCCGGATGCCTACTGCGCCGCCGAGCATCCGCACGCCCGCTGCGTTGTTTTCCCGCCGCAGGTGGCGGTGAATGCCGAGATTCTGGTTTATGTCCATAAAAAGCCCGTGCATGTGCCATTGGCGGCTACTGTTTCGGACGCGCTAATCGCGGCTGGGGTGAAAGATCCCAAGTCCGTGGTTGACGATTTGACGATTGAGCGCGTTTGGGACTCTCACACCGTGGATGTGAACTTTAAGCGGGAAGGTGCTGCAATTCTGAGCCTGCCGCTTACCGGCGGCGACCGCATCGGCTTCTGAGCCGCCAGGTGTTGCCGGGCACGCTTGCCGTGAGAGAATTCAATTTGTTGCGTATCGTTTCCGACGGCATTAATTATGGTTGTGGACTCAGCCTTGCAGGATTAGCGCTGTCGTATTTTTTTAACCCATTCCTCGGGATTCCGCTTTATCTGGCAGCGTTGTTCTGCCTTTGGTTTTTTCGCGATCCGGAACGAAAAATTCCCGCGGGCGACGTGATGGTTTCTCCCGCCGATGGCAAGGTTCTGGGCATTCGAGAAATTTCCGGTGGTGAAAGACGCCTCAGCATCTTTCTTAATATTTTTAATGTGCATGTGACGCGCTGTCCTATCGGTGGCAGGATTGATGAGATCACTTATACAAAGGGAAAGTTTCATGTGGCCAGCCTCGAATCTGCTTCGACCGAAAATGAGAAGAGCACGATACGGATCGACGCCGGTGGGCGGCCGGTTGTGTTTAGTCTGATCGCGGGCTTGATTGCTCGCAGAATTGTCTGCTACAAGCAGCCTGGCGATATTGTCGCGACCGGGGATCGCGCGGGCTTGATGAAATTTGGATCGAGGGTGGATGTCTTGGTGGGGCCGAGCTGGGAAATTGTCGTCAAAGACGGCCAAAAGGTGTCTGCCGGTTCCACCGTAATTGCCCGTCCGGCGAGGCAGCAGGAGATGGTGTGAGCGACGCAACCCCGCAAACCGCGTCGTATTCGGGTAGACCTACTCCAAGAAGGCCCAGGCGCGCGGCCTATGCTTTGCCGACGTTATTTACCAGCGGCAATATCTTTCTCGGCTTTCTGGCAATTATTCAGGCCTTTCAGGCCGCCCTGCAAATCACAAGCGGAGATCTCAGCCCCAACGACCATTTTGCCAACGCAGCGAAAGCGATTGGCTTTGCGGTCTTTTTCGATGGTTTGGACGGCCGCATCGCGCGGATGACGAATACGACGAGTGATTTTGGGCGGGAACTCGATTCGCTCGCCGATTTCATCACCTTTGGTATTGCGCCATCGGTTCTTGCCTTCATCTGGGGAGTGCAGTTTGTTCAACCCCCATTTTCCGGGCTGGCCACCCACATCCTCCGATTTGGATACTTCGTTTCGTTTTTTTACCTGCTTTGCGCCGCGGCGCGTCTGGCGCGCTTCAATATTCAAACGAATCCTGTGCTGAAGAATCCCGGCCGGCCCGATCGAAAATACTTCGCGGGAATGGCGACTCCGGCGGCAGCCGGATTTGTTGCCGCGGTGGTGTTCTTCGATTACGAGAAGCCGCTGCATAGCGTTTATCTCTCGGCGATTTGGCTGGCCCTGCTCGCCTTCGTCGGATTGCTGATGGTGAGCACGTGGCGATACCCGAGTCTTAAGCAGATCAATGTTGGAAAGCCGCGCTCTCCTCTGGTGGTGCTGCTATTCGGGCTGTTTATTTATCTTATTTGGAACTGGGCGCAAGTCGTACTCTTGATTATTGCGGTGGCCTATGTAGGCAGCGGAATCTTTATCCGTATTGGCGGCATTGTTCGGCGCCGGCTTCGCAAAAAGCCTCCGAAAGATTTAGCGACATAAAAAGGCGAATTATGAACAGGTCTACAAAGCGGCTTGCGCTGATTGGCGCCGATAATTTGCTTGGCCGCGAAATTAAAGAAGTTCTGGAGGCTGCGCATGGCGCCGCTCACATCGAGAGCTTCGCGTCGAACGGCGAGGCAAATTTCGGTGAAGAGGAGGGCGAAGCCGTATACCGGCAGGCCGTTACGCCCGAAACCTTGGGCAATGCAGATGCTGTAATTCTGGCGGGTTCGCCGGATGGTTCGGCCAAGGCACTTGCCGCAGTCAAAGGTCTGCCCGCTCCGGTGAAGATAATCGATTGCACCGGCACGCTCGACCAGGAAGCAAATGCGCGTATCTTCGCACCATGGATAGATGAAGCGCTTCCGCACGAGCAAATTGTAGTCGTAGCTCACGCGGCGGCCGCTGCGCTCGCCTTGCTATTATCCCGGCTCTCGTCGTATCACTCTATCGCGCGTGCTGTCTTCGAGATATTCGAACCTGCGAGTGAGCAGGGCAGTTTGGGCATCGCCGAACTCCAGCAGCAGACCACGAACCTGCTGTCATTCAAAGCGCTTGAAAAAAAAACCTACGATGCACAAGTGAGCTTTGCAATGCTGCCCGCTTATGGCAGCGATGCCGCTATCTCGCTGGCAACGATCGAGCAGCGCGTGGAACGTCATCTTGCCACAATCCTGGCCCGGCTTATTCATAAGGGAAATGTAGTCGCCATGCCGTCGCTCCGTGTGATGCAAGCGCCGGTCTTTCACGGCTACAGCATTTCGGGATGGATCGAGTTCGAAAAACTGGCCCACGCTGATGAAGTGGAAGCGGCGCTCAGTTCGCCGGAAATCGACGTCAGGACCGGGGATCAGGAGGCTCCGACTAATGTTGGCGTGGCCGGCCAAAGTGGGCTCACAGTTGGTGATATTCGGGTGGACCGTAACAATCCGCGCGCCGTATGGATTTGGGCCGCGGCCGATAACCTCCGCATCATAGCGGATGGCGTAGCTGCTATCGCCGGCCAAGTGAACGGTAACGCAAAGTGATGCTACAGGCTAAATTTGTCGCCCTCCTTCTCGTGGCCTCCGGTCTCGTGTGCCTTTCAAGCTGCGGCTACCACACCGGCGCTAAAGGCGATCTGGTGCCTAAGAGCGTTCAGACGATAGCGGTGATGCCGTTCCATAATCTGAGCACGCGGTACCGGCTTTCGGATGCGCTTCAGCAGGCCATTTCACGCGAATTCATCGCGCGCACGCGGTTCCAGGTGGTTCGGGACAAGACCAATGCGGACGCAATTCTGGACGGAACAATTAGCCGGGTTCTGCAAGGGCCAATGGTTTTCGATCCGGCAACTGGCAAGGCAACCATTGTGTCTATCAGCGTATTTCTTCAGATCAGCCTTACCGAACGAGCGACGGGAAAAGTAATCTACTCTCAGCCTTCACTTAACGTCCACAATAATTATGAAATCGCATTGAACGCCAACCAGTATTTTGACGAGAGCGCGCTCGCGCTACAGCGTGTTTCCTCCGATGTGGCACGGATGGTTGTGAGCGGCATCATGGAGAATTTCTAAGCAATATGACGCCCGAGCAGTTCTTGGCGAAGCTGAAGAGAGAAGCGCCCGCGCCTGTGTACCTATTCTTAGGACCGGAGGTGTATCGGCGCCAGAAGTGCAAGGATGCGCTTCTCGACAAGGTGCTTCCTGGTGACGAACGTGCCGAGGGATTTACTCAGGTCGATTTGGATGAAGCGTCGCTTGCGCATGTAATGGACGACGCCTGCTCGATGTCGCTATTTGCGCGGAAGCGGCTCATATGGGTCACTTCGGCGGAAACCGCGCTACCCAGGCGGATCGCGGCATCCTCGGATGACGAGGGTGATGCGTCGAAATCGCCCGACGATTTATTGAGGACCTATTTGAAATCGCCGGTGCCGGATACCGTGCTTGTTTTCGAATGCAGCCGGTACGATTTCGCCGGAGACGATAAAGCCAAGCTGGATCGCGTCGCCAAATTCTACTCGTCTATTCCCGACGTCGTCGAGTTTCGCCCCATGACTACGGAAGATATACGTGCGCTGGCGCAAGACCTGCTGGCTGCGAATACCTTGAAGATGGAACCGCGGGACTTGGCGTTTCTGATCGATGCGGTAGGCGCGGACGCGTCGCGGCTGGCCAACGAAATTGACAAGCTGGCGGTGTTCGCGGGACCGGGCGCCAAAATAACGGCGGTCGATTTGCGAGCGCTGGTTCCCAATGCATCGCAAAGCAACATCTTCGCAGTTGTCAATGCATTAGGTCGGCGCGATCGCGCGGCGGCTCTGGCGGCTATCGACCTGCTGGTGCGCGACGGCGAATATCTGCCGCTGGCGTTAACGTTTTTAGGAACGCATTTCCGGTTGACACTTGCCGTGAAGGAGTCGCGGCTCCAGAATGCGCAGCAGGTTGTAACTCAATTCTCGAAAGAGGGGATTCGAATGTGGCGCGATCGTGCGGAGCAATTGCTACACACCGCGTCGATATTCAACGCGGAACAGCTTATTCGCGGGATAAAGCTGATCTATGAGGCGGACAAAGGCCTGCGCGATATCAGGCCCGATGACAAGACGGTAATGGAATCGTTAGTGCTGAACTTGACGCGCTAAGCCGCGGCCACTTTACGCAAACGGAGGGTTAGGCGGCTCTTGTAGCGGGCTGCCGTGTTCTTCTTGATAATGCCCCACTTGGCCGCGCGATCAACAATAGAAAACGTTTGCGGAACGAGTTTCGTGGCGCCTTCCACGTCTTTTTGATCCAGGAGGCGGCGCATGGCGCGAATCTGGTGACGTAAACGCGTTTTGCGGATACGATTCACTCCCGTGCGGCGCTCGGTAATGCGGACGCGTTTGATCGATGTAACTGTATTGGCCATCTAAACTGGTAACTTAATCCTTCTGCTGGAGATACAAGCATTAGAATAACAAATCGCGCTCCTCAAAAATGGGCTCCGCCGCTGCAGATTAGCACCTCGCCCGTAATGTAATCCGATAGTGGCGAACAAAAGAAGAATACGGCGTTTGCCGCGTCATCCGGTGTTCCGATGCGCCCTAAAGGAATCTGAGCCGTCGCCGCGTTGCGTACTTCGGCCTGCATCCCGACTCGGACGTGCCGCTCCCCTATATCTATTTCTGTTTGCGGATCCCCTATGGGTTTAATAAGGCGGGTGTCGATTAAGCCAAAGCCCACTGCATTTACCGTCACGTTGTAGCGCCCCCATTCCTTGGCAAGCGTTTTCGTAAGGCCGACAATAGCGGCCTTGCCGGAAGAGTAACCCGCTTGGCCGGGGTTCCCATCGATCCCCGAAATCGAAGTGATGTTGACCACTTTGCGCGTGACCAAAATGCCGTCGGCCTTTTCACGCTTCGCGGCTAAGCGGATGAATTCGGATGCGGCGCGCAAAATGCGAAACGGAGCGGTCACATGGATGTCGAGCATTGCCTGAAATTGTTCGTCAGTAGTCTTTTGAATGACGTTGTCCCAGGTGTAGCCCGCGTTGTTCACGACGATATCGAGTGAGCCAAAACGATCTACAGCGGTTTGGACAATTTGGGATGGAATATCCGGCTTCGTCAGATCGCCGGTCACAATTGCAGCTTTGCCGCCCGATTGCGTGATCGCTTTTCGATTTTCGTCGAGCGCCGTTTCATCCATGTCCGACAAAATTACAGAAGCGCCGGATGCGGCAAGTTTACGAGCGATAGCCTGCCCGATGCCGCGTGCTGCTCCGGTAACCAGCGCGGTGCGGCCGGTGAGATCGATTTGCATCGCTATCCATCATATGCAGCAGCAATAGAAAAGGCCGGCAGCTCATGCTGCCGACCTTTCGGAGTGTATTGCTAACGCGCTTAGAAATTCACCGTACCGGAGAACTGGAACCGGCGCATTAAATAACCCCCGCCAAAAGCGGTCTGGGTAATTTGCCCGGCCTTTGTGTCGAGAATGCTGTTGTTGGGCTGTCCCAAGTTCGTATGGTTAAAGAAATTGGTCGAGTCGCCGCGTAACGTGAACCGGAACCGCTCCGTGATCACGAAAGTCTTTGCGAGCGACGCGTCCTGGTTAATAAAGTGCGGTCCGTAGAGTTCGTTGATTGGATAATTACCAAACGGCGTGGTGGGCTGCAGAAACGCCGAGCCTAGACCTCCCACATACCACTGGGTGCGATCACCCCTCGCACCGGTGTAGGGGCTTGCCGTTCCGATATCGGGACGATCGTTCGGTCCAACCGGAGCAGTCGTAGCGCTCAACGTGGGATTGAAGGGAATACCGCTGTAGTAGGTCGTAATCCCACTAACTGTCCAGCCACCGAGGACGGCATCTACAAAGCGGTTGGCGTTGTTGCCGAACTTGCGACCTCGACCAAACGGAATGTCATAGTTTTGCGTCAAGACAAACTGACGTGTGGGAATGTTGTCCGCATTTCCCCACCCGAGTGGGCGGTCATAGAGGAAGGTATAGCTTTGATCGCTGCCAAAGCCATCCCCTTGCACGAGTTGGTACGTATAGTTGCCTTGCAAGGTGTACCCCGCCGCAGCGTTAATCTTGGCCATAATTTGCAGCGAGTCGTAACGCGCGTTCGCGCAGTTACAGTAGTAGTCGATATTCTGCGTCCAACCATATTTGGCGTAATAAGGACGGCCCGGATTGGAGCTGATTTCCGAAACGCCGGGAATATAAAGCGGTTCGTTTACGTTAAACGCTTGGCTGGTGCCTAGCGGGCCGTGGCGAGTTTGATTGCCGACGTAGCCCGCGGAAATCGAAATCTTGTGGGTCAACTGCTGCTCTACCGTGAAGTTATAGGTGTAGGTCACCGGCATGACGAAAAGTGCCGGGCGTGCTTTGCAGTTCGTTCCCACCGGGCAGGGAACTGTGCCCTCAGCGTTTGGAGTCACTGGTATTGGCGCAGTTGGTCCTGTCCCTAGTGCGAACACGCTGCTGAACTGGTTGGCTCGATTTAGTTGTTGATTGGACAATACCGGCGGGTTCTGAGTTACATTGTGCCCAAATGTGGAACCGAACGTTCCAAGGCTATAAGACCAGCCGTAGCCGGCGCGGACCACCGTTTTCGGCGTGAGCTGATAAGCGACGCCAACACGCGGCGCGAATTCTTTCCAGTTCATCTTCTGATAACCGTGGTTGCTGATATAACCGATGCCGAATACATCCAGATTGCCGGTGGCTAAGTCGAGCGCAGCGCCATTTCCGGGCGCGTTAACTGTCTCTGGGAATACCCATTCCCAGCGCGTGCCGTAGTTGATAGTCAATCTTGAAGTGGGCCGCCATGTATCCTGCGCATACCAGAAAAGGCGCTTCTGGCGTTCCTGCGCATTGGTACTTGAACTGACGTAGCGTTGAAAGTCCGTCGTCTGGCCGAGGAGGAAGGTTGCCAGGCCGAGTCCACCACTGGAGGAAACAGCGCCATTTGCCCCCGCGATTCCCAAGGACGTATAGCCGGGTTCAAAGTCAAGTTGACCGGCGCGATGACTGTCGCTCGGTACACGCAGGTTCATGGCATACCTGACGTCTGTTCCGAACTTGAACGTGTGGTTGCCATGGATCTTGCTCACGTTGTCTACGAACTGATATTGCCGTTCAAATTCTGTCAACGGGCAGTTGCACTGGTTGTTGTTCAAGCCCCAGCCAAGCTGTGTGCGGCCATTCTGTCCCTGGTCGCCGTCACCTGATTCTCTAATGCTGAAATCCGGCATTCCGGAAGTATAGAAGTTATCGAGGTTCAAGCCCGGAATTCCTGCATCGTTTGCCGGACTAGTGCCAAGGCCGCCGGGTGTTACTACAACGTGATAGCGCATGTAGCCGAAGCGAAATTCATTAATCAGTGTCGGGCTGTGCGTATGAGTCCATCCGGCCGCTACGCTTTGGTTCAGAACGTCGGAGTTGCCGCCGAAATTAAACGCCGCGAAGCTTGGACCGCCGGCGACAGGGCCGAACGCGGTTGGCGCCGTTTGTGTGAAGCCGGCATAGCTATAGCGGCCGAAGAAGGTATTTTTTTCGTTGCCGTAGTAGTCCCAGCGCGTGTTCCATTGGTTAGTGTCTCGAATGTCGCTTCCGTTAGCGATATAGTTATTCCGGAAAACTGTGCCCTGGGTGTTCGAATTGGGCAGCGGGAAGTACTTCATCAAGGCTAATGCCTGCGGGCTCAGGCGTCCCGTTGGAATAATGTTCCCGGCAAAGGCTTGGCGGCCGGTACCGTTAGGATTTCCGGTGTTAGGGTCATAGATCTGGAATTGCGGCCCGCCTGCAAGCCAATCGCTCAAATCGCCGGTCCTTTCTGCCGCAGTGGGAACGGTGGTCAGCAACGTTGACCCCTGACGAATGCGGGTAAGTTGAGCGTCGGCAAAATAGAACAATTTATCTTTAATTACCCGGCCAGAGAGCGATCCGCCGAATTGATTCTGATGGACAGTAGGGACCGGAACGCCATTTTCTGTGAACGGATTACGAGCGAAATCCTGAAATCCCGGCGTGTTGATGTACATGTATTCAAACACATCGCCGTGGAATTGGTTGGAGCCCGACTTAGTCGAGTAAGTTAATAGCCCGGCACCCATATAACCGAATTCCGAATCATAGTCCTGATTCGCCTGTTTCACTTCGTTTACCGAATCCATTGTCGGGTTGATAACGATAATCCCCAGAATAGGATCCTGGTTGATGGTGCCGTCCAGTTCGTACCCCGTACTATCGAAGTAGCGGCCATTAACCATCATCTGGACGCTGCCCTGCGGATTTTCCGACGAAGCATGCTGCCAGGGGAGCTTTACAACGCCGGGGTTCAGCAGCACGAAGGACTGCACGTTTCGTCCAATATTCGGTAACTCATTTAATTGCTTACTAGTAAAAGTCTGGGCAACGTCGGCGCGATCGGTTTGCAGCAGCGGGGTGGCGGCTGTAACTTCAATTTGTTGGCTTACATCGCCAACGGTTAAGGCTGCATCAAACCGAGCTGACTGGTCCACGGCAACGATAATGTCATTCGAAACGGCTTTTTGAAAACCAGGGGCTTCAATCGTCACCTTGTAGGTGCCGGGAATCAGTTGGCCTTTCGTGTAGTTGCCGGAGTCATTCGTTGTAACCGAAAAGCTAGTCCCCTTAGCAATGTCTTGGATTGTGATTTTGGCATTTGCAACTGCGGATCCGGAAGGATCGGTAACGGTGCCGAAAATGCTTCCGAATACTTGCTGCGCATCCGCGCTGACGCTGAAGAGAAGCATCAGGGCAGCCGTAATCGCCAGGCAACGCAATAGCTCCCTGTACAAGCGAGTCATAACCTTCTCCTTGGAAGTCGAGAAATCCACCTCAGCCTGAGGATTCCCACACCCTCAAGCTCACTACTCACACCAGAATGTAGTGTAATGCATTTAGAGCGGAATGGAACCCAGTACTTTTGTAAATTTACACGCGTAAACGCTAACGCTGGCCTAATTTGCGAATTTTGAGCAACTCAATATACTTGCGATATGTACCTGATGGTTTTCGCGTTCTGGCTGATGAGCACAGGCGCGAACGCCCACCAGCGCGGCGTCGACTTCTACCAGCAGCACAAATATGCCGATGCCATTACTACTTTGGAGCAGGCGATTCAAACGGAGCAGGCCGGGACCCCGGAATATAAAGAATCCGCCTTAATGATCGGCCAGAGTTATTACATGCTGTCGCAGGGTCCGAAAGCGATTTCCTGGCTAGAAAAACTACGGGATTCTAACGAAGCGAATTACATGCTCGGTTACGCCTACTTACAGGCAGGGCAGCCGGCTCGATCGGAAGTGGCGTTTGCGAGGCTCTTTAACTTACCTCCGGATTCGGCCGGCGCGCATTTAATGGCGGGGCAGATGATGCTGAAGCAGGAGTACGAGACGCAGGCGTTGGTTGAGATCCACAAGGCGCTGGCGATCGATCCGAAACTGCCGCAGGCGCACTATCTGCTGGGAATCAACGGTATCTATCGCGGCCGCTTCGATGAAGCGGAGGCGGAGTTGAAACAGGAAATCGCCATCAATCCCGCTTTTGCGATGGCATGGTACCGGCTGGGAGACGTTTACGCCAGGCGCGAGCAGTTCGAGCGCGCTATTCCCAACCTGGAGCGCGCCGTGTGGCTGAATCCCGATTACAGCGGCCCGTACATCTTGCTGGGCAAGTGCTATTTCAAGCAGCGCAACTTGATGAACGCGGAGGGCATTTTGCGGCGGGGCTTGGCGCTCGACCCCAAAAATACTTCAGCTAAATATTTATTGGGGCAAACGTTGGTAGCGGAAGGGAAAACCCAGGAGGGGAAAGCCCTGCTGGAGCAGATACACCAGACGCAGGTTCCGCCATTGGAAAAGAAGTGAGGCCGGCCGCGCACTCCAGAAAACCGCTTGTTGAAGATGCACGATATCCAAATACCATGCGGAAACGGAGCCGGAAGCGTAAGCGACCCCAGTTCGGAGCCCGAGCGCTAGCGAAGGGCCGCATTTTCTCCAGAGCAGTCTTTTCGATATGGATACCTGCCGTCGCTTTAGCCGTTGTTGCCCCGTCGGAGGCCACGTGCGCTCCCGTTTGTGCGAACTGCCATCCGAAAGAAGCAGCCGCGCACGCACACACCCGCATGGCGCATGCCGCGGTGCCGGTTGACGATAGTGCCTTTGCCGAAAATCTTCCAAATCATTTCCTGAGCGAACCGGATGCCGGCTACCAGTTCACATATTCGCGCGGAAAAGACGGCTTGATCGTTACCGCTTCGCGCGGATTGGATTTAAGCCAAGGGGTTATCCGTTGGGTGTTGGGCGCCGGGGCGCAAGGACAAACGCCGCTGGTAAGAGAAGGCGACACGATACGCGAATCGCGTGTCAGCTATTTTCCTCAACTTCATCAATACGGCATCACGGTTGGCCAGGATGCCGGAGCTTCTCGTAATGCCGAAGATGCGCTAGGTCTGAAGCAAAGCGAGCGCGATGCGCGGTCGTGCCTCGCATGTCACACGACCGAGATTGACGAGCATCTGGAACCAGTTATCGCCGGAGTGCAATGCGAGCGGTGTCATGCGGGCGCGGCGCAACATGCCGAGAGGCGCGGAATGCCCATGAATCCGGGCAAGCTCTCCGCTAAAGCGCAGGTGGAATTTTGCGGTACCTGCCATCGCGTCAAGCCGCCGGTTGGCGGGAACGAGCCGGAAAACATCCGCTTTCAGCCGCTCCGGCTGATGAAGAGCCGCTGTTTCACAAGCGGGCATCTCGCTTGCACCACTTGCCACGTAGCGCATCAGGATGCACGCCGAAACGACGACGCGTACTATAACGCGAAATGTCAAACGTGCCACGCCGGAACCACGGCCCATGCGGACAGCCGCAAAAGCGGCGATTGCGTCAATTGCCACATGCCGCGCGTGCAACTGCACCCGGCGCTCGCTTTCACCGATCATTACATCCGGGTGGTGACGCCGGTGCACTCCCGCTAACCCTACTGCCGCCCTACATTTGGATCGATTTTCGATGCTAACGCGAATTCGCGTTGTGCTTCCTCGTTCTTGCCCGTCTGTTGCAGTGCCACTCCGAGGCTGTAATGAAGCGATGCGATGAGCGGGTTGGCGTGGATGCCTATGCGATAAGCTGCAATCGCCTGCTCGATGTCGCCTTTCTGATAAAGCGCCGCGCCCATATTGAGATACGCGGTCGTTAAATCCGGATCGATTTCGAGTGCCTTCTGATATTCGCTGATTTCCCGAGCGTCCTGCATGGCTCCCAATGCGACGCCAAGATTGAAGTGAGCCCCGGCATCCTGCGG
>Ga0134125_10002858_pt1 | contig 20259 bp, 13 predicted proteins | sample KB31751_FD_96464 | JGI IMG/M metagenome (GOLD analysis project Ga0134125, IMG submission 96464) | Terrestrial soil microbial communities with excess Nitrogen fertilizer from Kellogg Biological Station, Michigan, USA - KB3-175-1 | ecosystem: Environmental > Terrestrial > Soil > Unclassified ... | reverse complement strand
GGGATGGGGTGGCTGAGGTAGAGGTCGGTGGACCAGAAGGCGGGGAGGAGGAACTGGTTCTGGTCGTCGTCGAAGCTGCGGCCGCCGGCGCGCTCGGTGACGGATACTGTCCAGCCGTGAGGGGTGGCGAGGGCGCGGGCGGAAAAGTTGTTGGTGGGGGTGTGGGCGGGCACCAGGCCGATGAGTGCGGGCTGGGCGGCGTCGAGGACGCGGGCGTGGGTGTGGGTGTAGCTGGTCCACAGGGTGAGGCCAGGGAGGGCGCGCCAGGCGGGGGACCATTGGGCGTCGAGTATCTCGCCGCGGGGGCGCACGCGGCCCAGATTCTGACGCTGGCGGGTGATCAGCGTCGGCGTTGTGGAGAGGGTCACGCTGGTGACCAGGTTGGCGACGGTGCCGTCAAAGTAGGTGGCGTCGAGGCGGAGGCCGCGGGCCAGGGTGGCTTCGAGGCCGGCTTGAGCTCCGCGGTAGCGCTCGGCGGCCAAGAGGGGATTGGCCAGCGTCTGCACGTTGCCTACCCGGAAGGGGCGGTAGAGTTCGTTGAGCGTGGGGGCGCGGAAGGACTCGTAGGCCGAGGCGCGGACTGCCAGCCAGGAGCGCGCTGTCCAGACGGTGCCGAGCGACGGGCTCCAGGCGCTGCTGGAGCGGTCGGGGTAGGCGGTCGTGACGGCGGGGGTGGACTGGAAGGCGCCGTAGTTGCGCCAGCCGTCGCGGCGCAGGGTCGCGGTCCAATGCCAGGCGTCGAAGGGCGACCAGCCGACGGCGGCGAAGCCTCCGGCCAGCTTCTGGCGGCCGTTCTCCTGGCGTGCCGGGGGGCCGGTGAAGGGTGGGGCGGTTTCGCTGTCCACGGCGGCAATTTGGGTGAACGATCCGCCCGCCAACAGGCTCCAGCGCGGACCGCCGGTGGACCAGTCGAGGCCGCCGCCCCAGGCGTGGGAGGGGACCTGCTGCATCAGGACCAGCTTTTCGGAGTTGCGGCCGGCGGCCACCGAGGAGAAGGTGGAGTGGAAGTCTTCCGATTGCCCGAAGAGGCTGCCGTCCCAGGTGCCGTGGGCAGAGATGATGCCGCGCAGCGCCAACTGGCGCAGCCGGGTGCCGTTGACGGTGAGCACGGTGCCGTTGTGGCGATCCTCGGCGAAGTACTCCGAGGAGAGGGCGAACAGGGCCCGCGGGGTGGGCGTCCAGCGCAGCACCGGCGCCCAGTCCTGGGCGGTGACGCCGGCATCATTGTCCACCGTGCCGGGATTGGCGGCGGGCACGTAGCCGCCCACCCGCACGCCGCGGCCGCGCACCGCCAGCGCAAGGGTGCGGCCGGCGATCACGCCGGAGCCGTCGCCGAGGCCGGTGCCCAGGCCGCCGCCGCCGGCGCGCAGGTCGAGGTGGGTGGCGGTGGGGGCGAGGGTCTCGAGTCCGATGACACCCGAGAGCGCGTCGTTACCGTAGAGCGGCGAAGCGCCGCCGGAGACCACCGTCATGGTGTCGAGCGCGGCGTCGGGCACCCGCAGCCAGTCCACCCAGCCGCCGTAGAAGTCGTTGAGCGGCAGGCCGTCGAGCAGCACCAGGGCGCGGCTGGCGCCGCTCGACCCGGTGCCCAGCAGCGCCACCCCCTGGGTGGTGGGATGGGCGCTGAGGGAAGAAGTCTGACGGAATGTCCCCAGGTCACTGAACTGGCGGAGCAGCGAATCGGCGTTGACAGGCGCGGCGGCCTGAATCCGCGCCGCGCCCATCACCACGGTGGAGATGGGAACCGCGGCCACGTTCTGGTTGGCGGCCGACGCGGTGACGGTCACCGACTCCGACAGCGGCGCCGGATGCAGGACGACGCGTACCACTCCGCCATGTACGGCGGCGGTGGCGGTCTGGTATCCCGGCGCCGACACCGACACCGCCGCGACGGTCGCCGAAAGCGTGAACTCGCCGCCGGCATTTGTGTGTGTGGCGGCAGTGCCGGCGGCGGTGACCACCGCGCCGGTGACCGGCAGCCCGTTGCCCGCCACCACCATGCCGCGGATGCTTGCCGACTGGGCGCAGGCCGCGATGGTCAGGGCCAGCATGGCCCCCCACAGTTTCATGTTCTTCAGCATACCGGTTGACTGGCGCAGGGCTTCGCGACGTGTTAGTCTTGTCATTGTAGGTAACCAAGGGGAGTGAGGATGTCGCGTCCGAACGATCTCATCCAGGGCACGCTCGACCTGCTGGTCCTCAAGACACTGGTGCTGGAGGCGCGCCACGGCTGGGGCATCGGCCAACGCATTGAACAGGTGTCGCAGGGACAGTTGCGGGTGCAGCAGGGCACGCTGTACCCGGCGCTGCACCGGTTGGAGCAACAGGGCTGGATCACGGCGCGCTGGGAGACGACCGAAAATGGCCGCCGCGCCAAACTGTACGCGCTCACCGCCGCCGGACGGAAGCGGCTGCGGCGCGAGCTGGCGGAGTGGGAGCGGCTGTCGGGGGCCATCGGGCTGGTGATCCAAGAGGCATAGCCATGCGCGTTTGGACCATGCTGCGGTTGCGTATGCGGTCGCTGGGGCGGCGGTCGGCGGTGGAGCGGGAGTTGCGCGAGGAACTGGGTCTGGAGGTTGGCGGCGAGGAGGCGGCGGGCACGGCGGCGCTGCTGGAGGCCTGCCGCGAGCAGCGCGGCTGGACGGCGTGGGAGAACTTCTTCGCCGACGTGCGGCGGGCGCTGCGGCGGCTGCGCCGCACGCCGGGGTTTGCGCTGACGGCGGTGGTGGTGTTGGGACTGGGCGCGGCGGGGGCCACCGCCATGTTCAGCCTCTACGACGCGGTGCTCTTGCAGCCGCTGCCGGGCGTGGGCGACGGCCGCGGACTGGTGCACCTCGAGCGCTGGGACAGGGACGTGCTGCTGGGCGACTTCAGCTATCCCGATTATGAGGATTACCGCGACCGCAGCCATGTTTACAGCGCGCTGGCGGCCTCCGGGCCCTTCCAGCTTGACGTGGCGGCGGCCGGCGGGACGGAGACGGTGCAGGCGGAGCCGGTCACCGGCAACTACTTTGCCACGCTGGGCGTGGACGCCGAGCGTGGCCGGATGATCGCTGCCGCCGACGAGGCCGCCGACGCCAACCACGTGGTGGTGATCAGCGACCGTTACTGGCGCGGACGGCTGGCCGGCGACCCCGGCGTGGTGGGGCGGGTGCTGAATGTGGGGCACAATCCCCTGACCGTGATCGGCGTGGCGGAGCCGGGTTTTCTGGGCAGCAGCCGGCAATGGAGCGCGGATCTGTGGGTGCCGATCACCACCCAGCCCTGGCTGCTGCCCATGGGTGGCCCCGGCGACAACGGTCTCACCAGCCGCAATCTGGGGTGGGTGACGATCTTCGGGCGGCTGAAGCCCGGGGTTACGCTTGCCCAGGCGCAGGCGGATGCCGACGCGGTGGGGGTGCGGAGTGGCGCCGCCCATCCCGGTTTCAAGCAGCGGCGGGCGGAGGTGGTGTCCGGACTGGGGAGCTGGTCGGATGACCGGGCCGCGCAGCAGCGTTTTTTGGGCTTGCTGCTGGGCGCGACGCTGTTGCTGGTGGCCATGGCCTGCGCCAGTCTGGGAAGCCTGTTTCTGGCGCGCATGGGCGGACGCGGCCACGAGTTGGCGACGCAGTTGGCGCTGGGGGCGCGGCGCGGGCGGGTGGCGCGGCAGTTTGTGCTCGAGGCGGGGTGGGTGGCGCTCGCCGGCGCCGGGCTGGGCGCGTGGGCGGCGCGGCCGCTGGCGGCGGGTCTGCTGGCGCTGGCGCCGCCCAGCGTGCCGCAAAACCTGGCGGTGGGCGCCGGCGGCCGGATTTTGGGGTTTGCGGCGCTGCTGGCGGCGGCGAGCACTCTGGCGATGGCGCTGGCGCCGGCGCTGCTCACCGCCCGCGAGGGACGCCTGCAAGCCACCTTGCAGCAAGGAGGCCGGGCGGCGACCGCCATCCGCCACCGCGCCCAGCGGGTGCTGCTGAGCGCGCAGGTGGGGCTGGCGCTGGTGCTGCTGATCGCCGCCGGACTGGCGGGGCGCAGCCTGCGGCGGGCGCTGGCGGGCGCGGTCCCGCCCGCGGCCGGAGAGACGGTGCTGGCGCAACTGGACACCGGCCACGCCGCCTATCAGCCAGCCCAGACGGCGGCCTTTTTCGCGCGCCTGCACGCGCAGCTCGCCGCCGAACCGGGCTTCACGCGGGTGGCGCTCACCTCCTGCCTCGCACCCGCGCCCTGCAACCGCGGGCCGGTGTTTGTGGCCGGAACCGAGCCGCCGCGCGCGGTGGTGCGCGCCAACCAGTTCGCCGGCCATTACCCGTCGGCCAATATCAGCTGGGTCAGTCCGGAGTACTTCGCGGTGTTCGGCACGCCGCTGTTGCACGGGCGCAATTTCGCCGCGACCGACCGGCTGGGCGCGCCGCGGGTGTGCATCATCAACCAGAAGCTGGCCGAGCGCCTGTGGCCGCAGGTGTCGCCGCTGGGACAGCGGCTCGCCTGGCCTGCCTACAACTGGAACGGCGATCACGACTTCACCGTGGTGGGGGTGGTGGCCGACCGGCGCAGCGCGTCGCTGCTCTCCGCCCCGCCCCCGGCGCTGTATGTGCCCACCAGCCAGGTGGTGTTTCCGCGTATGTGGATCGCCGCCCAGACGGCGCTGCCGCCGGCGGCCGCGCTGGCCGCGCTCCGCCGCCAGGTGACGGCGCTGGCGCCGGCGATTCCGGTCACCCAAACGCACACGCTCAGCGAGCAGGTGCGGCGCTCGCTGTGGCAGCCGCTGGCCATCGCCGGCCTGGCGGGCAGCTTCGGCCTGCTGGCGGCGCTGCTGGCGGCGCTGGGGCTGTTCGGCACCCTGGCGCAACTGATCGCCGAACGGCGCCGCGAGCTGGGCGTGCGCTTGGCGCTGGGGGCCACCCGCGCCAGGCTGGCGGGCGCGGTGGCGGGCGGGGCTCTGCCGCCGGTCGGCGCCGGTCTGCTGCTGGGCGGGCTGGCCGCTGCCGCCGTCACGCCGCTGCTTTCGCCCTGGCTCTATGGCATCTCTCCGCATGATCCCCTCACCTGGCTCGCCGCCGCGGCGCTGCTGGCCGCGACGGCGCTCGCGGGCGCGCTGCTGGCCGCGGCCCGCGCCGCGCGTCTCGACCCGCTCGCGGCGTTGCGCCATTGAGGAGCGGGCGGGGCTACTTCGGCAGCGCGTAGGCGATGACGGCATCGCCCAGCTTGGTTCCCAGCTTGCCGTGGCCGCCGGCGGCGATGACGATGTACTGGCGTCCGCCGAGCTCATAGGTCATGGGGGTGGCCTGGCCGCCGGCGGGGAGCGGCGCCGACCAGACGAGCTTGCCGGTGGAGGCATCGAAGGCGCGCAGTGTGTCGTCCATGGCGGCGGCGGTGAAGACCAGGCCGCCGGCGGTGACGATGGGGCCGCCGAGGTTGGGCGAGCCGGTGCTATGACCCGGAATCGGGCTGCCGAGCGGGACCTGCCAGGCGAGCTTGCCGGTGAAGAGGTCAATGGCGGTCACCGTGCCCCAGGGAGGCTGGTTGCAGGGTACTTTGCCGCGGGCCAGCCAGAAGGTGCGGAAGAGGCCGTAGGGGGTTTGCTTTTGCGATGCAAACTCGCCGGAGATGCGGTTCTGCCGGCCGGTCATGGCCTCGGGCATGAACTTGTCGCGCGGAATCAGGCGGGCGATCGCCACCAAATTGTTGACGTCGGCGATGAACAGATGGCGCACCGGGTCGTAGGCGGCGCTGCCCCAGTTCACGCCGCCAAGATTGGCCGGTTCGGCCAGCGAACCCTGCAGGCTGGGCGGGGTGTAGATGCCCTGCGAGCGCGTGCCCTTCACCATGGCGAGGCAGGCGGCGCGGTCGGCGTCGTTGAGGGCGAAGACGTTGGTCAGCGAAGGCGCGGTCTGGGGCGCCAGCGGCGGCAGGGCGGAGAAGGGCTGGGTGGGGGAAGTGTGCTCGCCGGGAACATCCGTCTGCGGCACCTTGCGCTCGGTGACCGCCACCAGCGGTTTGCCGGTGAGGCGGTTGAGCACGAAGACATTGCCCGACTTGTTGGTGACGGCGATGGCCGGGGCGCCGTCTTTCCAGGTGAACAGCAGCGGTTCGGCGGCGACGTCATAGTCCCAGAGGTCGTGGTGGGTGAGCTGGAAGGCCCAGACTTTTTTGCCGGTCGAGGCGCGCAACGCCACCACGGAATCGGCGTCGGCATCATTGCCCAGGCGTTCGCCACCGTAGTAGTCGGGGCTGGGGCTGCCGGTGGGGACGAAGACGAGGTCGTGGGCGGCATCGGCGGCGATGGTGCTCCAGGCGTTGGCGGCGCCGGTGCGCGGGTTCTGGTGTGCGGCCCAGGGGATGGGGTCCCAGGTCCAGATCAGTTGGCCGGTGCGGACGTCGTAGGCGCGCACGATGCCGCGCTCGAGGCTGACGGCGCGGTTGTCGCCGATCGAGGAACCGACGACGATGCGGTCGCCGACGACGGTGGGCGCCGAGGTGAGCTGGTAGTTGCCGGGATCGCGCAGGTCCACGCCCTGGGTGAGCTGCACCACGCCGTGGTCGCCGAAATCGGCGCAGAGCTTGCCGGTCGAGGCATCGAGAGAGAGCAGGCGGCCGTCGAGGGTGCCCACGAAGACGCGGCGGGCGCACACGCCCTTGCCTGGCCCCTGCCAGAGCGCCACGCCGCGCGAGCTCATCTCGGAGTAGTCGAGGTGCGGGAGCTTCGGCTGGTAGCGCCACTGGAGTTGGCCGGTGGCGGCCTGGAGCGCGATCACCTCGTCGAGCGGGGTGGTCAGGTACAGGGTGCCGTGGTCGAGGATGGGGGTGGTCTCAAACGCGGCCTTTTGCTGGACGGCAGCGGTGTCGGCGGCGCCAATCTCCTTGGGCAGCGTCTCCCAGATGCCGGTGTGAAAGGTCCAGGCCGGCTGCAGGCGGCTGACGTTGGCGGGCGTAATCTGCGCCGCGGGCGAGTAACGGGTGCCGGCGTTGGTACCGCCGTAGGCGGGCCAGCCGGCGCTTTGTGCCATCGCTCCGAGGGCGAGGAGGAGAACCACGGCGAGCTTCTTCATGACCGCAGTGTCGCGCGGCGGCGCGGTAGGCGCAGCTACTTTGGGATGAGCGGGCCTGCCGATGGGACGAGCGGGCCTGCCGACTGGCGGTAGCGGCGTGTCCACATCAATTCGAGCCCGTTGCGCAGCCGCACCAGGCACTCGCCGTGGGCGCGTTTGTGCAGTTCGGCGATGGCGGCAACCCGCACCAGCGCCGAGCGGTTGAGGCGCACGAAGAACTCCGGGTCCAACTGTTGCGTCAGCGAATCGAGCGTGGCGCGGGTGAGCAGGGTGCGCCCGGAGGCGGTGTGCAGTTCGACGTAGTTGCCCGCCGCCGCCGCCCACTCGAGGTCGGCGAGGTCGAGCAGCACGGTGCGTCCGCCGTCTTCCACCGTGAGGCGCTGGGGCAGGGGGCGTTCACGGTCGAGGCGGGCGCGGGCGTGGTCGAGCACTTCGGCGAGGCGGCGCTGGTCGAAGGGTTTGAGCAGGTAGTCGCAGGCTTGCAGCTCAAAGGCGCGCAGGGCAAAGGCGTCGTGGGCGGTGACGAACACCACCAGCGGGGCGGGCTTCAATGTACGGACGAGGGCGGCCAGTTCGAGGCCGTTGGGCGGGGGCATCTGCACGTCGAGGAAGGCCAGGTCGGGCTGGAGTTGGCGGATACCTTCGAGGGCGGCGGCGCCATCGCCGCCTTCGCCGACGACGGTCCAGCCGCCGGCGGCTTCCAGCATGCGGCGCAGCTTGCGCCGCGCCGGGGCTTCGTCGTCGGCGAGGAACACGCGGCGGACGCTCATGGCTGGTCGCGCCAGGGGAGGCGCATGCGCACCGCGAAGCCGGCGGCTTCCGCGGCGGCCTCGAAGTGGTGGGCGGCGCCGTAGAGGTGCTCCAGGCGCTCGCGGGTGTTGGTCAGCCCCACGCCGTGGCCGGGGAGCGCCGCCGGGGTGGGCCGCAGCGCGTTGCACACCTCCAGCCACAACTCGCCGTCGTGGCGTTCGGCACGCAAGGCCACCGTGCCGCCGCCGTGGCGGACGGCGTTCTCCAGCAGCGGCTGCAGCAGAAACGGCGGCACCAGCGCCGCCGCGGCGTCGTCCGCCACCGCCACCTCCACCTGCAGGCGGTCCTCGAAGCGCGCCCGCTCCAATTCGAGATAGAGGCGGCTGGTCTCCAACTCGCGCCGCAGCGGCACCATTTGCTCGCCGCTTCCCGCCTCCAGCGCATGGCGCAGCAGTTCGCTCAGCCGCGCCAGCATGGCGTCGGCCCGCTCCACGCTCTCATACATCGCCTGGGAGATGGTGTTGAGGGCGTTGAAGAGGAAGTGCGGCTGCAATTGCAGGCGCAGATTGTCCAACTGGGCGCGGGTCAACTCCTCGCGCAGCCGCGCCGCGGTCAACTCGCGGCGGCGGTTTTCCTGGAAGTTGTCCCAGGCCCAGACGGCGCCGATCATCACCGCGAAGGCGATCACCTGATTGCCGAACTCCATGGGATAGCGCCAGCGGAGTTCGCCGTAGTTGTAAGCGCCCAAACCCAGCACCGGGGCCAGCAGGGTGCGGCTGATGAGCATCAGCGTGGTATGGGCGGCGCCGAAGATGGGCAGGGCGATTAGATACGCGCCCAGCGCCCGCAGGCGCGCGCCGCGGCGCAACGGCCAGCGCCGCGCCACCCACGCCACCAGCGGGAACAGCAGCGCCAGGGCATAGGCTCCGGTGTACTCCTCGAGCGCCCGCATCGGGAAGGTACCGGTGATGGCGCGGGCGCGGTCGTCGAAGAAATGATAGAAGCAGCTCAGCGTCCCAATGGCTGAGAACACGGCCAAGATCAACAGCGGAGGGCGCCAACGAAGAGCGGTTTTACCGGGCAGGGAAACCATAAACAGGGGTCGGGATTCAGGGATCAGGATTCAGGGGTCAGGGATCACGAGGTGGAGAGTAATTGGCGGGCGGCGGCGGCGGTGGGCTGGTTGGGTTCGGGGGGGACGGCGAGGTAGCGTTCGAGCAGGGCGCGGGCCCAGGGGGTGTCCTGGCCGGTGGCGAGCAGCGCCTGGGCGGTGAGGTAGTCGCCGAGGCGGCTGTCGGAATGGATCTTCTGTGCCGCTTCGAGCACGGTGCGCGCGGCCTGGGGCTGGCGCAACTGCACCAGGTTGGCGGCGTGATAGGCGCCGTAGAGCACCGACTGATGGTTCATCTCCCAGGCCCGTTCGAGGGGTCCGGCGGCGCCGGCGTAATCCTGGCGCAGGAACAGGGCCTTGCCCAGGGCAAAGACGCCGCGCGGGTCCTGGGGAAAATCGTGGGCGGCGGCGCGGTACTCGTTGAGCGCCCGGGTGGGGTCCTTGCTGTCTTCGGCGATGGAGGCCCGCGCCAGGTGGCCGTCCACCGGGTCCAGCGCCGCCAGGCGGTCGGCGTGTTTATAGGCGTCGCTGGTGCTGCCGCCCACCGCCGCCGGCAGGGTCAGGTCGAGCCGTATCCAGCCCCACTGCACGTCGCCCAGTTTGGGATCGAGCTGTTCGGCGGTCTCCAACTCGTGCTTGATGCCGTGCAACTGCATCATGGCGCGGAACTGATTCATGGTCTCCGCCCGCCGCGCCAGCGATTCGAAGCGGTACAGATGGCAGGGGGCGCAATCGGGGTCCATTTTGATCGCCTGCCGGGTCAGGTCGGAGGCCGACTTGAGGTCGTCGAACTCCGCCTGCAGATGGCCGTAGTAGGCCAGAAGCTCCGCATTATCTTTATTTTCCGGTTGGGCGACGGCGGTGGCCACCAACTGTCGCGCCTCTTTGAGGCGACCCCATTCCACCAGTTGCTGGGCCTGTTGCAGAGGGTTGGCGGCGGGCGCGGCGGCGAGCAGCAGCGCCACCGCCGCCGCCCACCACACCGTGACCCAGCCCGCCCGTTTCCCAATCCCCGACACCCGCATTCTGGTTGATTCTATACTGTTAGAGCAGGGTGAGGGCGCATGCGCATACTCCTGGTCGAGGACGAGCACAAAGTCGCCCAATTCATTAAAAAGGGGCTACAGCAGGAGCACTTCGCTGTGGACCTGGCCAGTGACGGGGAAGAAGCCCTGTATCTGGCGGAGACCAGCCTGTACGACCTCATCATTCTCGACCTGATGCTGCCGAAGGTCAGCGGATTCTCGGTGTTGGCCACGGTGCGTAAGAAAAACCCCAACGTGCCGATTCTCATTTTGACCGCCCGGACGGCGGTCGAGGACCGGGTGAAGGGGCTGGAGATCGGCAGCGACGACTACCTGATCAAGCCCTTCGCCTTCGCCGAATTGCGGGCCCGGGTGCGCGCCCTGCTGCGGCGGGAGTGGCGGGAGATGAAGCTGCAGTTGCAGGTGGCCGACCTGGTGCTGGACCCGGTGAAGCGCAAAGCCTCGCGCGCCAACCGCGACCTGGAACTATCGCCCAAGGAGTTCATGCTGCTGGAGTACCTGATGCGCAACGCCAATCAGGTGGTCACCCGGACCATGATCGCCGAGCACGTCTGGGACGCCAGCTTCGACAGCTTCACCAACGTGATTGACGTCTATATCAGCTTTTTGCGCAACAAGATTGACAAGGACCGCGGCCAGAAGCTGCTGCACAGCGTGCGCGGGGTGGGCTACATGCTCAAGGACGAGGCGGTGCCGGCGTGAGGCTGATCCCCCGGCCCAGCTCCACCCGCGGACAGCTGACGTTTCAATACACCGTCATCTTCAGCCTGCTGCTGTGCCTGGCGGCCGGACTGCTCTACTTCACCCTCAACTGGATCTTGTTCTGGAACATTGACAACGAGCTGCAGAACGAGGCGGCGCTGGTGAAGCAGTACATTTTTTTTGAGCAGGGCAAGCCGGTGCTGCGGCCCCACACCGCGGATCCCGACCAGAGCTACGACCTGAACACCATCTTCAACGTGTCGCAGATTCTGAACACCGAGGGGATACCGGTGAAGTCCTCGCCGGAGTTGGCGGCCTTTGGCTATTCCTTCGAGCCGACCCAGCTCAAGGGGCTGGTGGCGATGCAGCCGCCGCCCACCTTCACCACCATGGGCGGACGGCGCGACGAGCAGGTGCGGTTCGTCAATACCATCCTCACCGGGCCGCATGGGCAGCGGTACCTGATGCAGATCGGCAGCCGGTTGAAGCCGATCAACGACGCCCAGGACACGTTTTTGTGGGTGATGCTGATGCTGCTGCCGGTGACGGTGGTGTTGAGCGCGGTGGGCGGGTCGGTGATGGCCAAGCGGACGCTGAAGCCGGTGACGGACATGACCCACGCGGTGCAATCCATTACCGCCAGCAACCTGAGCCGGCGGCTGCCCACCCGCGGGCGGCAGGACGAGCTGGAGGAGCTGGCGGAAACTTTCAACGCCATGATTGCCCGTTTGCAGCAATCCTTCGATAAAATGAATGAGTTCGCGGCCAATGTCAGCCATGAGCTGCGGACCCCGCTGCAGGCGATGCAGGGCGAAACCGAGCTGGCGCTGATCGCCGAGGCGCCGGTGGCGGAGTGCCGGCGGGTGCTGGAGAGCAATCTGGAGGAGATAGACCGGCTGAACCGCATGATCCGCAACCTGCTGATGCTGGCGCAGGCGGACGCGGGCGAGATGCGGCCGCGGCTGGAGGAGATGGACCTGAACGAACTGGTGCGGGATCTGGTGGAACAGATGCGGGTGGTGGCCGAGGCGCGCAACCTCGACCTGCAGGCGCATACCTCCGCCCCGGTGCCGGTGCGGGCCGACAGCCTGCGGCTGCGGCAGATGATGCTCAACCTGATTGACAACGCGGTGAAGTACACCCCGCCGGGCGGCCGCATCGAGGTGCGGGTGGAGCGCGCGCCGGCGGCCGGACGGGCCGAGGCGCGGGTGCAGGTGCGCGACAGCGGGGTGGGCATCGCCGGGGACGACCTGCCGTTTATCTTTGACCGTTTCTACCGGGCGGACAAATCACGCACCCGGGGCATCGCCGGGGTGGAGGGCTGCGGCCTGGGGCTGCCCATCGTCAAGTGGGTGGCCGAAACCCACGGCGGGTCGGTGGAGGTGGTGAGCGCGCCGGGGCAGGGAACCAGCTTCACCGTGCATCTGCCGCTGGCGCCCGCGGCGCCGCCGTCCCGGGCCGAAGGGGCGGAGATGGCTGGGGTGGCATGAGCGCAGGCGATCCACGCATGAATGGCAGGAATGGGAGCGACCGGCGCCCGAAGCCGGGCAACCACAACGGCCATCGCCCGGGGCGCTGGCAGGTGCGGGTGCTGGTGCCCGGACTGCCGCTGCAATCCACCTCGGTGCTGCTCTCCAGCGGCCGCGAGCAGATCGTGGTGGACACCGGCTTCTCGCAGCACGACGCGCTGCTGCTCGATGCCCTGAAGCGGGTGCGGGTGACGGCGGAGGAGGTCACCGGGGTGATCAACACCCACTATCATCTGGACCACTGCGGAGGTAATTTTCTGTTCCCCCGGGCCTGGGTGTACGGCTCGCGGCTGGACTTCGACTGGTCGCTGGGCATCTACGACGCCGCCTGTTCGGGCGAGACGCGGCGCGAGGTGTACCAGGCGTTTTATCCCGAGGCGGGCGAGGATGTTTTCGAGCGCATGGACGAGGCGCGGGTGCTGCAACTGCTGCAGTGGATGTGGGACCCGGCGTCGCTGGGCGACCGCAGCCGCTATCGCTGGTGGGAGGAGCAGGAGCTGGGGATCGAGGGGCTGCGCATTGTGCCCACGCCGGGCCACACCCCCGGGCATCTGTCCCTGGCGGTGGAGGGGGTCGAGGGCCCCTACATGATCGCCGGCGACGCCCGGCCCTTCGCCGACGACAACGGCACCGGTTACGATATGCCGCCGCACAGCGAGGCGCGTTTTCTGGCCTCGCGCCGCAAGCTGGACCGCTTCGTGGGCGTGCTCATCCCCGGCCATGATGATCCTGTGACCCTGACCCAGCCGGCCCCGGCGCTGGCGGAGAAACAGAAATGAGTACCACCACCACCGTCCCCGCGCGCGGCATTTCGCACCGCGTCGAACAGTTTACCGAGAGCGTCATCCGCGAGATGACCCGTCTGGCGATGGAGCACGACGCGCTGAACCTGGCGCAGGGCTTCCCGGATTTTCCCGCGCCTGATCTGATCAAGGAGGCGGCGGTGCGCGCCATCCGCGGCGACATCAACCAGTACGCGGTGACCTGGGGCGATCCCGAACTGCGCCAGGCGATCGCCGCCAAGTACCAGCGCTGGTACGGCATGCCCACCACCGACCGCAACGTGACGGTGTGCTGCGGTTCGACCGAGGCCATGATCTCGACGCTGATGGCGGTGCTCAACCCGGGCGACGAGACGGTGGTGTTCGAGCCCTTCTACGAGAACTACGGCCCCGACTCGATCCTCAGCGGCGCGGTGCCGCGCTTCGTGACCCTGCGCCAGTCGGCCGGGGGCTGGAACTTTGACCGCGCCGAACTGGCGGCGGCCTTCAACGCCAAGACGCGGGCCATCATTCTGAACACGCCCAACAACCCCACCGGCAAGGTGTTCACGCGCGCCGAGCTGGAGTTCATCCGCGACCTGTGCTGCCAGTGGGACTGCCTGGCGATCACCGACGAGATCTACGAGCACATCATCTACGACGGGCGTCCGCACATTCCGCTGGCCACGCTCGACGGCATGGCGGAGCGCACCATCACGATCAGCGGCATCTCGAAGACGTTCAGCGTCACCGGGTGGCGGGTGGGCTGGGCGCTGTCGCCGGAGCGGCTGGCGGGGGGCATCCGCAAGGTGCACGATTTTCTGACCGTGGGCGCGCCGGCGCCGCTGCAGATCGCCGCCGCCCACGCCTTGAACGAAGGCGACGAGTACTGCCGCCAACTGGGGGCCGACTACACCGCCCGCCGGGCGCGTTTCGTCCCGGCGCTGCAGGCGGCCGGCTTCGGGTGCGCGCCGCCGGAGGGCGCCTACTACGTGATGTGCGATGTCACCCCCTTCCTCGACCGCGCCCGGGGCGAGGAGTTCGCCCGCTGGATGGTGCGCGCCAAGCGCGTGGCCACCGTCCCCGGCTCCAGCTTTTACCACGACCCCAAACTGGGCGCCGCCCAGATCCGCTTCTGCTACTCGAAGGTGGACCCCACCCTCGATGCCGCCGTGCAGCGCCTGCAGAATTTCTAGCGCCGCCCCCTTCCCAAACTGACAACCGGCCACTGGCCACTGGTACCCACAAATATGAAAGCCGCCCTCATCTCCGCCGACTGGTCCCCCCGTCCCGACTATCCGCTCACCGCCGAGGAAGAACGCACGCACATGGCGCGCATCGGCAGCTCGGTGTGGAAGAACCCTTCCGCCGCCGTGACCACGCTGCCCGATCCCGAGCCGGGGCCGCAGGATGTGATCCTCAAGGTGGCCGCCGCCGGATTGTGCGGCAGCGACCTGCACTTTTTCGAGACCGATGCGCAGGGATACATGAAGTATCCCGGCATGGCGCGCTTCCCCAGCGTGCCCGGCCATGAGGTGTCGGGCGAGGTGGTGGCCATCGGCAGCGACGTGCGCTACCTGCAGGCGGGGGATTTGGTGTGCCTCGACGACATGGTGTGCTGCCACCGCTGCGAGGCCTGCCGCCGGGGCTTCCCCAACCAGTGCGAGGTGCTCGATGACGTCGGGTTCACCATGAACGGCGGCTGCGCCGAGCTGCTGCGCGTGCCGGAGAGCAACTGCTGGAAGATCAACCATCTGCAGGCGCGCTTCGGCAGCAAGGCGAAGACGCTGGAAGCTGGGGCGGTGATCGAGCCGTTCACGGTGGGCTACAACGCCCTGTTCGAGTGCGCGGCGCGCATCAAGCCCGGCGCCTACGCCACCGTTTACGGTGCGGGATCCATCGGCCTGGCGGTGATCCAACTGCTGCGCGCCACCGGGGCGGCGAAGGTGCTGTGTTTTGAAGCCAACCCCGGCCGCCGCGCGCTGGCGGAGAAGGTGGGCGCGCATGCGGTGTATGACGCCGGCGATCCGGCCGCGTCCGCCAAAATCGTGATGGACGCCACCGAAGGCGCCGGCGCCGACGTGCAGGTGGAGTGCGCCGGCGCCTTCCAGTCGAGCGTGGTCGCCATGGAGGCCTCGGCCGCCAACGGCAGCCAGATCATCATCATCGGCCGCGACCCGCACCGGGTACCGGTGTTCCTGGAGAACCTGCAGGTGAAGAAGGCCAACATCGTCGGCGCCATGGGCAACACCGGCTATGGCACCTACCCCAATGTGCTGCGCATGATGGCGGCCGGGCTGGTGGACCCGACGCTGTTCATTACCGACCGGTATCCGCTCGACGACTTCAACAAGGCGCTGAAGATGGCGCAGACCCGCCAGGGCGGCAAAGTGCTGCTCAAGATGAACGGCGCCAGCTAGCCGGCTAGGGCCGGCTGAAATCGCGGATTTGGGCGGCGGAGGCGTGGTCCAGGTGCTGGAGGATGGCCACCACCAGGTCCACGGTGCGATCAAAGTCGCTGCGCTGGATCATGCCGTTGTGGGCGTGGGTGTAGCGGGTGGGGATGACCAGATTCACCGTCGGCACGCCGCCGTTGCTCTTCTGGATCACCGACGAGTCGTCGCCGTATCCACCCACCAGATCGGTCTGCAGCGGGATGCCCGCCTGCCGGGCCACTCCTTCGATCCAGGCCACCAGCTTGCGGTTGGGGAGCTCGCTGGGATCCCAGAGGAAAAGTCCCGGGCCGCCGCCCAGCCGCTCCTGGGCGGCTTCGGGGCTGACGCCGGGGACGTCGCTGGTGATGCCCGCCTCGAGCGCAATGCCAATGTCGGGTTTGATGACCTCGGCGGCGGTGGCCGCGCCGCGTTCGCCGATCTCCTCCTGCACGGTGGCGGCGTAGAAGATCTGATTGGGGTGGGGCGCCTGCGCCAGACGCCTGGCCACCTCGATCATCACCGCGCAGCCGATGCGATCGTCCCAGGCTTTGCCGACATAACGTTGGTTGGCCAGCACCTCAAACGGTGACCAGGGTACGAAGGGGTCGCCTGGGGCGATGCCCAGCGCGGCGACGTCGGCGGCGGAACGCGCGCCCACGTCGAGAAAGATTTCATCCCTGGGGATCATGCGCCCGCGTTCGGCCGCACCGGCGATGTGGACGTCGGGGATGATGGTCACCGCCTGGACCGGGCCATGGCTGCCGATGATCGTCCAGCGCTGGCCGGGCAGGGCCTGATCGAGCCATCCGCCCAGCATCTGCATGGACAGAAACCCGTCCGGCCGTATACGGCGCACCATGCCGCCCAGCTCGTCCATGTGGGCATCGAGCATGATGCGCGGGCCGCTGTTTCCCTGCCGGGCAATGAGCGACCCCAGGCCGTCGTATTGCAGCGTGCCCGCGGTGAGCGGCCCCAGCTCGGCCGCCATGATCTTCGCCACCGGCTCCTCGAAGCCCGAGGGCCCGGGCGCCTGGGTGAGTTGGCGCAGCAATTGGGTGACGGCATCGGGCGGGGTCTGCGCGGCCAGCGGCGCCACCGCCAGGGCGGCAGCCGCCAGCCAACTGAAGCATGAATATCGCATGGGCGGAGGTTAACACAGTCGGCGCGGCGAGCCGTAGCTCTTGGCTCTTGGCTGTTAGGAAAAACTGGATTGGACGACCGGAAAGGGCCGTGAGGCCGGTGGGCTTTTCCCAAAGCTAAGAGCCAATAGCCAACAGCCCCGCCGCGCGTGTTGGCGGTTCCCGAATTGGAATGGCGCGGGAAGTGGGGCCCAGACGGCCGCCATCCTGAAATTGGCGGAGCGCTTCTTATTTCGCATGGCTCTTAAGGTGACACTGCCGCTGCCCGTGCCGCGAACAGTGCGAACGGCGATTGAGCAGCCGCGTCTGATCTACGACGTTGGCATGTTGTGGGGGCTGGACGCGCGCTTCTATCTGGCCAAGGGGTTCCGGGTGGTGGGCATCGAGGCGCGACCGGATGTGGTGGCGCACAATCGCCGGGCCTTCGCCACGGAGGTCGCATCCGGCGATCTGGAGATCGTCCATTGCGCGGTGGCGGCCGAGGATGGGCCGGTGCGCTTCTGGGTGTTTCCTGACAAAGACGAGTGGGGCACGCTTGATCCCGGCTTCGCGGCGCGCAATCTGGCGCGCGGGCTGGCGCATCGGGTGGAGATGGTGCCCGGCCGCCAGTTTGGCGCGCTGCTGCAGGAGTACGGCATCCCCTATTACCTGAAGATTGATATTGAAGGCGCTGACTTGCTTTGTCTGGACGCGCTGGCGGAGTTTGCAACACGGCCTCCGTATATATCGATCGAGCTGAATCTGGCTTCGCCCGAGGCCGCCTTGGAACCACTGCGGCGCTTGCGCGAGCTGGGATACTCGCGCTTTCAACTGGTCAATCAGGCGCTCAACCCCTCCCGCCGGCCGCCGCGAGACCCGCGCGAGGGGGAGTACGTTCCCATCCGTTTTGCGATGGGAGCCTCCGGCCTCTTTGGCGCCGAGCTTCCCGGCCGCTGGCTCGACGAGGGCACGGTCGCGCGGCGCATCGCCTCCGCCGTGCGCCACGACCAGCTCTTGGGCGACGGCGGCCGCTGGGCAAACTTGGCGACCGCCGGACGGGCGTGCGGCCGTGCTGCCGCCATGGTGCGCGCCCGTCGCTGGTGGCCCGGCGCTCTGCGCGCCGCCGCCTGGTACGATCTGCACGCCTGTAAGTGAGCGGGACAGCCGGCTGCCGGGCTGGGGCGAAGTTAACGCAACCAGGCCTTCGCTTGTAATAATCGCGCCTGGTCTACGTCTGGGTTAATGTGGCGGCAGTGAGCGATCCCTCAATCACCGGCGTGGCGGCCGACTGGGGAGAATTGTTCCATCGGCACGCGCGCACGGTGTTCGCTGCCGCCTACAGAATTACGCGATCCTCGGCTGACGCCGAGGACATTCTCCAGGTCATCTTTCTCCGCCTGCTGCGCCGGCCGCCGGATGCCCCGGTGCTTGCCGATCCCGCGGCCTATCTCCACTGCGCAGCGGTTCATGCCGCCCTCGATTGCCTGCGCGGCCGCGTGGCAGCCGCCTGGGTTCCGATCGAGGCGGGGCCCGAACCCGCCGCGCCAGGCGGGGACGGCGGTGATTTGGCGGAAGCGCTGCGCGCCGCCCTGGCGCGACTGGCGCCGCGCACGGCCGAGGTATTTACCTTGCGCCACATCGAGGGCATGAGTAATAGCCAAATCGCCGGCTTACTGGGGCTGACTCCGGTTCACGTAGCGGTGCTTCTGCACCGCGCCCGCCGGCAACTGCAGCGCGAATTGCGATCGTTTCGAGGTGGATTATGAAACACGAACTCGCCCGCGCCTGCTCCGCCCTGCGCGCCCAGGAGGCTCCGCCTGACCGCACCGCCGCCGTGCTGGCGCGGGTGCGGATGCGGCTGGAGACCGCGCCTCCCGCCTGCGTCCACGCTGGGTGGAATGAACCCGGCCGTGTCCGTCACCGCCTGCGCCCCGTGTGGCTGGCCGCCGCGGTTGCCCTCCTGACGCTCGCCCTGCTGGTGCGTCTACCCCTCACCGCCAGGCCGGAGGCCCGGCTGCTTAGCCTGCGCGGTGCGCTTACCGCGGCAGGGCAGAGCATCGTTCCAGGAGCGGCGGTTGCATTCCGCCAAACCTTGCGCACCGGCCCCGCCGCCGACGCGGTGCTGCAGCTCCCCGATGGCAGCCAGGTAGAGCTCGGCGCCGGTTCGGCGCTGCGTTTTAGCCACAGCCTTTTCTCCACCACCGCCACCCTGGCAACGGGCCGGGTTGTGGTCGAAGCCGCCCACCAAGGTTGGCTGCACCACCTCTATGTGGCCACCCCGGACTGCCAGGTGGCGGTGAAGGGGACCATCTTCGCAGTGGATGCCACCGCCCAGGGTTCACGCGTGGCGGTGGTGCGTGGCGTGGTGGCGGTCAGCGGACCACGGGCAACTCAATGGCTGGTGGCAGGCGATGAAACCACCACCAGCCCCCGCCTTCCCCGGTTGGGGGTGATGGCCACGGTAGCGTGGAGCCGTAGGGCCGCCGCCTATGCGGCTTTGCTCGGTGATGCACCTTTCGCCGCTGCCCCGCCATCGCTGCCTGCCGGCGTGCCAGCTCCGCCGATTGTGTCGGTGCCGGCACCGGTTCCAACTCCAGCGCTGCAGCAGGCTGCCTCCCAGGCGGCAAAGAAGCCTGCCGCCGCCTCGCCCGCAGAACCCAAGCCCGTGGCCCCTGCCGTGGCGCCCGCGCCCGCTCCGGCGCCGCCCCCGCCGGACCCCAATCTCGAGATTCTGCAGTCGGCGGTGGCGGCCGTCGCCGATGTGCCGGAGGATGTGCAGCCGCAGTACCTGCTCAATATCGGCGAGCAGATGGACGTTCACCATCCCCGTGCCGCCGCCAAAGTCCTTCAGCAAGCCTTCGAGCAGGCTCTGGCGCTTTCCCTGCCCGGAGACACTTCCGATCCTGCCTACCGGTTGAGGCATTTCATGAAGGCCTTTGTGGAGAGCGAAGCTGTTATCGAGCTTCTGGAGACGCCCGGAAATTTCGACCTCGCTCACAGCCTCGCCCGGCGCATGGACGTGCCCTGCGCCCAGACCTACGGCAGCCTGGTCATGGCCGCAGCCAACCCGGACTCGGATGACCCCGCGCCTTGGCCCATGGGTGCTGACCTGCCCACCGGGCCCGGCATTCCCGCCTATAGCCTTGCCCACCCCTCGCCCAAGCCTGCCGGCCCGCATCCCCCGGTGCGCGACGTGGTGGCGCTTTCGCGTGAGTGCCTGGCGGAGGGAGGCGGGTATCCCTACCTCGGCGTCGAAGTGGCCAGCGAGAGGCTGAAGATGCCGGAAGCCGATCAGCTTGCCTGGATGCGCGAGGCCATCGCCGACGCTGGCAAAGAAACGTCCACACGGGGGGTTCATAGCGCCACCTTTCTGCTGGGAAAGGTGCATGAAAGGTTTCCGCAGCTCGACCCTTTGATCGAAGCGGCCGCCATCGCCGACCTGCATGCGCTGGCGGCGGCCCTGCCGGCCTCGCCGTCGGTGGGCGCGCGGGCGGAAGTGGACCGCGAGAGCCGCGCGGATGGCAAAATACTGCTGCTTCTGATCGGCAAAATAGATCCCGACGACAGCAGCCGCCTCAACCTGGAATATTCCCAGTTCGCCGCCCCGCCACAGTACGGCGGCGAAAGCTTCCACCAGATGCTGGCGCCGGAGCATCAGGCCAACGCCAATCCTGCCGCTACCCTGGCCGAAGCCGAGCGCACTTCCGATGAAGATGCCCGCTTCCACGCGCTGGTGAACACCGCCGTGGTGCTGGCAGCGAAGAATCCTCAGCCCGCCGCCATTGCCG
>Ga0134125_10002854_pt1 | contig 20291 bp, 6 predicted proteins | sample KB31751_FD_96464 | JGI IMG/M metagenome (GOLD analysis project Ga0134125, IMG submission 96464) | Terrestrial soil microbial communities with excess Nitrogen fertilizer from Kellogg Biological Station, Michigan, USA - KB3-175-1 | ecosystem: Environmental > Terrestrial > Soil > Unclassified ... | reverse complement strand
TGCCAAGCCCACGTGGCAGCATCCCACGGCATTTTTCATTGCGAACATCGAGTTCAACGCCAACAACCCGCCGACGCCTCACCTTGGGGTGATCTGGCAGCCGGGGGATGACGCCAAGGCATTGGAAGACCAGCTCAATCAGTTGCTTGGCAATGTTCCGGCGCCGCCGTTCCCCGTGCGCGTGGTTCACAAGGGCGAGTTGGTCGCGCTGATGGTTGGCTACGACAATCCCGAAGCCGTGCTTTCAGGCGGCGAAGGAAAATCGCTGGCAGGGGACGCGAATTTTCAACGCGCGCTGGCCCACGTGATGAAGGAGCCCGTCGGCGCACTCTACATCGATTACCAGCGGCTCTTTGACACGATCCAGAGTGCGCTGCGGACCGCCAACAACGAGCAAGCCACCCAAATGTGGACCAAGCTCCGCGATTCGCTGGGCCTGCAAGGCCTCAAGCGGCTGATTTTCACCAGCGGCTTTGACGGCAAGGATTGGGGCACCCTCGGATTTGTCGAAGCGCCGGAACCCCGGACCGGCATCCTGGCGATTGTCAACGGAAAGCCCGTCAGTCAGGACCTGCTGAGCACCATCCCAAAGACCGCAACGATGGCTGGTGCCAGCCGCTTTGATGTCGAGCGGTTGTTCTCCTCCCTTCGCGACATGCTCCGCTCGATGAATGAGGACGCCGCACGGCAGGTCAATGGCCTGATCGACCACATCTCGCGCGCCAGCCAGGTGGACATTGAAAAGGATCTGCTCGGCTCACTGGGTGACGAGTGGGGCTACTTCACCGATCCCACCATCGGCGGCAACGGGCTGGCCAGCATGACCATCGTCAACCGCCTCAAAGACCCGGCCAAGTTCGAACAATCGATGGCGAAGTTCGAGGACTATGCACTGGAGGAAATCCAGAAGCAGGCACCGCACGATGCGCCGGTGAAGGTTTCGTTCTACACGACGACGATCGATGGCATGACGGTCCACTACCTCGGCATCCCGTTCGTGGCGCCCAGTTGGGTGGTGCATGACGGGAACTTGTACGTGAGCGCGTACCCGCAGGTGGCGGCGGCCGCGGCGCGGCACTCGGGCGGGCAGAAAGGCTCCATCCTGCAGAACCAGGCGTTCGTCGCCCTTCAGCATCGCCTCGGGCAGGAGAACCCGGCCAGCTTCCGGTTCGCCGACTTGCCTAGAACCGCCCCGCAGGCGTACGGGGGCTGGCTCATGATCACCCGGCTGCTCGGGTTTGCCGACGTGTTCGGCGTGCAGTCGCCGCCGCTGGTGCTGCCGGAACTCTCAAAGTTGCAGGCCCATCTGTCTCCCGCCGGCCAGGTCACCTGGGCGGACCAGGAGGGTTTTCACGTCCGTGCGATCGAGCCGTTCCCCGGCAGCACGCTGGTGGCGTCCGACCCGGCCATCACCGCCATCTACGCCGAGCCCGTGCTGATTTCGATCATGCTCCCGGCCTTGAACAAGGCCCGCGAGCAGGCCAACCGGGTGAAGAGTGCAAATAACCTGAAGCAGATCGGCCTGGGCGCGATTATGTATGCCCAGAACCACAACAACCGCCTTCCGCCGGACCTGGGGACGCTGGCGATAGACGAGGATCTGTCGCCGACGGTTTTCGTTGACCCCAGATCCGGTCACGCAGTGCCAAATGCCATGCTGAACGATCGCAAGGCGCTGGCGGGCTGGGTGAATCACAACAGCGACTACGTCTGGATGGGAGGCGGCAAGCAGGTTGCGGGCACCGGCCAGGACGTGGTGATTGCGCACGAAAAGCTGACCCAGCACCCGGATGGAGTGAACGTGCTGTTTATGAACGGGAGCGTTGCATTTGTGCCAAATGGCGAGGCGCAAAACCTGATTCGGTCGAGCAGGTGAGGGGTGCGCCCTCTCCCCCTCTCCCTCCGGGAGAGGGGGTAAGAGGGGGCTCCGCTTATGCGATCGCCAGCATCGGCGGGACGCCCGCGCCACCGGGCAGCTACCGGCGCCGCTTCAGCAGGAAATCAGCGGCCCCGGCCAACACGGTCTTTACAACCGACTTGGCAGGCTTGGGCGCCTTGGGCTTGGGTACCTTCAGCTTTGTTACCTGAAGATTCAGCACGAGGGGCGTTGCCGCCGAGTCGATCAGGTACACCTTGATGTAGTACGTGCCGGGCGACATCTTCAGGCTGATGTTTTCGCCCTGCCGGCGGGGGCGGTGCGAGCGGAGGATCACGTTCCCATTGACATCCAGCAGTTCGAGATCCGCGTTCTTTTTCAGTCCGCTCAGGTGGATAACCACCCGCTGCAACGGGTTCGTGAGCGTGAATGCGTAGATCAGTTGCGGCTGAGTGGTCGGGGCGAGCGACGCGCGGATGTGGCGCTGTCCCTTGACGACTGTGCCGAAGTCGGCGTCCGGATGGATGCCTTTCACGATGGGCGGCGGCTGCGTAGTGTCGCCCGGCAGGGTGATGCTGATCGGCGTGCTGTTAGGCGAACTTCCGGAGGCGTTGGTCGCCTGCACTTCGTACTGATACGTGCTGCCGGCGGTCAAGCCGCTGTCGGCCAATGAGGTCGATGTCACGCCCGTGGCGACCTGCTTGAACACCGTGTCGCCGGGGGCGAGACGAAGAACGTTGTAGCTGGTTGCGCCGCTGACGGGCTGCCAGATGAGCGAGACGGCGGTGGTGGAGGTTGCTGTGGCCACGACGCCGATCGGGGCGGACAGGCCCGCGCTGGGCGTTCCGCCGCTGGTCGTGGCGGTGCCGCTGGCGGTTGCGCCGATGGATGCCGCACCGGACGATCGGTCGACCGCGACCACGCGATAGTACGATGCCGAGCCGACCGGCGCGGATGAGTCGGTGTACGATGGCTGCGTAATCGTCGACGTGTTGATCTGCACGAACGGTCCCGAGGCGGAAGAGGCACGGAAGACGTTGTACGCGATCGACCCGCCGGAGACCGGCGCCCATTGCAATTGCAACCCGCCGCTGAGGGCAGTCACCACGTTCAGATCTGTCGGCGTCGCGGGCTGGGCCGCCGGGTGCATGTTGGTGACGACGTAGACGTTGTCCTGGTAGTCGCTGTTGTCAAACTCGCTGTTCTGATAGTCGTTCACCATCAGCCACGTGTTCGGGATGATGTTGCCGCTGGCATCGCGCATCGGCCAGAACCGTACCGCGTGGCCCGAGCGGCCATAGGTGTTGATGTCAGTCGTGTTGAGCTTGTCCTGGCTGTCTTCGCCGTCGATGTTGAATCCGAACACGCCCGTGGGGGAAAAGCTTGCGGAAGCGGCGGTGCTGGACCCGCTGAGGAACGGAAGAAGCGACTGGCTTTCGCCCGGCTGGTCCTGGAAGAGCTTTTGCCAGCCGCCGCCTTGCGGGTACCAGTAGAGGGTGGTTGCCGGCTCGACGAGCTGGCCCAGGTAGGTGGACCATTGGGTGTGGAAGGCATTCAGTTGAACCACACTGACGGGTAACGTCGGATCCGCCGACTGCCACAACCCGGAGGCCACTTCCTCGCCGTAGAGCACCGGCGTGGTCCCGTTATTCTGATAATTGGGCTGATAGGTGTTGGAGATGACCGTGCCGTAGCCGAACAGACGATTGACGATCGTCTGCAAGCCCGGCTCGTTCTCGTTCTCGCTCATGTTCTGCCAGTAGCCGGCAAGCGGGACGGAGCGACTGGGCGTCGTGGGGTCGTTGCTGTTGATCGTGAGCGTTCCGTTCCAGACGCCGCCGGCCGCGGTCAGGGACACTCCATTGACGGTCTGCGTGTCGTTGGTCTGGTTGTCGGTGTGCGACGGGGCGCTGGTGGCGACGAACTTGATGGTGATCGTGAGCGAGCCGCCTGGCGCGATGCTCGTGCCCGCGGCGGGCGGGTTGACGATCTGCCAGTTGGTCGAATCCGACAGGCTCAGCGAATTTATGACCAGCGGCTGGTTACCGGTGTTCTGAATCTGCAGCGTGTTGGTGTCATGAACAGTGTCACGGAAGCCCGGCGGGTTTTGCGCGCTGGTGGAATTTGGGTTCTGGATGCGGTTGAAGACCAGCGTGCTCGAGCCGGGGATGGCGTCCGGATTCGTCAGGCCGAGCACTGGCCCATTGGGCGCGCCCGGCGCCGCCTTCACGTTGTAGATGATCCCGACAAAGTCGTTCGAGTCATACGGCTGGATGTTCGGGGGGAAGAACTTGTTGTTGTCTTCCGTCGAGAACACGTACGCGTTGGGAACGACCGAGCCGTTGGGGTTTTCCAGCGGGAAGAACCGAACCTTGCGCGAAACGGTGGCATCCCACGTGTTCAGCGCGTCCTCGCTGTAGGCGATGTGCTGCACCCCGGCGACGTTGGGGAAAACGGCATACAACCCAAACGCGCTGGAGCCCGGATCGAAGCTCGTAGAGCCTTGGGTGGGTGGGGCCATCGTCTGGCTGTCGGACTGATTCACATAGAACAGCTCCGTCATATTCGACGGCTCGCCGGGCACGTAATACCCGATTCGCGAAACCGGCTGGTTCGTGTTCGCAAAGGAAGCGAGCGGCACGATCGTCACCGGCCCGGAGTTGGCCTTGACCAGCCGCTGCATCACGACTTCCTGGCTGGAAGCATCCGGCGGGTTGGGATAGAACGTGCTCGAATACGCATTCACGTCATTGGGCCCGTCGCCGACGATCGTTGGGACTTCATAGGCCCGCAGGATGGCGGCCAGCGAAGGCTCGTTGCCGCCGCCGGTCCCGGTCGTGCCCAGGCCCCGCAGCGTGACCTGCAACACCGGCGTGCTGGGGTCGTTCGTGTGGATCTGCAACAGGGCCGAGTGAAGGTTCACGCTGGGCGCGTGGAACGTGATGTTCAGCGTCGCCGATTGACCCGGAGCCAGCGTCGCAGGAACGCTGCCGAGGTTGGTGATGGCAAAATCGCCGGCGTCCTGGGTCGGGACGCTCGGGTCGTTCACGATGTTCAGCGCCGACGAGCCCAAAGTCAGCGGCGAGCTTCCGGCGTCGGTGATCGTCAGCGTCTGCGCGGGGCTGGCGCCGCTGTTCACAATGGCATTGAACGCCAGCACCGATTTGCTGGTCGTCACGCTGGCCGAACCGGTCGAGGGGATCAGCAGCGTCAGGCGATTGCCGCCGTACTCGGCGACGTAAATGAATCCGGTGGCGGGGTCTTCCACCAGGTTGACCGGATTGTCGAAGCCGGTGAGCCCGGGGATCTGGTGCTGGGCGAAAGTGATGGTGCCGTTGGGCCCGGGGGTGAGGACGACGATGTCATCTCCGGCACTTTCCTCGGCGACCAGGATCCGGCCATTGAGCGCGCCGTTGAACGCGGTGCCGGTGTATTGAATGATCCCGTCGGGCGAGCGGTGCAGGCCGAAATCATAGACGGGCGGCTGATAGTTGGGGTCGGGTTGGGTGCCGACGGGATAGGCGGTGAACTCGGCGGGGTCGACACCGGCGGTGGGGTTGCCGCCGTCGAGGACGAATTGGTTACGCGACGGGTTGGGATGGCCGTAGTATCCGCCGTAGGTGATGTTGTAGAGGTAATCGCTTTCGGGGATCTGGACATTGCTGATGGCGGGGGAGCTTGGTCCGGCGGGGATGTTGCCGCCCGCGGATGCGCCGTTCACCGGGGCGAGCAGATGCCCATCGGCCGTCCAGAGGAGCTGGAACGCATTGCGAACGCCGGTCGCGTAGATCCGCAGCGGCGCTCCCGGCGCATTGGGATCGTACGTGCCGCCGACGTCGCTGGTCAGGGCGTTGATCGGATAACCCAGCGCGAGCGCCGCGCCTGTGTCGAGTCGCAGGATGGCGGAGCTGAGCAGGTGCTCGGTGCGGTTGCCCCAGACCAGGTCCGCGCCGCCCATTGAGTTCATGGCCGCCTGGCAGAAATAGAGCGCGCCATCAGGGCCGAAGACCGGCTGGTCGGTCATGTGGTCACTGACCGATCGCGGGAGGTTGATGACAATGTCCTGCACGTTCGGCAGGTTGACCCCGCCGCTCAGGCGGGTGATCTTGCTGCTGAACTCCGGCTGGTTGGCCAGCGGGTAGCCGCTGTTGGAAACCCAGAGGATCGGGTTTGTGGCGGTGGAGGCCGGGTCGAACGCGAACCCGGTGAGCGAGCGCTGGCCGCCCTCGGCGGTCTGTAAGGATGTGATCACCTGTGGATTGCCGAGCGTCCCGTCGGCATTGATTGGATAGCGGAAGATCCGGCCGTCGAGCGCGCCGGCCCAAAGCTCATGATCGGGGCCGATGCGGACGGTCGTGAAGGTGACGTTCTGTGCCGTCGGCAGCGCGACCTGCGTGAATGCGATACCGGTGTCGGTTGGCGCGCCGGTGGTGCCGGTGGTGAAGCTCATCGTGTACGGCATGACCGCCGCACCGGAGTTGTCGTGAACACCGCTGGTGATCTGGAACGAGTAGCTCGTGCTCGGGTCCAGCGCCATCGAGGGCTGGAGAATGATCGCGTCGCTGCCGCCGGTGGTGTTGACGACCGAAGGGATGGACGCGTGGTCGGACGTCCGGTACAGCAGCACGGTGCCCGTGTTGACGGTGCTGCCGTTCAGGGCGCCGTTGGGGAACGTGAGATCGGCGGTGATGGCCGAATCCCGGGGCACTCCCGTCGCGCCGTTGGCCGGCTGAATGGTCGTGACCGTCGCGCTGGATAGGAGGCATCGGTCTTCAAGCGTTTCGACAATGGCACGAAACAGGGGCGCACTACGATGGTGTTTCATTCGTGGTTTGGTGATATGGGACACTTCTACCCTCTCCAGTCCGGCACGTGCACGCACGGAAGTCTCATTGATACCCCGCACCGGCCCCGTGCGTCTAGGGGGTGATTGATCAACAGTCTAATGCAGGATCGGTGTGGGGGCGTCAATTGCTGCAAATTCCGCATAAGCCGCAGCTTCGATTCGTACTGAACTGCTTTATTCTAAAAGGTTTATGCACATCCGGGGCGTCGGTTGAGCCCGCTCAAAGGCGATGTCCTGCGAAAATCCGGGTGGCGGGGTCGCCAATTGCGGGATACATACTTTTGCATGAGGCGTTTGCCCGTCAAGGGAAATCTGGTGGAACGGTTGGAAGACCGGCGGATGCTGGCCGCGGTGGCGGCCCACATCAACTTCCAGCCCGCCAAGACCGCGGTTCCGGCCGGATACGTGGCTGACACCGGCGCGGTACTGACGGATCCGGGCGTTGGCCTGAATTACGGATGGAATGCTCCTCATCCGGCGAGGGTGGTGGAACATCATGTCAGGAAGCCTTCCGATGGACCCGATTTGCGGTACGACACATTTGCCGTGATGAACGGCCGAGGGCGGGGGAGTCAGTGGCAAATCTCGCTGCCAAACGGCACGTATCAGGTTTCGATAACGGCCGGCGATCCGAGCGCGCTCAGCGGCCGGCAACGAATTCTGGTGGATGGCGTTCTGTTTGTGAATGGCAAGGCCACCCGCGCCAACCGCTGGGTGACCGGCAGCGGGCAAGTCACCGTGACGGATGGAGGGCTCACGCTGACGGTTCCCCGAGGCACTTCCAGCAAGATCGACTTCATCGACATCACCCAGGTCGTTTCGTCCACGGACAATCCCCCCAGCGGAGGACAGCAACCTCCCAGCGGCGGGGACCAGAACCCGCCGGGAGGAAATCCGCCTGGCAACACGCAGCCCTCCGGCTGGACGAAGCCCTTTGCCTGGACCGCTCTGGCAAGCGCACCCCAGCCTTTGGCCGAAGCCCAGGCCGTCGCGGTCAATGGGAAGCTGTACATGTTCGGCGGGTATAACGTCACCACGCCCGACTATCAGCCGACCAATGCATCGGAGGTGTACGACCCGTCGACAAACAAGTGGAGCGCCCTGGCCCCCATGCCCGCCGCCGAAACGCACATGGGCGTCGCCACCGATGGCACGTCGATCTACGTCGCCGGCGGCTACACCTTCGACCCGAAGACCACCTACCAGACCTTCGGCACCACCAACGTCTTCCGCTACGACATCGCCACCAACACGTGGAGCAACTTCGTTCCGCTTCCCGCGCCTCGAGCGGCCGGCGCGCTGGTCTATCTCGACGGCCAGTTGCACTACTTCGACGGCGTCGACCCGAGCCGCACCGGCCAGGACTCGCACTGGACGCTCAACCTCAGCAGCTCCAGCCCGCAGTGGGCGACCGCGACAGCGGTGCCGCTGTCGCGCAACCACATGGACGGCGTTGTCCTGGACGGGAAGATCTACGCCATCGGCGGCCAATCCACCGATGACGACTCCTCAACCACCGCCGACGTGCTGATGTTCGACCCCGCGACCAACAAGTGGGCGAGTGTCGCCAGCATGCCCGGCCCGCGGTCGCACGCGGTGGTCACGGTGATCAACGACCGGATCGTCGTCGCCGGCGGGACGATCGCCAATGACGTGCCCATGAGCAGCGTGATTGCCTACGACCCGACCACGAACACGTGGAGCAGCCAGACGTCGCTCCCCGAACCCTTGCTTGCGCCGGCGGGCGCCGCTGTCGGCGACCAGATCATCATCGCCACGGGCGTCAACAACAGTGGGCTCAGCGCCGACGTGTGGCACACGATCGTTTCCTGAGCCTCACGAATCGAGATTTTTCCAGGAATGCTATCGGTTGATCGTGGCCAGCACGGTGATCGTGCCATCCGGTGCGATTTTTCGAACCCGCGGTCGCCAACGATCTGGCGGTGCATCGTCGAATTCCAGAACGTACACGGCTCCTCCGGCCAAGGCCACGCCGGTGGGAATCCAGGGGTCGGAATTGAGGAACTTGGTGATTGTGCCTTTTGGCGCGATCTTGAGCACCGCGCGGCAATTGCTCGCGGCGGCGTAAATACTGCCGTCGGAGCCGACCGCCAGGCCCCGCAGATAAGGACCGGAAATCGCCGGGTCAGCGGGATGCCCGCATCCGGGGATCTCGATGCCCTCGGCGAGCATCGATGCATGCCCATCCAACGTAATCTTTTGCACCGCGCGCGGGTAGGTGAGGTAGAGCGTGCCGTCCGGGCCGCAGGCGATGCCCTTGATGCCGCCGAGCCGGTCGGCCTGGACAATCATGTTCGACAGGACCGGAGATGACTTCCCCTGCGGCGTGAGCCGCGTCAGTTCAACATTCCCTTTCGCGTAATACAAATTGCCATCGCGATTGAAGACGAAGGGCTGGCCGTCGGCGGCAATCAGTCCGGGGCGAAAGTCGGAGCGCGTGACGCGGACGAGGTTCGGCGAAATCCGTTGCTGAAACCATCGGTTCAAATCGACATTGGCGAACGTGTCCGCTGCGTCATTGGCGAGCCAGTGGCCGCCGCCCGTGGTGGAAGCGGTGAGTGCGCCATCCCGGCTGATCTTCCAGACCGTCTCTCTGCCAGTGCCTTCGGGCGGCGGCGGTGAATTGTCCACGAAGTAAACGTCACCTGCTGATGTGACGACGATTCCGGAACCCGGATGGGCGATAGCACGAGTGTCCGTGAGTAGAGAAGCAGTGACCGTCAACGTCAGAGCGAGGCCAAGCCGGGGATGCATGGAAGCTCCTCTCTGTTGGTGACCCGTATTATGTTGTGCGACCGCAAGAAAAGAAAAGGCACTTGGTCGTGGCTTGGTCCTGGTGGATGTGACGGCGGGCCAGGAGAGCATCCCTGTTCAGGTGGCGATTGCGTGAATCCGCGGCTATGGTGTGCCCGTGGTTTTCTCGCCAAAACGCGTCGGATTTGCGGTCGTGTGCCTGTCGCTGATGGCGGCCGGAATCATCGTCTGGTACGCGGGTCTGCGCGGCCGGTTTTTTCCGATCAATTTCGGGGTGGTCGAGCCCGGGCGGCTGTACCGCAGTGGTCAGATCTCGCATTACGTCATTCGCCGGACGCTGGAGGATAACCACATTGGCATGATCATCGACCTGTCCAGTCGGCACGAGGCCACGCCCGATGCCAAGGCGGAACGGGCAACCGCCCATGAGTTGGGGATCGAGCGGATCAACCTCACGCTTCTGGGCAACGGCACGGGCGATCCGAGCATTTATCCCAAGGTGATCGAAGACATCGTCCAGGCCAACCGCCAGGGGAAGGCGGTGCTGGTCCACTGCCAGTCCGGCGCGCAGCGGACCGGCGGGATCGTCGCCGCCTACCGGATTCTCATTGAAGGCGAAGCGCCCGACCAGGCCTTCACTGAAATGGAGCGCTATGGCCACAGCCCCCACAGCAACCCCAAGCTGATCCCGTTCATCCGCCAGCACCTGGATGAATGGAAGGCGACGCTCGCCCGGGATCACGCTGCCGATACCGAAGCGGCCACCGCGCGGCGTTAGGAACACGCTCGACGGCTGGCGCGCATTGCTCGTTCATCCCGCCGAACCAATGCCCTACAATTCGACCATGAGTTCGACCCCCCGGATGGAGCAATTGCTCAAGATGCTGGACCGCGACCCGAAGGACGCATTCCTGTTGTATGCGGTTGCCCTGGAACACAAAAAGGCGGGCGATCTGAATCAGGCGATCGAGTTCTTGAACAAGGTTGTGCAGGTTGATCCCGGGTACTGTTACGCGTACCACCAGCGGGGTCTGGCATACGAATCGCTGGGCGATCTGGAAGCGGCCCGGCGGTCGTATCGAGGGGGTATCGACGCCGCGACGAAGAAAGGCGATGCCCATGCGCGGTCGGAGATCGAGGGCGCGCTGAGCATGATCGGAGAATAGTTGCCAGTTGTTAGTTGCCAGTTGCCAGTGGCATGGTCTTCCTGGCAACTGGCCACTAACAACTGGCAACCGCTTCCTATGGACGACGTCATCGACTATCTGCGCAACCCCGTGTGGCGCCGGCAGCACCGGTGGCGGCGGGCGATCTGGGAAACGGTGTCGCGCGTCGGGTTGACCGGCATTCACACGCTGCCGATGAATCGGCGGTGGGTCGAGATCCATCGGCGTGCGATGCCGCTGACAAACCTCGACCCGGCATTCGACGGCTTCAAGCTGATCCAGATCTCCGACCTGCACTACAGTCCGGTGGTTTGGCAGCGATATCTGGTCCAATACATCGCGTGGGTGAACGACCTCAAGCCCGATCTGGTCGTGGTGACCGGCGACCTGATCACCGGCGGGTACCGTTTCGCCCACCGTATCGCGACGATTCTGTCCCACCTGCGCAGCCGCTATGGGGTAATCTGCACGTTTGGAAATCACGACTACAGTGTTTACGGCAAGAGCTTTTCCGCCGAGGGGGAGCGCCGGGCGGATTACCTCGAGAAGTGCCTCAAGGATCGAAAGCTCATTGTCCTTCGCAACCAGACGGCGGAGCTTCACGTGAACGGGAGCAGGACGCCGCTGGTCATCGTCGGGTTGGATGATGAGTGGTCGGGTCACCTGGACGCCGATCGCGGTTTTTCAACGGTGTCTGCCGAGCACCCGGTCATCTGCCTCAATCACAACCCGGCCAACTGCACGCACCTGATGCACTATCCCTGGCAGTGGATGCTCAGCGGCCACACCCACGGCCGGCAAGTCGCCACCAGCAAATTCGGCAGGCGTTTCTATCCCCATCGATACCGCCATTTCACGCACGGGTATTACTCGGTGAATGGGAGGCATTTGTACGTCAACCGTGGGCTGTCCTACGGCCAGCGCGTACTCGACTGGTGCCGGCCGGAGATCACCGCGTTTCGGTTGCAAGCCGAGGGGTGAACACGCGCGCAATAAGAAGCAACCGAAGGGTGGCTGCCGAGCTCCTGCAGCTTGTCCTGCGGGGTGCCAACGTGACGATTTGGTAACGCAAGGAATTTTGCTCGCAATTTGCTCAGGCCCTTGGCATTATCTTCATCTCTTGGGGGCCTATTAAAGTGACAAGGGGCTCGGGGAATCGGCAGGGCTGCTCGATGTGTTGCAGGGCGGGGCGGGCGTCATCGCTTCTTCGCGTCTCTTCCACGGCCATTCAGTCGCGCTCCGGACAGCTTCGTCCAGTCGCGCGGGAGGATCATCATGCGGCTCGGCACGCATCTTCGGGGCTCAACGTCTTCCGATTCACGCTGGCAGAAGATTCGAAAGGCGGGCGGCTTTGTCGTGGAGGAGCTGGAACAGCGGGTGCTGCTTTCGGCAACGCTTCGCAGTCAGATTCCCAACTCGATAACGCCTGCGTCGGTGCCCCAGACGGTGCTGGCGCCCGGGAACATCAGCGCCACGCTGACGCCGACTTCGACCGCGCCGGTGTCGTCGAGCTTTCGGTTTGTGCTGAACAATGCCACCGCCGGTGAACTGACGCAATTCTCGACGGTCGAATCCGCCAGCGGTGGCCCAACCGACGCGGCAATCGCGCTCTACGATGCCAGCGGAAACCTGATCACCCTTCAGGATGCCGACCCGTCCGGTTCGATTGCCAACGAATCGCTTTCCGCCGCGTTGACCTCCGGGCAGCAATACGAAGTGGCGTTTTATGCGGAGCGGATCTCGACTACCGGGGCCCAGCCCGTGACCTTGAACATCAATCCCGGCCCTCAGTCCCAGGGCAGCGGCATCACGCTCAATCCGTCCTTCGGGACCGGCTCGTTGACGACCAGCTCCGCGGCAAACGCGTTCACCTCGTCGACCAGCGTTCGGTACTTCTCCGTTAATTTCTTGGATGCCGGCACGTCGGGTTCGATCTCGCTGAACGCGGCGGGCCCGGACACCTCGGTTGATGCCACGCTCTATCAGTTACCGCAATTCACGCTCGGCGGCCCTGGCAGTACGCCTACCTGGGCCGCAGTCGGATCCACCACGACCACGCCGGGCGGGTCAGGCACAATTGCGGTGACCCCCGCATCGGGCACCGATGTGACCGACGGCAACTACGTGCTGGCCGTCGCGCCGCTGAATTTCGTCGCCGCCGCAGAGCCCCTGACGATCACCCTTAGCACGGGCAACCTGCTGAGCGCGCCCGCCACGAATATCGCCACTCTCGTCGGGCCGATACCCCAATCACTGACGGCCATCGGAACCGTTGGGGGTACCATCAATGGCAGTATCGCCGGCTCAGCAGCGAAGCTCTATTCAGTGACGGCAGCGGTCACCGGAACGATCAACGTGGATTACGCGCCGGCGGCTTCCAAGCCGCTGCTGAGCGTCTACGGACCGGGCGGAACCTCTCTGATCGCCGTCTCAAGTTCAACGAACGTCGGCGCTGATGCCTCGGCGTCCTTCCCCGTCACCGCCGGATCGACGTATTACCTTCTGGTCGGGCCCGACGCGCAGGCCGGGGTGAATGACACGTTCACACTGACAACTTCCGAAAGCTACACCCCCACGCCGATCGCGGTCACCTCGACGCTCGGGCAGACGACCGGCCTGAACCTTGCGCCATCCGCCGGCGCGAGTTTCTTTCAGCTTTCGACGGGCACAAGCAGTGTGCTGGCGATGCAAATCGCGCCGGCCAGTGGTTCAAACCTCGTCGTTCAGGCGACGGTCATCGGCCCGAGCCAACCGGCTCAAACATTCACGGCCGCCGGTGCGGGCCAGCCGCTCCAGATCGCGCTCAACCAGCTCGGCAATCCCGGGCCGTACGACGTGATGCTCACCAGCACCAGCGGTACCGGCACTGCCACGTTCAAATACGTGGCGCTGAGCATGCCACAGCAGATCGCGATCAATCAACTGCCCAACGTCACCATGAACCTCGCGCAGGGCGGGGTGACGACGGCTGCGCTTGCGACAACAACCGGCGTACTGGCGGGCGTGCAATACTACCAGCCCGACCTTCCCGCCGGGTCCGCGGCAAGCACCTATAGCCTTCAGACTGCCGGCGGGGCGTCGGCAGTTCTGTTGCATTACGTGCAGAACGGCGGGGTTCTGCAGTTGGCCGGGTCGGCCCAATCCAATTCCAGCGGCTCCGCCTCGGTTTCCGACAACGCCGCCGGCAATGTTCTTCACGCGATCGCGGCGCTGCCGGTCAATTTCAGTGGGTCGGGAACCGTGCAATTGTCCGTTTCAGGACCGCTGCCAAGTGGAATCGGATTGGCATTCGTGCCCAACGCGCTGCCCAATCAGCCGCCACCGGCGCAGGGTTTCCAATCCAGCCTCCTGCTGAGCGGCGTCGCGCTGACCACCCCCCTGGAGATCGATCTCTATTCGACTCAGCTTCCCTTCAATCTGACCGACACCAGCACGAGCCTCGCGTTCACGCCGGTCGATACCGGCGGCCCATTGCACGTAACCGTTTCGATTTTGAACGGCACCAATGCACTGATCAAGAGTGCAACCAATACCGCGGGTCAGCCCCTGACGATTCCGCTTTCCGGCATCACACCCGGCGAGTCATTGCGGTTTGAAGTCACTCCAGTCGCGGGGTCGAATCTGGGCAGTGGAAAATACGGATTGTCGATGACGGTCAATACGACCGATCCGCGGCCGTACCTGGTCACGGAACAATCGTTCCTCCCGTTCAGCAACTCGCCGGTGGCGGGCAACAATTACTTCCCGCAAAACCTGACGATCACGCAGGTCCCGTTCGGCACCAGCGCCGTCGGCGATTTCACCACGAGCACCCCGTACAACCCGACCAACGGCACCGGCTCGATCCAGGTGTTTGAGTTCCCGGATATTCCCCACGATTTCTCGACACGCCAGGGATTTCAGGTCACGACGACGGACCTGGATCCAACGATCGACACGAACTTTGCGCTGTTCTATCAGGACAAGACGTCGAGCACGCCGAACACCTACATTCCGCTTCCGGGAACATCGGTCAATTTTGATTACTACCCTGGCGATCGCTCGTCGGTCGACGCGCGGGTCGTGGATATCAACTTCGATAACACGCCGTTCCTCACGCTCGGCGAGTTCGATTGGATTACTGTGCCGGTTTACGCGGTCGTGATGAATGAGGGAGGATCGCAGGGTCATTTCAATATTTCGGCCACCGCCGTGCCTCCGCAAGCGACGACCGGCCCCGGCACGGGTGTTCCGGCCAACGTCATGCCGTTCGCCCCAAGCGCTGGTTTGGCCGACTTGAACCCGGCGGCGTATCGGGTCACGGTCACCTCGCAGAATGAACTGTTCACGATTCGTGCGCCGGTTGATGTGGGAAATGGCGAATCCGTTTTGACCGTATCGGGCGGCTCGCCCGGCCAGACGTTCTCGGCCGACATCTCCACGCCTCCGCATGGGATCTTCCCCGGGCAATCCGTCGACGTCGGCACCGGGACCTTCAACTCCTCCGGGACCGCGACGATTGGACTCGGCAACGCCAGCATTGGTCTTCCCATCGGACCGTTGAGCCCAGGGGGTTTTTACGACCTGACGGTTGGCGTCACATCGGGTTCGTTCCCCGCCGGCGGCCTGACACTCAGCAATCTGACAATCGGCCGCGCCGCGGTGAGCCCGATCGCATCCTCATCGCCGACGAATTATCCGCTGGCCAACGGTTTCAACGCCTCTATCAGCCGAATCGATCCGGCTCCCAACGGGGCATTTACCGATGCCTTGGGCATCAGTGGTACCAGCGTCACGGCGGACTTCAGCGTCTCCACCGCCGGGCCGGTCGTCATTCACATGCAGTTCCCCAGCAATGCGGTGAATCCCACCCTCGGCCTCTATCAAAGCGGTGAACACGCCACGGTGGTCAATCAGTTCTTGACCACATATGCAAGCGACGGAATCCTGCTCGATTCACAAAATACGAAGGACGCAAACGGGCTCTTTACCATCAATGCCAATTTGCTGCCGGGGACCTATTTCGTCGTCGGCGCCAGCTCGACCAGCTATTCCTTCTTCAATCGCGGGACCTGCACGTTTACCGGCACGCTCCCGGCGTTCCAGGCCACCGTTCTGACCGTCAATCCGACGACGGGAAACAACACGGTTGCCGAAGAGGCAACGGTCAATCCCAACACGACCGACAGTGGCGGGGACACGGACGAGGATTCCCCGTTCTTCGATTACCGCTATAACAGCAACTTCTACAGCTTCACGGCACCGGCCAACGTCAGCGGACAGCCGGTCAGCGTGTTCATCCTCGACACGGCAAACAATGCCCCCCCATCTACCGAACATGGATACGGAAACATCAATCTGTTCCTTTTCAGAGACGTCGGCGGCGTCTTCACGAATGTCGGATTCTCGGTGTGGGCGATCAAGAATTCGTCGTCTCCTTATCAGGATGGCTTTACCCTGACGTCCACCGACACGCCGACCCCTGGCGCGGTTTACTATGTCGGCGTCGATATGAACGGGTACGAGCTCCCGGCATACATCGGCGTCTCGGTCCCGATTCTCACCAGCGGCTTACCCGACTACAGCACTCAGCCCGTGGTCCTCGCCGCCGACAGCGGCAAGACACGCGTCACGTCTTCGATTATCAATGAATCGTACACCGCGGCGGGGCCGTCGACCTATCTGCTCCAGCAGGGCAGCATCAGCAGCAGCCGCCTGCTGTTCCCGCTGGCGCCGTTTGCGGCGTACCCGATCTCGTTCGACTGGACGCCCCACGCGCTTACCGATGCGATCACCGTCACCGCCGATCAGAACAACACCGTCGCGGAGCTGAGTGAAGCCAACAACGCGCAGAGCACGCCGCTGAGTTCCGTCGATCACTTCACGCCGACCGCGCAAATCGAGCTTGCCGACGCCAACATGAGCGGCGAGAGCCCGGCGGGCTTCACCACCGGCGGCGGAACGTGGGGCCGATACATTTCCGGAGTCAGCGGACAGCGCACCGGCATCCTCATGCAGGCGACCGACGGAGGCGGAACGGGCTTGTACCAGGTCACCCTGATTGGCCCGCCCAACGCCAATTCACCCGCGATTTTCTACGGAAATAACATCTACACCTCGCCCACCTCCTCCGCCGCCCTGATCTTCGACATTGATTTCGGAAGCCTGGAGGCCACGAGCGCGTCGAATCCGAACCTGATCAAGTTCACCGCGATCGATGCCTTCGGACTGGGCGCGCCAACTTCCCCGCAGGTCCTCGATGTCATCAAGCCGCCCAGCTTTCTGACCGGCGGTATCCCGTTGCCCGGACAGACCGGAGCCGGCGGCAGCATCACATTCTCTCAAAGCAACTACCAATTCACGTATTCATTCCAGGATGCCATCATTAGCTACGACGCCGAGTTGAATACGCTGCTGGGAGTGCAGGTGCCCGGGGTCGGCACGGAACCGGTCACATTCCTCGCGGCAATCGACGCCAACGGAACCGGTGGGCTCAACCCGAGCGAGGGTGTGCCGCTCAACGTCTCGGCCGAGCTCAGCCTCAGCGCGTTCAACGACACCCTGTTCGACAAGCATTACACGCCGGCGGACGCCAACAGCACCCTCAAATTCAACTCGAATATGATCCTGTCGGGAGCGACGCTGCTGCCTGGCTCAGCTTCAGTGACGCTACAGATCAGCAAGCTCCAACTCTTGCAGATCAAGTCGCCTAAGATTCCGATCTTCTCGCTGGGCATTCCGGACGTGGTGGGAGTCGACGCCGCGATTCAATTCCAGTTCGGCGTAACCCTCAGCGCCGGGGTAAAACTGGGGACCAATCCCGCCGATGCCACCAGCGCGACTTCCTATCTGGATTCGCTGGGCGTGATGTCCCCGACGTTCATCGATCTGGCGGTTTCCGCATCCGCGACCGTTTCCGGGAATGTGCAGGTGGCGGGCCTGGATGTCGCTTCACTCAGCGGGACGGTCGGGGTCGAGTTGGACGCGGTTGAGGGGCTGGACAACAGCGATCCGGACGCGGTCTTCTCCCCGTCCGATGCGTTCCACAACCTGGCGTTCGATATCGACGCCAAGTTTAAGATCGGACTCGAAGCTGATGCGTTGGGCTTTACCGTCTGGAGCTACGACTGGAACCATGACCTGGGGAACATCGTCAATACCGTATCGCATGGTATTTTCCTGACCGACCCGCCGTCGACTGCCGCGGGCAAGTTCATTGCGCCCGGTCAGAGCCCCAGCCTCGTTGCGGCCGATGTGCCGCCGCCCATCATCGTTACCATCACCGGCTCATCTTTGGTCGGCGCCTACGCGATCGATCCGAGCCCGCAGATCGTCATCGACAACAGCGTGAACAATGGCAAGGCGCTGTCGGTACAACTCGTGAACGTCGGCACGTCCAGCGCTCCGGAGGCCAATCTTTCCGTGGCGACGCGAAACAGCGGGGCATGGTCGGGCATGACGAGCCTCTCCGAGAACAACGATGTGAGCAACCCGCAGCTTGCGCTTTCGCACGATGGCAGCGGGACCCCGGCGGTTGTGGCTTACCAGGTCGATAAAGTGCCCGGCTCGCCCGCCACCCAAACCGTCGATCAGCGATTCAATTCCGAGGAGATTGCCTATCGGTACTACAACGGAACAAGCTGGGGCAGCGAGTCAGTCCTGACCAGCAACAGTCTTTACGATTACGAGCCTCAGGTTGCGTTCAACTCCACCGGCGCCGGACTGCTGACGTTCGTGCATAACACCGACAGCGTTCCGGTGGATTCAAACGGGAACTTTGACGCCAATGCGGACGACGTCGAGGTCAGCGTCTGGAATGCATCGACCCATTCCTTCGGCACTCCGGCCGTGATTGGCACCGCCGGCGACGGGACGGCCGACACGTCTCCCGCCGCCTTCGTGGACGCCTCGGGCAACAAGTACGTCGTCTGGCTTCGGGGCACCGGCACGTCGAACCAGCTCATGTACAGCGTCAGCCTGGCCGGAAGCGGAACGTGGTCGGCGCCGGCCCAGCTTCCACTGGCGGGACTTCCCGCGGGCGGACTATTTAACAACGTCGCCCTTGGCAGCGATGGGAGCGGGCGCATCGACGTCGTCTTCTCCTACTCCGTCATGAACAGCGACGGGACCGTCTCCACGACCCTCTTTGACCGAATCGCAACGGCGGCGACGTTTACTTCGTCGCAGCCGGTGGTCCAGCTTGCGTCCAACTCGAATTTCTCCGGCCTTCACACGACCCCTGCTCCAAGCGGCGCCATGGCCGTCTACTGGCAGCAATCCAACGGCCAGGCGGATCAGATCGAAGAAGCAACTGTTCTCAATGGCGTGGAAACCGGGCCGACGCAGCTCAGCGATGATCCGAACCTGGCGACCAGCCCGTCCCTCGCGGTTGACGGCAGCGGCACGGTGCAGGTCCTCTACGATGATAAGGTCGCGTACGGCGGGACCTCGCAGGGGACGACCAGCGATCCGCAGGTTGGCGCGCCACTCGCGGCGGGGGTCTTCTCCAGCAGCGTGCAGAACCTTCCGCAGCTCACCTTCACCAGCGGGCTTTCGTTCCCTCTCGAAGCGGGAGGCGTTGCCGTTTCGGGCTCGAGCGTCACCGGGACCGCGGTGGTCGCAAACCGCGGGCTAGTTGCGGCCAGCGTCACAATCACCGCATACGACGGCGTGCCCGGCACCACTGGAGCTACGGTCGTCGGCACGCCGACAACCATCAACCTTCAGCCCGGCGCCAGCTATACCTTCTCCCAATTGTTCACCGTGCTGGCCGGCGCCAACAGTTATGCGGTGCAGCTCACGACGACGGGTAGCCAGGCCTTCGATACAACCGAGAATACGTCGACGACAAGTTTGAGCGGCATGGTGGACGTGGTCGCCGTATCACTGGGGGCTGGCGTCCAGTCGCCGCCGCCTGGCACGGCTCAGACGCTTACAGGATTAATCCAGAACGCCAGCAACCTCGCCGCCGGTCCATTTACCGTGACGCTGTATCGGGGTGACCCGCTTGCGCCGCAACTGGGTGCAACCGTGCTGGCGACGCAGAACGTGACGGGACTGGCCGCGGGCGCACGCGACCTGCTGCAATTCCCGGTGACGATTCCCGCCGGCGCTGGCGATGATGTCTACACCATGGTCGTCGATTCGGGCGGCGCGCTGATCGAGTCCAGCACGAACAACAACGAGGCCCGCTACGAGCTGGATTACCAGGGCGACCCGGCGATCGTGGCCGTCCCGGGCGCGGTGGGCGCGTCGGTCACGGCGACCTTGCTGAATTCCGGCAACTCCAACAACGTCCAAGTGACCGTGAACGTCGAAAACCTTGGCGGCGGAACGCTGAGCAACGTTCCGGTCGATCTTCAGGTGAGCCGCAACGGCGGCCCGCTCACCAGCCTGGGGCAACTGACCATCCCCACCCTCGCACCCGGCGCGTCGGTGCAGGAAGTCTTCACCGTCACCGCGCTGGCCGGCGATGATCTGTTCGTGGCCTCAATCGACAGTTCCGCTTTTGCCCAGGATCTCAACCCATCCAACGACGTCGGGACCGCGGAACTGACGGTCGTCGGGCTGCCAACGCTCACCGCAACGCTGGCGATGAGCAGCCCGGGCAGCGTTCCCGGCGCGCCGCTGAGTTTGAACGCCACCGTGA
>Ga0134125_10002853_pt1 | contig 20298 bp, 24 predicted proteins | sample KB31751_FD_96464 | JGI IMG/M metagenome (GOLD analysis project Ga0134125, IMG submission 96464) | Terrestrial soil microbial communities with excess Nitrogen fertilizer from Kellogg Biological Station, Michigan, USA - KB3-175-1 | ecosystem: Environmental > Terrestrial > Soil > Unclassified ... | reverse complement strand
GCGAGGTAGCCCCGGGCCGGTGAGCGAGCAGCGCGGCACTGTAGCCGCTACCGGTGCCGATCTCCAAATACCCGCATCCCCGGCTCGATGCGCCCGGCGTCGAGCATCAGGGCGACGAGGTCCGGGCGGGACGCCGAACTGGTCGCCACCCGGCCCCGCCCACCGGTCTACGCCACCACGTGGGCCGATCGGGCTGCGGTGGGCGGGATCGGGCTGCTCATTCCCCCGTAGGCTGGTGGGTCGTGCGGATGACTCTGCCGAAGCGGTTGTTGGTGGGGCGGGCGTTGGCGAGTCCGGCGCTGGGTGACACGTTGTTGCCGAAGTGGTTGGCGTTGCCGATCTTTTGTAGTGACGCGTTGTCCTCGGTGGCCTACGCCACCGAGGCGATCTTGGTCGCGCTGTCGGTGGGTGGGTTGGTGTTCTATCACGTGGCGCCGTATTTGGCGGTGGCGGTGGCGGTGTTGTTCGTGATTGTGGCCGCCTCCTACCAGCAGACCTGTCGTGCCTATCCGGGGGGTGGGGGCTCCTACATCGTTAGTCACCAGAACCTGGGCCGTTCGGCTGGGTTGGTGGCCGCGGCGGCGCTGTTGGTGGATTACGTGCTGACGGTGGCGGTGTCGGTGGTGGCCGGGGTGTCGGCGATCACCTCGGCGCTGCCCGCGGCCGGCCGCCACGCGGTGGGCATCTCGATTGGTTTCGTGGCGGTGTTGATGGTGGTCAACCTGCGGGGGGTGCAGGAGACCGGCAAGATTTTCGCGGTGCCGACCTACGGGTTCGTGGTGGGCATCTTCGTGATGTTCCTGTGGGCCGGGGTGAGGGTGGGGAGGGGGGCGCATCTGGTCGCCGAGAGCGCGGGCTACCCGGTGCAGGCTACCGAGCACGCCACCGGTGTCCTCGCCGTGTTCCTGATCTTGCGGGCATTCGCGCAGGGTTGCACCGCGCTGACCGGGGTGGAAGCGATCAGCAACGGGGTCCCGGTGTTCCAGAAACCCAAGGAGCGCAACGCCGCGACGGTGCTGGGTTACCTCGCCGCGCTGGCGGTGACGATGGGGATCGGGATCACTTTGCTGGCCGTGCTGACCGGGGTGCACGCCGCCCCAGATCCCACCCAGCTGGGCCTGCCCGCTGGCGCGATGCCCAAGACGGTACTGGCCCAAATCGCCGCCGCGGTGTTCGGTCCCGGTTCGGTGGGGTTCTACGGGATTCAGGTAGTCACTGCCGCGATCCTGATTCTGGCGGCGAACACGTCGTTCAATGGTTTTCCTGGGTTGGCGTCGATCCTGGGTCGGGATCGGTATTTTCCGCGCCAGTTCCACCACCGCGGGGACCGGCTGGTCTTCAGCAACGGCATCGTGTTGCTCGCGGTGTTCGCGGCCGGGTTGATCTATGTGTTCAACGCCAACACCAACGCTCTGATTCAGCTGTATGTGATCGGGGTGTTCATCGCTTTCACGCTGTCCCAGATCGGGATGGTCAAGCATTGGCACACCGAGCTGGCCGCGGGCGCTCCGAGTGGCCAGCGGCGCCGGATCCGCCGCGCCCAGCTGATCAACGGGCTGGGCGCGGCCGCTACCGGGCTGGTGTTCCTCATCGTGCTGGTCACCAAGTTCCTGGCCGGCGCCTACCTCATTGTGATCGCCATTCCGCTGCTGTACCTGCTGATGCGCGGGGTCAACCGGCACTACGCCAGCGTGGCTCGAGAGATCGCCGTGGAAGATGTCCGCCCGGTCGGCCCGTCGCGAAACCATGTCTTGGTGCTGGTGTCCAAAATTAGCGGTCCTACCCTGCGGGCGCTGGCCTACGCGCGGTTCCTGCGCCCGCACACCCTGCAAGCCATCACCGTCACCCTCGATGACCAGGAGGCCGCCCAGCTCCGCCGGGACTGGGACAGCGCTGGCCTCGACATCCCGTTGACGGTCATCGAGTCGCCGTATCGGGAGATCACCCGACCGATCCTCAACTACGTCCGGGACTACCCCTGCAGCGGACCCCGGGACATCATCACCGTGATCATCCCCGAGTACGTCGTCGGGCACTGGTGGGAACAACTACTGCACAACCAAAGCGCCCTGCGACTCAAAACCCGGCTGCTGTTCCTCCCCAACGTCGTCACCGTCGACATTCCCTGGCACCTACCCTCGGCCGGCGTCCACCGCGAGCGGCGAGCCCACCAACTGCACGAGGACTACGAACACCAGGCCGCCGCCGGGTACCACCCCGCACCCCCGCGCGCAAGCCAGCCGCCAGCCCCACCACCACGGAGTTGATCGGCGGCCACCCGCGGTGGTTGCCCGGCCAGCCGCTGGCCGGGCACTCAGACAGCCTGGGTCGCCCCCGCTGCAGTGCACTCAAAGACGAGGACACCTTCCTGACACGGAGTCGTGCGGTGTGCCGGGGCAGGCTGGATCATCGGTGGCCACTCGGCCGGCGGTTGTCGTGGGGGGCTGGGTGGGTAAGGATGGAGGTCCGTCCCGGACCCCGGCGGCCCTCAATGGAGTGGTTGTGTCGGAGGTGGGCGGATGCCGTCTCCCGGGTCGAATCCCAGCGTTGTGGATCCGCGCTACGGGCCGGGGGGTCCGGGTCACCAGGGCCGGACCTGGCCGCCGGATCGCCGACCTCAGCGTCCCGGCGCGGTGCCGCCCGAGAGCCCAGGGTGCTGGGCGGCCCAGCACCGGACCGGGGGACCAGCTCCTGTGCGCAGGCACCGTCGCGAGGGTGCAGCGTCGGGGGTGGGCTGGTGGTGGGCGAGTCTGAGCAGCGGCTTGCGGATCTGGATCTGCGGGTCCACCCCAGTAACACAGGTCGGGGTGTCCATTCGGGACATCGCGGGTGGTGCTGCTGCCCGGCCGTCCGCGTAACAGGATTGTGGAGGTTCGTCATGAACACCGTCATCGTCATTGAGCTCATCGTCGGGCTCGTCGTGCTCGCGGGGGTGGTGGTGTTCGCGGTGTGGTATGCCCTGCGGCGTCGCCGCGCCGGCCTGCAGCAACGATTCGGACCCGAATACGCCCGGGAGGTGCAGGCGCTCGGCAGCGAGCACGCCGCAGATCGGCACCTGGGCCGGGTTGCGGATCGGCGTGACCGGCTCGATATTCACGAACTGGAACCCGCGGCTCGCCAGCGTTACACCCAACGCTGGCAGGTGGTGCAGACCGAGTTCGTTGACCGACCCGGACCGGCCCTGGATGAGGCGGACCGGCTGGTCGCCGAGGTGATGCGCGATTGTGGCTACCCGGTGGAAGATTTCAGCGAGCGTGCCGAGCTGGTGGCCGCCGATTACCCGCACGTCGTGGAGCACTACCGCGCCGGGCACGCCGCCCAGCAGGTCCATCACGACCGCCCGGGCGACTGTGACACCGAGGACCTGCGGCAGGCGTTCGTGCACTACCGCGCACTGTTCAACGAGCTCGTCCAGGCACCCTAAACACCCCACCACGAGACCTCAACGACACGAAACGGGGATCTAGGATGGACACCGTCCAGAAACACCAAGGGGAGTCCGACCGGCAAGAAGGGCCGGGCGAGCAAGCACGCCGCTTCGGTGACACTGAGTTAAGCTGGGTCCGCGACAAACACCATCGGGAGGCCGAGACACCTCCCCACCCTCCAGCGGACCCGGACCTGGACCCGGTGGGTCGCGGAGACGTCACCGACCACGACTCTCGCCCTGCCCCCGAGACCCACGCCCCCGAGCCATCGCCGGCCAGCGATTCCGAGTTCGTCGCTGCGCGCGCCGGCGGTGACCCTGAGCGCCCGGTGAGGGCCGCATCCTCGGATGCCGAACCCGAACCAGGACGCCAGCCGGCGGGGGTCGAGGAGGTGCCTGGCCGTTTTGAGGGTCGGGCTGCCGCCGACGTGGGTGCCGCGCGGATGGGCCTGCTTGGCGACGCCGCTGGCCTGCGTGATCAGTGGCAACAAGTCCAGGGCACCTTCGTTGATGACCCGCAGCGTGCGGTGCACCAGGCCAGCGTGCTGGTCGAGCGGACGCTGAACGAGCTCCGGGTGAACGTCACCCGCGGGCACACCAGCGACACGACCTCGACCGAGGAGCTGCGGATCAGCTTCCAACGCTACCGCGAGTTCTTCCAGCGCCTGCTCTCGGCATGATTCCGCATGATCGCGGCGAACACGCCCGCCAGGGCCACCAGAGGCCGCGGTCGCGGGCCCTGGCCCACAGCCCAGCGGGGCCCGTGGTCACGGACCGGGCCATGGGCGTGATGCGCGCGAGCACGACCACCCGCAACGCAGCGGCGGCGGACTGCCAGGACGTCGGGCGGGGTGTCGCGGCTTGGCTGGATGGCTTCCAGCGGCGTCATACCTGGGTGGGTTTCCCGGTGGCGGTGGTCTACAAATTCGTGGACGATCAGGGTGGTTACCTCGCCTCTCTGATCACCTACTACGGTTTCCTGGCGCTGTTTCCGCTACTACTGTTGCTGGTCAGCGTGCTGGGCTACCTCCTGGCGGGCAACCCCGCCTTGCAGCACGCCCTGGTCGGCTCGGCGCTACAGCAACTCCCGATCATCGGCCCGCAACTGCAGCACAACATCAGCGCGATCCACGGCAGCCGCCCGGCCGTGATCCTGGGCATCCTCGGCGCTCTCTACGGGGGCCTGAATGTGTCGGTGGCCATCCAGACAACGTTGAATCGGGTCTGGGCCGTACCCCGCTACGCCCGCCCCAACGCACTGGTGTCCCGACTCCGAGGCCTGGTGCTGTTCGCCCTGATCGGGACCGTCATCTTGATCACCACCGCGCTGTCCGCGGTCGGCACCGCGGCCATCGACTTCCTCATGACCACCCCACTGTCCGCGGGCGGCTCCGGGATCGGCACCGGGGTGCGAATCGCCGCGATCGCGGTCGCAGCGATCGTCAACGTGGCCGCGTTCCTCATCGGGTTCCGGGTGCTGACCGCCCGCGAGGTCCGGCTGGCTGACCTACTGCCCGGCGCAATCGGTGCCGGCGTCGCCATCCAGGTGCTGCAGACCGTGGGCACGGTGTTCCTCAGTCGCGAACTCCTCGGCGCCTCGCAGGTCTACGGCGTGTTCGGGCTGGTCTTCGGGTTGCTGGCCTGGCTGTATGTGCAGGCGGCCATCGTGGTGTTCTGCGCCGAGATCAACGCAGTGCGGGCCCGCCGGCTCTGGCCCCGCAACCTCCTCACCCCCTTCCTCAACGACACCGTCCCGACACCCGCCGACCGGGCCTCCTACCGTTCCTACGCCGACACCGAACGCCACCAACCCGCCGACCAGCTCCACCCCACCCACACCGGCCAGCCCTCCTCCCACCCCAAATCCTGATCAACTCTCCCCCCGTCAGGCGTAGCCTCCCCCCGTCGTCAAGGCCGTGGTACTAGCCCCGGAGCTCCCGAACGGGTGTTACCGGCACCTCGGACCCCCGATCGTGTGGATTGGTGGACCTCGCCGCCGAGACCGTCAACGGTCAGCGGCCTGCAGCGTTCGCGGCGCCTTCACTGGCGCCGATCTGCGCGGAATCACACCAGTGATGGGGAATTTCCGAATGTTCACAACGCGGGTGGGACGAATGCGGGTGGGTGAGCTCTAAGATCAGGGTGAGATGCTCAGGCGGCGCTCGGGAGAGGCATCATGATCGTTCTTGGTATTATCTTACTCGTGGTGGGGTACCTGCTCGCGATCCCGATTCTGTGGACTCTCGGGATTATCCTGGTGGTGATCGGGTTGATCTTAATGCTGCTCGGTATGGCCGGGCACGCCATCGGCGGCCGACGGCACTATTACTGACGGTTACTGACGGTCGGGGTTCACCCCCCGAGGTCGGCGGCCCGGTGCGTGTGAGGGACGCCTGCTGAACGCAGGGAATGACGAGGGCGCGCCCGGGTTCGGGTGCGGCCTCGGGTGGTGATCTGGCCTTTGAAGATGTCCTTAGGTATTTTTTGTCGGCCTGCTTGAGGTCGGCTTGCCCGATCCGTCTTGCTCTCATTGTTGAGTTCGTGGTAGGTCGCCCGACCGGTGGTGTTGAGCGTCATTCCCCATGCGGACGTCCTGCCACTCCCAATGAAGACAATATGTGGACAACTTGTGCCTTCGTGATCAGCGGTCGGCGCCACCAGCGTGACGACGTAGCTGACCTCGCTCCTCAGGTCCAGCACGATGGCCGGTGGCAAGCCGACCCGCACCGGAGGCGCCCTAGGTGGCTGGTGTCTTTCGCGTGGCGGTTCCCCGGCTTGGTGTGGGGCTGCGGGAGAATGATCTGTGACGATGGGCCGGGCGGACCGCCAGGGCGATCTGTTCGATGATGTCATCCGGTTTGCGAGGGCTCGCTGCCGGCGAATTCGATCTACGGGTTCTTGGCCCGGGAGCGGAATCGGTTGTTCCCCGACGAGCTGTTCGATGATCTGTTCGAGACTTCGGGCCGGCGTTCGGTGCCGCCGTCGGTGGCCACGGTGATGGTGCTGCAGCGCCTCGACGGGCTCTCGGACCGGGAGGCGGTCGAGCGGTACGCCTTCGACGTGCGGTGGCGCTACGCGGCGGGGGTCGGCGGCTACGGCGGTGGGTGGGGCAGCTTCGCGCACACGGTGTTGGTCGATATGCGCGCGCGGCTACGGCGTTCGACCCGCCCGAACCGGATCTTCGAGGTGGGTTTGGAGGCGGCGCACGCGGCCGGGTTGGTGGGCCGGCGCCGGGTGTTGGACTCGACCCTGCTGTATGACGCGGTGGCCACGATGGACACCGTGGGGTTGATCCGCTCGGCGGTGCGCGGCCTGCTCGCCGCTGCCGACGCCGCGCTGGCCGCTGCGCTGCGGGCGGTGCTGAGCAGTGGGGACGACTACGCCAGCAACGGCAAGCCGCAGATCGATTGGGACGACCGGGCCGCCCGCGAGGAGTTGATCGACTCCCGGGCTCGGGACGGGTTCGCGGTGCTCGCGATGCTGGATGGCCGCGAGCTCGCCGAGGCGGTGGAGCAGGCGGCGACGCTGCTGGCCACGGTAACTGGGCCAGGACCTGGAGCAGGGCTCGGACACGGTGTTCCGGATCGCCCGGCGGGTCGCGAAGGATCGGGTGATCTCCACCGTGGACCCTGATGCCCGGCACGGGCACAAGAGCTCCGCGCGCGGGTTCGACGGCTACAAGGGCCATGCCGCGGTCGACCCGGATTCGGAGATCATCACCGCGACACGGTCACCCCGGGCAACGCCAGCGATGCCAGCGTCGCCGAAGACCTCATCGCCGACCTTCTCGATGACGACCCGGCGGGCCCAGACCAGCCGCAGCCGGTCGAGCCCAGCACGAGGGCAGCTCAGGACACCGAGCGGGCGTGCGTCTACGGCGACAACGCCTACGGCACCGGGTCGTTCCACGACCGGCTCGACCAGGCCAGGATCGCCGACCGCTGCAAGACCCAGACACCCACCGCGGCGGGCGGGTTGTTCAGCAAGGACCGGTTCGACATCGATCTCGGCGCCGGCGCTGTGACCTGCCCGGGCGGGGTCACCGCCCCGATCCACCCGGCCCGCGCCGGCGGCGGCACCGCCTACTTCGCGTCGGCCTGCCCCGCGTGCCCGCTGCGCACGCAGTGCACCACCGCCGCCGGCGGGCGCACCGTGTCCGTTGGGCCTTACGAGCAGACCCTCACCGACGCCCGCACCCGGCAAACCGAGCCGGCCTGGGTCGCCGACTACCGCGCCACCCGCCCCAAAGTCGAGCGCAAGCTCGGCCATCTCGTGCGCCGCAAACACGGCGGACGACGAGCCCGGGTCCGCGGCACCGCCCGCGTCGACGCCGACTTCCGACTCCTGGCCGCCGCGGTCAACCTCGCACGACTGGCCGTTCTCAACCTGCGCGGATCTACCCCAGGATGGGCAGTGGCCCGCTGATCAGCACAAACAGGATGGCCATCTCCGGGGCGACCGAACCGAGTGCCGGCATCAGCGCCCCGACAGTTCAGCTGAACCCGCACCCAGGTCCGCTCCCGCCCCATCCAGAAGGCGCACACACCGCCAGCCGAGCCGATCACACTCACGAACCAAGCCGTTGGACACCAGCCACCTAGGGCGTCGAGGAGCGGAAGCGGCGCGGCAGTACTCTTCACTGCGTCCGTCGGCGCGTACGCTGCGCCACCCACAGTCGCGTCAGCGCGACGATGAGGCGCCCGCTGGCCCACCAAGGGCAACAGGTGGCCTCTTTGCCCCTTGCTCTTGTGTTCTTCGGCTTTGTTGTTGGCCTTGTCCGCCAGGCTCATTGTGTTGTGCTTGTCCGGCGCGCGCCCGTCAACGATTTCACCGGCTTCGACCGGCCCTGGCGGCTGTTGGCTGAGTTCATCCCCGACCTGCGGGTTTCTGAGCTGGCCTTCGGTACCGGATATCTCGCCCTCGGTCACCAATTTTAGCTAGGCCCGCTGCTGGTGCGGGCATGGACATATCCCGCCGCGACCGGCGACTACGGCTTGGTGGTGGCCAGCGGCGCCTAAACCGGTGCTGATCGGCCCGGCGTGGAGCAGTAACCCCCGACGTGTGTCCCCGTAAGGCCCCAGTCGGCGCAGGTGGATCAATCACGTCGACAGTTAACGCGACTACAGTGCTTCGATGAAAGAGAGCATGTCATGGTAGAGAAGGAATACGCGAAGCCGGTTTGGTCCTACGCGGACAGTATGGCCCGGCCATTCACTACGGGCATACCCGGGAATTCAATGGACTTATCCCTCTTGCAAGGGACGTCAGACAAGTGGCGCGGGCAGCACGACCAACCGCTCACAGTGGGCCGTGGCCTAGAGGGGGTGGGTCGGGTAGCCGGGGGAGGTTTCGCCCTCGACTCCCCGCCGGTCTTGGCGTGGCGCAGCGATCGCGGCCGCCTGTCCGCCCAGGACAGCCAACCGGTTTCTTGAGGAAGTCCAGCAGGCTGACCACGCCCAAACCGGATCCCCTCGAGCTTGAACCAGCTCAGCTAGATGTGCTGGCGCCGTTTGAGCGACCGAGCTGGGCCCGGTGATCCAGACCTGGCCCTGCGGGTTAAGGAACCCTTGCGAGTAGGGCACTGAGCCATCGGCCCGCGGGTCCACGGTGAGTTTCACCCGGCTCTCCTGCTGCCAACCCGTTAGCCTGCTGGGCAACGCCCACCCGTTGTGATCGAACCGATTCCGCGGTTCGGGTCGAGAGGGCATGGGAGGATCGCGATGGCTGACGAGGGGGCAATGAGTGCGGTTGTTCCTGGGCGACCGCCGCGGCTCACGCATGAGGAGTTGCAACGGGCCCAGGTCGACACGCTGCAGGCGCCTCGGCGCCGGTACGGAATTGCCGCGCGGATCCTGTTCGCGTTGCTCGACGTGGTGTACGGCAAGCCTCTCACGCTGAGTAAGTTCAAGGTCCTTGAGTTGATCGCCCGCGTTCCTTATATGGCCTGGGAACAGGTCGCCTTCGTTGCCATCACCCATGTCCATGCGGACACAGGTATGGCGCGGCGCATACACGAGCGTGTTGCCATGTCACGGGCGCAGCAAGACAATGAGATGTACCATCTGCTTATCATCGAAGAGTTGATCGCCAGGTCCGGCCAGTCACAGTCGCAGATCAAGTTTTTCTGGTTACCGCAGGCGATCGCATTCATCTATTATCAGTTGTCGTGGTTGCTTTTTGTGGTGAACCCGAGCTGGTCATATCGTCTTAATGCGGACTTCGAAGACCACGCGGAGCACGAATACATGACCATGGTCGCCGAACATCCCGACTGGGACAGCGCACCATTCGAAACCTCGTTCGCTGATGACTTCGGCCGCTTCGCCTCACTCGCGGACGTGTTCCGGCAGATTGGCCACGATGAGCGGGTGCACAAGCTCGAAAGTGAGGCCCTGATGAAAAAAGGCCGGTTCCGCTGACGATCCCCACCGGTCGTTGCCGTTGCGCCGTCGTGGGCACTGATGCTGTGGGCGCCGAACAGGTCATCCAACGTCATGTGACCTGGCCATATTCGTGGATCAGTCCACCGAGCCGGTCGCGACGGCTGAGGTGAAGCTGGGACGGTGTCGCGACGGGTGGGAGTGGCCTAAGTGCTGCTGCCTGGTTCAGCGTGCGGTGGGGGCGATGGTGGTTGAAATGGGTCATGTACTCGGCGAGTACCGTTTCGAGGTGGCGGCGGTTGAGGATCAATATCCGGTCGAGCAGTTCTCGGCGGACGGTACCGATCCCTCGTTCGGCGATCGCGTTCGCTCCGGGCGCTCGTACGGGTGTGCGCAGGACGCGGATGCCTTCGCTGGTGAACACGGCGTCGAACACGCCGGTGAACTTGCTGTCGCGCCACGATCCCGGATCAACAACGTGAACTCAGCCGCGCGGGCACCGTCAACTTGCTGAAGTTGTCTGGTAGTACGGGCACGGTTGGATCGGGCTGCGGGCGGATCTCCGGTGCGGTCGGTCATGCGGTGGTGGTCGTGCCCGTGACCTCGTTCCAGGTGGTGAACCGGACGGTCATTTCGCAGCGGTATTCGTCGGCGTGCCGCTGGTGACGGCCTGGTCGAAAGTGCGGTGATATCCCGCTGAACGCGGACAGAAACCGTTGTGCATGCCCGGCTGAGGTGAACCTTTTCATCGCTCGTTCCCGGGTCCGGGTCGGTTGATGCGAGTTTTCCGCGCGGTTGTTTAGATACTTCGACCGGCGGTGCTCCACGCTGGGTAGCAGCCGTCGGTGCGCCACTGGGTAGCTGGCGAGCTTGTCGGTGACCAGCACCCGAGGCACGTACTGCCATCCGGTGAGCAACTTACGAAAGAACCTGGTCGCGGCCTTGGCGTCGCGCCGGGAGGTGACCAGAATGTCCAGAACATTCCCATCCTGGTCCACTGCCCGCCACAAGTAGTGACACTTACCGTTGATCTTGATGTACACCTCGTCAAGGTGCCACTTATCCCCGGGGCGTGGCCGTCGGCGGCGCAACTCGTTGGCGTAAGCCTGGGCAAACTTCGCGCACCATTGCCGGACCGTCTCGTGGGAGACCACGACGCCCCGTTCCAACATCATCTCCTCGACCTCACGGAAGCTGAGCGGGAACCGGTGGTAGAGCCCGACACAGTGGCTGATGATCTCCGCTGGGAAGCGAAACCCCTTGTAGGACGGCGCACCGACGGTCACCAGACCTCCTCATTCCAGAAGCAAGCCGTCGATCATCCCAGCCACGCAGATCGCGAAGTTGACGGTGCCGAGCTGTCCGTCCCCCGCGGTGAGGACTTTGTGCTAGCCGTCAGCGAAGTCGCCAGCAACGCCCTGGAACACGGCGCCCCACCCGCCGCCGTGTGCTTGTGGACCACACCGAGCTCGGTGATCTGTCAGATCACCGACAATGGCCACTTCACCCAACCGCTAGCTGGGCTCGTGCCTCCTCGAGCGAACCAGAGCCGCGGCCGGGGCCTGTGGATGGCCCATCAACTCTGCGACCAGCTCTACGTGTGGCCTCACCCCACCACCATCCGACTCCACATGGACCGACCCCAGACAACCTCACCCTGACCGGCAGACTCGGTGCGCCGCTGCACCGAGTCTGCCGTGGTCAGTGAGGACGCCGGCCACGATGGTCAGCGGGATGGCCAGCTCGGCAGGTACACGATCGCCGGTGCACTCGCAAGGCAAGGTAAATAACGCCTACTGACGGGCGTGTGCAGTGGTTCGATCTACCGCGTGCATGAGCAAGGCCCGCTGCGGCCCGGTCGGGTCGTCGGCGCGCGAACAGATGCTGACCGCGGAGGATGTCGACTGCTCGTTGCCCACCTGCGGGTGGCGGTCGCTGCCAGCTCCGCCGTCGGGGCGGGGCGCGGGAGGACGCTGTTACAACTCACCGCGCTGCACCTGATCAACGCGCTGGCCCGGTTACCCTCACCGAGCTGGGCCACGCCGTGGGTACCCCGACGGCATCGAGATCGCCGGGCAGCTGCTGGTCACCGCCGCTGACAATTCGCAACGCATGCGCTCCGAGGCCAGCTTGGCCATGCTCTGCGGCGTCGCACCGCTACCGGCCTCCTGCGGGTGTCTTGGCGGGTGTATCGGCAACGATCACTACGGCCGCTCCGGTCAGGCCGGTCACAGTGCCCAGCGGGTTGACCATGATTGACCACCGTAACGACACCCAACGCCACAGGCGGGGGTGCTGGGATACCCGCGGCACCTGGTGGTCCCCACCCGCATGCCCAGCCCTGGGGCATCCCGGAGTGGAGGTCGCCGAAGGCGGAGATTGTTGATCTCAGATCAGTTTCGGCCCTTGGAGTGTAAACCTCGGCGTGACAACGGGACGTTCCGAGCTGTGTTGAGGTGATGGCGCTGGGTAGCACGGTGGCTAATCGGGGTCACGCGCACTACCGTGAAGGGGTTCTTAATGATGAGGGGGAAAACCATTATGGGTCTGATCATCGTCTTGCTTGTGGTCTGGCTCGCGTTGGTCATCATCGGATTTGCCATTAAGGCGTTGCTGTGGTTAGCGATCGCGGGAATCATGCTGTTCGTCGCCACCAGTATCTACGGGGCAATTCGCAGCCGCACCGTTGAGCTGCCGCACGTGCAGCGTTGAGCGGTCGCCGGCGGCAACCGTGTTGGGGTCGTGAACAAACCCCGCCACCAAGCCAGGGGAGAAACCGGTGCCAGCAGCACGCGATCACAAAAGACGCACCGCAGCAATGCAACCAGCGCCGCAGAACAGGGCGCGGGGCCACCACGATCTGGTCGCTCAACCGCCCCCCAGGCCGAGGATCGAGGCCCGGACGCCCAACCCGGGCAACACCGCGCAGCACGCCCTGGGCCAACCCGGCAAACCACTTGATCGACGGTCCCCGTTTTTCATCGGTTTGAGCGGTGCCGCCGGGGTCGCGGTCCTGGTCGGCATCGTCGAAATGATTATCACTGTGCGTGGTGTGCTGGTGCTGATCGGGCTGGCGCTGTTCCTCGCGATCGGTCTGGAGCCTGCGGTGTCGGCGCTGGCCCAGCGCAAGGTCCCCCGGTGGGGGGCGGTGATCACCGTGCTGACGGCGGGGCTGGCGGTGGTGGGTGGATTCCTCGCTGCGGCGATCCCCCCATTGGTGCGCCAGGCCACCCAGTTCGTCACCCAAGCCCCGACCACGCTGCCTCGGGTACTGAATCACTACCCGGTGTTGAATCAACTCGCCACCCGCCTACAGCTGCAGCAACGCCTCCAGCGTGCCTTTAGCGGGGACGCCTCGGGGGCGTTCACTGGCCTGCTCGGGGCCGGTCAGGTCGTGTTCAGCGCGGTGGCCAGCGCGCTGATCGTGGTGGTATTGACCGTGTACTTCGTGGCCGACCTGCCTCGCATCCGCGCGACTTTCTACCGGCTGGTGCCGCAGTCCCGTCGTCCCCGCGCGATCCGACTCGGCGATGAGATCTTTGCCAAGGTCGGTGCCTACGTGCTGGGCAACCTGCTGATCTCGCTGATCGCCGGGGCCCTGACCTTCGTCTTTCTGGCCATCTTCAAGGTGCCCTACTCGCTGTTGCTCAGCATCCTCGTCGCGATCCTGGACCTGGTCCCGGTGATCGGCTCGACCATCGCGGGCGTGGTGGTCTGCCTGGTCGCGCTGAGTGTGTCGTTGCCCGTCTGTCTGGCTACCATCGGGTTTTTTGTCGTCTACCGGTTGGCTGAGGACTACCTGCTGGTGCCCAGGATCATTGGCCGCGCGGTGGAGGTACCGGCCCTGGTCACTGTCGTCGCGGTGCTACTGGGCGGCGCGCTGCTGGGCATCGTGGGCGCCCTGGTCGCGATCCCCGCCGCCGCGGCGCTGCTGCTGCTGGCCCGAGAGCTGCTCTTCCCGCGCCTCGACCACACCTAAGCTAACCGTCCCGACCCGCCACCGCTGGACTTGATTGATCAACCGGCGGCACCGTTCTGTCCCAGTTATCGTCGGCCGAGGGCCCCACCGCCTGGCGGGTGCCAGACAAGGAGGATGCCATGGGTCATATGGACAAGGCCAAGAACAAGGCCGAAGAGCTCCTACACCTTCTCCGGGGTGATGCCCATCTCCTCCGCCGTGGGCTCGCGACCCAGTTCCGAAGCAGCTTGCGCTGGATAACGCCCAGTTTGTTGATCACCTCGGCCAGGTGTACCGGGATCTGGATGGTGCGGGCCTGATCAGCCATCGACCGGGTGATGGCTTGGCGGATAGGTGGAGAACTTAAATCCCTTGGTGTGGTCCGAATTTCTCCACCGCGCGGATCAGGCCCAGGTTGCCCTCCTGGATCAAATCCAGCAAGGGCATGCCGCAGCCGGTGTAGCGCTTGGCCAGCGACACGACCAGGCGAAGGTTGGCCTCCAGCAGATGGTTCTTCGCCCGCTGCCCGTCGCGCACGATCCAGCGTAGGTCCCGGAGCAGCTGCGGGGAACACTTGTCGGTGAGGTCCTCGGCCCTGCCCACCCGCTCAGCGGCGTACAGGCCGGCCTCGATGCGCGTGGCCAGCCGGACCTCGTCCTCAGCATTGAGCAACGCGACCTTGCCGATCTGCTGGAGATAGACCCGCACCGAGTCGACCGAACCAGTGAATTCGGCGTCCTTGCGGGCTTGGCGCAGCGCTTGGGACTCCTCCTCAGCCCAAACGCCATCCCCGGACGGCTCAGGCTCACCGTGGCCCAACGGCTCCGCAGCGTCCCCACTGGCTAGCGAAACGTTGTCATTCGACAGGTCCAAAGACACTGGGCTGGGCCTGCTGCGCTCGAACTCCCCATCCGTGACCGGACCCGCGACGTACTGTCGGTTGATCACCGGGACTGAGTGGGGATGTCGGTGCCCTGCACTGGGGTGGTGATCAGCGCGGCCGCCTCGGCACGGAACGTCTCGATGAGCACGGCGGTGGCGCGCGCTGCCTCACACAGGGCCGTGTGGGCGTGGCAGGCGTGCATGAGAGCCGCGGAGGGTGGATCCTCATGGCCGGCGACGAGCCATCCCTCAAAGCTGTGCCGAGCCACCTTCATCGCCAGCTCAACATCGTGCCACTGGCTGCTCGCTGCGCTCCCGCGAGTGGTGCCGCCGCTCGGGGTCGGATCGTGCCGGGGCGAACCGTCCTGGCTCAAGCCATTGGCCCTTCCAGTGCGGCGGTGGTGAGGTCGAGTGTCAGGGGCCTCGGTCTGGGCGTGGGGCAGCAGCACCACCCGCACTCGGGTGGCTGGTGGCGGACCATCGGCAGTTGCCGTGGGTAGCAGCGCACTCAGAGCCTGATCCTCAGCCAGGTGTATCGCGGCCGGTGTGACACCCAGGGCGGCCACGATGTCCTGGATGGGCACCTCGGCCACGACCCGCAACAGGACGATCTCACGATCCGGGCTGGACAACGAGGCGATCAGCGCAGGAAGCCGGGCACAGTGCCGGGCCTCGACTCGCCGCCGGCTAGGCAGGGGGCAATATGTGGTCGCGGCGGACACCGACTCCAGAGGCGGGACAGGCAATGTCCCCCCACGGGCAGCGCCACCGCCGGGACCGGCCGCTGTGCTCATCCCCCCAACCCCCACCCCGGGCTGCGGCTGCCGGCCGCTGGATCCGATCGGGCCCTGGCCCACCGGAGCTTGTGCCACCCAGGCCCCCAGTGCCCGCCACGCCGACCCGAATACCTGGCCCCAGCATGGTGACGTGGGGGGCACGCTCGCGTGACGCCCGACCTCAGACGATCGCGACGGTCCTAGAATCCGCATGGATACCCCCGGGGCGGCTGGTGCTCGGCGCGAGTCGCCGGGCTCTGGTGACGCCGGGGTCCGGAGCGTGTCACGAATCGTAGCCGGACTCGTCAATTCCAGAAACCCGTGTGGGTGATCAGGTGCGCAGCACGGCGAAGGGCCTGGCACACGGACCCAGGCGAGTCGATGCGGCGGGTTCCACGTCGAATGCTGCTCGGTGACGAGGCCATTCGGATTCGGGTGTGGTGGTTGTACGACTCAGAAGACCACGTCACGAAGCGGATCCGGCGGGCTGCGCCGCCTCTCGCCGTTCCGAGCAGCACGGCATAGGCACTACTCAAGCCACCCACATCCGCCTGCATCGCCGCATCACTGGTGGGCGACCCAAAACCCGCGGTTGGTGCACACGCTGATCGAGTCTCCTGGATGGAAACGGCCCACCCTGGGAACCTAGAGTGGTGTCATCAGATCCCGCTGCGGACTCGCATCAGAGCCGAGCATGGAACCTAGGGTGGGCCCATCGCCACCGGGACGTCTCCGGCGGCTGGTTGCGACCAACCGTCTTCGGAGCGGTGGACGGGTTGGTCACCAACGCTGCCCTCATCGCGGGGGTCGGCGGAGGTGGTGTGGCGACCTCCGCGATCGTGTTGACTGGGTTGGCCGGCCTGGCAGCTGGGGCGTTCTCGATGGGCACCGGGGAGTACGTGTCGGTGACCAACCAGAATGAGCTGGTTGCCGCCGAGGTGGCCGTCGAGCGGGACATGCACGCCCGCTTCCCCGACGCTGAGCGTGAAGAACTGGTCGACCGCTTCTGCAGCTATGGCGCAGACCTCGATACGGCAGTCCGTATGGCCGCCGCTGTGTCGGAGGATCCCGAGCTTGCCCTGCAGCTGCATACCCGAGAAGAACTCGGTGTCAACCCCAACGAGTTGCCCTCGCCGCTGCTGGCCGGGGAGCCTCGTTGGTGGCGTTCTCCCTCGGAGCGATCCTGCCGCTGTTGCCGTACCTTTTTGGCCTACGCACCTTGATGGTCCCGCTGGCGGTAGCAGGAGTGGTGCTGCTCGCCGGAGGCATGGTGGTCGGTCGGCTCACCGGTCGGCCACTGCTCCACTCGGGACTGCGTCAGCTGGCCCTCGGAGCACTGGCCGTAATTGTCACCTTCGGCATCGGCCACCTCAGCGGAGGCGGCGTCGCTTGACCCGTCGCTAGCGTCCCGTAAGCGCGTAGACTTGTGACTCAACCCAGCAGACCTTGCAAGGATGGCATCGATATCGGCGTCCAAGCGAAGAATTTGCAGTCGGCGTTCCAGCTGGTGATGTAACTCTTGATTGTGGTGACGAGTGGTCTGCCGCACTCGGCCAACGCAACACCGCCCTGAAACGCAGTCTCACGCCGCGAATCGCGCTGTCAGCTAGTTCGGGAAGACCGTCATGCTGACGAAGATCCTGGAGTTGCTGGCTCTCAGCCTGAATCCACCGTCTGAATTTGACTGATCGTTTCGGGTCGTTCGGTTGATCTTCGCTTGGGGGTGTCCGATTGCGGGCGTGTTGGGCCTGCCGGGCTCTCATCCGGCTTGTCCACGTTCTGTGTCGGGTCGGGCCCCTTGGGGCGGGTGCGTCAGGGTCAGGCGGCTAGGGCTGGGGGGCCTCGGTGGGTGGCCTGGAAGGCGCCGTGCCAGGCGTCTTGCCAGGGCCATGCTTCGGGGAGGTGCCAGGTGATGTGGTCACGGCCGCTGCGGGCGGGGCGGGCGGCGACGCAGATGAGCTCGGTGCGGATGGTCGCGCCGCGGGCCACGGCGTGCCGGGCCGAGGCGAGGGTGCCCAGCGCCCGGGTCAGCGCGTGTGTGGTGAGGGCGAGTTGGAGCCAGGCGGCGTTGGCGTTGAATGAGCTGGAGGGTAGGTGGGCCAGCGGGCCGTCGATCACATCAGCGAAGACCTGCTCGATAACGGCGTGCCCACGGTGGTGGGACTCGGCTTGGAGGAGCTCAAAGGGGCTGTCGGTGAACGTGGCGTGATACCGGTAGGTGCTAAACAGCTCACCTTGGCCCTGTGCGGTGGCTTTCGGGTTGAGCCGGCGGACGCGCCGCACGATCAGGCGGCCCTGGGTGCGGTGGGCGCGGCGGGCGGCGAACGCGGTGTAGGACACCTCGGCGATCTCGGCGTCGGAGATCCAGGTGGCGGTGTCGGCGTCGAAGATCGCGTTCGGGTACTTGATCGCCACCCAGGTGCCCTCGTCGATGGTGCTGATCGCGTGGCGCACCTGGGGGTCCATCCGCACGGTGACCGAGAAATGCGCTCCGGCGCGGCGACAGGCGGCGACGAACGCCCCGGCGTAATAGGCGGAGTCGGCCCGCACCACGATCATCCCAGTGGCCCCGGCCTCCCGGGCGGTGCCGATGGCCTCAGCGACCAGGCTGGCCGCGCCCCGGGCGGAGCCGGCGTTGCCGCCGCGCAACCGCGCGGTCGTGACCACCGGCGCCGCCACGGGGCTCGACACCGCGGCGACCAGCGCGTTGAGGCCGCGCACCAGCAACGACTTCGACGCGATCTTGGCGTGCCCGAACGCCGCACCCTGCTTGGTGGCCCCATACACGCGGCGCTGCACCGAGTCGACATCCACAAACGCCAGCGCCTCGGCGCCGGGCAGCACCGGCGTCTGCGCGGCCAGCCGAGCCAGCACCCGACGATGCACCGCGGCGAGCTGGCGCACGTTGCCATGAGTAAAGGCCCGCAGGAACGACCCCAGCGTCGACGGCGCGCGGATCCCACCGAACGTGGCCGGGATCGCGCCGTGGCGCAGCAGATCCATCCCCTCGATGCCATCCGCCCCGGCGATCATCCCGGCCACCAGCGAACCGATCTTCACGCCCGGGTTCGCGCCGACCTTGGCGGCCACCCGCACATGCTCGGTGACCAGGTCCTCCAAACCGACCTTCTCGGCCAGCCGCACCGCGGGCACCAGCCCGGCGTGCGACACGAGATTCCGATCATCGAACCTCACGGCCGTCTTCGCGGCCGTATGCAACAATCGCATCTACGAAGTGCCCTTTCGGCAGTGAGTTTCGGAGCGTCAGCAACTCCGATTTTCCCAGGTCAAAGGGCACTTCTTCTGTTACGACACGCTCTGAGTCACAAACTGGACGGTGGATCCAGGCTCAGGTGGCTGTGGGACCGGCGCAAAAGACGCCATTGATCCCCGCCAGCAGAGTCCCGTCCCCCGGCTAGGCCGAGGAATAGTCAAGACCTGTGGATCGGCGTGTCATGCGGCTTGTTGATTAGCTCCGTGGTCGTCGGGTCGTTGGACCAGTTTGCCTTTCTCGAATTGGGCGCCGGCGCGGACGAAGGCGACGAGGTGTGGTGCGTTGACCGCACGCCAGCGCTGCTGGGCTGACTCGATGAGCTTGAAGGCCATCGCGACCCCGGCGGCTCGGGAGCCGGGTCCCTTGGTGACCCGTTGGGCCGCCTCGTCTTTTCCGGACAGCTGATTAATTGCTATCTCATGCTGCGGACTGCCGGTTCAGGTACTCATAATAGACCTCTTGCGGGGTCTGATAGTCGAGCGCCGAGTGAAGACGTTGACTATTATAACGGAATTCGATGTACCGGGCAGCATCCCTTCGGGCGTGTTCGCGGGTAGGGTAAACGGTGCGGTTGACCCGTTCCACTTTCACGGCAGCGTTGAAGGATTCGGCTAAGGCGTTGTCGAAGCACACTCCGGTGGCGCCCACCGATCGCCGAATTTTCAGGCGATCGGTGGCGGCCGCGAAGGCCGCGCTGGTATATTGAGTGCCGCGATCGGAGTGGAATATCGCACCCTCGGCGAGTGGATAGTTCCGGGCAGCCATGGTGAGCGCATCGATCACCAATTCCGCACGGAGATGGTCGGCCATGGCGTATCCGATGCAGGCCTTGGTATAACAGTCGATGACGGTGGCGAGATACAACCAACCCTGCCAAGTGTGAATGTAAGTGATGTCTCCGACCATTTTCTGGCCGGGAGCGGTGGCGGTGAAGTCCCGATTCACCAAATCCGGGATCGGGCCGTGATCGCCGGGCACCGTGGTGGTCGGCCGCCACGGTCGGGGCTGGCAGGCGACCAGGTCGAGGTCGCGCATCAGCCCCCGCACGAGCTCGGAGCTGACCTGCTCGCCCTGACGAACGAGCTGGGCATGCACGCGACGGTACCCATAGGTTTGATCGGAATGATCGAAAATCGCCTTGACCAGCCGTGCGAGGTGGGCCCGGCGAATCACAGTAGCCGAGGCAGGCCTGTCTCGCCATTCATAATATCCCGAGGTGGACACCTCGGCCCACCTGCACATCTTCACGACGGGGAACTCTGCCTTCTGCGCGTCGATGAACTCGAATTTCGCGGTCACCGAGACTCCTGGGCGAAAAAGGCCGCCGCTTTTCCCAAAAAATCAGCCTTCATCTTCAGCTCACGGTTTTCTTTTTCCAGCTCCCGCAAGCGTGCCCTATCGCTGATCGACAGCGGAGGCTCCTCGCCGGCGTGGTCCACTCGCAATGCCACTTAGCTTAGGTTGATCTTCGTGTCGGTGTGTCGTTCCGGGAGATCGGTCAGCACCCGTTGATGATCACGTCTTGTGACCCAGAATGCTGGTGTGGCTACCGGCGGCCGCCCGAGCGATCTGATCTCGCTGGGGGTGCTGGCCTCGGCGGT
>Ga0134125_10002852_pt1 | contig 20305 bp, 16 predicted proteins | sample KB31751_FD_96464 | JGI IMG/M metagenome (GOLD analysis project Ga0134125, IMG submission 96464) | Terrestrial soil microbial communities with excess Nitrogen fertilizer from Kellogg Biological Station, Michigan, USA - KB3-175-1 | ecosystem: Environmental > Terrestrial > Soil > Unclassified ... | reverse complement strand
CCGACGTGGTCGGCGTGGTGGTGCGAGTAGATGAGATGCGTGACCTTGTTGCTGATGCCGTTGTCGGCGGCGATCTCGTCCACGGCCCGCTGGATGTTGTTCCCGATCGTCGGCGGCGCGTCGAGCACGACGACACCGTCGGAGGTCGTCAGGAACGCGCACATGTAGGTCCCGTCGGTGACGTAGTAGAGGTTCCGCTCCACCCGGCCGACGTAGTAGCCCTGGTCGTTGAGTGCCTCCCCGAGAGCCTCGCGCGGAATCGGCGCGTAGTCGGGGAGCGTGGCGGTGTCGGTTGCGCTCATGCCTTGACTCCTTCGGTTGCGATGATGGCGCGTGCCTCGTCGAGGTCGAAGATCCGTCCCTGGAGCTCGCCGTCGGGGCCCTCCATTCGACCTGCCTCGGAGATGCCTCCGACCTTCAACGGCTCGAAGCCGGCTGCCCTGATCAGGCGTTGGGCGGCCGCCTCCGCCGCGTCGTCGTCGGTGGCGTAGAAGAGAACGACCCGCGGGTCGCGGTTCGCGCTGACCGCGAGCTGCTCGACGGCGCCGAGGCTCCCGAACGCCTTGACGAAGTGCGCGCTCGCGGGGAGCAGGCCGGCGACCACGGAGCCGGACGTCTGCCCGGCCGGCAGCGTCCTGATCATCTGTCCGTTCTCGAAACCGATCGGGTTCGACGGGTCGATCACGACCTTGCCCTCGAGCAGGGTCGCCGCGCCGGGCAGGTACTCCTTGGTCTGGTCGAGCCACGTTGCGAGCACGACGGTGTCTGCGCCTGCGATCGCGTCTTCGACAGAGGCGGCGCTCGCCTTCGGGCCCAACTCGTCCGCCAGCTCCTGTGCGTGTGCTTTGTCTGCGGCGGCCAGGACAACCGGTTCGTCGCCCGCCACGAGGTGGCGTGCGACCGTGCTCCCGAGGTTGCCGACGCCGATGATCGCGGTTGCCATCGCGCCTCCTTCCCGAACTTCTCCAGTGAGACGACGCTAGCCCCGGCGACCCCCCAGTCGCTTACGTGGATTCACTGCACTTGTTCGGGAAACGCGAGGTCAAGCGCGTCCCGCAGCTGCGCGCGGGAGGTGACGCCGAGCTTCGGGAAGAGCCGGTAGAGGTGAGACTCGACCGTCCGGTGCGAGAGGTAGAGCTGCTCACCGATCTCCCGGTTCGAGAGCCCCTCGGCAGCCAGCTGGGCGATCTGAAGCTCCTGCGGCGACAGCTGCGCCCAGGCTCCGGGATCGCGGCGGCGGACCGTCTCGCCCGAGGCCCGCAGCTCCCGGCGAGCCCGTTCGGCGTAGCGCAGCAGTCCGAGCGCGTCGAACGTCTCGGCTGCTTCACGAAGCGGGGCACGAGACTGGGTCATGCGCCGGCGCCTACGCAGCCAGGCTCCGTAGGCGAGCTGCGAGCGTGCGACGTAGAACGGCCACTCCGGCTGGGCGGACGCAATCGCGGCCCGAAAGTGCCTTTCCGCCACCGCGTCCGGGGCGAGGATCGCCGCTGCGTACGCGACCTGCACCTCGAGGTGGGGGGCTCGCGTTCGCGCGGCGACCTGCTCCCACTCGGCGAGGTAGCCGCGAACCACGTCGAGGTCGCCGTCGCCACGCGCGGCGGCATCAACGAGATCGGCGAGCGCCGAGCCGCGGACGAAGGGATGGAAAGCGACGCTCTCCGGGTCGAAGATCCGAATCAGATGCTCATACCCCTCGCCGAACCGCTCGCCGGCAAGCGCCAACCTGCCGCGCGCGAATGCGGTCAGAGCAAGCATCGGGTGTGCCCCGAGCGGGACGAGCAGCGCCTCCCCCTCGGCGACCAAGCGCTCGTGGGCTTCGTCTTCGCCCTGCTCCGCGCCCGCGATCGCCTGGGCAAGGCGCGCGGCCACGATGTACCGCGGTGCGCGGATCTCCTCGGCGATCCGCGCACCTTCGGCCGAGCGCGTGATCGCGTCGCGCACCGCGCCGCGATGAAGATCCGCCCAGGCCTCCCATACGAGCGTGTGGGCGAGCAGGCTCAGGCGCCCATGGACACGCGCAGCCGAAGCCGCTGCCTGGAGGAATGGGAGTCCTAGGTTCCACGCCCAGACGGCCGACGCGGCGACGCCGACGTCGAAAAGCTCTTCTGGGTCGGAGATGCCGACTGGGGACAGACGCTTGACTTGCTCGACGACCTCTTTGCCTCTCCCGAGTGGATCGATCAATCCCAGGACGTACAAGCGGCTGGGGTCTTCAGGCGGCACTGCAATCTCGTCGGAGATCGCCGCAATCTCACGCCGCGTTTCGTCCTCCAGCCGCTCCCAGTAGGCGCGCACCGAGATCGTGTCGAGCGCTCGGAGAGCTCGTTTCCCCTCTTCGCCATCCACGAGCTCGCGCGCGATTCGCGCGAAGTCGCGGATCGTGGCCGAGCCCGACCACGTGTTGTCCGCCAACTCCAGGGTGAAGGCGGCCATCGCGTTTTCAGCAGCAGGGAGGCCGATCTGCACTGCCGCTCTGAGCAAACGCACGCCTTCGCTCGAGCGGCCGAGCTCGCGTGCGAGGTCGCCTGCGCGGTAAAGCCGCGTTGCGCGGCGCTTTGGCTCGGCGGTCAGCTCTGCGGCTCGCTCGAAGGCGGAGACCGCAACGTCTCCGGCCCCGCGAAGCGTGGCCCTGTTCGCAGCAGCTTCGAGCGCCTCTGCGACCGCCTCGTCCGGCCCGGACGCCGCCGCGGCCCGGTGCCAGACGGCGCGATCGGGCTCATCGGCGAGCGCCTCGGCAAGGGCAGCGTGCGCGTCCCGAAGCTCCTCGAGTGTCGCCGCCTGCTTGATCGCCGAGACGATCAAGGGATGCCGAAATCGAAATCCTCCCGAATCGAGGGTCCCGAGCCCGGCGTCGACGGCCGGCTCCAGGTCGGCGGAGTCGACCACCTTTCCCGCGGCCAGGCTCAGCTCGGGCAGGTCGACTTCGTCGAGCGCGGCCAGGAGCAGCAGCCTCTGTGCGTCCGCGCCGAGGGTCGTGAGCCTCGACGCGAAAGCTTGCTCGAGCCGAGCCGTCAATGGCAGTGGGCCCGGCTGCGGCGTGTGTGCCCCGAGCTCGGCGGCGGCTGCCGGCAGCTCGATCAGCGCGAGCGGGTTACCGGCCGCCTCCTCGAGGACACGGCGCTTAAGCTCGGCCGCCAGCGTCGGGGCCGTGACGTCGAGGAGCTCGTTCGATGCTTCCCGGTCCAGCCCGGCCAGGCGCAGCTCGGGCAAGTCGGCGTCCTCGAAGGAGCTCGGCAGTCCCTCGCGGACCGCGAAGAGCAGAGCTGCGGGATCCGACTCGATCCGACGCGCCACGAACTCGAGCACCTGCACGGAGGGCCGGTCGAGCCAGTGTGCGTCGTCGACCACGAAGAGCAGCGGCGTCTCGGCTGCCCGTTCCGCGACGAGCCCCAACGTCGCGAGGCCGATCAGGAACAGATCGGGAGCGTCGCCTTCGGCGATCCCGAACGCCGACTCGAGCGCCCGGCGCTGCGGTTCGGGAAGGAGCGTGAGCCCGCCGAGCAGGGGCAGGAGCAGCTGGTGAAGCCCCGCGAAGGCGAGCTGCGCCTCGGACAGCGCGCCCGCCGTCGACACCACCGTGACGCCCCGATGGAGCGCTCGTTCCTTGGCAGCCGCGAACAGCGCCGACTTGCCGATCCCCGCCTCGCCGCGAACGACGACCGCGCCGCCTCGCTCGTCGATCCCGTCGATGAGCGCGTACAGCTCTGCCAGCTCACGGTCGCGCCCGAGGAGCGGCTGTGACGTGGTGGCGATTCCGAGCTCCACTGACGTCCGAGTTTGCCTGCGGAAGCTCGACCGGGAGCCGACTAGCGGCTCACCCGCGGTCGAGTCGGAAGGGCCCCGACCCGTGCATTCGCCCTCTCCAACCTCGATTTTACCCGGTAACCGGCGCCCTCATGAGGCTCGCGTTCGTGCCCCATAATCGCCTGCCGAACACCCAGATCCCAGGAAATCGGAGGCGCGAATGCACGAGGTGGTCATCGCCGGCGGCGGGCCGACAGGGCTGACGCTGGCGGGCGAATTGGCGTTGGCGGGGGTGGACGTCGCCGTCGTCGAGCGGCGCGACAGCCAGCAGCTCGCCGGCTCGCGGGCGGGCGGCCTGCACTCCCGCACGATCGAGGTCTTCGACCAGCGCGGAATCGCCGACCGCTTCCTGGCCGAGGGGCAGACGGCGCAGGTCGGGGCCTTCGGCGCCACCAAGTTCGACATCAGCGACTTCCCCACGCGGCACCCGTACGGGCTTGGGCTCTGGCAGAACCACATCGAGCGGATCCTGGCCGGCTGGGTCGAGGAGCTGCCGGTGCAGTTCTACCGCGGGCGCGAGGTGACCGGCTTCACGCAGGACGACGACGGCGTCGACGTCGAGACGTCCGACGGACCGCTGCGGGCGCAGTACCTCGTCGGGTGCGACGGGGGGCGCAGCCTGGTCCGTCGAGCGGCCGGGATCGACTTTCCCGGCTGGGAGCCCACGATCAGCAGCCTGATCGCCGAGGTCGAGATGACCGAGGAGCCTGAGCTGGGCATCCGCCACGACGCCGTCGGCATGCACGCCCTCGGCAGGGTGGAGTACGAGATCCACGACGGGGAGATCATCTGGAAGGACTCCGGCCCGATCCGGGTCATGGTGACCGAACAGCACGTCGGCCGGGGCGAGCCCACCTTGCGCGACATCAGCGAGGGCCTCATCGCCGTCTACGGGACCGACTTCGGGGTCCACAGCCCCACCTGGATCTCGAGGTTCACCGACATGACGCGCCAGGCCGCGGCGTACCGCGAGGGACGGGTCCTGCTCGCCGGCGACGCCGCCCATGTGCATTCACCCGACGGCGGCCAGGGCCTCAACATCGGGGTGCAAGATGCGGTCAACCTGGGCTGGAAGCTGGCCCAGGTGGTCAACGGGGTCTCGCCGGACGCCCTGCTGGACACCTACCACGCCGAGCGCCACCCGGTGGCCGCCCGCGTGCTGCGCAACACGATGGCCTCGGTCGCGCTGCGCCGTCCGGACGACCGCATCAAGGCGCTGGGCGACGTCGTGTCGGAGCTGCTGAGCTACGAAGAGCCGCGCAGGCACTTCGCCGCGATGATGTCCGGCCTGGACGTTCACTACGACCTCGGCGAAGGCCACCCGCTGCTCGGGCGCCGCATGCCTGATCTCGACCTGGTCACTGCCGACGGCCCCTTGCGGGTCTACGCGCTGCTGCACCAGGGTCGGCCGGTGCTCCTCAAGCTCGGTGAGCCCGGCGGCCTCGAGATCGCACCGTGGGCTGATCGGGTTCAGCTGGTCGACGCCGAGTACGCCGGGGCCTGGGAGCTTCCGGCTCTCGGCGAGGTCGCGGCGCCCAGTGCGGTGTTGGTTCGCCCGGACGGCTACGTCGGGTGGGTCGCAGAGGGATCGAACCTCGAACTCAGAGACGCGCTCGCCACGTGGTTCGGACCGCCGGAAAGCGCGTAGCGCTGCTCAGAACGCGTCCGTCATCGACTTCCACTCCTGAAGGCGCTGCGCGATGAGCTCGGCGCGCGCTTGCGGGCTGCCGCCGTCCAGCGCCTCGAGGTCCGAGGGATCGGCCCGGAAGTAGACGCCCGAGGTTCGGGCGTTCAGCTCGAGGTCGCGGTCCGATCGCGTCGTCCAGTACCCCGCCGCACGGTCGACGCTCTCGACGAGAATCTCGCCTGTGCCCTCGAGCTGCGGGGCGTTCGGGTGCCGCGGACGTTCGCCGTTCCAGAAGTAGAAGACGCCAGCGGGATCCCGGCGCTCCTTCGAGGCCTCGCTCCAGTAGCGGACCGACAGCATCCCGTCCTCCTGCCAGCCACGGCCGTTCACGGTCAGGGCGCCGTCGCGGTCGCGCGAGATCTGCAGCAGGCTCACCGCCGACGGCTCCTCCTCCGTCCGCATCGTGAGCGAAAGCTGCCACCACAGCCCTTCGATCGCGCTGCGGTGGCCTTCCGTCTCGATCGCCTTGCGCAGCTTCTGGTTGATCGCGCGGACCTCCGCCGGGCTCGTGTCCGGGTCGTAGCGGATCGAAGTCAGGCCGAGCAGGTCGCTCGGGAGCTTCGAGCCGCTCGCGTGGAGGATGAACGTGCGCCGGATCCCGAGCGCGCCGCCGAAGAGGCCTGCCTCGAAGACCACGTTGTCGCGCGGCGACGCCTGGCCGGACTCCGCTGCCTCCGTCGTCGTCCAGTCGTCCTGGGCGAACACGAACGCGGCGAAGTCGACCTCCTGGGAGAGCTCGACGAGCCGGTCGAGCGTCTGCCGCCCCGGGTTGAACGTGGTCGTCCAGGGCTCGACGTCTGCGACCTCCGCGAGCCCGCGTGTGATCGCCTGGATCAGCTTGGCCTGCTTGCCCGACGACCCGAGGAAGATGCGCGGTTTGTTCATGCGCGGGTTCACCGTCCGATCGGGAGACGAGGGCCAGCGTACAGTGCCGTATCGGCGAAACAACCCCCGCGGAGGCTCCCGAGAGGCCGGAGTCGTCGGCCTGGGCGCCCCTGCACGTCGCCGCCTTCCGCGCGCTCTGGCTCGCCGCCCTCGTCGGCCTGACGGGCGCGTGGTTCCAGACCGTCGGGGCGCAGTGGTTCCTCGTCGACCAGCCGCACGCGTCGATTCTCGTCTCGCTCGTCCAGGCCGCGACGACGATTCCATACGTTCTCTTCGGCCTGATCGCGGGCGTGCTAGCCGACATCCTCGATCGCAGGCTCGTGCTGATCGCGGTGCAGGCGGCGGTGGCGGCGCTCGGCGCGTTGCTGGCCGTGCTGACGTTCGCCGACCGCGTGACGCCAGCGCTGCTGCTCGTGCTCGTCTTCCTCCTGGGAACGGGGTCGGCCCTGGGGGCGCCGGCCTACCAGTCGCTCGTTCCGGAGCTCGTCCCGCGGTCGGAGATTCCGGCGGCAGCGGCGCTCAACTCGATCAGCATCAACGTCGCCCGCGCGCTCGGGCCCGCGATCGCCGGCGTGCTCGTCGCGACGGCAGGGGTGGCGTCGACGTTCGCCGTTTCCGCAGGGACGGCTCTCACGTATGCAGTGGTCGTCGCGCTCTGGCGTCCGCCGAAAGCCGAGCGGCACGTACCGGAGCCGTTCATTGGAGCGCTCCGGGCCGGGCCGCGCTACGTGCGCCACGCACCGGTCGTTCGGCGGATCCTCCTGCGGGCGGCGCTCTTCCTGGTTCCCGCGAGCGCGCTCTTCGCGCTCCTGCCGCTGATCGCCTCGCACCGGCTCGGGCTCGGCTCGGGCGGGTATGGCTTGCTGCTCGCCGCCCTCGGCGTCGGTGCGATTGCGGGCGCACTCGTGCTGCCGCGAATCCGCGAACGGCTCTCGGCGAACGCGCTCGTGGCCGTCGCGGGCGGCACTTTCGCTGTTGCTCTCGCCGCCGTCGCGCTTCTGCGGGACCCCGTGCCCGTCCTGCTCGTGCTCCTGCCGGCCGGCGTCGCCTGGGTCGTCGTGCTCTCGACGCTCAACGCGTCGCTGCAGCTGTTTCTCCCGGCGTGGGTCCGCGGACGGAGCCTGGCGATCTACACGATCGTGCTGTTCGGCGGCCAGGCGTTCGGCGCAATCGTCTTCGGAGCGATCGCCGACATCCTCGGGCTGGTCGAGGCGCTCCTGATCGCCGCGGGACTTGCCGCCGCCGCGGCCGCGACGATTCGGATCTGGCCGTTCTTCGAGACGACCGGCATGGACCGTGGCGCGGCCGTCTACTGGCCGGAACCGCAGCTCGCTGCGGGCGTCGATCCGGACGGCGGGCCGGTCGTCGTCGTGTCGACCTACGAGGTGCGGCCCGAGCGAGAAGGGTCGTTCGTCGAGGCGATGGCGCGCGTGCGCGAGTCCCGGCTGCGAACCGGAGCGGTCAGCTGGGGCCTGTACCGCGACGGCGCCGAGGGCCGGACGTTCGTCGAGATGTTCGTCGTCCTGAGCTGGGACGAGCACCTGCGCCAGCACCACGAACGGCTGACCGGCACCGACCGCGAGTACGAGGGCCGAGTCGACGCACTGGTCGACGGTGAGGACGTGCACCACCTCATCTCGGTCGACGTCCCTCGAGGCGGGCCCTCTTAGTGCGACTCCTGCCGGGCCGGAGGAACGATCAGCACCGGCCGGCCGGCGTGCTCCGCGACCTCGTGGGAAAGGCTTCCTTCGAACACCTCGCGTGCGCCCCTCAGACCTCGCGAGCCGATCACGATCACGGCCGCGTCGAGGTCGTTCGCGGCCTCGACGACGCCGTCCCAGGTCGGGGCCGCGAAGTCGGCGCGCGGCTCGGCCTCCAGGCCGTGCTCACGGGCGAGCTCGGCTCCGACGCGCGCCTTCGAGAGAGCGTCGGCCGTGTTGATCTCCTCGAAGTTGGGGATCACCGGCGCCAGGTCGGCCAGGGACTCCTGGGCGGTCACCGCCGGCGCGACGTCGAGGACGACGGCGCGGCGGCCGGGGAACAAGGTTGCAGCAGACTCGACCGCGTGACGCGCGCCCGTCGAGTCGTCGTAGCAGATGAGCAGCGGAGCCTCGTTCATGGTGTCTCCTCCTTGTCTGCGAACTAGTGACGACGGCGCGTGGCATTAGAGCCCGGTCTCGGCCTTGACCCGCCCGCTGCGCGCCGCTTCGACCAGCGCCTCGTAGTCGCGCTCGTTCTGGTCGGCGTACGCCTCGGCGAAGGCGACCAGCGCGCGGTCGAACGACGTCCCGCCGCCGAGGTAGCTCGCGATCGCGATCCGGTCGCCCGACCGGGCGTGGCCGCGCGCCAGGGCCCAGCCGCACGTCCGCCCGTAAGCCGCCATCTCGTCCGGCCGCATCACCCCGAGCTCGACCGTGCCCTTCCAGTCCTTCAGCTGCCGCGCGTAGAAGTCGACCGTCCCGCCGCTGGACCTCGGCATCCGCCGCCAGCCAAGGAAGATGTCGCTCGCTGCCTGCATGAGCCGTTGGCCGGCGACCACGCGCGCGCCGTGGTTCCGGTAGGTGCTCTTGCCGACGAACGGCTCGAGCACCGACGGCTGCGCCTCTTTGACCTGCAGGAAGAGCGGGTCCTGCCGGTCGCGCCCGAGCAGCAGCGCGATCCACGCCTCGGTGCCGACGCTGCCGACGCCGACCACCTTCCGCGCGAGGTGCGCGAACCGGTACCGGCCGAGCAGCACGCGGCGATCGGTCGACAGCGAGTCGCGGTACCCGCGCAGGAAGTCGCGTACCACCTTCGTCCGCTCCGCCTCTGTGGCCGTCGGCGCGAGCTCCTCGACCGGGACGATCAGCGGTGGGTCGGAGATGATCCGCGGCTCGCCGTCGACCTCGTGCGTCAGCTTCGAGAACGCCCTCAGGCTGTCGCGCGTGCGCGCCTTGGCGACGTCGCGATCGAGGCGCTTGCGCTGCTGGCGGGTGAGCGCGGGCCGGAGCTCGGCGAGCAGCGGCTCGACCTCCAGCCGCGCGTACCAGACCTCCAGGTCGCGCTTGCCGGCGAACTCCCGCATGGCGCTCCGGTAGCTCGCCGTGGTGTCGCGGACGACGCGTTGCCGCTCCTTCGCCTTGAACGCGTTGTCGCGTCCTGCCACCGCCAGGCTCGCGACGAGTCGCTTGACGTCCCACTCCCACGGGCCGGGCGACGTCTCGTCGAAGTCGTTGATGTCGAAGACGAGCCGCCGCTCGGGTGAGGCGAAGACGCCGAAGTTCGACGCGTGGCCGTCTCCGCACAGCTGCGTGACGAGCGCGGTGTGGGGGAGAGCCGCGAGATCCGAAGCCATGATCGCGGCCCCGCCTCGATAGAAGGCGAACGGCGAGACCAGCATCCGGCCGTAGCGAATCGGCACGAGCTCGGCGATGCGCGACTCGGCCTGCTCCTCGAGCAGTCCGATCGGGTCCGGGCGATCCGCGGCGGCGGTGAAGTCTGCGTGACTCGAGCGCGGAACCGCTTCGCGCTCGGCGCGCCCGCGGGCCACCCGCTCGTCGACCGTGAGCGTTGCCTCTCTAGCCGTCGGAGAGCAGCCCTTCGCGGTGAGCGATCGCCACCGCCTCGAGGCGCGAGTGCGCGCCGAGTGCGGCGAAGACGTGGCGGATGTGGTTCCGCACCGTCTCCGTGCTCAGGTGGAGCATCTCGGCGATGTCGGCCGTGGAAGCGCCCTGCCCGAGCAGCTGCAGGACCTCGTACTGGCGCGTCGTGAGACCCGCCGCTTCGGGCCCCAGGCGCGGCGGGCCGAGCACGGCGACGCCGAAGATCGCGTGCGCGACGTCACCGTCGGGGATCGCGACGGAGCTGATCTCGGCGCTCCGCCGCTTCCCGTCCGGGGTGACGATGTCGACCTCGTAGTCGGTCGGCGGCCCTCCCGCGAGCTTCTTCGCCAGCTGCTGCTCCACGCGGGGAACGTCTTCGGGAGCGACGACCGAGGTGAACGGCCGGCCGAGCAGGTCGCCGACCGTCTCGCGAACGGCCTGGTTCTCCCAGGTGACGACTCCCCGCCGGTCGAGGATTCCCGCCGGGACGCGCACCTGCTCGAGCATCGCGAGCATGTCGATCCGCGCGCGCTCGTCCGCCGCCATCGGCGTCAGAGGCGACCCGACCGCGGCTCGTCAGGGTCGAAGTCGGTGCCGACCCACTCCTGCTCGGACCGGGCCCGCGAGTCCCAGGCAGTGGACGGTTGCGGCTCCTCTCGCTCGCGCTCCGTGAGCGGATGGTCGGGCGGAGGGCCGGTGATCAGCTGGCGGATCCAGTCGAGCAGCCTCACGCGCGCATCATCTCACCCGGGACGCGGGGCAGCGCGATGACGGATACTCGGCGCTTCCGGGCCTGGGAGTCAGCGTGACGACGACGAGCGCGAGTCGGGAGCAGGAGGTCGAGCGGGCAGACCGGTCGTGGCACCTCTCGCTGCTCACGAGGACCGAGCCGGGCCGCCGCAACCGCAGACCCATCGACTCGGCCGTCCTGGTCTTCGCCGCGCTGTTCGTCGGGCTCTCGGCGGTGATCGCATCCCAGGCTCCGGCGCAGGACAACGAGGTGGCGCACGCGCTGAAGACCGTGCTGGGGTGGGCGGGAGGGGCCTGGCGCGCCATCTTCATAGCCCTCCTCCTGCTCGCGCTGCTGGTCGTGGTCGACGTGCTGCTGCGCGCGCGGTGGGATCTGGCGCGCGACCTGCTCGTTGCCGGAGCGCTGCTCTACGGCACAGCCACCCTCCTCGGGGGGAGCGTCGAATCCAACTGGAGCCTGATCGAGCGGCATCTGCTGGCGCAGTGGGGCTTCCCCGACGTGCGGCTCGCCGGCTCCACGGCCGTCCTCGCCGTGGTGGGCCCGGAGCTCGTGCGACCCGTCCGCCTGTTCGCGATCTGGCTCGTTCCGCTCGCGGCCTTCGGGGCGATCGCGTTCGCCGCCGCGCTGCCGTCGTCCGTCCTTGGCGCGCTCGCGCTGGGTCTCGGCTCCGCCGCCGCCGTGCGACTGGTCTTCGGCACGGCTGCGGGCGTGCCGCCCACCGATGACGTCAGGGCGGCGCTGGTGACCCTCGGGGTCGACGTCGGGGATCTCAGGCCGTCGCTGCGGCAGCAGATCGGCTCCGCTCAGTACGTCGGGCACGACACGCAGGGCGGCGCGCTCAAGGTCCGCGTGCTCGGCCGCGACGCTCAGGACACGCAGTGGCTGGCCCGCCGCTGGCGCGGGCTCGCCTACCGCGATCCGCCGCGAAGCGTGGCGGTCGGTCGTGTGGAGCAGGTCGAGCACGAAGCGCTTGCGACATTGATGGCCGCGCAGGCCGGCGTTCGCACGCCCGAGGTCGTGACGGCGGCGCTCGGCCCGACCGGCGACGCGGTCGTGGTCACGCAGCAGCCGGACATCGAGCCGCTGGAGAGCATGACGGCCGACAAGGTGAGCGACGAGCTGCTCGAACAGCTGTGCCAGGAGGTCAGCCGCCTCCACGGCGCCGGGATCTCGCACAACCGGCTCAACGCCGGCAACGTGCTCGTCGTCGACGGCGAGCCGATGCTGGTGGACTTCGAGGCGGCGACCCTGGGGGCGCCGCAGTCGGCGCTCGACATCGACGTGGCGGAGCTGATCGTCGCCTGCACTGTCCTCGTAGGCCCCGACCGCGCCCTGAAGAACGCCGTCGCAGCGGGCTGGGGCGACGCGATCGGGCGTGCCCTCCCATACCTGCAGCGAGCGGCGCTCACGCCGCACCTACGCGATCTTGCCCGGGCCCACGAGATCGACCTGAAGGACCTGCGCACGGCCGCAGCTGCGGCCACGGGCCAGGAGGCGCCCGAGGTCGCGCCGCTGCGCCGGATCAAGCCGAAGGACCTGCTGCTGACGGCTGCGCTCGTCTTCGGCGCCTACCTGCTGATCAGCAAGCTCGCCTCGATCGGCTTCGGCACGATCGCCCATGAGCTCAGGCAGGCGGACATCGCGTGGTTCGTGGTCGCGCTGCTCCTCGCCCAGTTGACGTTCATCGCATCGGGGATCTCGGTGCGGGGCGCCGTGATGACGCCGCTGCCGCTGCTCCCGTGCGTCGTGCTGCAGTCGGCGATCAAGTTCATCAACCTGACGGTTCCCAGCTCGGCCGGGAAGATCGGGATGAACCTCCGCTTCCTGCAGCGCCTCGGGACGCCGCTGCCCGAGGCGGTGGCAGCCGGTGCCGTCGACGAGGCCTCTGAGCGGGTCGTGCAGGCGGCGCTGTTTCTGCTGGTGCTCCCCTTCGTCCACGTCAGCCTGAACACGAGCCAGTTCCAAGTCGCGGGCCCGAGCAGGCGCCTCGTCCTGGCGCTCGGGATCGCGGTCGTGGCCGGGATCGCGATCGTGCTTGGCGTCCCGAAGCTCCGGGCAAGGGTCGTGCCGCCGGCGCGCCAGGCGCTTCGAGGGCTCTGGATCGTTGCCCGGAGCCGGGAGAAGCGCCTCGAGCTGTTCGGCGGCAACATCGGCTCCGAGCTGATCTACGCGATCTCGCTCGGCGCCACCTGCCTCGCCTACGGCGTCCACCTGAACCTCGCCGAGTTGATCTTCATCAACACGGCCGCGTCGGTTCTCTCGAGCCTGATCCCGGTGCCGGGAGGCATCGGCGCCGCCGAGGCGAGCCTCTCCGCCGGCCTGATCGCGCTGGGCGTAGACCAGTCCACAGCCTTCGCGATCGCGATCACCCAGCGTCTCTGCACGTTCTACCTGCCGCCGATCTGGGGCTACGTCTCGCTGCGGTGGCTGACGCACAAGGGCTACGTCTAGCTGGCTTGCGTAGTAGCGTTCGCCGCGAGTTCCGCTCGGGGTCGGCGGAGAGACAGCGACCGGGAGGTGCTCTGATGGCGACGATGGCAAGCCCGATGGCTTCGAGAGCGGAGCGCACGCTGGGACGCGTGCTCCCGCCCTGGTGGCTGTTGCTGATCACAGGCATCGGCTGGATCCTGGTCGGGCTGATCGTGCTGCGCTTCGACTACACGTCCGTCAGCGCGATCTCGATCCTGTTCGGCTGCGTCGCGATCGCCGCCGGCGTGCTCGAGATCGGCATGGTGTTCATCGCCGCAGGCTGGTGGAAGCTGTTCTACGGCGTGCTGGCCGTCATCTTCATCGTCGCCGGGATCGTCGCGTTCATCCATCCGGGCAACACGTTCGTGGCGCTCTCGGCCGTCTTCAGCTTCTTCCTGATCTTCGCCGGGACCTGGGACATCATCACGTCGATCTCGACGCGGCACGAGATCGAGGTCTGGTGGCTGCAGTTGATCGGCGGGATCCTCGAGCTCCTGCTCGGCTTCTGGGCGGCCGGGTACTACGGGCGAAGCGCCGTCCTGCTGATCGCGTGGGTGGCCGCCTTCACCCTGATCCGCGGTGTGCGGGACATCGTGCTGGCCTTCCGCGTCCGCGAGGTGCAGCACGGCACAGCCTGAGCGAGGCGTGACAACCGATCGTAGAAAGGGGGCGGCTTCGCCGTGACCGAGTCTCTTCGCCAGCGCAACGAAGCGTTTCTCCGGCGCTTGAATCGCCTGCCGATCGAGCCGAACCCGGCTCTGATGAAGCAGGCGGAGGAACGCGCGGCCAGCGTCCAGAACCGGATCGCCGACGCGATCACGGACTTCGCCGGGTCGATGTGGTTCGTCTACATCCACATCGTCTGGTTCGGGCTCTGGATCGGCCTCGGCGCCGAGAAGTATCCCTACGGCCTGCTGACGATGATCGTCTCGCTCGAGGCGATCTTCCTCTCGACGTTCGTGATGATCAGCCAGAACAGGGCCGACGCGAAACGTCAGGTCGTCGCCAACCTGCAGTGGCGGACGGTGCAGGAGGAGGACAGCCAGAACGAGCAGCTGCTCCAGCTCTCGAAGCAGATCCTCGAGCTCACGCAGGAGATCCACTCGTTCGCGAAGGGCCAGCCGGGCTCCGACCGGTAAGCCGGCCCAGCGGACGCCGCCAATTGACCGCCGGACAAGGCTCTGAGAGGCTTGCGGCGTGAAACGCCTCGCCCTTGTCGGGGCGGTTGCGCTCCTCGCGGCGACCGGCGCCCACGCGGCGACCCCGCTGCCGGCTCACGTGTACGCACCGTACTTCGAGACCTGGACGACCGACGGCATATCGACGACTGCGCAGCAGTCCGGTGCGCGCTACTTCACGCTCGCGTTTCTGGAAACGCTGTCCAAGAGCTCCTGCACGCTTGCGTGGGACGGGAGCCGCAACGACCTCGAGACCGGCGGTCGCTACCTCGGTGACATCGCGTCGCTGCGGGCGATTGGCGGCGACGTGATTCCGTCCTTCGGCGGCTGGAGCGCCGACCAGGGCGGCACGGAGCTCGCAGACTCCTGCAAGGACGTGAACGCGATCGCCGCGGCGTACGAGGACGTGATCACGCGCTACGACGTCACGAGGCTCGACATGGACGTCGAGGGCAGGTCGCTCGGCCGGTCGGACGGGATCGACCGGCGGAACAAGGCGCTCAAGCTCGTCGAGGACTGGGCGGCTGCGCACGGGAGGCCGTTCCAGGTGAGCTACACGGTGCCAACCTCGGCTTCGGGCCTCGAGCCCTCGGGTGTGGCCATCCTGCAGAACGCGATCGCGAACGGCACACGGGTCGACGTCGTCGACATCATGGCATTCGACTATTACGACAAGGTCACGACCGACATGGGCACCGCTGCGATCAACGCCACGAACGGCCTAATCGCCCAGCTGCACGCCCTCTACCCGGCGAAGACCCCGGCGCAGCTCGACGCGATGGTCGGCGTTACGTTGATGCCGGGGCTAGACGACTACCCGAAGAAGACCGAGAACACGACCATCGCCCACGCGCAGCAGGTCGCCGGGTATGCGAGCTCGCACGGTTTCAACACGCTCTCGATCTGGGCGATCCAGCGCGACAACGGCGGCTGTCCGGGTTCGACGGGCTCGAACGACTGCTCGGGAATCGTGCAGAACACGTGGGACTTCAGCCACGTGCTCGAGCCGTTCGCCGGGCCTTAGCCTGCGGGACCGCTACGAAACGAGGGCCTGGAAGCGCGGGTCGTCACGGAGCGCCGCGAAGTCGTCGTCGTTGGTGGCGAGCTCCTTGTACGCGGGCCAGGCCGCCAGCGCCTCGGCCAGCGGCTCGAGCGCCTCCTCGCCGCGGCCCACCAGTGCCTCCATGCAGGCGACGTTGTAGAGGATGAACGCGTTGCCGGGATTCGTCTCGAGCCCGGAGCGAAGCACCGCGAGCGCGCCCGCGTAGTCCTGCTCGCGGTAGAGGCGGAAGAACCCGGAGATCGACTCGATCGGCCCGGGCTTGAAGGCTTCGCCCGGCCGGCCGCCGACGGCGAGGACGATCGTGCCGTCCTCCTTGGCGCGGGCGGACCGTTTCGTGGCGGGGTCGCGGACGAAGATGGCCGTGCCGGCGGGCGCGTCGAGCTCCTCGCCGCCAACGGTGAAAGCGCAGTCGCCCGAGACGACGACGTAGAGCTCCTCGTGGCCGCTTCCCGCAGGGCCGAGCTCGTCGTGCTCTCCGATCACGAACGCGCCGCCGTCGGCCTGGTAGAAGGCGTTCACGCCGAACGACTCGATCCCGGCGTCGCGGCGGATGTACACACGTCCGCGCCGGCCGGTGTCCGGGTCGGGGGGCCCGCCCATACCGAAGCCGTTTGCGGCGGCGGCCGCGCCGGCCTCCTCGAGCGAGATGACTGTGAACGGAGTCGTGGTCGTCGCAGTCGTCATGAGTCGCCTCCTTAGCGTATTTCAACCTCAAGCTACTTGACTTCGAAAGATACGCCGTGGGATTACTCGACGTCAAGAGATACTGCGCGCCGGCGGCTCGCTAGGGTCGCCGGGTGGCCGCGACGGCAGTCGAGCAGGAACACCGCGTCACGCCGCGCGAGCTCTTCTTCGACCTCGTCTTCGTGTTCGCGTTCACGCAGGTGACGACCCTGCTGACGCACGACCCGACGTTCGCCGGGATCGGCCATGCCGTCCTCGTGCTCGCGGCGCTCTGGTGGCCCTGGACGGGTTACGCCTGGCTGACGAACACCGTCGACCCCGAGGAGGGCCTGATCGGCGCCGCGCTGCTAGTCGCGCTGATCGCGATGTTCGTCGCGGCGCTCGCCGTGCCGCACGTCTTCGGGGACGACGGCGTGCTCTTCGGAGTCGCCTTCCTCATCGTGGTCGCCATCCACCTCTCGCTCTACGCGCTGGCCGGCCGGCACGAGCGCGACCTGCTCCTCGCCGTGCTGCGGCTGGCGCCGTGGACGCTGGGGGGCGCGACGCTGATCCTGGTCGCGGGGTTCGCGGACGGCGCGCGCACCTGGCTCTGGGTCGCCGCGCTCGTTTGCACCTACGTCGGCGCCGCGCTCGCCGGGACGACCGGCTGGCGCGTGTTCCCGTCCCACCTCGCAGAGCGGTACGGGCTCGTGCTGATCATCGCGCTGGGCGAGGCGTTCGTGGCGATCGGCATCGGCGTCGGCAAGATCGGCCTCGGCGAGGTCGCTGCTGCGATCCTCGGGCTCCTCGTCGCCACGTCGTTCTGGCTCGCCTACTTCGATTTCTTCTCGATCCGCGGCGAACGGATGCTCGCCGACGCAAGCGGCCCCGACCGCATCGGGCTCGCCCGCGACCTGTACGCCTACGGGCACCTCGCGTTGATCGTCGGCATCGTGCTGTTCGCGTTTGCGATGAAGACCATCGTCGGGCACGTCCACCAGGAGCTCGACTACGCCGTCGCCTTCGCTCTCTGCGGGGGCTGCGCCCTGTACGTGCTCACGTTCTCGGCGGTCAGGTCGCGGGTCGAGCGGCGGTTTGCGCTGAGCCGCGGACGGTTCGCCGCGGCGGTCGCGTTCCTGCTCGTTCTTCCGCTCGCGACGGCCGTGCCGGCGATCGCCGCGCTCGGGCTCGTGACCGTGATCTGGGTGGCTTTGCACGCCTACGAGCTCGTCTGGTGGCGCCAGGCTCGAGCGGAGTCGCGCTCGATGCTCGCCTCGAGCTAGGCCAGCTCGTCGACGAGGTCGGCGATCGACGCGACGATGCGCGAGGGACGGAACGGGAACGACTCGGCCTGCTCGCGGTGGGTCGAGCCGGTGAGGACGAGGATGCTGTACATGCCGGCCTCGAGGCCCGCGACGATGTCGGTGTCCATCCGGTCGCCGACCATCGCGGTCGTCTCGGAGTGCGCGTCGATCGCGTTCAGGGCCGAGCGCATCATCAGCGGGTTCGGCTTGCCGACGTAGTACGGGTCGACGCCCGTCGCACGAGTGATGAGCGCCGCCACCGAGCCGGTGGCCGGAACGAGCCCGGCCGGCCCAGGGCCCGTCGGGTCCGGGTTCGTCGCGATGAAGCGCGCGCCGGCTGCGACCAGGCGGATCGCCGTCGTGATGCGCTCGAAGCTGTACGTGCGCGTCTCGCCGAGCACGACGTAGTCCGGCGCGCGCTCGGTGAGCGTGTAGCCGACGTCGTGCAGCGCCGTCGTCAGCCCGGCCTCGCCGATCGTGAAGGCGGAGCCGCCGGGACGCTGGTCGTCGAGGAAGCGGGCTGTCGCGAGCGCCGACGTCCAGATCGAATCCTCGGGGACGTCGATCTCGTTCAGCGCGAGCCGGGCCGACAGGTCGCGGCGCGTGTAGATCGAGTTGTTCGTCAGGACGAGGAACGGCATGTCGAGCTCGCGCAGCCTGCGGACGAAGTCGGCCGCACCGGGGATCGCATGCTCCTCGCGCACCAGCACGCCGTCCATGTCGATCAGCCACGAGTTGATCGTCGGCCGCGTCACGCGCGCGATCTTCGCAGGCGCGACCGGTCTTGCGACCGCCGAGGGTGCGAGCATGTCCCTCATGCGTGCCCGGTTGTCGCTTCTGACCGTGCTCGTCGCCTGTGTCGCCGTTCCGACGGCGTCCGCCGCGAATCCCGAGCAGGCGCTGGCCGAGCGCTACGCGCCGGTCGTCCGGCTGGTCGAGCACACCGACTGCGCGCCGGGGAAGCCCTTCCTGCCGATCGACGTGAACCTGCTCTTCGACGAGCCGACGGTCGCCCTGCGCGGGCCGTGGGGGAACGACCTCGTCAAGATCGCGCCGAGCGCCGAGGATCTCGCCGGGCTCTTCGAGTACCACCTGGACTTCCCCGGCAGCGCGCTCGACCCGGGCTGCAGCTACCTGACCTGGGAGCGGCGGCTGGTCGAGGGACACAGCCCGACCGTCTACGCGCATGTGGCGACCGACCCGGCGCACCCGGGCAAGCTGGCGCTCCAGTACTGGCTCTTCTACGTGTTCAACGACTGGAACAACCTGCACGAGGGCGACTGGGAGATGATCCAGCTCGACTTCGACGCGCCGACGGCGGCCAAGGCGCTCGAGCACCCGCCGGTCGGAGTCGGGTACAGCCAGCACGAGGGCGCCGAGCGCGCTGCCTGGGGCGACGAGAAGCTCGAGCTCGTCAGCGGCACGCATCCGGTGGTGCACCCGGCCGCGGGCTCGCACGCGAACTTCTACGGCGAGTCGCTGTACCTCGGCAGCTCGGCGTCGGAAGGCGTGGGGTGCGACGACACGCGCGGCCCGACGTTCGACGTGCGGCCGGTCGTCCGCACGATCCCGAGCGACCCGCAGGCGGCCGCGCGCGAGGACCCGTGGATCACCTTCGAAGGCCGCTGGGGCGAGCTGCGTCCGGCGTTCTTCAACGGGCCGACCGGGCCGAACCTGAAGGAGCAGTGGACGGAGCCGATCACGTGGTCGGAGGGCTGGCGGTCGCGCAGCTACACGGTGCCCGGCAGCAGCATCTTCGGGACGAGCGCGACCGATTTCTTCTGCGGTGCCGTCGGACGCGGCTCCAGCGCCCTCGTCAGGCTCGTCGACCAGCCGCTCGTGTTCACGCTCGTGCTCGCCGCGCTCGTCCTGCTCCTGATCTTCCTGCTGACGCGGACCCGCTGGCGCCCGAGCGCGCCGCTGCACCTCCCTCGCCGGCGCGCGTGGGGCCAGATCCTGTCGGCGTCGGGCCGGATGTACGCAACGAGGTTCGGGCTCTTAGCCGGCATCGGGGTGGTGTTCGTGCCGATCCTGCTCATCGTCAGCCTCCTGCAGGCACTCGTCCTCCACGCGACCAGCATCTTCGGGGTGCAGACGAGCGGGGACAGCGGTGCGCTCGCGTTCGTCGTCCTCGCCGTCGGCACCTCGCTGACGCTGCTCGGGCTCGGGATCGTCCAGGCGGCGACAGCGAGGGCCCTCGTCGAGATCGACGCGGGGCGTCCGACGGGGGTCGTCCACGCCTACCGGCTGGCGGCCGACATCGTCGTTCCCTTGCTCGTGGCGCTCGTGGCCGCGTCCCTCGTGGTCTCGCTGCTCGCAAGCTCGTTCTTCCTCATCCCGATCGCGATCTGGCTCGCGGGCCGGTGGTGCCTGATCGCCCCGGTGATCGAGCTCGAGAGCGTCGGCGCGCTGACGGGCCTCCGCCGGAGCGGCCGGCTCGTCCAGGGACGATGGCTTAAGGTCGCATCGCTGATCGTGGTCGGCGGCGGGCTGGCGCTGGTCGCCGGGCCGCTGATCGGCGCGGTGCTGATCCTCGTCACCGGGGCGCCGTTCTGGCTCGTGAACGTGGTCTCCGGCGTGATCTACGCGGTCACGATGCCGTTCGTGGCGGTCACCTCCGTGTACGTCTACTTCGACGCGCGGGTCAGCCTCGAGCTCGAGGGCGAGCGCGAGGAGGTCGTGCTCCCGGCCGAGATCACGCTCGCGCCGTGAGCACCGGGCGGCTTCAGCAGTGGCGCGAGCGCGGTGAAGCGGCCCAGGCTCGCCTCGAGGAGGCCCGCTCGCGGCACGCGTCGGTCCGGCTCGGCTGGGCGTTGTACGAGGGCGACTCGTCGATCGGCGGCGGCCTGCTCGCCGGCGCGCTCGCGTACCGGCTCTTCGTCCTCCTGCTGCCGACGTCGCTCCTCCTCGTCTCCGGGCT
>Ga0134125_10002851_pt1 | contig 20306 bp, 21 predicted proteins | sample KB31751_FD_96464 | JGI IMG/M metagenome (GOLD analysis project Ga0134125, IMG submission 96464) | Terrestrial soil microbial communities with excess Nitrogen fertilizer from Kellogg Biological Station, Michigan, USA - KB3-175-1 | ecosystem: Environmental > Terrestrial > Soil > Unclassified ... | reverse complement strand
CGTGACACAAGTGCTCGATTCGGGCGCCGTTGCTGGCCGGCTGCGGAACTCGCCGCGACAAGACCCTGTGCGCGCGGCCTCTGTGGACGCGTCACGCCGTGCGTGGTGGGGACGGCTCGTTCCTAACGAAAAGCGGGTACTGGGCAGCGGGGTGAAGCGTCAGCGTGAGTGGCGGGGCGGGCGGTTCTTGAGCTGGGGGTCGGACCAGGGCGGCGGCAATAGGGGCGGGCGCTCGGCTGCCTTTTGCGTGCGCTGGAGCTCGATTTCGGACATGAGGACGGCGGGCGCCACCGTCGAGACGGGGACGAAGCCGCTTTCAGCGCCGCAGAAGCCGTTGAAGACGCCTTCGGTGTCGGAGGTGGCGACGATGCGCGACACCGTGGTGAGCGGCGTGCCGACCATCTCGACGCCGCGCACCAGCGTCTCCGCGCCCGTCTTCGCGTCGACGCGATAGACGAGGCGCGGCTCGCCCTTGAACGCCTGGTAGCCGAAGTTCGACGTGTTCGTCGAGCCGCCGGTGATGTCGCGGATGATGAGCCCGAACGGCTTGCCCTGACGGCGCACCTCCTCGAGCAGCATCTCCTTGAGGCGCGCCACCGGCACCTTCTTCGTCGAGCGCAGGAACAAGTTCGCCATCCGCCCCATCGGATCGGCCGTCCCTTCCGCGCGTCCGTGCCCGTTCGAGCGCAGCGATCCCGAGATCGGCGTGCGCGACTTCAAGTAATCCTTGAGCACGCCGTTCTCGATCAGCGTCACCTTGCGCCCGGCCACGCCCTCGTCGTCGTAGCTGTACCAGCCGTTGAGCGAGACCTTCTTGTCGCCGGCCGAGCGCACCGTCGGATCGTCGATCACCGATAGGAAGGCGGGCAGCACGCGCCGCCCCACCTGGCCCTTGAAGGTGCGCCCCTCCTTCTCGTCGTTCTGCCGCTCGCCCTCGAGCCGATGCCCGACCGTCTCGTGGAAGAAGACGCCGGCCGCCTCCTCCATCAAGATCGCCGGCCCGGTGTAGGGATCGATCATCGGCGCCTCGCGCAGCGCGCGCAGCTCCGTGGCCAGCACCGCGACGGTGTCGGCCAGCGTCTTGTCGTCGGGCAGCTCGCCGAGCTCGCGCCCGTAGAAGTCCTTCTCGTGCTCGAGCAGCATCCCGTCCTTGGCGCGCGTCGTCGCCGACAAGTGCACGGCGTAGATCGTGCGCTCGGTCTGCACCGCGGTGCCCTCCGAGTTCACGAACCAGCGCGTGACGCGATCGCCCGAGATCTTCACCGCGCCCTCGAACAGATCGGGATACTGCTTGAACAGCGCGCTCGCCCGCGTCGCGCGCACCTGCAGCGACTGCTCGTCCCACACGAACGGCGTGGTCGCATCGACGTGATGCGCCGCCGGCTCGCGCGAGAAGCTGGGCAGGTTCTCGTCCTCGGAGATCGTGGTCGCCCGCTTGCCGCGCTTCTTGGCGTAGGCGGCGAGCGCCTTCTTGTACTTGGCGTCGGTGAGCAGCCACAACGTGCCGCGCAGCGCTTCCGGATCGTCGTCGAGCGGCGCCTCCGTCGGCGGATCCCACGCATCGGCGTCGCCGAGATCGAACTGCAGCTCGCGATCCGACGACGTGTTGTCGAACTGGTAGTCGCCGACGCGCACCTCGGCCCACGCCTGCCGCGAGTGCGAGACGTTCTTGTCGATGGGCGCGCCGAAGCGGCTCCCGACCGAGCGCTGCTGATAGTCGCGCACGGCGTAGGCGATGAAGTAGGGCGCCTCGTAGCCCTTGAGGCGCAATCGTGCCATCGCGCGCGACAGCTCGGCGTTCATCGCCGACAACACCGGCGAGATCGGCTCGGCCGCGCGCGTGGGCGCCCCGAACGACAGCGACAACGACAAGGACAACACCACGGCGATGGGGATCGGCTTGGTCATGACTTGAAGAGCGCGATCAGCGCGCGGCGGCTGTCGGCGAACGAGACGCGCTCGTCCCGCCGCTGCCGCAAAAAGTCTTCGACCGCCGGCAGGCGCGCCAGCGCGTCGTCGGTGGCCTTGTCGGCGCCCTTGCGATAGGCGCCGAGGAGAACGAGGTCGCGCTGCCGCTCGTAGACGGCGAGCACCTCGCGCACGCGCGCGGCGGCCCGGCGCTGCTCGTCGTCGACGAGCTCGTCCATCACGCGCGACAAGGAGCGCACCGGATCGATCGCCGGCCACTGGTTGCGCGCCGCCCGCTCCCTCGAGAGCACGATGTGCCCGTCGAGGATGGCGCGCACCTCCTCGGCGATCGGATCGTCGCCGTCGTCGCCCGAGGTGAGCACGGCGTAGACCGCGGTGATCGAGCCTTTGTCCGATTGTCCCGAGCGCTCGAGCAGGCGCGGCAGCATCGCGAACACCGACGGCGGATAGCCCTGACGCGCCGGCGGCTCGCCGGCGGCGAGCCCGACCTCGCGCTGCGCCCGCGCCACGCGCGTCAGCGAATCGACGAGCAGGAGCACGCGTTGGCCCTGCTCGCGGAAGTATTCGGCGACGGCCGTCGCCGTCAGTGCCGACTTCAGGCGCAACAGCGGTGGCGCGTCCGAGGTCGCGCACACGCACACCGCGCGGCGGCGGCTCTCGTCGTCGAGCTGGGTCTCCAGAAAGTCACGCACCTCGCGCCCGCGCTCGCCGACGAGCCCGATGACGATGACGTCGGCCTCGGTGTGGCGCGCGATCTGCCCGAGCAGCGTCGACTTGCCGAGCCCCGCCGCGGCGAAAAGCCCGATACGCTGCCCTTCACCGACGGTGGCGAGGGCGTCGATCGCGCGCACGCCGAGCGGCAGCGCCTCGGTCACGCGGCGGCGCTGCAACGGATCGGGCGCGGCGCGCTCGACCGGCCACCAGGTCGACTGCGCGCCGTCATTGTTGTCGGCGGCCAGCGGACCCTTTCCGTCGATGGGATCGCCGAGCCCGTCGACGACGCGCCCGAGCAGCGACGGCCCGCAGCGGATCGAAAATGGCCGCCCCGTCGGGCGCACCACGCTGTCGGGCCCCACGCCCTCGGCGGTGCCGAGCGGCAAGAGGATCACCTGCTCGCCGTGAAAGCCGACCACCTCGGCGCGCAGCGGATTGCCGCGCGCGCGCTCGACGATGACGAGCTCGCCCGCGCGCGCCCCCGGCGCCGTCGCGCGCAGCACCAGCCCGACGAGCTCGGTCACGCGTCCGGCGATGCGCGGCGCGGTCAGGCCGTCGACCACCGCTAGCGCCGCATCGAGCCGAAGGATCTTGTCGCTGCTCACTGCTGCACCGTTTCGCTGCAGCGTGAGCAATCCGACGATCCGCGGGCCCTACGGGCCGCGCTCACATTCGCTCGCTGACGCTCGCTCATTCCCTACTCATTGAGACACCGGAAGGTCTACTCCGGTTCCCCGCGCAACGCCCGTTCGATCGCGTCGAGCTGCGTCGACAGCCGCGCGTCGACCACGCCGAGCTCGGTCTCGACGATGCACCCGCCGCGCGCCACCCGGTCGTCGGCCACGAAGCGCACCGCCTGCGCCGCCCGGCAGCGCTCGACGAGCCGCGGCTTGCCGCGCTCGAGCGCCTCCAGATCTTCGGTCGCGCAGCGCACCACCAGCTCGCGCGGCTCCCCCGCGTGGCGCATCGCCTCGGCGACCACGTCGACCACCGCCGCCGGCTGGAGCGCCAGCTCGCGCCCCAGGATCTTCTCGGCGATGCGCACCCCGAGCACGCGCAGCTCCGCCTCGGCGCCCGCGCGCGCCCGCGCCGCCACCGCGCGCGCCCCGACGAGCAGCTCGGTCACCGCGCCGAGCCCGCGCTCGCGCCCCTCGGCCTCGGACTTGCGCCGCAGGCGCTCGACCTCGTCGCGCGCGGCGGCCAATTCGCGCTCGGCCTCGGCGCGCGCCTCGGCCACCAACCGGTCGCCCTCGAGCTTGGCGTCGAACACGTCGGCGTCGACGATGGCGCGCCGCATGTTCCCGCCCGATCCCGATTTGATGACCTTGGACACCGCCCGCGATTATCTCACGTCTCGTCGGTCGTGATCTCGTTGTCGATTTCGTTCACGTCGTCGGCCCGCCGCGGAAACTTCGCCGCCATGCGCTGCCCGACCGACTGCACCGCGCCGGAGATGCCCTCGCCGAACGCGCCGCGCGCGAACGACACCTTCATGCGCTGCACCGCCTCGGCCCAGAACGCCGAGCCGACCTCTTCGTGAATTCCCTTGTCGCCGAGGATGGCGAACTTGCGATCGCGCGTGGCGACGTAGATGAGGACAGCGTTGCGATCTTTGGTCTTGGTGAGCCCGAGGCGCGCGAACAGATCGGCCGCGCGCTTGTACGGATCGCCACCGGGGCAGCGCATCTCGACGTGCACTTTGACCTCGCCCGACGTCACGCGCTCGGCGGAGCGGATCGCGTCCACGATCTTCTGCTGATCGGCCGGATGGATGATCTTGTCGAGCGCGCCTGCCATTGAGCCTCCGTGTGGATTTACCAGCTGCCGCCTGAGCCGCCGCCGCCGAAGGAGCCGCCGCCGCCCGAGAATCCGCCGCCGCCGCGCCTGACGGCGATGATGATGACGATGATGAAGATGACGAGGATGAACCCGACCGCCGGATCGAATCCGCCGCCGGAGCCCTTCGAGCCATAGACGGGCAGCTTGCCCTCGGCGTGCTCGTGCCCGCCGGTGGCGGTGTCGATGGCCGCCAGCCCCGCGCGCAGCCCGCCCTCGAAGTCGCCGGCCTTGAAGCGCGGCTCCATGAGCCCGGTGCGGATGTGTTGCGCCTCGACGTCGGTGAGCTGCCCCTCGAGCCCGTAGCCGACGAGGATCTGATCTTGATGATCCTGAACGAAGATGGTGACGAGCACGCCGTCGTCGTTCTTCTTGCCGCCGAGCTTCCACGCCTCGGCGAGGCGCATCGAGAAGTCGAAGCGATCTTCCCCCTCGAGCGACGGGAAGATGGCCACCGCGATCTGCCGCGTCGAGCCCTCTTCGTACGACGCGAGCTGCTGCGTCAGCCGCGCCTTGGCGTCGGCCGACAAGACGTGCGCGTAGTCGTTGATCTGCCCATCGGGCCGCGGCGGCACCGAGAGCGCTTGCGCCGGCAGCGCCCAGGCAAGCAGCAGCGCCGCGGCGAGCGACTTCAGAACTTCACCTCCGGCGCCTTCTCGGCGTTCGGCGCCGTCGCCTTGAACGGCTCCTTCGGGTGGAAGCCCCAGATCTTGGCCGCCAGCACCGTCGGGAACTCGCGGCACTTGACGTTGTACTCGCGCACGGCGTCGTTGTAGCGCTTGCGCTCGACGCTGATGCGGTTCTCGGTGCCCTCGAGCTGGCCCATGAGATCGCGGAACGCGGCGTTCGCCTTCAGGTCCGGATAATTCTCGGCGGTGGCGATGAGCCGCCCGAGCGACGACGACAGCTTGGCCTGCGCCTCTTCGAACTGTTTGACCTTCTCCGGATTCGACAGATCGTCGACGCTGAGCTTGACCTGCGTCGCCGACGCGCGCGCCGCGGTCACCTCGGTCAGCACCTTCTCTTCGTGAGCGGCCGAGCCCTTGACCGTGTTCACCAGGTTCGGGATGAGATCGGCCCGTCGCTGATACACGTTCTCGACCTGGGCCCACGCGGCCTTGACGCTCTCGTCGGCCGAGACGAGCGAGTTGTAACCACAGCCCGAAGCCAGGGGCAGGGCGATCGCCATTAATAGGAGGGCAGGGCGCGTCATGGTGGCGATTATAGGGCGCGCAGCGCGCCGTTGGCCAGCAGCGACAGCGCCGCCGCCCGCTCGCCGTCCGAGCTCACGGCGTCGCCTTCGTCGAGGAGCCGCTGGCCGAGCGCGCGCGGCAGCCGTTGCGCGGCCCGCATGAGCTCGTCGCCGTCGCGGGCCAGCGCCGGCGCGATCCAGGCGGCCCCGACGCGGAAGAACAACGCTTTTCCTGCTTGGAGGCCGTCGCCCGAGCGGAACAGCGCCCGCTGCGCCGCCTTCACCGCGTCGGGCGGCGGCGAGGAGGCCTTGAGCGCGCGCACCTCCTCGACGAGCTGGGTGGCATATGGCTCGCCCAGCCGCGCGCACAGCTGCGCCAGCCCCGCGCGCGGCGCGCCGACGAACGCCAGCGCCACGCGCCGCCGCCCGAGCGCGCACAAGACGCGCTCGATCTCGTCCGGCCCGCGCGACGACAACACGCCCGCGCCGGCGTCGTCCATCGACACCAGGTGCCCATAGGCCGCGCGCAGAAGATACGCCGCCGCGTCGTCGCGGCTCGCGCGCGCCGGCGGCGCGTACCACGAGCGATCGACGCGATCGAGCCCCGACGGCCGTGGCCGCGCCAGCGTCTCCGCCTCGCGTCGCTGCGCCGGCGTCCCGCCGAGCGCCTGGGCGTTGCGCCCGAGCTCGTCGGCCGGCGCCATCGACTGCCGCGCGCAAAACGTCGCGGCGTCGCGGCCGAGCGCGCGCGCCGCCGCCAGCGCGAACGCACGCTGACGCGTCGACAGCGTCATGGCCGGCGCGCCTCGACGATCACACCGCGCCGCGCAGCTTCCAGCGCTGCACCTTGCCGTCGGGCGCCCGCGGCAGCGCGTCGACGAACGACACCTGCCGCGGATACTTGTACGGCGCGATCTCGTCCTTCACGAAGCGCATCAGCTCGAACGCCAGCTCGTCCGACGGCGCATGCCCGATGTTGGCCACCACGAACGCGTGCGGCTGCGGCAGCCCGTCGTCGTCGCGATCCTCGACGACCGCGCATTCCCACACCGCCGGGTGCAAGAGGAGCGCGCGCTCGACCTCGGCCGGCGCCAGCCAGCGCCCCGAGACCTTGAAGAGATCGTCGGCGCGCCCGCAATAGAAGAAGTAGCCGTCGTCGTCGACGAGGAAGCGATCGCCCGACTTGAGCGCGCCGGCGAACGTCGGGCCGCGCACCTCGAGCGCGCCAATCTCCATCGGCGCCACTTCGTTTCCTTCGCCGTTGACCACGCGCGCCTCGATGCCCGGTAACGGGCGCCCCACCGAGAGCTGGCGCCGCGACGTCGGCGTATTGGAGAGCACGAACGACAGCGCGTCGGTGATGCCGAACCCGTGGAGCAGCTCCACGCCGAACAGCTCGTGCACCCGCTTCTCGACGGCGATCGGCAGCGTCTCGCCGCCCGACAGCGCGTGCCGCACCGACGCCATCAGCTTCGGCCGCGGCACCCGCAGCTCGGCGAAGTCGTGCGCCAGCTGCGCGTACAAGGACGGCGTGGCCGCGAAGATCGTCGGCACGAACGCCGCCATCATCTCGAACAGCGTGCGCGGCCGCGCCCGCGACGGCAGAAGGAACGTCGCCGCCCCCGCCATGAGCGGGAACAGGAGGCCCACGCTGAGGCCGTACGCCGTCGACAGCTTGGTCGTCGACAGCACGCGATCGGTCGGCTCGAGCTCGAGCACGTGCGCCGCGTACGACGTGTACGCGTGCCGCGGCGCCGCGTGATCGTGCGCCGTCGCGCGCGGCGCGTCGCCCGGCGCACCCGAATACAAGATGAACGCCGGCTGGCCGTCCTCGGGATCGTGCGCCGGCGTCCACGGCTCCACGTCGCTGCAGCGGGCCGCGAAATCGATCTGCCCGGGATGCGCGCCGCCGATCGAGCACAGATGGCGCAGCATCGGCAGCTCGCCGCGCACCTGCTCGACGCCGTCGGCCAGATCGCCCGACGCGATCACCTCGACCGCCTGACAATGGTTGAGCAGCGTGCGCAGCTCGAGCGGGCGCAACAGCACGTTGAGCGGCACCGGCACCGCGCCGATGCGCACCGCGCCCAGGAACACCGCCGCCAGCTCCGCCGAATCGTGCATGAGCAGCGCGATGCGATCGCCCGGCTGCACGCCGAGCTCGCGCAGCGCCCCCGCTGCCCGCACCATCTCGTCCGCCAGCCGAGCGTAGGTCCACACCCGCTTCGGTTCGCGGATCGCCGCCTGATCCCCCCGCCCCGCTTCAACGCAGTTGTCGACGAGGGCGCGAGAGAGGTTCCGCTGCGCCATCTCTTCCGCATTCTACACGAACGCGTAATGACACGGTGTGCTATAAGCCGCTCATGCGCATCATCGGCGGCCGCGTCGGTGGGCGGACGCTCAAAGCGCCGCGCGGCGTCTCCACGCGTCCGACGTCGGACAAGGTGCGCCAGGCGATCTTCAACATGCTCGTGACTCGCGCCGATCCACCCGCGCAAGTGCTCGATCTCTACGCCGGCTCGGGCGCGCTCGGCCTCGAAGCGCTGTCGCGCGGCGCCGGTCGCGCGGTCTTCGTCGACGCCGACGGTGACGCTTGCGACCTCGTGCGCGACAACGCCGCCGCCCTCGGGCTCTCCGCCGACGTCACGCACAGCCCCGTGGTGCGCTGGCTGGCCAAGCAGACCGCCGGCGGCTTCGGCTGGATCTTCCTCGACCCGCCCTACGATTCTCACGAAACCGGCGAGCTGGAAAAAGCGCTCGAGCTCGTCGCCAGAAAGCAGCTCCTCGAGGCCGGGGGCATCGTCGTCGCCGAGCACGACTGGCGCCACGCACCCGCCGAACGTTACGCACCCCTGGCGCTTTTCGACCGACGACGTTACGGTCAAACGGCCGTGTCGTTCTACCGTCACGAGGATGAATCGAATGCCGGCTGATCGAAGCATCGCCATCTACCCGGGATCGTTCGACCCGATCACCAACGGGCACATCGACATCGTGCAGCGCGCGCTGCACATGTTCGACAAGGTGGTGGTGGCCATCGCCAACAACGTGCGCAAGGCGCCCCTCTTTTCCGTCGCGGAGCGCAAGCAGCACATCCTCACCGCGCTCCACGCCGCCGAAGCCCGCCGCGTCGAGGTCGATGCGTTCGAGGGCCTGCTCGTCGACTACGTGCAGTCGCGCGGCGCCAGCATCGTGGTGCGCGGCCTACGCGCGCTCGCCGATTTCGAATACGAATTTCAGCTCGCTCACATGAACCGTCGTCTCGGTAAGGGGATCGACACCATCTTCCTCATGACGAGCGAGAAGGACTTCTACGTGAGCTCGTCGCTGGTCAAGGAGGTCGCGCAGTTCGGCGGCAAGGTCACCGGCCTGGTGCCGCCGCTCGTCGAGAAGGCGCTCTATGAACGTCTGGGGAGAAAACATGAAGATCGCGTCGCGGGTCACGAAGATGCAGCCGTCGCTCACTCTCGCCGTCAGCGCCAAGGCGAACAAGCTGAAAGCGCAGGGGGTCGACGTCGTCGCGTTCGGCGTCGGTGAGCCGGACTTCGACACCCCCGATCACATCAAGGAAGCCGCCGTCGCCGCCATGAAGAAGGGCTGCGGCAAGTACACCGCCGTCTCGGGCACGCCCGAGCTGCGCGCCGCCGCCGCCGCCGAGCTCAACGCCGCGCACGGCACCAAGTACGCCGCGGAGAACATCATCGTCTCCGTCGGTGCCAAGCACTCCTTGTTCAACCTGTTCATGGCGCTGCTCGACGACGGCGACGAGGTGATCGTGCCCGCGCCGTGCTGGGTCTCGTACCCCGAGATCGTGGCCATGGCCGGCGGCAAGCCGGTCCTCGTCGACACCGTGCCCGACGACGGCTACCAGCTGCACTACGAGTCGCTGGCGCGCGCGGTCACGCCGAAGACGCGGCTCATCGTGCTCAACTCGCCGTGCAACCCGACGGGCGCGGTCTACGACAAGAATTCGATGGAAGCGGTGGCGCGGGTCTTGCGCGAGAACAAGGACGTCTTCGCCGTCACCGACGACATCTACCGCCGCCTCACCTACGGCGTCGAGTGGTTGTCGCTGCCGAGGCTCGCGCCCGACGTCGCCGATCGCGTCATCCTCGTCGACGGCGTGTCGAAGTCGTACGCGATGACCGGCTGGCGCATCGGCTTCACCGCCGGGCCGACCGCGCTCGTCAAGGCGATGGATACCTTGCAGGGCCAGTCGACGACGAACCCGGCCGCCGTCGCCCAGGCCGCCGCGCTCGCCGCCATCACCGGCCCGCAGGAGTCGGTGACCGCGATGCACGCCGAGTTCGACAAGCGGCGTCGCGCGATGGTCGAGGGGCTGCGCGCCATCCCGAAGGTCAAGCTGCACGAGCCGCGTGGCGCGTTCTACTGCTTCCCCGATCTCGGCGCCTACGTCGGCGGCAAGATCAAGGACGACGTCGCGCTCGCCGAATACATCCTCGAGAAGGGCCGCGTGGCGGTGGTGCCGGGCACGGGCTTCTTCGCGCCCGGCTTCGTGCGCCTCTCGTACGCCACCTCGATGGCCAACGTGACCGAAGGCGTGCGCCGCATCGCCGAGGCGCTCGCGCAGTTGTAGCGCCACTCTTCGTGATCCTCCGCCGCGGCACCAGCGCCGACGTCGGCTCCTCGGCCTCATGATGCGCGAGGCGGGCTTCCCGCCCGCGCGCCGCCCGCCGCTCGACGAGGCGCTGCGCGCGCCCCACGTCGCCCAGTGGCTCGACGGCTGGGGCCGCGACGGCGACCTCGCGATCCTCGCTGTCGACGACGGCGGCGCGCTACTCGGCGCCGCCTGGTGCCGCCGCTTCGGCAGCGACGGCTTCCCCAACTACGGCTTCGTCGACCACGCCACGCCCATCCTCGCCATTGCCGTCGACGAGCCGCACCGCGGCCGCGGCATCGGCGCCGCGCTCCTCGCCGCCCTCGCCGCCGCCGCGGGCGACGCCGGCGCCCCCGCGCTCAGCCTCTCGGTCGGCCCGAGCAACCGCGCGCGTCGCCTCTACGAGCGCATCGGCTTCGTTCACGTCGCCGACGCACCCAACGGCCAGCTCGTGATGCGTCTGCCGCTGTCGCCGCCGCGCGAGCCTTACGGGTGCTGATGTCCGTGCTTGGGCGCGCGCAGCGTGAACACCGCGCACTCCGACGGCGCGCCCGCGCGAATCGGCACCGACGACGAGCCGATGCCGCAGTTGACGTAGAGCAGCGCGTCCTTCACGCCGTAGAACCCGGCGAGGTAGCGGTTGCCGAACCGCGCCGCGATCTTCTCGGTCAAGCTGCCGATCTTCACGTGCCCGCCGTGCGTGTGCCCGGCCAGGATCAACCCCGCGCCATACTCGGCCGCGCGATCCGCCAGGTTGGGCACGTGCGTGAGCACGATGCGGCTCCCCGTCTTGCGCACGCCGGCGAACGCGCGCTTCGGATCGGCGTGACCGGTGATCGCGTCGTCGATGCCGACGATGGTCAGCGGCTCGTGCCGCAGCTGAATTTCGGAATGTCCATTCCGTAATACCGCCAGCCCGTTGCGCTCGAGCGCCCGCCGCACCCCGGCGCCGTCGGTCCAATAGTCGTGATTGCCGAGCACGCAGTAGGTCGCGACGCCAATCCCGCGCGTCAGCTCCGCCAGCCGCCCGACGAACTTCGGCGAGTAGCAGACGAAGTCGCCGGTCATGAGGAGCAGGTCCGGCTTCGCCGCCTGCGCCATCTCGAGCGCGCGCAGGATCTTCTTGGCCGGCGTCAACATGCCGACGTGAAGATCGGTCAGATGCGCGATCGTGACGCCGTCGTGCGCGGGATCGAGGCCCGGCACGATCACGTCGCGCTCGACCAGGCGCGGACCGAGCGGCTTGCGGGTAATCAACCGGGAGCGCCGAACGTGCGGCGCAGCGACGCTGTGCATCACCACTATTATAACGGTGGAAGCCCGCGGTGCTCGCGGAATTTCGCTAGCCCGCCGGACGAGCGAGCGGTTATCGAAGGATCAGAAGTGTTTGCGACGAAGGACGCAGCCGCGCGCGGCGAAAAATCAGGAATTCTTGTAGACGTTCATGACGTCGCCGAGCAGCTTGAGCGCGGCGTCGCGCGGGCGCTGGAACGCGTTGCGCCCCATGATCGAGCCGAACCCGCCGCCGGCGGCGATCTGCTTGACCTCTTCCAGCACCGACGCGTCGTCCTTCGCCTCGCCGCCCGAGAAGATGACGATGCGCTTGCCCGCGAAGCACGACTGCACGACGTGGCGCACGCGATCGGCGAGCGTCTTCGTCGGAATCGAGAACTTCTCGAACACCTTCTTGGCCTCGTCCTGGTAGACGACGTCCTTCGGCGGCTTGACCTTGACGATGTGGGCGCCGAGCTGGCAGGCGACCTGCGCCGCGTACGCCGTGATGTCGGCCGCCTGCTCGCCTTCCTTGGCGAGGCCCGCGCCGCGCGGATAGGCCCACATCACCGTCGGCAGGCCGTGCTCCTTGGCCTCGAGGATGAGCTCGCGGATCTCCTGGTACATGGTGTTGCGCGCCGACGAGCCGGGATAGATCGTGAAGCCGATCGCCGAGCAGCCGAGGCGCAGCGCGTCCTTCACCGAGCCGGTCACCGCCGAGATCGGCTCCATCTTGGCCATCGTGTCCGAGTTGTTGAGCTTGAGGATGAGCGGGACCTGCCCGGCGAACTTCACCACGCCCGCTTCGAGAGAGCCGAGCGGCGCCGCGTACGCGTTGCAGCCGGCGTCGATGGCGAGCTGGAAGTGATAGTCGGGATCGTAGCCGGCCGGGTTCGGCTGGAACGAGCGCGCCGGTCCATGCTCGAAGCCCTGGTCGACGGGGAGGATGACGAACTTGCCGGTGCCGGCGAGCGTGCCTGTCATCATCATGCGCGCGAGGTTCGACTGCACGCCGGGGTTGTCGGACGAATACCAGGACAGGATCTGACGGACGCGATCGGTCGTCTTGCTCATGGTCGCCTCAGCTCGTTGGTGTCGCGCGGCATCCTATTACTAGGCACGCGGCGATGCAATAGCAACGTAACTCTAATCTGAGTTACGTCATTCCTCCCGTCGGAACGCGGCCCGCATCGCCGCCTGGACCGCCTGGTATCCGGCGAGCACGCCGTCCTCGTAGTTCCACTCCGGCGAGCCCGCGAGCTCGGGAAAATCGTGCGGCTGCTGAATGTCGTCGTCGGTCAGCTTGCCGTTGAGCCGACGCGCGTGCGCGAGCACTCGCGCTTGCTGCTGCGCGATCATCTCGCCGAGCAGACGCTCCAACTCCTCTTCTTTCACGGGCATCCCCCTCGGCACAGCCTCGGGTGAGACACCTCGGCTCGCTCCGCTCGCCTCGCCGTCAGCAGACGTGACATTCGTGCTCGTAGCTCTCGGATTCGATCTGCAACGTGGTGTGCGAGATCTTGTAGCGCTCGGCGAGCACGCGCTTGATCTCGTTGATGAGCACGTCGCGCTCGGCGTGATCCTTCTGCCGCACGACGATGTGCGCCGACAGGGCGAGGAGCCCACTGGTGATGGTCCAGACGTGCAGATCGTGGACCGCCACCACCGCCGGCATCGCATCGATCGCGTGCGTGACGCCGGCGAGATCGACGTCGCGCGGCACGGCCTCGAGCAGCACGTCGACCGATTCGCGCATGAGCGCATACGACGAGTACGCGATGAACAGGCCGATCACGATCGACAGCGCCGGATCGAGCCAGTACAGGCCGTGCGCGAAGTACATGATCGCGCCGCCGATGAGTACCGCCACCGACGACAGCGTGTCGCCGAGGATGTGCAGATAGGCGCCCTTGACGTTGAGGCTGTGCGAGCCGTGCAGGAGCCACACGCCGGCGGCGTTGGCCACCAGGCCGATGGCCGCGATCGGCATCATCACCGTCGTGTCGACGACGACGGGCGCGTGCAGCCGGCGCCAGCCCTCCCACACGATGATCGCGGCGAGCGCCACCAGCGCCAGGCCGTTGCCGAGCGCGGCGAGGATCTCGACGCGGTGCCAGCCATAGGTGCGCCGCTGGTCGGCGGGGCGCGTGGCGATGATGAGCGCCGCCAGCGACAAGGCCTGCGCCACCACGTCGGAGAACATGTGGCCGGCGTCCGAGAGCAGGGCCAGCGAATGGGCGAGCCAGCCGCCGATCGCCTCGGCGATGAGGATCAGGGCAGTGATGGCGAGCGCACCGACGAGCCGCCGGCGATCGGTCTGTCGCCCGTGCGCATGGCCACGGCCATGGTCGTGCCCGTGCGCGTGACCATGATCGTGCGCCTGCGTGTCGTCGTGAGGTTCGTGAAGGTGCGCGCCCACTACCCACTAAGGGTAATGCGCACCGGCCCGCCGATCAACGTCCAGCCAGATAGCGTCGCGACGGATGCACGCGCATGTCGGGCCCGAGCGCGGTGCGCCCGATGAGCATGGGAAAGCGCATGTCGCCGCGATCGGTCAGCGTCACCCGCGCGCGCCAACGGCGTTCGCCCATGCGCAGGAGGGTCTCGATCACCGGCCGCCGCTCGATGTGGCCGCCCGAGTCCCTCACGTGCGCGTACTCGACGACGACCACGCGCAGCGCGCGCTCGTGGCCCTGCTCGTCGGGCAGCGTCACGTCGCAGAGCACGTTGCCGTCGTCGTCGAAGCCGATCTCGCGCATCGACGTCACGTGCAGCGCGCAGCTGCGCGCGCCGGTGTCGATCTTCGCGCGCAAGGTCACGCCGAGCTCGGGCAGCGCCACGTGCTCGCACCAGCCGACGTCGAAGGTGTCGCCGCCCGACCGCGGCGCGCGCAGCTTGGGCAGCGCGCGCGACAGCTTGCCGATGGTGATGCCGCCCGCGCCCGGTGACTGCGCCGCGGGCAAGGAGAGGATCACGCCCGACGCCGGCGCGCGCAGGGTGCGCCGCTCGCGCGCGCCCGGAGGCCCTTCGTAGGCGATCGCCTGCCCGCGCTCGACGATGTCGCCGGGCTGCGCCACCGCCTCGAGCACGCCGCCCGAGGTCTCGACGGTGACGATGTTCTTGATGACCACGCGCACCTCGGCGCGCTGCGGCGGGTCGTCGGTGATGCCGAGCGTGCCGCACAGCCCGCCGAGCGCGGCCGCGGCGCGATCGATCACCGCGCGCGACAGGCGCTCGCTCTCGCCGTCGATCCACCACACCGTCGGCGCGGTCACGATCGCGGGCGAGAGCTGCAGCGCCGCCGGCAGGGCGAAGCGGGCGCCGAGCGCGCGCGCTATTTTGCGCGCCGCCGGATCGTGCACGTCGAGCTCGACGTGGGGCGCGGCCACGAGCGGCGTCGGCGGCCCCGCGAGCAGCACGAGGGCGTCGGCGCCGTCGGTGACGGTGCGAATGGCCTCGGCCCAGCGATAGGCCTCGCCGGCGATGGGCGGCGGCGGCCCTTGCAAGAGGATGCCGACGGCGCCGGCCATGTTGCGCGGGCTCAGCCGATCGCGCAGCTCGCCGAGCGCTTGCGCCATCGACGGGTCGCCCTCGCCGCGCGGCGCCCAGGCCCACACCACCGGCCCGGGCCGCTCGCCGCGCACCACGTGAGCGGCGACGTCGTGCCCGAGCTGCAGCTCGCCGCTTTCGCCGGGCGGCAGGAGGTGCGCCGCGTTCACGCGAAGGCCGCCGTCATCGCGTGCGCCGCCGCTGCACGAGCCGCTCGGCGTGGGCGATGATCCGCTGCGCCACGTCGATGCCCGTGGCCCGCTCGACGCCGCGCAACCCCGGCGAGCTGTTGACCTCGATGACGCGCGGCCCGTCCTTCGACTCCAACAGGTCCACGCCGGCGACGCCGAGCCCCATGATGCGCGCGGCGTCGAGCGCGGCGCGCACGTACGGCTGCGTCAGCTCGACGCGCTGCCCGTTGCCGCCGCGATGCAGGTTGGAGCGGAACTCGCCCTTTTTGGCCGTGCGCCGCATCGCCGCCACCAGCTCGCCACCGACGACGAGCGCGCGCAGATCGCGCCCCCTCGACTCGGCGATGAACTCCTGCAGGATGATGTTCTGCCCGAGCCCCCACAACGTATCCATGATCGACTCGACGCCTTCGGCCGACTCGGCCTTCATGACGCCGACGCCCTGCGTGCCCTTCAAGAGCTTGATGATCACCGGCGTGCCGCCCACGCTGTCGACGGCGCCGCGGATCGCCTCGGGCGTGCGCGCGATCGCCGTGCGCGGGATGCCGACGTCGTGCGCCGATAGATATTGCAGCGCGCGCAGCTTGTCGCGCGAGCGCACGATGGCGATCGTCGAGTTCACGCTCGGCACGCCGATGCGCTCGAAGTGCGTCAGCACCGCGACGCCGTAGTCGGTGATCGACGCACCGATGCGCGGAATGACCACATCGTGCCCGACCAGCTCGCGCCCGCGCGCGAACAGCCGGTGCTGAAAGCGCGAGATCACGATGGTGCAGGCGAGCGGATCGATGACGTCGATCTCGTGTCCGCGCGCGCGCGCAGCCTCGACGAGGCGCGCCGTCGAGTGCAGCTTCGCGTTACGCGAGAGGAGCGCGATGCGCACCGCGCGTTGCTACCATGCCCGCGAGCGCGGTACCATCCCGTTATGAAGTACCGCGCGCTCGCTCTGTGCGTCGCCCTCGGGGCGTGCGCGCCGCGTGCGCCGGCGCCGATTGCGGTGCATCCCGACGCCTGCCACGGCGGGCCGGTCACGCTGTGGCTCGACTTCGAAGGCGCGGGCGTCGTGCACGCGGCCGGCGACGACAGCGCGGCCATGCCGGTCGCCTCGTCGCTGGCGCCGACCAACGCGGTGGTGCCGCCGTTCGACGCGAGCGCGATCGCGCCCAAGGTGTCGCGCGATCAAGCGATCGCATCGATCGTCGATCGCGTGCGCACCATCGTCAAGCCGTTCGACGTCGACGTCGTCACCGCGCGCCCGAATGCCACGCCCTACACGCGCATCCTCGTCGGTGGCACCACGGCGGCGCTCGGCGTCTCGGCCACCGAGGCCGGGCTGGCGCGCCTCGACTGCGGCAACCTCACCGACGGCGACGTCGCCTACGACTTCGCCGCCGAGCAGACGCCCGACTACGGCGGCGTCGTCGGCATCGCCAACACCGCCGCCCACGAAGCCGGCCACGCCTTCGGGCTCGAGCACGTCGACGATCCCGACGACGTCATGTACTCCGCCGCCACGCCGGCGCTGACGCTGCCCGAGCTGTTCGGCCTCGCCTTCGGCGGCAACGGCGATTTTACGCCCTACGGGTCGCCGAGCGGCGTGCGCCAGTGCACCTCGGCCGATCCGATCGACGAGCCCGCGATCCTCGACTGCGCCGTCGGTGCCGCGCCCGCCGGCGGCGACGTCATTTCGCCGACCGTCGACTGGCCCGAGCCCTCCGGCCCGGTCGCCTCGCCGATGACGCTCACCGCCACTGCCGATGACGACACCGGCGTGGTGCGCGTCGAAGCCTACAAGGACCTCGAGCTCATCGCCTCGATCGAGACGCCGCCCTACACCTTCTCCGTCGACGCCGCCCCCGGCGAGCACTTCTACGTGACCGTCGAGGCCATCGACGCCGCCGGCAACCGCGCCACGCTCACGCGCGCGCTCGTCGGCGCCGTGCCCGCGCCGAGCGACGACGGCGGTGCGCCGCCGCCGCCCGACCTCGCGCCCGGCAATCATCAGAACATGCCGATGTCCTCGGGCGGCTGCGCGATGTCGGGCGCGCCGTCGGCGGCGCCGTGGTCGCTTCTGCTGTTCGTGTTGCTCGCGGCGTTTACAGCGTCGCGTCGATCGTCGGCGACGGGCTCATCATCGCCGCGCCGCCGATGACCGGCGTCGAGCCCGTCGGCGTGCGCAGCCAGACGCGCCCGGTGCCGCCGCCCGCGCCGCCGCCGTTCTCCTGATTGGCCCCGCGCGCCGCGCCGGTCGCGCCGGCCGCGCCCTTTCCGCCGGCGCCGCCGTTCGACGACGACAAGAAGCCGCCGGCGCCGGCATTTCCACCGTTCGCCGCCGTGGCCGTCAGCGCGCCGTTGTCCCCGTTGCTGCCGTCGTTGTTGCCGTTGCCCGAGCCGGCGCCGCCACCGCCGCCGCCGTTGGCGCCCAGCTTGCCGAGCACCGTCACCGACGGTGATTCGAGGAACACGGTGCCGCCCGAGCCGCCGCCGCCGCCGGCCGACGCGAGCGATCCGCAGCCGCCGGTGCCGCCACCGCCGCCCACGTTCACGCCGCCCGACGCCTCGACCACGACTTCGATCGCCGACGAGATCTGAATGGCCCCGCCGCCGGCGCCGCCGCGCCCCTTCTGCATCTCGTTCGCGCCGCAACCCGGCGCGCCGCCGCCGGCGCCGCCCGGCGAGCCGCCGCCGAAGAAGGTGCGCGTGTCGCCGTAGCTCGATCCCGCCGCGCCGCCCGGCAGGTTCCCCGTCGACGAATCGCCGCCCTGGCCGCCCGCCGATCCGAAGCCCGCGCCGCCGCCGCCGGAGTCGTTGTCGCCCGACTCGGTGCCGTCGCCGCCCTTGCCGCCGGCCGATGCCCCCGGCCCGGCCGTCAGATGATCGGCCGACCCGTCGATGATCGCCGCGATGTCGACCTTGCGCGCCGCGATCACGAGGAGCGCGCGCGTGCCCGTGACCTTCACGTTCTGATCGACCGTCCAGCCACCGATGATGAGCTCCGCCCACTCGTCGTGATCGGGCACCACCTGGAAGGTCACGCCTGCCGGCGCCGCCGCGCCGTTGATCGTGAGCGCCGACGTATCGATCGCCGTGATCCCGGCCGGCATGTCCGCCGCTTCCGGGCTCAGGGTCCCGGGCGGCACGTGGCTCGGCAAGAACCCGCCGGCCATGTCGCCCGCGGCCGCGCCCCCGTCGTCGCCGCCGCTGGCGCCGGCGCCGGCATCGTCGCCTCCCGCTGTCCCGTTGTCCCCGCCGACACCCTTCAGACCGAAATGACAACCGCCGAGCAGGACGGCGATGAGTAGTGCCCGCCGCATCGCGCCATGATGCCACAACTGTCCTCGGATTCGACATCGTTTGGTTCGAGGACAGCCTGTGCTAAATATCGACACCGGCGGGGAAGGGGCCGCGGAAATTCGATGATCAATCTTCGGCCATACGAAAAGCTCCACACCATTCAGATGTTGAAAGAGGTCATCCGCAAATGGTGGCGGGTGGAGCTGGCGTTCGCCGATGGCAAGGGCTACGTCCTCGATCACGCCGAGGGCAAGGTCATCCCGCCCAACAACGATTTCTGCCGCCTCGCGCTGTTCTCGAAGGAAGGCTTTCGTCGCTGTAATGAATCGGTGAAGGTCACGCGCGACAAGCTGCGCTCGTCGGCGCCGCGCGCCGGCCGCCGCTGTGTCGTCCACGAGTGCCATCTCGGCTTCGACGTCATCGCCTGCCCCATCGTCCTCGACGGCGACTTCGCCGGCTTCCTCTTCGTCGGCGGCAGCGTCCACGATCCGCTCTCGCCGGCGTCGACCGAGCTCTTGATGCGAAAAATTCGCGAGGTCGCTCACGGCGGCGGCAACGGCACCGACCTGCACAAGGCGGTCGGCAAGATCCCGCACATGACCCAGGAGGAGATCGATCAGCTCTGCGATCTCCTCGAGTTCGGCGCCGACGAGATCCAGAACTATCACGGCGAGCTCAAGCGCCGCGAGAAGGAGCTCACCTCGATCACGCAGGAGCTCGGCGAGCGCTATCGCTTCGAGAACATCGTCGGCACCTCGCGCTCGATGCAGCAGGTGTTCCGCCTGCTCGAGAAGATCATCGAGTCCGAGTCGACCGTGCTCATCCACGGCGAGTCGGGCACCGGCAAGGAGCTGGTCGCGCGCGCCATCCACTACAACGGACCGCGCGCGAAAAAAGCGTTCGTCGTGCAGAACTGCTCGGCGTTCAACGACAACCTGCTCGAGAGCGCGCTCTTCGGCCACACCAAGGGCTCGTTCACCGGCGCCATCAAGGACAAGAAGGGCCTCTTCGAGATCGCCGACGGCGGCACCTTCTTCCTCGACGAGATCGGCGACATGTCGCCGTCGCTGCAGGTCAAGCTCCTGCGCGTCCTGCAGGAAGGGACGTTCACGCCGGTCGGCGGCACCGAGACGCGGACCGTCGACGTGCGCGTCATCGCGGCGACGCACAAGGATCTGCAGAAGATGGTCGAGCGCGGCGAGTTCCGCGAGGACCTCTACTACCGAATCAACGTCATCAAGATCCAGATCCCGCCCTTGCGCGATCGCATGGATGACCTCCCGATCTTGTGCGAGCACTTCCTGCGGAAACACTTCCGCGCGCGGCCCGGCTCGGGGCGCATGCGTCCGCCGCGGCTCGGCGACGAGGCCTTGCAGGCGATGCAGCGCTATCCGTGGCCGGGCAACATCCGCGAGCTGGAGAACGAGATCGAGCGCTGCATGGTGCTCGGCGGCGACGTCGACGAGCTGCCCGAGGATCTGTTGTCACAGCGCGTACGCGACGCGGCCGGCGTGCCGATGACGCGATCGATCTCGCGCTACGACAACGCCGGATCGCTCAAGGATGCCGTCGAGCGCCTCGAGCGCGACCTCATCCACCAGGGCTTGATCCGCACGCACTGGAACAAGTCGCAGCTGGCCAAGGAGCTCGGCATCTCGCGGTCGAACCTGATCACCAAGGTCGAGCGCTACGGCCTCGACAAGAAGACCGT
>Ga0134125_10002850_pt1 | contig 20310 bp, 18 predicted proteins | sample KB31751_FD_96464 | JGI IMG/M metagenome (GOLD analysis project Ga0134125, IMG submission 96464) | Terrestrial soil microbial communities with excess Nitrogen fertilizer from Kellogg Biological Station, Michigan, USA - KB3-175-1 | ecosystem: Environmental > Terrestrial > Soil > Unclassified ... | reverse complement strand
TGCGGTCGTCATCGCGATTGTCATCCGCACCTTCCTCTACGAGCCCTTCAATATCCCCTCCGGCTCGATGGTGCCGACCTTGCTGGTGGGCGACTATCTCTTCGTCTCTAAATTCTCTTACGGATACAGCCGCTACTCGCTGCCGTTCGGCCTGCCGCTGATCCCCGGCCGCATCTTCTTCCGTCAACCGCACCGCGGCGACGTGATCGTCTTCAAATACCCGAGGGATCCGTCCATCGATTACATCAAGCGGTTGATCGGGCTGCCCGGCGACAAGATCCAGGTGATCGAAGGCACGCTCAACATCAATGGCGTACCGGTGAAGCTGACGCGCACCGATAGCTTTATCGACCCCGAGACCGGCGCCCTGCGTCAGCAGTATATCGAGATGCTTCCCAACGGCGTGCAGCATCCCATACTGCTCGCGCCGCGCGACTATTCGACGCCACCGCCACGCTGCGACAATCCGAAAGAGGTGAGCAGCGACATGGAAAATACCTGCCCCTTCATCGTGCCGCCTGACCACTATTTCATGATGGGCGATAATCGCGACAATTCCGCCGATAGCCGCGATCCCCAGAGCGGGGTCGGCTACGTGCCAGCCGCGAACCTTGTCGGCCACGCCGAATTCATCTTCTTTTCGACCAACGGCTATGCTCGCTGGTGGGAGGTATGGAACTGGCCCTTCACCATCCGCTACGATCGCCTCTTCACGGCGATCCGTTGACAATGAAGGACGCGGCCGCCGCCCCGGCACCGCTCTCCGACGCTCTGGGCCATCGTTTCGAGCGTACGGAGTTGCTCGCCGAGGCGCTCACTCATCCGAGCGCGCGCACGCGCCGGGGCGCGGCCAAGCGCGGCTACGAGCGGCTGGAATTCCTCGGCGATCGCGTTCTCGGGCTGATCATCGCCGAACTGTTGTGGCGGCGCTTTCCTGATGAGGCCGAAGGCGCCTTGACGCGCCGGCATACGAGCTTGGTGCGCCGCGAGACGCTCACCAGCATTGCCAAGGACATCGGGCTCGGTGCTCATATCGTGCTCTCGGCCGGCGAGGAGACGGCCGGCGCTCGCAACAATCCGAGCGTGCTCGCCGATGTCTGCGAGGCGGTCATTGCGGCTCTCTATCTCGATGGCGGTCTCGACGTGGCGCGCGCCTTCGTCGAGCGCTGGTGGGAACAGCGCCTGACCAGGTTGGGTGCGCCGCCGCGCGACCCCAAGACGGCGCTGCAGGAATGGGCGCAGGCGCGCGGCCGGGCATTGCCCGTCTATCGTACCGTGGCAACAGAAGGGCCGGCGCATCGCCGTACCTTCACGGTCACCGTCTCGGTCGACGGATTGCCGCCGGCGAGTGCCAGCGGTTCCTCGAAACGCGCGGCCGAGGCTGCAGCCGCAGCCGCCGCGCTCGCGGCGCTCGGCACGGCGTCATGAGCGAAGCGGCTCCGCGCCGCTGCGGTTACGTCGCGTTGGTCGGCGCGCCCAATGCCGGCAAGTCGACCCTGCTCAACCAGCTCGTCGGGGCCAAGCTCTCCATCGTCTCGCCCAAGGTGCAGACGACGCGCTCGCGCGTGCTGGGCATCGTCGTGGAAGATGCGGCGCAGCTCGTTTTTGTCGATACGCCGGGCATCTTCGCGCCGAAGCGGCGCTTGGAGCGCGCCATGGTCGCTGCCGCCTGGGCCGGTGCCGAGGACGCCGATTTCGTGGTGGTGCTGGTTGACGCCGCGCGCGGCGTCGACGCGGATGCGGAACGGATCATTGCTGGCCTCAAATCCGCAGGCAGGCGCGCCGTATTGGTGTTGAACAAGGTCGATCTCGTCGATCCGCCGCGCCTGCTCCCGCTGGCCGACCGATTGCGGAAGGAAGCGCTCTTTGATGCCGTGTTCATGGTCTCGGCGCTGACCGGTGACGGCGTCGCCGATTTGCGCCGCCATCTCGCCGCGGCGCTGCCGGAAGGGCCTTGGCTCTATCCCGAGGACCAGCTGACCGACCTGCCGATGCGGCTTCTCGCCGCCGAGGTAACGCGCGAGCAGGTCTTCCTTCAGCTGCAGCAGGAGCTGCCCTACGCCACTCTGGTGGAGACCGAGACCTGGGAGGAGCGCGCCGACGGCAGCATCAAAATCGGCCAAGCGATCCATGTGCAGCGGGCCAGCCAGAAGGCGATCATGCTCGGCAAAGGCGGCAGCCGCGTCAAGGAGATCGGCGCCCGTGCCCGGGCCGAACTCGAGCATACTCTCGGCCGCCGCGTTCATCTCTTCCTTTTCGTGCGCGTCACCGAGGACTGGACCGAGGATCGAGAGCGCTATCGCGCGATGGGGCTGGAGTTCGAGAGTTAGGAGCCTGTCTGGGAAATAGCATGGGTCTGCGTTGCACGAGGACGGGGCGATGTTAGGAGCGAGGCCGCCGGCGATGCGGGCCATCGGCAAGGCCGAGCGACGCGGCAGCGCCCCGTCCTCGTGCAACGCGAAAGGGACGTTGTTCTTTGGCCCCGGGACTTCGTCGCTCGTCGCTTTCGATGCCGTGGCATCCCGAGGCCAAAGAACAACGTCGCAGGCCCGTGCTATTTCTCAGACAGGCTCCTAGCCATGGAGTGGGAGGATGACGGCATCGTCCTCGCCACCCGCCGCTACGGTGAAGGCGCACTTGTCGTGCAGCTGCTGACGCGCGGCCATGGCCGCCACGCGGGTCTCGTGCGCGGCGGGCAGGGACGGAAACTGAGGACCGTCTACCAGATCGGCAACCATGTTTCAGCGGTCTGGAAGGCGCGCCTCGCCGAGCATCTGGGCACGCTTTCCGGCGAGCTGCGCCACGGCCATGCCGCGCGCGTCCTCGACGACCCCGCGCGACTCGCCTGCCTCTCCGCGGCAGCGGCGCTGGCCGAGGCGGCGATTCCCGAGCGCGAGCCGCACGCGCGCGCCTTCGAGGGGCTCTGCGCGCTGCTTCAGGCGCTCGACGAAGACCACGGCTGGGCGGTCGGATATGTCGAATGGGAGATGCTGCTGCTCGCCGAGCTGGGTTTTGGGCTTGACCTCTCCCGCTGCGCCGCGACCGGCGAGAAAGCGGATCTCGCCTATGTCTCGCCGAGATCGGGTCAGGCCGTGTCGGCTGCGGCGGGTGAGCCTTATCGCGACAAGCTGCTGCATCTGCCGCGCTTTCTGCTGACGCCGCAAGAGGAGCGCGCGCCTTCTCCGGCGGAAGTGTTCGACGGCGTGACACTCACCGGATACTTCCTCGATGCGCGAGTCTTCGGACCGGCCGGCCGCGATTTGCCGCAGGCGCGCGCGCGTTTCGTTGATTTGCTGGAGCGCATGGCTACAATGGCGCGTGCGCAGGATTCCTAGGCGCGGACAGCGCGCTGTTCCTTTGATCGGAAACCGATGAGCAAGACAGCCGTTGCCGGCGAGATCCGCGATGTGGATTTCTCCGAAGCGCTGGGCGAGCGTTATCTCTCCTATGCGCTTTCCACGATTACCGCGCGCTCGCTGCCGGACGTGCGCGATGGGTTGAAGCCGGTACATCGCAGGCTGCTCTATGCCATGCGCGAACTGAAGCTCGATCCCAAGTCGGGCTTCAAGAAATGCGCACGCGTGGTCGGCGATGTCATCGGCAAGTTCCACCCGCATGGCGACGTGGCTGTCTACGATGCGCTCGTGCGGCTCGCGCAGGATTTCGCTCAGCGCTATCCGCTGGTCGAAGGGCAGGGGAATTTCGGCAATATCGACGGCGATAACGCCGCAGCCTACCGCTACACCGAGAGTCGCCTCACCGAGGTGGCCGAGGCGCTGCTCGCCGGAATCGATCAGGACGCGGTCGATTTCCGCCCAACCTACGATGGCGAGAACAGCGAGCCGGCGGTGCTGCCGGCGCGTTTCCCGAACCTGCTCGCCAACGGCGCGAGTGGTATCGCCGTAGGCATGGCGACCAGCATCCCGCCGCACAATGCCGGCGAGCTCTGCGATGCGCTCATCCATCTGGTGAAGCACAAGCGGTGCTCGGTCGAGGAGCTCGTCGAGCACCTGCCGGGGCCGGATTTTCCCACGGGCGGCGTATTGGTCGAGTCGACGGACGCCATCCGCCAAGCCTATGCGACCGGGCGTGGCAGTTTCCGCCTGCGCGCGCGCTGGCAGCGCGAGGCGCTGAGTCACGGTCTCTATCAGGTGATCGTGACCGAAATCCCGTATCAGGTGCCGAAATCGCGGTTGATCGAGAAGATCGCGGCTCTGCTGGAGGAGAGAAAGCTGCCGCTGCTCGCCGATGTCCGCGACGAATCGACCGACGCGGTGCGCATCGTCGTCGAACCCAAGACGCGCAATGTCGATGCCGCGGTGCTCATGGAGTCGCTCTTCCGCGCCACCGAGCTCGAGACCCGCATAGGGCTGAATCTCAATGTCCTGGATGGGCAGGGTGTGCCGCGGGTGATGAACCTGAAGGAAGCGCTTCAGGCCTTCCTCGATCATCGCCGTATCGTGCTGCAGCGTATCAGCCGCTTCCGTCTTGCCGAGATCGCGCGCCGCAGCGAGATCCTCAAAGGACAGATGATCGTCTACCTCAATATTGACGAGGTGATCCGCATCATCCGCGAGCACGACGACGCCAAGGAGCGCTTGATGAAGCGCTGGCGACTGAGCGAGGTCCAGGCCGAAGCCATCCTCAACATGCGCCTGCGCTCGCTGCGCCGGCTGGAGGAAATCGCGATCAAGCAGGAGCTGAAGAGCCTCGGCGCGGAGCAGGCGGAGCTCGAGGCGCTGCTCGCCGACGAGAAGCGCCAATGGAAGGCGATCACGGCGGAGCTCGAGGAAATCAGGAAATCATTCGGCAGCGGACCCCTTGGCAAGCGCCGCACCGAGATCGGCCTGCCGCCCGCAGAAATCCAAGTGCCGGTCGAGGCGTTGGTCGAGCGCGAGCCCGTCACGGTACTCTGCTCGGCCAAGGGCTGGATCCGGGCCGCCAAGGGGCACAATCTCAGTCTCGCCGACGTCAAGTACAAGGAAGGCGACGAGCAGCGCTTCGTAGTGCAGGCTTCGACCACGGATAAGCTGCTGATCTTCGGTACCAACGGCCGCTTTTATACGCTGCCCGTCGACAAGCTACCGGGTGGCCGTGGTCACGGCGAGCCCTTGCGGCTGATGATCGATCTCGGCAATGAGCACGAGGTGGCGGCGATCATGCCCTATGTGCCCGGCGCGAAGCTTCTGCTCGCATCGAGCGATGGCCGCGGCTTCGTCGTCCCCGCCGACGAGGCGCTCGGTCAAACTCGCGCCGGCAAGGTCGTTATGACGCCCGGCGAGGGCGCCGCGGCGCGCGTCTGCACCCCGGCCGAGGGCGATTCGGTGGCGACGGTCGGCACCAATCGCAAGCTGCTGATCTTTCCGCTTGCCGAGGTGCCGGAGATGGCGCGCGGCCGCGGCGTCATCCTGCAGCGCTATCATGAAGGCGAGCTGTCGGACGCCAAGGTCTTCGCCAAGAGCGAAGGCTTGACCTGGAAAAGTGGCGATCGCACTCGCACCGAGACCGACCTGCGGCCCTGGCTCGCACCGCGTGCCGGCAGCGGCCGGGTGGTTCAGGGCTTCCCCAAGAGCAACAAGTTCGGCTGAGCGATGGGCGAGCCGATCCTCCTCGATGCCAGCGGACTCAAGTGTCCGCTCCCCGTGCTCAAGGCACGCAAGGCGATGCGTGATGTCCCACCGGGCGGCGTGCTGAGGGTCATCGCCACCGATCCCGGTGCGCCCAAGGATTTCGAACATTTCTGCAAGACCACCGGTCATCGCCTTCTCGCCGCTCGCGAAGAGGGGGGCAAACTCGTTTTCGAGATCGAAAAGTCGGGGTGAGGGGTTTCCGGTAAACCCGGCATTGACAACCTGCGGCCGGCGGCACATCTTTTCGCCGCCATGACCGTTCTACTCAGGATCGCGCGACGACGAAGCCGCTGAGCAGCCCCAGGGCTGCCGCCGGCAGGCCGCCTGGCACCTGCCGTGAAGATCCCAGTAGACCTTTTGCTCGCCCGCGAGGCGGTCATGATCAACGGCATCTATCCCCTCATTCGGGAAGCGGGCGGCGCCCGCTTCGAGATCGACACCGACACGGCGCGGCTCGACCTTGCCGCCATCCATCGCTTCCTCGCCGCCTCGCACTGGGCGAAGGGCATCCCACTGCCCCTTCTTGAGCGCGCGATCCGCCACTCGCTCGTCTTCGGCCTCTATCGCGACGGTCGTCAGGTCGGCTTTGCCCGCGTGGTCACCGACCATGCAACCTTCGCCTACCTCGCCGATGTCTTCGTGCTGAACGAGGAGCGCGCGCAGGGGCTCGGGCGCTGGCTGGTCGAAACCATCCTGGCCGATCCGCGGCTGCAGGGGATGAGACGTTGGCTGCTGGGCACGCGGGATGCTCAGGGTCTCTACGAGCGCTGCGGCTTCAGCCCGCCACCGCCGCCCTTTGCCTTCATGGAACGGCTCGATGCCGATGTCTACGCCGAGGCGCCGTCGCCCCGCCGGCGGCGCAGCGTCTAGGAGGTCGGCGGGTTTCGTACTAGAACAAGGGGTACCAAGAAGACGAACTCCGGGGAGGCCCCATGATCGCGACCATCACCATGCCGAGGCTCCTCTATGTCGGCGGCGGTGCCTTGGCCGAGGTGACCACGGCACTCTTTCGGCTCGGCGCCCGCCGGCCACTCATCGTCACCGATCGGTTCATGGAGAGCTCGGGCATGCTCGCGCGGCTGACCGACCGGCTCGATGCCGCTTCCATCGCCTGGCGCGCCTTTTCCGATACCGTTCCCGATCCGACGAGCGACGTGGTCGAGCAGGGTGTCGAGGCTCTCCGCGCCGCTCCCTATGACAGTCTTATCGCGCTCGGCGGCGGCAGTCCGATCGACACGGCCAAGGCGATGTCGGTGCTGGCGGCCAATGGCGGGCACATGCGCGACTACAAGGTACCGAACGAAATCCCGAAGCTCGGATTGCCGCTCATCGCGATCCCGACGACCGCAGGTACCGGTTCGGAGGTGACACGCTTTACCGTCATCACGGACAGCGCGCGCGACGAGAAGATGTTGATCATGGGGCTCGCATGCTGCCCGGCGGCGGCAATCGTCGACTACGAGCTGAGCCTCAGTATGCCTTGGCGGCTCACCGCCGATACCGGCCTCGACAGCCTCACTCACGCGATCGAGGCTTATGTCAGCCGCAAGGCGAGCCCGTTCACCGATGGCGTCGCGAAGGCAGCAATGGCCTTGATCGCCAGAAATATTCGCACAGCCTGCCACGAGCCGAATAGCCGCGCCGCGCGAGAAGCGATGATGTTGGGCGCGACGCAAGCCGGCATGGCGTTTTCCAATGCAAGCGTCTGCCTCGTGCATGGCATGAGTCGGCCGATCGGCGCCTTCTTCCATGTGCCGCATGGTCTCTCCAATGCGATGCTGCTGCCGGAAATCACCGCGTTCTCCGCTCCGGCGGCCCTCGAGCGCTATGCCGATTGCGCCCGCGCCATGGGCGTTGCCAGCGAGGGGGAGGGCAACCAGGCGGCGGTGGCGCGGCTCGTTGACGAGCTGCGCGCCCTCAATCGCGACCTCAAAGTGCCGACGCCCAAGGAATACGGCCTCGCCGAGGCGCGCTATCAGGAGCTGCTTCCGGTCATGGCGAGCCAGGCGCTCGCCTCGGGCTCGCCCGGCAACAATCCGCGTGTTCCCAGCGCCGATGAGATCGTCGATCTTTATCGGCGCGTTTACGCCTGATCAGCAGAAGAGGACGTCATGGCCAAAGCCTTCGCTTCGCAGGGCGACCTTGCGGAAAAGCAGGAAAAATTCATCCAGCTTGCGGAGAACGCTTATTGCCTTACCGCCGAGGGCGATCCCAATACCGGCGTGATCATCGGCGATGATGCGGTCATGGTCATCGACACGCGGGCGACGCCCGCCATGGCCGAGGACGTCATCCGCCATGTCCGCCGCGTCACCGACAAGCCGATCAAGTACCTTCTGCTTTCACACTACCACGCCGTGCGCGTCATGGGGGCGTCCGCCTATAAGGCGCCTTACACCATCGCCAGCCAAGGCACCTTGGAGCTCATCGCCGAGCGCGGCCAGCAGGATTTTGACAGTGAGGTTCAGCGTTTCCCCCGGCTCTTCCGGTCGGTCGAAGGAGTACCGGGCCTTACCTGGCCCAACGTGGTCTTCGATCATTCGCTGACCTTGTGGATGGGCAAGACCGAGGTGCAGATCAAACATGTCGGCAAGGGGCATTCCAAGGGCGACACGATCGCCTTCCTGCCGAAGGAGAGGGTGCTGTTCTCCGGTGACCTGGTCGAGGAAGGCGCCGCGCCTTATTGCGGCGATGCCTACTTCAAGGAGTGGCCGGAGACGCTGGAGCGGCTGCGCGCATTTCGCGCCGAGCGGCTGGTACCGGGACGGGGCGAGGCGATGATGAACGCCGCCGCGGCGGATCGGGCAATTTCCGCCACCGCCGAATTTCTGCGCGATATGCGGCGGGAAGTGGAGGCGGGCGTCAAGGCAGGGAGCGGGCTGAGGCAGGTCTACGAGAGGACCTACAAGGCAATGCAGTCCAAATACGGCCACTGGGTCATCTTCGAGCACTGCATGCCTTTCGATGTGTCGCGCTGCTTCGACGAGATGAGCGGGATCGAGCATCCGCGCGTCTGGACTGCCGAGCGCGACATCGAAATGTGGAAGACGCTGCAGGGCTGATCGGGCCGCGCTTCAGTCGGTAAGCTGCAGCTGGATATCGTCGCCGACGACGCGGACCTTGTAGGTCTTGATGTCGCAGGGGATGGGTGGCCCCAGGCCCTTTCCGGTTTTGACCTCGAAGCGGCCAGCGTGAAGCGGGCATTCGATCACATCGCCGTCCAGCCACCCGTCGCTGAGCATCGCAAACGCATGGGTACAGACATTGTCAGTGGCATAGACAACCCCGTCGACAGCATAAAGCGCGATGGGTTTGCCCGCGGCTTCAACGCCCAGCACCTCGCCCTCGCCGAGCGCCGAGCGCTGCGCCACCGTGACCCAGTCTTCCGTCTCCGCCATACTTCTGTCTCCTGCCGAGAGCGGGGCGAATGTGCAGCGTGCGTGCATGCTCCGCCAGGGCGGGAAGCCCACCCCGGGCGGTTATCCTTATAGGTTGTAATGATCTTCGGGAAGTACTATCCGATCAACCGCGACCGGATGCCCCTCAATGATCGGCGTGGCGTTGCCGCGTCAGGCTGGCGAAGCGGCTCCCCGTCGGCGCCGGTTCGGCCAGGGTGCCGGTCCAGGGGTTGTGGCCTGGCAGATAAACATCGGCGAATTCCGCACCGAGCGGCGCGGCCAGCAGACCGCCTATCCCGACGAAGAGCCGGTCATAGGCAAAAATGCTAAGGGCAAAGAATGCCGCGAAGATGGCGGCATCGGCCCAGCGCCCGTACGGGGTACGTCGATGGCGCATCGAGCATTACTCCCTCAATGAGGCAGAGCGGAGCCCGGCCGGCTCTGCCGTAGCAGTCTCTGATATACGGCGCCGCGGCGGTGGCGGCTGTGACAGGGATCACAGCCTGCCGGGTTGCTGGGCCGAAGGCCGGGTGTCATGATCGGCCAATGGCGGATTCCGTCTAATCGGGGAGGCGGTTGGCAGCGAGATGGTCGGCCGGATTAATGCCGTGCGGCTGAGCTTCTTGCGGCGCGAGATGACGGCCGGGGTCACCGCCGGACTGGTGGCATTGCCGGTCTGCATTGCTTCCGGCGTGCTCGCCTATGCGCCGCTGGGGCAACACAGCATCGCGGCGGGGGCCAGCGCCGGGCTTACTGGCGGCGCTTTCTCCGCCATCTTCGCGGCGATCTTCTCCACGCCCTCTTTCGTCATCTCCTCGCCGCGCGCCAGCATTTCGATCATCCAGGCGAGCCTCGCCGCCTTCCTGCTGCACAATCACGCCTTCGCCGGCAACAGCAGCATGATCATCGACGCCATGTCACTTTGCGGTCTGCTTGCCGGGATCTGGCAAATGCTGTTCAGCGTCACCGGCATCGAGCGAATCATCAAATGTACGCCGCATCCAGTGCTCGCCGGCTTCATCAATGGCGTGGCATTGCTGGTCATTGCCCAGCAATTCTGGCTCCTGGTCGGGTTGCCGACGGGCTGGCCGACGGATGCCGGAGGGGTCGATCCCGACGCACTGGCGAAGCTCGCCCTCGCTCTCGCGCTAGCCGTCTTCATCGTTTATCTCGGCGCCTGGTCAAAGCGCGTCCCGGCGATGCTGGTGGGTCTGCTGATCGGCATCCTGGTCTTTCATCTCTTCCGCCTTTCATCGAGCGCGTTCGCGCTTGGTCCGACCATTGATCCGAAGGGAGCCGGGTCACTCCTGCCGTTTACCTCGCTTTTGAGCGGTGCGGGACGCAGCGCCTTTCTCGGTATCGTCCCCGCGCTGCTGCTGAGTTCGCTCATTCTGGCGCTGGTCGCGGCGCTCGAATCCTTGCTTGCCTTCCGCGTCGCGCAGAACCTGTCGAATGTGCGCACTGAGGCGGCACGCGATGTCTTCGGCCAGGGCGTCGGCAATTTCGTTTCGGCGCTGGTCGGCGGCATTGCCGCCGCTGCCTCCTCGACGCAGCTCACCGCCAATTATGAAGCCGGCGGTCGCTCGCGCCTCTCGGTGCTGACGGCAGCGGCGTTGCTGCTCGGCGTGCAGGCGGCGCTCGGCCCAGCATGGACGGAGGTTCCGGCTATCGCCATCTGGGCGGTGCTGCTTGCTATTGCCGTGCTGTTGTTCGACACCTGGAGCTTGCGCATGCTGCGCGACCTCCTGCTTGCCCCGGCGCGCGTCATCGCCGGCGGAGCGTGGCGCAATCTCCTCGTCGCCGCTGTCGTGACGGCGATTACCGCCAGCGGCGCCGTAATCGGTGGCGTGCTGGTCGGGATCGGCCTCGCTTGCTTGCTCTTCATCGCGGATATGAGCCGCTCGATGGTGCGCCGGCGCTATCGCGGCGATGAAGTCGTCTCCAAGCGCCTGCGTCCCGCCGGCGACATGGCCTTGCTGCGCAGATTTGGCCAACGGCGCGCCGTCATCGAGCTGCAGGGCGTCATGTTCTTCGCCAATGCCGACGAACTGTCGCGCGAGATCAACGATCTTTTCCGCCAGGTCGATATGCTGGCTCTCGATATGCGCGCCGTCAGCGGGATTGATGTCTCGGCAGCGACTATCCTGCAGCATGAGGCGGCGCGCAGCCGGCGCGGCGGCAAGCGTCTTCTGTTTGCCAGCCTTTCCCCGGATATCGCCGAGAGCTTAAACAGCAGCGAGAGCGGCGGGCCGCTACCGCCGGATTCCGTCTTCGCCGACGCGGACGCAGCTCTTGAATGGATGGAAGAGCAGGCGCTGTCGCGGGAAGTGAGGGAGGCTCCGGAAAGCCTGCCACTCGATCGACACGATCTGATGCGCGGGCTTTCCTCGGCCGAACTCGACGTCGTTGCGCGCCTGCTGCGGCGGACGAGCTTCGCAGCGGGCGCGGTATTGTGCCGCGAGGGCGAACAGGCCGAGGAGATGTGGATATTGACGCGCGGTAGCGTGAGCGTGCGCTTGCTGTTCGCAGGTGCGACGAGAACCAAGCGCGTGGCGAGCCTCGGCGTCGGCACGATCGTCGGCGACATGGCGTTCCTCGAGCGGTCGACGCGCTCGGCCACCATCGTTGCCGACGAGGCGGTCGATTGTTACGTCCTTGGCCGCCGGGCTTACGACGCGATCCTCGCCGAATATCCCGAGATCGCAGCTAAGCTGCTCACCAACCTGCTCGGCGAGACCATGCGTCGGCTGCGCGCGACCTCGGACGAGCTTCGCGCGATGAGCGAGTGATTTGGCGTGCTCTCGCCGGTCAGCCTGGTCGGCGTGCCAGCGACAGCCAGATGCCACCCCCGATCAGAGCCGCACCGGATAAGCGCGCCAGTCGCTGCGCCCAACTCGGCCTCACGAGCCAGGCTCGGCCAAGGCCGGCGGCCACTGCCCAACCCGAATCCGTAACCGCCGCGATTGCGACCGAGGCTGCGCACATGACGCCGAGCTGCCGCCAGGCGGGGAGCGTGGGGTCGACAAATTGCGGCAGGAAAGCGGTGAAGAAAGCAATCGTCTTCGGGTTCGAGAGCGCCACCAGCGCGCCGCGCCGAAACAGCGCACGATGGGGCGGCGGCTCGAGCCGGGCAGCTCCGGCCCTGCGCCAGGTCTGAATGCCCAGAAACATCAGATAGGCGGCGCCGGCCCAGCGCAGCATTTCGAAGACCGGCGCGGCGTGGCTGACAACGAAGCCAAGCCCTGAGGCGATTGCCGCCAGCAGCAGCGCATTGCCGGTCGTGGTTCCCGCTACGGTCACGAGTGCGGCACGCACGCCCTGATTTGCGCCGGTCGCGATCACCAGCGTGACGATCGGCCCCGGCGCGAGAACCAGCAGGATGGTAAGGGCGAGGAAAGCCCCGAAGAGATCCCAGTTCATTCGTACCCTTTCCCTCCTTTTGACCGATCGCGCCACCGTTAGGGCATCGGCACCCGTCAGGGGGAGTTATCCGGCGAAAATATAGGCGGCGAGGATGACGAAGCCGCATACCGCCAGACTGGCATGGATGCCAATCAGCGCTCCGGCGAGACGGCGCCGGCACAGATGGAGGGCAAAAATGCCCACTCCCGCAAGGAGCGCCAGCGCCAGGAATACGGCCGCGATCTTGCCGAAAGAAGCAGTTCCGGTCTCGATGCCGCGCATCGGCCCGCCGAGCGCCACCATTAGGCAGAGAAGGCCGCCCAGCGCGAGCAACCCGTGCAGCGCACCCAGCGCCAGCGGCGGTGGCGACGCGGCCGCTTCGCGCAAATGGAGCACAGCCAGGACAGAGCCCAGCAGAATGGCAAGCGCGAGGACGGCGAAAGCGGTGATGAGCATTGGCGGGCGAGCGGCACTGTGGCGCTCGGGGACCATCTCACGCAAGCCCCGGTGCACGCGACGATCACGGGCTCCGACGGTATGGCCAAGCCCTGGAACTTGCGGCAAGAATGGCTGTTAGAAGCCGGTTTGGACGGAGGTACCGGATGGTCCGCACGGTGGTGCCGTGGAGCAAGCGAACAACGCGAGCTTGCCGATTGGGCCTGGTGATCGGGGCGGCATTCATCCTGTTGCGCCTGCTGTCGGTGCCGGCGATGGCCCAGACGCCTCTGCCGCTCGCAGAATGGCAATACTCCGCTGGTGAAGTGCTCTCCTCCTACGAAAAGCCGGTGCCTGACTGGCGAGTAACGCTCGGCGCCGGCGCTTTCCTTCAGCCCAAATTCGAGGGAGCGAAGCGCTACGATGTGGAGCCGAGCGGGGTCCTTGATGTCCGCTATCGCGACATCGCCTTCCTGTCGGACGGCGAAGGCATAGGGGTCAACCTGCTGCGCGGGCGAGGCTACCGGGCAGGTGTCGCGCTTTCCTATGATCTCGGGCGCGACAGCCACGATGATCCGCATCTGCACAATCTGCCAAATGTCGCGCCGGCGCCCGAGCCGAAGCTCTTCGCCCAGTATTTTCTTTTGCCTGTGGTGCTCACCCTGGATCTGCGCAAGGCAATCGGTGGCGAAAACGGGCTTATCGGCGATCTTGGCGCCTATGTGCCGTTGCCAGTCGCCAAAGAGACCTATCTCTTCGTAGGGCCATCGCTGACCTGGGCGAGCCGGCGCTATATGCAATCCTATTTCGGCGTCAGCGAAGATGCATCGGCGAGTTCCGGGCTTCCCGCGTTCTCGGCGCATGGTGGCTTCAAGAATGCGACGCTTGGCGCGACGCTCGTACGGCTCTTCGGCGAGCACTGGCTCCTCTTCGGCGAAGCCGCCTATGAGCATCTGCTGGACGCGGCTGCCGATAGCCCGATCACCGAAACGCGCTCACAATTCGCGCTGGGCCTCAACGTCGCCTATCGGTTCTGACGCGGCGGAACGAGGCGGCCAGGTAGGGGCTGGCTGCGTCCAGGCAGGCTCAAACAGGCGGTCAACTTGGGGTGGAACCCAACCCGCAGCATGAACGTTCTCTTTCCAGCGTTGGAAGGGGATTCCCATGCTCGCGAGACCCGTCCTTTATGCAATCCTGCTGCTCTCCCTGTCGGTGCCGGCGCACGCTCTGTGCCGCGATGACCTCAAGGAGCTGAGGCCGCGCATCGATCACGTCAGGACATCGAACCCCCCACGGTACTATCTTGCCCTCAAATGGTGGGGGCGGGCGGTTGAGGCCGAGCCCGGTAGCGAAGTCGAATGCCTGAACTTCCTTGCCAAGGCTCGCAAGGCGCTGTTCGCACCCCTGCCAGACCTACCCGGCTGCGTCGGCCCGAACGCCTATCTGCCGTCCTGCCAGAAAGGCGGGATAGTGAATGCCGACGAAGGGCTCGGGCCGATGGGACCGGTGCAGTCGCTTGGCAATGGTGGCGGCGGTGTGCAGTTTCACCCGCCCGGCTCGGTAAGTGGACCTGATCCCGGCGGTGAGGCGACCGGAACCGATCGATGAGCGCCCGCTTCGCTGCAGCCTAGGTCAACGGAACGGCCGAAGGTTGGGGCTGATCCGGGCAAATGGCGTCGCGCGCAGCGGCGCCTAGCCGGTCGGCCATTTCGTCTGCCGTGAGCCTTCCGTTGGGCGAAGGTAGACCACGCTCGCGATAGGCGTGCATCAATGCATTTTCCGCTCGGCGGTCGCCACGGACCAGGCTGAGCAGCGTCATCGCCACGATGCGCGCGTCGAGCCAAGCCGATGCATGGCGGATATACCACGTGTCGAGCACCTCTTTCTCCTCTGGCGTGAGCAACGTTCCGCCATTGACCTGCGCCCAGCCGGTAATGCCTGGGCGGACGGAGAGGCGCATTGACGGGTCGGGCGGCTGATCGCGGGGCAGCAGCGGCCGCGGACCGATCAGCGCCATATCGCCGCTCACAACGCTCAGCAGCTGCGGCAACTCGTCGAGCCGGCTCTGACGCAGCATCCGCCCGATCCAGGAAAGCCGGTCCAGTTCCGCCAGCACACGTCCGTTGCGATCGACCGGATGTGCCAGGGTGCGGAACTTGTAGATATGAAACGGGCGGCGGCCGAACCCGATGCGGCGTTGCCAGAACAGAATAGGCGAGCCGACGTCGAGAAGCACCAATAGTGCCGCGATCAGCCACAAGGGCAGGAGCGCGACCGTCAGAAATACCGCGAGCGTCCTTTCGACCGGTTTCTTGTAGCGAAAATAGGCTGGAACGACATGAGCGGCGGAAGGACCGGAGGCTCGGTTTACCAGTGCGTGGCGAGCACGATCGCGCGTCGGATTCGCCGAGGCGAATTTGAAGGGGTCTGGAAAGAATGAAAAATCGACTGCGCGTCGCGCGCAAATGCGGTGGACTTCGCGCGTCGCCGACGCCGAGAGAGCCGTCGCGCCGCCGCAGACCATGACGCGGTCGATGCTTATCCCATGCACGGCAAACTCGTCGATCAGCGGGTCCAGAAGTCCTGGCGGACCGTAAACCCGAACGCCGTTCAGCGACCGGCCGAACCAGCGGGCGTCTTCATCGAGAAGCGCGACGACCGTTGGATTAGCGGGTTGCGCGGCGCCGAGGAATTTCATGAGCGGAACGCACAGATCATTCATTCCGATCAGGATGACATGCTCGCCATCGGCGCTTCGCGGCGCTTTGACGAACTTGCGGTTCCTGTCCGCGGCCTGAGCCAGCAGGCGAGTCGTGACTAAACCGGTGCCGAGGATCAGCGCGTGGACCGTCGGAACCGACCGCGGAATACCGTCGAGACGGTTCAGGGCGAACATGATCACGCAGATCATCAATTCGGCAACGAGAACTGCCTTGGCCAGCTCCATTACGTCGTAAACCGAGAGATATCCCGGTATTCCGCCGCAGATCTTGAAGATGGCGAAAGCAATCAGAGAGCAGGCAAAACAGACGATGAAATAGGTGACGACTTCGCTCGTATGCAACGGCGACAAGAGGTGCGCTGCCCGCAAATTCAGCGCGAAAAGCGGTGACAAGGCCGCCAACATGACGTCGAACGAGTAAAAATGAACCGGGACGCTCGCTCGGGATGATGGCGATCGGACTCGCATTGCCCGTGCTCTCCGGCGGGATCCCGGCTAGCGGCGGATGCCCTAGCTCACGAGAACCACGAATTCGAACGGCGAAGCTCGGCCGCCGGCGAGGATGCGGTTTTCGCCTTCGCGCAGCACCGCCGCGCGCTTCAGGAAGGGGTGGCCGATCGCCTCGCCGTTGACGATCGTGCCGAGCGCGCTGCCAAGGTCCGAAACGAGCAGCCGGTCGTCATGTCGAGCGATCATGAAGTGCTGCCGAGACAAGCGGAACGGCACCCGATCGCCGATCAGGAGATCGGGGCTCCGCGATGGCCTCGCTTCATCGTCCGCCGGCACTCGGCCGACGAGGAACGGCAACTGGGCATCCTCAATCGGCGCGGGGCCCATGAGGGAGCGCAACGCTTCGCTTCCGGCTAGGATCGAGATCCGTCTCGCCCTGGTGACGTCTTCGTCCGGCGCGGATCGCGCTGTCTCGGCCAGGGAACCCCCATCTGCATCGGCGAGCGTCTCCGTCGAGACCCTGTCTTCCACCTCTCGGAGGGTGGTGCTGAGACGCAGGATCAGTTCGCGGGCCAGCGTCGGGTTGCTGGATACGCGCTCCAGGATCTGCCGCGTGGTCAGCGCCTCCTGTTCGCCCTCCAGGGACGCCGCCGCGCCCAGCCAGTCACCGTCTTGCATATGGCCGAGCAGGATCGACGCGGCGCTGATCTCGCGCAGACCGACGATGCTGCCGCTCCCGAAAACTTCGACTGCTGGTTTGGACATTCGGTACCCCGTTTAGGATTTATTATCTACGGATACACTTATCTACAGAGATCAGTCAGGACATCTGTTTGTACAGACAGAAGTTACGAAGATATGCGTGAACAATTGGTAAAATACGATTTAGTCATTGTTAAGCGGTCCGACGTATTTCTTAGCGATGCCAGAGGGTAATTTCTTCGCCGATTCCAGGGAGATGGCACTCGGCCCTGCCGGAAGAGCCGGCGAGGGGCGGCGCGAAGCGCATGCTGCGCCGTCGGCTGGGGTTCGGCGGTCCGCTCACGCCGCGGCACAGGCGGGGCCGGATGCCGCCTGCGCCGTGCGACGTGCGCCTGCGAGCCTGGCAGAATATTTTTCCATTCTCCGTCGGCGCTGGTGGCTCGTGGTGGGCGCGCCCGCGGTCGCAACAGTGATCGCCGCCGGAGTCATTGCGCATCGGCCGGTCCGCTATTGCGCCGAAGCGGAACTGCTGCTCGATACGCGCCCGATGCAGGTCTCAGGTCTCGAACCGGTGGTCGCTCCGCGCGCTTTCGACGCGACGATGATCCATGGCGAGATTGCGGTGCTGACCTCGCGGACACTTGCGGAGCGCGTCGTCAACAAACTGCACCTCGGCGATCGTGCGGATTTCGGCGGAACCACGCAGCCGGGGCAGGTGCCGGCGACCTCGGCGCAGCGCACGAAGCATGCTGTCGACGCTTTGCTGAATTCGGTCAAGGTGCAGAACGATGGTCGCTCCTTCGTGCTGAATATCGCAGTCACGGCAGCAGATCCTCGGCTAGCCGCCGATATCGCTAACGCCTATGCGTCGCTCTATCTCGATGAGCAGGTCGCCTTGAAGGAAGATGCGACGCGGCGAGCGACAGAATGGCTCGCCCGGCAGATCGCGACCTTGCGCTCGCAGATAGCCGACGCCGAGCAGCGGATCGCCGAATACAAGGAAGCGCACGGCATCACTTCGGCGCGCGGCACGACGGTCACGGCGCAAGAGCTCGCCGACATCAATTCGCAGCTCGTCGCGGCACATAGCGACCGCATTCAGAAGGAGGCGGCGCTGCGCTATGCGCGGCAGGTGCTCGGCAGCGCCGACGGCGCCGCGGCGGGTCAGATGCTGAACTCGCCGCTCATTCAAAGGCTGCGCGAACAAGAGGTCGACCTGCTTCGGCGCGTCGCAGAAATGTCGACGCGATATCGACCGGAATACCCGGCGATGGTCCGAATGCAGGCCGAGCTCGATGATGTGCGGCATAAGCTCGCCCAGGAAGCGGACCGCGTCGTCCGAGGCATGGCGGAGGAGGCCAGTGCGGCGCGAAACCGGGAGGAGGCGCTCAAGGCTAATTTTGCCGAGCTGACGCAGTCGGCGGCGCAGCAGGAAGCCGGACAGAGCGGCCTGCGTGACCTCGAGAGCGAGGCGGCGGCGAACCGAGCTCGCTACGACTCCCTGTTGACGCGCTTCAAACAAACCTCAGCTCAGCAGGATATCCAGCAACCGGACGCTTACGTCATTGCGCGTGCCGAAGCGCCCACCCGCCCCGCAGGACCGACCTCGGCTCAGCTCATCGCGACCCCGGGACTCCTGTCGTTGTTCGCAGCCATGCTGCTTGCCTTCGCCATTGAGCAGTTCGATCCGAGCTTCCGGCGTACGGAGGATGTCGAGGAGTTGGCTGGTCTGTCGGTACTCGGCATTTTGCCGACGGTATCCTATCGACGTTCCGGCACCAAACCCTCGGAGCGGCGTGACGCGGCGCTTGCCGAGGCGTTGCGGGCGGTTCGCAGCGGCCTGCGGCACACGCAGTCCGGACTACCCATCGGAGTGCTGCTGGTAACCTCGTCCGGAGAGAAGGAAGGCAAGACCTTTTTTTCCATTGCGCTCGGGCGCAGCGTGGTGCGCGCACGTTTGCGCTGTCTGGTGATGGACTGCCATTTTCACCACCCTGGGCTCGCCGGACTGCTTGCGGCCGCCTCGACGCCGGTGCTCACGCCGACGCGCGCGACCGGGCGCTACCCGCAGATCGAAATCGACAAGGATTCCGGTCTTCACTACATCCAGGCACCGGCGCCCGAACAACGGCGCCTGTTCCGCTCGCAGGACCTCTTCGAAAGCGCCGAGATGCGCGACTACATCCAGCGCATGCGCAGCCACTACGACCTGATCATCCTGGATGCTCCGCCGGTGCCGGCGATCGCCGATGTTGTGGCCCTGTCGCGTCTTGCCGACAGCGCAATCTTTCTCATCCGCTGGGGGCAGACGTCCCGCCAGACCGCGCTTGGGGCTTTGCGCACACTCGCACGGCGCGGGGCCGGAATTGCCGGGATCGTACTCTCCCGGGTCGATCTCCGGCGCTACGCGAGCTACGGCTATGCAGACTACGTGCGCTATCTGAAGGCGCCCCCTGCGAAGGCGTCGCGGGCCGAAGCCGCACGGGCACAGCCGATCCGGGAGCCCAAGATGGCGGCTCCGCAAGCGGCGGAGTAGCGGGGCGGGGAGCTTTATCCCTTCACTGTACCATCGCCACAGCTCGTCCACGGTGTGTGCCGACGGAAGTTCGCGGCTGGAGCTCGTCAAGAAGGCGAACCTTCGCGGCTTTGAGCCGGCTTGACCGTAAGGCATCGCGGCAAGTATAAGCGTTCGCGCCATGAACAAGGGGTAACGTGGACCGTCACTCATGCCGTCGGCATCCGCCGCGGCCGTTGTTTCTGCGCTCTCTCTGGTTCCACGAGCGCGTTTCGGTTTCGGGTGCCGCTTTGGCCGTTGAAGCCGCTATGGCCGGCCGGTAGCATCACGCCGCCGGAACGCAGTCACAAGCCCAGCCCGGCGGGATGTCACCCGGGCTGCGGTAGCATGGGGCGGCTCCGTGGCCGGCCTACGGCATCAGCAAGTTCCGCGAGAGGACGCTTCGGCTTCGGCCGGAATGCGTGTAGGAGTTTCTCATGTGCGGGATCGCTGGATTTCTCACCCCGCGGCGGTTGGCGCGTCCGGCGCTCGAGGCGGCCGTCGCGGCGATGACGGAATCGCTTCGCCATCGCGGCCCCGATGACGGCGGGCTATGGAGCGATGCCGATGCCGGCATCGCCCTCGGTCATCGCCGCCTCTCGATCATCGATGTCAGCGCCGCGGGCCACCAGCCGATGGTGACGGCGGACGGCCGCCTCGTCGTCACCTTCAACGGCGAAATCTACAACTATCGCGACCTCGCTCAGCAGCTTCGGCAGGCGGGTGTCACCTTGCGCAGCCGCTCCGACACGGAGGTGCTGCTTCAGGGCTTTGCGCATTGGGGAGTAGAGGAAACCTTGCGCCAGTGCGAGGGCATGTTTGCCTTCGCGGTGTGGGATCGCGAACGCCGCGAGCTGACGCTCGGGCGGGACCGCCTCGGCATAAAGCCGCTCTACTGGGGACATGTCGACGGCGCCCTCGCCTTCGCCTCTGAACTGAAAGCGCTGCGGGCGCTGGGCAGCGCGCTCGATATCGATCGAGCGGCGCTCGCTGCATATTTACGCTTCGGCTACGTGC
>Ga0134125_10002849_pt1 | contig 20314 bp, 19 predicted proteins | sample KB31751_FD_96464 | JGI IMG/M metagenome (GOLD analysis project Ga0134125, IMG submission 96464) | Terrestrial soil microbial communities with excess Nitrogen fertilizer from Kellogg Biological Station, Michigan, USA - KB3-175-1 | ecosystem: Environmental > Terrestrial > Soil > Unclassified ... | reverse complement strand
TTCTTCAGCGTCTTCCCATCCACGTCGTAGACCCGCGTATTCAGCGGCGCGCCTGTATCGGCGATATAGAGCTTCTTATAGTCCGGGCTGAAGCAAACGCCATTTGGCTGATCGGCGTCATCAGTGGCCTTTTCCACCTGGCCGGTCTTCGGGTCCACGCGATACACCGCCTGCTTCAGCTCCGAAGTCGCCTTGAACGCTTCATAGTTTCCCTGAATTCCGTAGGTCGGATCGGAGAACCAGATCGAGCCATCCGGATGCACCACGATATCGTTCGGCGAATTCAGCTTCTTCCCCTGATAATGATCGGCAATCACCGTCGTGGTGCCGTTGTATTCGTACCGCACAACGCGCCGCCCGGCATGTTCGCAGGAAAGTTGCCGGCCTTCATTATCGAACGTATTCCCGTTGCTGTAATTCGAGGGATTGCGGAACACCGATACGTGCCCATCCTCTTCATTCCAGCGCATCTGCACGTTTGCCGGAATATCGCTCCACACCAGGTACCGGCCGACGCCGTTCCATGAAGGGCCTTCCGCCCAGGAAGTCCCCGTATAATTCCTGCGAATCGGCGAGTTGAAGATGATGTACTTCTGGAAACGCGGATCGAGCGCCACCAGGTCCGGATCGGGATACATGATTGGAACCGCACCCGTCCAGTCCCGCGGCGTCGCATTGGGACTCACCTTCTGCGCCATCAGCGCCGGCGCCAGCGCCGCCCCTCCCAATGCCGTCGCCAGAAAGTTCCGGCGGCTTCTGTCGATGCTCGTGCCCTGTGTGGTTTTAGACATACCAGATATGTATATCGCATCCGGAGCGGCGGTGCGCGGCCACTTCGCCTTCGCGTGATAGCCTAACGAAAGGTCTCGCCATGTCAGCCCAGATTCTGGTGCAGGGCCGCCTCGTGGGAGTAGAAGATTTTCTACTCGCGCCGCCGGCCGATCGCGACAATCGTGCGTTCGAAGCACGCCTCACCTGGCTCTCTCAGCTCGGTGAGACGCTTCCGCGCGCCCTTCTCACGCACCTGCAACTGCCTCCACTGCTGCTCGGCTCTTCGGGCGGCGGCCAGTTTCTCACCATTCTTCCCGATCAGGATCGCGCCGCGCAGGCCGGCGAATTCCTCGCCCGCGCCAACACGGTTCTGAGCCAGGCAACCGGCGGCAAAGTGCGCGTGGCCTGGAGCGCCACCGAAAATCTCGGCGACTGGACCGTGGTTCGCAAACGCCTCGCCGAAGGCATGCGCGGCAATCTGCGTCCAGACGTCACCGGCGAAAATTTCTTCGAACCGTTCGCCACCGCGGACGCCGGCGGCGACACCATCCCGCGCAATCTGCGCGACGCCGCCGCCATCGCGTTCAGCTTCGATTTCCCTGCGCTCATCGCACCGGTTACTCCGGAAACCGACGCCGCAATCCCGCGTTGGGATCTGGCGGGCCACGTCTCCACCAACAGCATCTCGATGGCGCGCCACGCTGCCCGCAACGGCGACGTGCCCGCCACGCCGAAAGAACTCGCCCTTCGTTCGAATGGAGTGAAGCTCTGGGGCGTGCTCCGCGGCCAGATTGACGATTTCACCACGCGTATCCGCCGCGCCGCCAGCGTCGAAGAGCACGTCAGCCTTTCGATGACCTATCAGCAGTTCCTGGCTGGCGAAATCGAGCTGCTCTGCTCCCAGGGCGATTACTTCCGGCGCATCACCGTGCTCGAAGCCGGTAGTGCGGATTTCGCGCTCTTCGGCTCCTGGGACGCACTCGCCGGCTTCGCCCGCGAGCTCGAGCGCGTCTTCGCCCGTTTCGCCGACGAGAACCTGAAAGACCTCCCCGGCGCCGAAGCCAAAACCATGACGATGGCGCTGACGCTCGCCGAGCCCGCCACGCCTCTCGCGCGTGTCTGGGAAGCGAGCAGCCGTGATCTTGCCGTCGCAAAATCGAGCGACAAGGATTGTTTCTACATCCTCGACCATGTTCTCGAATGGAAGCAGTGGAAAGACGCGGCTGAGCTCAAAGACGCGCTCGTACAGCTCAACGAAGAGTTCCGCGGTGGCAGCCGCTTCCTCGCACAGCTTCGCAACCTGTATCGCAAAGTCGAATCGGCCGACCCCGATAACACCGGCGACGAGCGTCTGATGGCTCGCGCCGCGCGTTTCCAGCGCCGCTTCTCCGGCGTCGCCAACCGCCGCGAGCGCGAATTCCACAAGCTGCGCGCCAACCTGATGAAGGAAATGACTGGCCGCCGTTCGCGCGGCAAACTAAGATTGAAACCGGAAGGCCTTGTCGCTCTCGAATGGGCGCGCCTTCTCGAAGACTAACGGAGCAAATTTATGGCAGACGAAGAGTCCACCAAACCATCCGTCTCGGATCTCGCCGCGCAACTGGCGGCCCAGATGGGCAACAAACCGCTCACGCCGGCCGCGGCTTCCACGCCGCAGACCGGACAGGCGGAACGTCCCCCGCGCGAAAATCGCCCGCCGCGGGAAGACCGTCCTCCGCGCGAGGCCCGTCCTCCGCGCGAAGGCGGACGCCCGGAAGGCAAACCCCAGGGCGGCGGACGTCCCGAAGGCCGGCCACAGGGCGAACGCGGTGGACGTCCGGAAGGCCGCCCAGGCGACCGTGGTCCACGCCCCGGCGGAGGACGCGACTTCCGGGACTTCCAGGACATCGATCTCGACAAGCTGATCAACGACAGCCTGTATCTCGATAACCAGGCGCACGCCGTTGTCGTTCGCATCCGCGACATGGATTCCGGCACCCGAAGCACGCTGCGCCGCCTCTATAACTCGGTGCGCCGCGCCACGCGCGCGTCCGAAAACGAACGCCAGCACGAATTCGTCATGCTGCGCGCGCGGCTGGCTTATACGATTGCGCGTCACGGCCTGCGCAGCCTCGATCAGATCGAGCGCCTGCTGCTGCAGGTCACGCGCAAGAACGAAGCACGCGGTTACGAACGGTTTCGCGATCTGTTCGAAGCCATCGTTGCCTACAACGAATAAAGGATTCCGACCATGAGTGCGCACACCACACAGACAGAACTGAAGCTGATCGGCAAGCTCATCCTTGAAGGCGAGATGGCCTGTGAAACCGGTCTGCACGTCGGCGCCGGCAAAGGATCGCTCGAAATCGGCGGCGCTGACAATCCCGTCGTCAAAGATGCCCAGGGACGCCCCTACGTGCCCGGCAGTTCGCTCCGCGGCCGTATCCGCTCGCTGCTCGAACAGGCCACCGGCATGGCCGTGCCCTCCGAGCTCGTTTACATTTCGAAGCGCAAAGGCCAGGAAGTTCGCATTCACCAGAGTGACCGTCCGGACGACGAAATCTGCCTCCTTTTCGGACGCAGCCCCGGCCGCATGGAAAAGGCCGGCGGCGGCGATGAAGCCGGTTCCCAGGCCTCGCCAGCGCGCCTCAGCGTATTCGATGCACCGCTCATCCAGGGCAGCATTACCGCCCAGATGCGCGAGAACCTCGATGACGAACTGACGGAAGTCAAGAGCGAGAACGCCATCGATCGCATCACATCGCAGGCGAATCCGCGTACGCTCGAGCGCGTACCGGCCGGCGCGCGTTTCAAAATCCGCATGGTGGTTGACCTGCTTTGCGCGGAAGACGCGGTGCTCCCTGCCCTGTTAATTCAGGGCCTCAGCCTGCTCGAAGACGACGCGCTTGGCGGCGGCGGTTCGCGCGGCAATGGACGCGTCCGCTTCGAGAATCTGAAGCTCATCTGGCGCGGCCGCGATTTTTACGCCAATGGCGCCGAGGAACGCGAGATCGCATCAGGTGCCGATGTGGCCGGACTGCGCGCGAAGTTGGCGGAGGTGAGCGGCGAGCTCGTTGCCGCTTAATATTGCTGAACATGGCGCTGACCGAAGTCAGACTGCGTCCCACTACGCCCTGGCGTGTGGGACATGGCGCGGGCGACCGCGAACGGGTAGACGTCGTCTATCACAGCGACGCTCTCTACTCCGCGCTCACCCATGCCATGAAAGCCCTCGGCTGGCTTTCGGAATGGCTTGCCGCGACCGCTGAAGCGGAAGGCGAGCCCGCCGTGCGCCTCAGCTCGCTGTTTCCGTTCATTGGTAAGACGCGGCTCATCGCGCCGCCGAAAAGCTGGTGGCCGCCGGCGAATCCCGGACGCCTCTACACAGAAGCCGCGAAACTCATTCCGCTCGAAGTGGTTCGCAACGGCATTGTTGATGAATCGCGCTGGGTCGTTGACGGCGAAACCGGCTGTCTGTTCCATACCGGCTCAGGCGCGCCGGTCAAAATTGCCGTCCGCCCGTCCGCCGCGATCGATCGGCTGACCGGCGTTGCGGATCCGCATCGCATCGCCTGCCTGGAATTTGCGCCGAACGCCGGCTGGTGGGGTGTGTACTCGACAGACGATCCCACCTGGGACGCCCGCGTGAAATCCGCCTTCCGGCTGCTCGCCGATTCCGGCTTTGGCGGCGAACGCTCGCGCGGCTGGGGACGCGCTTCCGCTCCCGAATTCCACGACGCCGGCCCATTGCTTCCCTGGACCTCGAACGATGACGGCGCGGTCTGGCTTCTCTCGCTATACTCGCCGCACAAGAGCGATACCGTCGATTGGTCCCGCGGCGAATACAGCACGCTCGTTCGCGGCGGCTGGACCGATAGCCAGTCCGGCGTCGCGCCGAAGAGACAGGCCCGAATGGTGCAGGAAGGCTCGGTCCTCCATGCCACTGAACTACGCGGCAGGGCCGTCGATGTGGCACCCGAAGGGTTCCCGCATCCGGTCTATCGCGCGGGCTTCGCGCTGGCAATTCCGGCGCCGCCCGAGCCGGTTCTTCGAGTACCGCAGCAGCCCGAAGTAAAAGTTCAGGAACCGCCCGCTATCGCTATGGAAAATGAGGGCGGACCGGCCGTTAAGCCGGAGCTCGAACCGTTGCCCGAAATCGTTCAGCCCGAAGCCCCGTCTGAGCCCGAAGCCCGCATGGAGAATGAAGGCGCGCCGCCTGAGGAACCCCAGTCCGAGGAACCCCAATGAGATACCGCGTCACTACCCTGACCCCCACTCTCGTCGGTGACGGCACGAAGCTCGCCCCCATCGACTATATGGTCTGGCGCGACCAGGTGAACGTCCTCGATCAGAACCGCATCTTCCGCCTGCTCGCCCGCGGGCCGCGCCTCGAAGGCTACCTCACTCAGCTCCGCACGGCGACGAAACTCGACTTCGCATCATGGGGCGGCTTCGCCCAGAACTTCGCCGGCCGCCGCATTCCGTTCGAAGACGCCACCTGCACGCCGCACTGGAACAGCGCGCCCGTGGAAAGCCTGCACATCCCGGCATTCGCGTCGGACGCCGCCGGTCCATTCCTCCCCGGCGCCGCAATCAAAGGTGCGCTCCGGACGGCCGCCGTCTTCGCCCATGCGAAGCCGAACGCGATCCGCGATATCGCCAACCAGCTCACCGGCGAGCGCACACCACGCCATCCCGCCGAGCACTTCGAGCAGCAGACCATCGGCGCCGGCGGTTCGGACCGCATGCGCGCCGTTTCGATCACGGATTCCGAACACACCTCGCGCGACGCCTTCCGCGTCTACGTGCTGCGCCTCTCGACGCTGGTCTCGAAAGTCCCGAACCAGTATTCACTCGGCTGGAAGCAAGGCAGCCGCAGCGTGGAAGGACAGCGCCCTGAAGACGCCACGCCCTCTTTCGCCGAAATGGCAGCGCCCGGCGTGACCTTTGAGGGTGAGTGGCGCGAGAACGCGTTTCTGAACAGCGAAGAAATCCGCAAGGCACTGCGCTGGAACAAACCGGTCACCCACCAGACGCTGTTCGAAGCGGCTAATCAGTACGCGGACAAGCAACTCGAACTGCATGCGCAGTATGCCGAGTGGACCGGCCTCGAATCGCTGGGTGCTTCCATTGCCGATTTGCGCAAAAGACTGGACACCGCCCGAAACAACGAATCCTGCCTGCTTGCCATCGGCTGGGGCGCCGGCTTCCTCAGCAAATCCGCCGCCATCGGCATGGACGAAGCGGAGCATCGCAAAGTTCTCGCCATGCTGCCGTATTACGAACGCGCCATCCGCACCGGCCTTCCCTTCCCGAAGACCCGCCGCGTTGTGTTCCTGAAGAACAAACCCGCGACCTTGCCGGGCTGGGTGGAACTCAGCGTCGCGTAGTCCCGCAGCATTGCTACAATTCGTTCACTGTGATCGAATCCCGGCGGCAAAGCTCCGTTGAAGAGAGCGCGGTCAATAAACTGTCCCCGCGAATCCTCTCCATCCAGCGCTGGTCTCTCGCGCTCCTCGTTGCCGGTGGCGTGCTGAATTACATCGACCGGGCCACCTTATCCGTAGCCAACAAACTCATACAGGACGACCTCGGAATCCCCGTAGTAAAAATGGGGCTGCTGCTTTCCGCGTTTCTGTGGGCCTACGCGCTGGCGCAACTACCGGTAGGCGGGCTGATCGACCGCTTCGGCCCGCGCAAACTGCTCGCGCTGGGCCTCTTCGCCTGGTCGATCGCACAGGCGGCCGGCGGCGTCGTCAGAAGCTTTGGAACTTTCATCGTCGCCCGGGTTGCCCTGGGCGTGGGCGAAGCTCCCTTGTTTCCCGGCGGAGCACGAGTCGTACGGGATTGGTTCGGCGTACACGAGCGGGGATTCGCGACGGGCATCTGCCAATCCGCATCGTCCCTGGGTAATTTCATTGCGGTTCCCTTACTGACATTCCTGATGCTCAGTCTGAGTTGGCGCTGGATGTTTCTGATCGTCGGCGCGCTCGGTGTAGTGCTTGCTTTCGTGTGGTGGCGGAGTCACCGCGATCCCGCGGAAATTCAACTGACCCCGGACGAGATTCGCTACCTCACGGAAGGTGACGAGAACGCCACCTCGCGCCCAACGTCCTTCGCGGAATGGAGGCAGCTGTTCGCCTATGGGACCACGTGGGGCATGATTGCCGGATTTTTCGGAAACATGTACGTCCTCTGGCTCTACACGGGCTGGCTGCCGTATTATCTGGAGCACGAGCGTCATATGAGCATCGCGCGGGTGGGAATTGTCGCGGCGATTCCGTACTTCTTCGGCTGCGTCGGCGCTATCGCCGGCGGCTGGCTCTGCGATTTTCTTACCAGACGCGGATGGACACCGATTGGAGGACGCAAGCTCCTGGTTTCCATCGCTCTGTGCGCCATTTCCGCCTGCACGCTGGGCACGGTGTTTTCGAAGTCAAACGCCGTGGCTCTGACGTTCATTTCCGTCTCCCTGTTCCTGATCTATATCGTCAGCAGCGCGGCATGGGCCACGGTGCCGATCGCGGCGCCGAGCCAGTACACCGCATCACTCGGTTCCATCCAGAACTTCGGAGGCTATCTGGGCGCCGCGCTCGCCCCCACCATCACCGGAGTGATCGTGCAACGCACAGGCAGCTTCGCCGACGCCCTGATGTTGAGCGCCGCGGTGGCTTTGATATCTGCAGCGGCCTATCTGATGCTGGTGCGGCAGCCGATTCCCGCGCCTCAGCAGCACTTGGCCCGCTGATACTTCGCCCGAAACCGCTCGTCGCTGAACCTCCGCCACTCCTCCCCGGAGTGCCGCTTCCCATGCGCCGCCAAATGCCGCGCGTAGGCCCGCTCGTCTCCGATCTCGCGAAGCAACTCCAACACACCGGCGGCAATCTTCTTCAGCGCTCTCATGCTTCCTCCGCGTTCAGCCGGCTTGGAATGAACGGCGCTTCGGCTACGCGCCGGTCCTCGGTGCCGCGAATAATCCCGAACCACAGCCGCAGCGAATCCAGCAGAATAATCGCCACCAGAAGCATGAAACCGCCGCACACTACCGCGTCCAGCCGATTATTGAAAATCTGCGCCCGAACCGCCGCGGTGGTCGCTCCCGCCGCCTCCAGTTGCGCCGCCTGCGCCAGAAAGCCAATGCGCGGCACGGGCGACCATATCTTCTGCCACGCCGCCGCGAACGTCACGATCACCAGCCACACCAGCGGTGCGCATGTGATCCACATATATTTCGGGCCATGCATCTTGAGCAGAATCGTCGTCGCCACCGAGAGCGCCACCGCCGCCAGCAACTGGTTCGCAATCCCGAACAGCGGCCACAGCGAATTAATCCCGCCCAGCGGATCCCGCACTCCCTGAATCAGAAAATATCCCCATCCGATCACCACCACCGCGCTCGCCCCAATCACGCCAGGCATCCAGCTCGTCCGTCCCAGCGGCTTCCAGACATGCCCCAGCAGATCCTGCAGCATGAACCGCCCCACGCGCGTCCCGGCGTCGATAATCGTCAGAATGAACAGCGCCTCGAACATGATCGCGAAGTGATACCAGAACCCGAGCACCGCATCGCCGCCTCCGCCGCGCGCGAAGATATGCGCCATCCCGAGCGCCAGTGACGGTGCCCCGCCGGTGCGTCCGAAGAGCGTCACTTCACCCGCATGTCGAGCCATATCCGCCATTTGCTGCGCGGTCACCGGGAAGCCCCAGGCCGAGATGGTCTTCACCGCCGCCTCGGCCGTCTTCCCCACAATCCCGGCGGGCGAATTCACCGCGAAGTAAACGCCAGGCTCGAGGGAGCACGCCGCAATCATCGCCATCACCGCCACAAAGCTCTCCAGCAGCATCGATCCATACCCGATCTGCGTCGCATCGGTTTCCGAAGAAATCATCTTCGGCGTGGTCCCCGATGAAATCAGCGCGTGGAACCCGGACACAGCCCCGCATGCAATCGTGATGAAGCAGAACGGAAAAATCTTCCCGGCCATCACCGGCCCGGTGCCATCCACGAATCGCGTAAACGCCGGCATTTGCAGATCGGGATGCACCACAAAAATCCCGATTGCCAGCATCAGAATCACCCCGAGCTTCACGAACGTACTCAGATAATCGCGCGGCGCAAGCAGCAGCCAAACCGGCAGCGCGCTCGCGAAAAATCCGTAGATAATAATCGCGACCGCCACGCTCATCGCGGAAAGCGTGAACACCGGCGCGAGCGACGATCCCGCAATCCACTGCCCCCCGAACACCGATGCCAGCACCAGCACGAAGCCGATCGTCGAAACTTCCAGCACCTTGCCCGGCCGCCAGTACCGCAGATACAGCCCCATGAAAAGCGCAATCGGCATCGTAGCCGCAATCGTGAACGTGCCCCACGGGCTGCCCGCCAGCGCGTTCACCACCACCAGCGCCACCACCGCCAGCAGCACAATCATGATCATCAGCACCGTCACCAGCGAAACGAACCCGCCGACCCTGCCGACCTCCTCCCGCGCCATCTGCCCCAGCGATTTCCCATCGCGCCGCATCGACGCAAACAGGATCACGAAATCCTGCACCGCGCCGCCCAGTACCGCCCCGAGAATGATCCACAGCGTTCCAGGCAGATAACCGAACTGCGCCGCCACCACCGGCCCCACCAGAGGTCCCGGCCCGGCGATCGCCGCGAAATGATGCCCGAACGCGATCCATTTATTGGTCGGAACGAAGTCATGGCCGTTTTCGAGCCGCTCCGCCGGCGTCGCCCGCGAATCATTGAGCGCCATCACCCGCGCCGCAATGAACTTCGCGTAAAAGCGATACCCGGTCAGGTAAGTACAGGCAGCAGCCGCCACCAGCCAGATGCTGTTGATGTGCTCCCCCCGGCTGAGCGCAATCGCTCCCAGACAGATGGCGGCACCGCAGGCAAGCACGGCCCAGACCGCGCGTCGTAAAAATGACATTAAAGAGAGATTGTCAGAAACGAGGCAGTGAACGCAACCTCGCGGCTGTCACGCCACCCGGCGGACTGCCCAGAATCCGGCCGTGCGCATCGATCGCGGCCACAAATCGCGCATCTTCCTGCGTCGTTCCCTCCAGAATCGCCGTAAACCGCCGCGACGGATACTCCAGGGACCGGAAGACCTCGCCCTTTTCATCGATGTGAGTACGCTGCACATCCGGCTGGCCCAGTTTCGAAACCACCGCCGGATAGTCGTCCCCCGCCTTCAGTTGCTGCCAGACATGATCGGCCCGGCCGCCTTCGATGTATTCGAGCACTTCGCCCGGCCGCGCCACATCGGCCACAACGGCGGCCGCCACCACTCCCAGCATCACGACAACCACCGCCTTGCGCCCCGTGGCCGCCGGTGTGTGCGGATCGAGCCGTATACTGACCACCGGCGCCGGTATTCGCGGGCGCGGCGGCGCGGGCATGTTGTCATTCACCGCGATCGGAAGTTCCACGACGGGCCGCCGGTACGGCACCGCCATCCCGTCTCGCCATTCCAGTTCCCGCTTCAGCCCGACGATCACCACCGGCGCGTTGGCTGACACATCCGCCAGAAAGCTGCGCGGAATGCAGGCCTCATCTCCCGATTGCGTATTGACGACAACGAAGTCCGCCCACGTGGCGCGGCGAAACCGCCACTCGTTGTGAGTGATACCGAGGATCGGCGGATAGAACGCAAAACTGCGCCCGCCGGTGAGGCCGATCAGTCCTGGCAGAAGCGACATCGACATCACCCTCATGATAGCCCGAATGCCGTGGAGTCATCGCAGATGCGCGGGCGTCCAGACCAGCCGCCATCGTTCCCGGGCGCGCAGCGCGACGTTCACTTCCTCGAGCGACCCGAAAAATCCGGCGAACGCGTGTTCCAGATGCGCCGGCCGCTTCCTCGTCTGCCGGAAATCGCGCGGGCGGAACTGATCCCGCCGCGACACCACTGCCGTCCCCATCGGGCGGTACTCATGCGTCCCCTGCGCCCACGCCAGTTCCGATTCCCGATCGATCCAGACGGCGAAGCCCAAGCTCTCAGTAGATCACGTATGCTGAGACTTCCGGCATGTGGCTCACCGTTCCAAACCTCTTTACGATGCTCCGCGTCCTGATGACGCCCTGGATTCTGCTGGAGCTCGCGCGCGGCCACTACATGATCGCCGGCTGGACCTTCGGAGCTGCCGCTTTCACGGATACGCTGGATGGCGCAGTCGCCCGCCGCTTCGGCCAGGAATCGCGGGTCGGACAATACCTTGACCCCATCGCCGATAAGCTCCTGCTGAGCAGCATTTATATCGGGCTCATGCTCGGGGGAGCCATGCCCGCCTGGGTGGTCGCCGTTGTCTTCGGCCGCGACTTGTGGATCCTCGCCCTCTCCGCCGCCGCCCTCCGCTTTACGAAATTTCGTGAGCTGCGTCCCAGCGTGTGGGGCAAGGCCAGCACCTTCGCCCAGATCATGACGGCCGTCGGAGTGATGGCGGCGCATGCGTACCAGAACCCTTTTTTCGGGAGAATTTCGGACGCCCTCATTTGGGCCGTTGTTGCGCTGGCAGGGGTTAGCGCGATGGATTACACCGCGCGCGGCGTCGGATTCTGGCTCCGCGCACGGCGGGCTTGCACGGCCAACAGGGCCGGAGTAGTCTAATAGTCAGGGAGCCAGTGACGATGACGCGCTACGTGCCAGCCCGGCATTACATTTCGTTCGGGATCGCGGCATTGGCGCTTGCCGGATTCTCCACCTGGCTCGGCCTGAGCCTCACCCGCGGACTTCTCTTTCCCGCCGCGCTCTTCCTCCTGACTTCCATCGTTCTTCTGGCTTTGGCTTTCCGCCCGGCAATCCGGGTTTATGACGCACATATTGAAATTGGCAAACGCGTCATCCCCTGGCAGGATATCCAGCGCGTCGACCGCACCGGCTGGATCTCTCCGCTCGTCGTCCGGCTCACGCTTTTCGACGACGAGACCGTGACCATCATTTACCCGGGCGAAGTGGATTGCTGCAAGCACGTCCTGCGCACAATCCGCCAGATGGCGACCGCCGCCATGATCGACGGCATTCCCTACCGCCAGTACTGGGGCGAAATGCTCGGCATGAACGAAACCCGCCAGCTCCCCTCGTCGCGTCCTCGGGTCCTGCGGCCTGAGGATGAAGAAGAAGTCGAGCGGCTCTACTTCCTGCTCAAGACCGTCGGCCATATTGATCCCCGCAATTCGGGTGAAGACCGCTGAGTTCCCGATTGTGGACGCTGCTGGTGGTTCTGGCCATCGCTGCAGCGGTCTGGATTTTTTCCATCCCCATTCTTAGAGGGACCGGTTCTCTATTGGAAAGCTATGGCCCGCCGGTCAAAGCCGGCGCGATTGTCGTTCTGGCCGGGGACGGCGAAGGCAACCGAATACTCAAAGGCGCGGAACTCGGACGGCAAGGCTACGCGCCTGTCGTCATCGCGAGCAACGGCGGCAAACGCTACGCCCGCACCGAGTCCGCGCTGGCCATTGAATTCGCGGTAGCTCATGGCTATCCGGCGAGTCTTTTTCTCGAAACCAACTGGAAGGCGACCAGCACTCTCGAAGAAGCCCGGCACGACATCGCTCTGATGCGCGCCCGCGGCGTCCACAAAGTCCTCGTCGTGACGAGCATCTGGCACACCGCACGCGCGAGCCGTATCTATCACCGTCTCGCTCCGGATCTCGATGTCCATCTCGTTGGCGTCAACGATCCGGATTGGGATCACGGCAATTGGTGGCGCACCCGGGAAGGGAAAAAGATATTCCTCACGGAATTCGTCAAGAACATCGCGAATTATCTGAATATCTGAATTAGCGAGGCGGCAATCAACCACGCCCGGTGCGCTAGTATTGATGTCTTGATTCACCCTGACTCCGAACTCCGCTTTGTCAGCCCGGCTATTGGCTATGGGCTGTTCGCCACCCGCCTGATCCCCATGGGCTCCATCACCTGGGCCGCCGATCCGCTGGATCAGATCATCGCGCCCGCCAGACTTGCCACGCTGCCCGCGATGTTGAGCTGTCATGTGCACCGGTATTCTTACCTCAATGGCCGGGGCGATCGAATTCTGTGCTGGGACCACGGGCGTTTCGTGAATCATTCCTGCGCGGCCGCCTGCCTCAGCCCTGGGTTTGATTTCGAGATCGCAGTGCGAGACATCCAGCCGGGTGAGGAAATTACCGATGATTACGGCACCCTCAATCTCGAAGAGCCCTTTGAATGCCTCTGCGGATCAAAACACTGTCGCGGGCGCGTACTGCCGGATGATCCGATGCGTCACGCTCCCGAATGGGATGCCCTGCTTGCTCGCGCGTTCCCCGCTCTTGCGAAGGTCGAACAACCTCTCTGGCATCTGGTTACCGAAAAGGCCGCGGTAGAACAGGTGCTTGCCGGAAACGCGGCGGTCCCGTCCTGTCTGACTCATTACCGGACATTCCAGGCAGCAGTATAAGCAGGGCGACAAGTGCCTCACGTTATGCAACGTGCTGCTGCCTGATCACGCACCGGCAGCCGTCTTCCGCAGGCGTTCGTTTGCCACTTGCAAAAGTTCTCCCTTCAACCATGGCGATCGCGCCAGAAACGTATCGAAAGCTTCCTTATCGAGCGCAATACAGGTGGATACCGTAAGCGCTCGGACAGTCGCGGTGCGCGGCGTCCCCATCAGGAGCGCGATCTCGCCGAAGTAGTCGCCGTCTTCGAGCACGGCCATGCGAGTGTCGCCGCGAAGAACTTCCACCCTGCCGCGGACGACGATGTAGAAGCTTCCGCTCGCGTCGCCCTCCACCACAATGTCGTCTCCTTTGCGGAACGTCTCAGAGCGAAACAGCGGAGCAATTTCCGCAAGACAGGCGGTCGCAAGTGCGCTGAGCAGCGGAATCCTGGCCAGCCTGTCGGGTCTGACGGTCGCGCTCGATCCGTCGTCGCTGACTTCGAACCCTTGCTGTTTTTGCCAGAGCGACGCATAGTGTCCTCCGCGCGCCAGCAACTCGGCATGTGAGCCGGATTCCACCACATGGCCGCCATCGAACACGAAAATGATGTCGGCCGCCGCCGCGCCGGCAAGGCGGTGTGTGACCGCTATTGAGGTTCGTCCAGCCGCAAGCCGCGCCAGTGTGGCATTGATCGCCGATTCGGTGCCGGGATCGAGAGCCGAGGTCGCTTCGTCCAGCACCAGCACCGCGGGGTTGCGAAGAATCGCGCGCGCGATGGAGACTCGCTGCCGCTGGCCGCCGGACAACCGCCCGCCGCGCTCTCCGGCGTGCATGGCATAACCCTCCGGCAGCGCTTCGATGAAGCTGTGAATCTCCGCGTCGCGTGCGGCCTCATGGATTTCTTCGTCCCGCGCTTCCGGCCGGGCCATGCGAATGTTATCCAGCAACGGCTGATTGAACAGGAGGCTTTCCTGAAACACCGCGCCGAGCCGCCGCCGCCACGAAGCGAGCGAGTAGTCGCGGATGTCGCGGCCGCCAGCCCGAATCGAACCGGAATCGGGATCGTAAAAGCGCATCAGCAGATTCAGCATCGTGCTCTTGCCAGACCCGCTCCCGCCGACAAACGCGGCCGAAGCCCCCGCCGGAATGGACAGGCTGACGCCGTGGAGAATCGGCCTCTCTTCCGAATAACCGAAAACCACTTCCCGGAATTCGATCGCGCCAATGTCGGCCGGGACCTCAATCGCCGCCGCATTTTCCTCGATCTGCGGCGCAATCGCGAGCAACTCCTCAATGCGGGACATGGCGCCGCGCGCCTGAATGAGCGACGGCATGTACTGCATCACATAAAGGAGATTGTTGCTGAGCAGAAGCAGCAGCGCCTGGAATGAGACGAGAGTTCCGATGGTGATCCGATGCTGGCCCGCCATCCACGCGCCGAGCCCCAGGACGCCGACCTGTATGAGCAGGATGCCTGTAGTGGTCGAGCGCTCCACCATGGAATTCGCCATGCCGGCGCGCGCCGCGCCCGCGGCCCAGGCGCGATTGAGCCTGGCAAACGATGCGATGCGACGTGTCTCCAGACCGAACGCTTTCACGACCGGCTGAACCGTCAGGTTCTCCTGCAACTCCGCCAGCAGCGCCGCTTCTCTTTCGTGCCGCGCGCCATTAGCTGCGGCCGCACTGGCGGTAAACAGGCGAGGCGCGAGGATCGTCCACGGCCAGAGAAGCATGGCGGCCAGCCAGAGTCGCCAGTCCATGGCGAACAGCAAAACGGAGCTGAAAATACATTCGAAGCCGGGGAGCAATCCCCAGGGAATGGCCATGGACGCGGCGTTCTCCACCGTGGCAATATCGTTCGAAAAATTCGATAGCACCCCGCCCCCGCGTCCGGATTGAAAAAATCCGATGGAGAGGACCTGCATGTGGTCGAACATCTCCTGCCGCAGTCCCGCGAGCCAGGCCGCCTGCATCCCCACCCAGGCCCGGTCGCGCGCGAAGCCCATGGCCGATGCGGCGATAGCGCCAACAGCAAGAAACACCAGCAAGGCCTCCATTTTGCCGCTGTTACCGCCGCCGATTATGCTATCGATCAGGTAGCGAAGCGAAAGCGGCACAAGCCCATTGAAGGCCATCTCCAGAAGCAGGCCCACCGTGATGATGGTGATGGCGAGACGAAAAGGCCGCAGCCGCCGGATGAGGTTTTTCATGGCTCATCCCTCACTGCGCGCGCGGTGTCTTCCGTGTGTGACGACGCGGAAAAGAGGCGTTGGCGCGTATAAGGCAAGAGTCCATGTTCTCACGACATTCCATAGAGCCACACCGCCGCTGGGAGCCATGCCGTGCGGAAGAGTAATCCTCACGCAGGCCCCACGTCACAATTTCAGGAGGCGATCTTCTCCAGCAGCGGTTGGAGTCGCAGCATCATAGAGCGCTGTAGCAACACCGGGTAGAGATGAACCACTGCACCCGGCAACAGCATCCACAGTGCGCCGGTCCACGGGTGTCTGCTGAAAAGTGCGAGGGCGGCCAATATTACGTGGATGGCGAAGCAGATTCCGTGGGCGACGGCGCCGGCTCGCGCATGCTGTTCGAGGGACGGTAACCCTGCCCTTTTGCCCGAGAATCCCCGCATCGGTTTGATCAAATGATTCCAGCCGGAAACATCGAGGAGCCAACCGAAAATTCCGATGCCGACCATGCGGTGAAGTACGCGCTCGCCCGCAGGCACGCGGAACCATTGGCGAGGCACACGTCGCATAATCATGGGGACAGGCAAGGCGGGCTCGAGACTGCAGGTTCCCCAGGCAATCATCAGCGCGTACCAGGGATTGCTCGGTCCGAGGACGAACCAGAACACAGCCAGATAGCTGGCGAAAAACAGCAACGCGAACCGGTACCAGCGGCTCTGAAACGCGGCCATGGGATTCGGTTTCGGTTCGGCGCTCACACGTTCCTCTGCCCAACCGATCGGGCGGATATTGCTTACTGATCCGCGTACCGCTTAGCCGCCGCCAGGTCTTTCCGCAGTTCATCAGCCGTGCGGCGTGGGCCGTAGCCGGGGGTATCGCGCTGGATACGCCAGCCTTCTTTCAGCGGCCCTGCGTCCACCGTATCGAAACCGAACTGATCGAGAAGACGGGTAACTGTAGCCTTGGCGCCCGGATCGTCACCGGCGATCACCAGCGCCCTGCGATTTTTCGTCCCCGCCGGTTGCCCGTGAGTCGTCAATTCCGCGGCATAGATGTGGTTGAAAGCCTTCACTATCTTCGAGGCAGGCAAATGTTTCTGGAGGAGCTCGGAAGTCGTGGTGGACTCGCTGTCGAGCTCAGGAATGTGACCGTCACGTTCAGGGTAGTAGTTGTTCGTGTCAATCACGATCTTGCCCGCGAGGGGCTCAACGGGCACCGTGGCATAGTTCTTCAGCGGGATTGTGACCACGACCATATCTCCGGCTTGTGCCGCCTCGGCAACGGTCCCCGCCCGCGCCTGGGGCCCCAGTTCAGCGACCAGCTTCGAGAGCGTCTCCGGCCCGCGAGAATTACTGATTACGACACTGTAGCCATTAGCGACGGCGAGCCGCGCAATTTGACTTCCGATATGTCCAGCGCCGATCAGACCAATTTTTGTCATAACAACTGCATCTTCTCACAATCGCCAGGACATGGGACGCTCGCCGGAGTTCCGCCTCCTTACTGGCGTTGCGGCCTATCGATTTCCCTGTTTTGCAGTGCTGTTTTCTATTTGCGCGAGTTGAGTTTTGACCAGTTCAGCATCCGGGGGCGGCGGCACCGACGTCAGGTAACGCCTGAGTTCCGCCGCGGCGCCCTCGCGGTCGCCCTTATGCGCCAGTACCATCCCCAGAACATATCCGGCGCGCGGATTTCGTCCCCCGGAATCGAGCCGAATCGCCTCGCGCGCGCTCTTCTCCGCATCCTCGTATTCGGCGAGGTAATAGTGCGCCACCGCATCGCCGAACCATGCCTCGGGAGAGTCAACCGGGTCCAGCCGGAGCGCCCGATCGAGGTATTGCGTGGCGACCTTCCACTCATGGCTCAGTCCCGCGTCGAGGCCGAGTTCCACATACGCCCCCGTCAGCTTCGCATCGAGTTCGATCGCCTTCTTCCACGCCTCCCGCGCCGTCGACGCTGAACCGAGCTGCTGCCTCACGCGCCCCAATTCCAGCCAGGCATTCGCATACGCCGGATACGCGGCAATCGCCCGTTCAAATTCTTTCGCCGCCGCGTCCATCCGCCCGGAGCGCGTGGCTTTCAATCCGCTCTCGTAGTGGTCCCGCGCTTTTTTCGGAGCGTTCAGGGACGTGCTGCTCACCACTACCCCCTCAACGGCAAACACGCGATGCAGCACGATCGTACCCACATCCGAGCGATCGATAGCGCGGCGATCCGTGAGACTGACTTCATCCGACTGGTATCCCGGAAGATTTGCGCGAAGGTCGCAATTCACGATCGTCCGTAACGCTGTTGCCGCGTCTCCCGACGAAACGCTCAACAAGGGGTTAGAACTCCGCTGACCCCAGTCCGACGCATCCGAAACGGAATTCGTCGCGCCACCATACTGAAAAGTAAACGCTCCCTGGCTGTCCGTCGACGCCACTGTCCGCCGCAGGTTCGAGCACACCATCTCTATTGCGATTCCGCGAGGCGCGACCGCCCCGTCGTCAACAGCGACGCGCCCGGAAAGGTACGTGCCTGGAGAATAGTCGCCGCCGCTCGGTAACGGAGTCGCCGGCGCCAGTCCGCGCAGGACATTCTGGGTGCCGTTCGCTCCCGAATTGCCGGTCTGTCCGAGTGCGGCCGAAGCGCACAGAAACGTAGCTGTTACAACGTATCGCGTGCTTCTTATCTTACTCCGAATTTCGGGCCGCGTATTGAGATATGGAAACGCGATCTTTCTGAATCGACTGATCGCGGCGCACAACCTGCAAATGAATCAGAGACGGCCGACCATGAGCCGATCAGCCCAATCGCCGCCGCCGGTCCGATCGGCCGCACAACACGAAAGAAGATCTGACGAGGCCGCTGAACTGCATGGACGCTACTATTGCTGGCGGCTACGGCATTGAAATCTGACGAGACAACCACACAATGTTGTCCCAGCTGAGAGGCTTCGCCGCGGCGGGGGCAAACTTCTCAAAGCTTCCGCCGCCGATCTTCAGAGAAAATGACTTCACCTTATCGGGCGGGCTCGTTGTCGTGTTGCGAAGAATCTCGAGCATCTGTTCCTGGTGAGAAACCTCGACATAGCCAGGGGTCTTCGCGGAGTAGTACTTCGCGTCCTGAGCACGCGCCGAGCGGTTCGCCGCGCCTCGTTCATAGGTGATGTGCATCTCGAGATGCTCGCCGCTTTTCGCTTCAAAGAGCCAATCCTGCGTGTCCACCACGGCTCCGGTGTTTGTGGTCGACGAAGTCCTCTTCATTTCATGTGTACTGGCGGCCAAATAGTTGCCGAAAGGTCCCGGCGCACCACTCTCGTCGTCCACCAGCCCCCCGAGAATCAACTGCGCGTTGGCGCCCGAAGCGTCTTTGACTGGAGCAGCGAAGAAGACAACTCTCGCGTTCCCTTTGCCAACAGGTTTTCCATCTGCGCCATTGACCGTGACCCGGTCTGTAAAAATGAGCCGGACATTGCAATCTTTGGCGGGCCCCTGCGTTGCGACCGAAGAAGTGAACCCTTCCGGAAGATAGGGCTTGATGACTTCGTCCGGCACTTTCAAATCGAGCTGAAACCGCGCCTCCATGCTCGATTCTCTGAAAGCGGCCGCGGGAGCGCCGGCGGCGCCAGATGGCGGCTGTTGGGCGAAGACGGACGAAACAAAAACGGCAACTGCAAGTCCAAATTTCGTTTTCAAGATTCCCTCTCTACTCGACAAATAAGAGCCGGATTCGGCCCGTTCAGGCAATGCTAGCACGCAGCATCCGAATTCAGGGTCAGGCTACAACGGGAGCGATGCCCTGGCTTCGCGATTCGATTGGAATCGGCTATTCCACCGGCCGCCAGGTTCCACGCATCGCCCATCTGATTCTTCCCGCCCCGCAATTCCCGTTTCGTCGGCGAACGTGGAGCGGGTTCGGGATCATAGGAGGCATGGACAATACGAGAATATTCAGAATGGCGTTCGCGAGCGTCTACCCGCACTACATCGCCAAAGCGGAAAGGAAGGGGCGTTCAAAGGAAGAGGTGGACGCCATCATCTACTGGCTCACGGGCTACGACGAGCATACGCTGCAACAGCAGATTGGCAGGAAGGTTGATTTCGAGACGTTCTTCAGCCAGGCGCCACGGATTAACCCAAATGCGTCCAGAATCACCGGCGTAATCTGCGGTTATCGCGTGGAGGAGATCGAAGATACTCTCATGCGGCAGATCCGTTATCTGGACAAGCTGGTGGATGAACTGGCCAAAGGAAAGGCCATGGATAAGATTCTGAGGAAATGAACAAACCCCGCCTCAGTGTCGCGACGGTCGCTCTCATTCTCGCAACAATCCGATGGGCGTTTGCGAATCCGGAATGACGGGGGCAATCGAAGCGATGAACCGTGTAAACTCGATCCTCCCCACCGCCTCAATCGTCCGGCGATGGCCGAAGACATTCTGTACCGTCCGGCCCGCTGTTCACGGACCGCTCAGCTCTCCGCGGTGGCCGGCCTGAAAAAAGTCTCCCGCACCCCACCGTTTGCCTGCGCCCGCAGGATCGTTTCCCTGGGGCTTATTCGAATACCAAAACTTCGTGATCAAGAACGGAAGGAATAACAACCCGCGCCCAACCGTTTGCAAGAACGGGAGTCAGTGTCTTTCCCGCCACCAGCATCCTCGCGCTGCGCCCTCGCACGCCGGCGGGCAGACGCACACCGAACTTCAGCGGTCCGGCGGGAACCATGTCCTCATCCGTCACCGGCATCCGTCCCGTCGCCGTCAGGTTCACCACATGTGCAATCACGCGGCCGGGCTGCTGATAAAGGTTGCAGTCGAACACGCCGCGAGCCTCCACTTGCAGCGGGATATCGCCATCCGCTGCCCACTTCACCAGATTCGCCAGCAGCGCAGCGTGGTCCGGGAGATTAAGGCTTCCATACAGACGATCGATATCGGCCGGCAGAAACGTCACTCGCCCCTTCAGCACCAGTCCGG
>Ga0134125_10002848_pt1 | contig 20318 bp, 20 predicted proteins | sample KB31751_FD_96464 | JGI IMG/M metagenome (GOLD analysis project Ga0134125, IMG submission 96464) | Terrestrial soil microbial communities with excess Nitrogen fertilizer from Kellogg Biological Station, Michigan, USA - KB3-175-1 | ecosystem: Environmental > Terrestrial > Soil > Unclassified ... | reverse complement strand
CGCCAAGGCCCTCGGCGCGCCCGTGGGCATGAACTGGCAGCACTGCCAGATCGTCGTCGACGCCGCCGGGGACCCGCAGGTGGCCCTCGACGGCACCGTTGCCAGCGCCGCGGACGCCAAGGACGTGCGCTACTGGCACCTCTCCCTCAGCCACGACGGCGATCTGGCCACTGCCATGGTCGTAGCGGAGCGCTAGGACATGATCAACGCCTACACCGGAACCCAAATCCGTGCAGCCGAAGCCGGGCTGATCGAGCAGGGGCAGGGCGCCGGGCTCATGCGCACCGCCGCCCACGGTCTGGCACACCATGCGATGCTGCTGCTGCGTGCGCGGTACGGATCCGTTTACGGAACCCGGGTGGCCGGGCTGATCGGCACGGGAAACAACGGGGGCGACGGCCTCTTCGCGCTGGCGAGACTGGCCGGTCGGGGTGTGGCCTGCACTGCCATCCTGGTCGGGGACCGGGCCCATCCTGCGGCGCTGGAGGCCTTCCGCCGGGCGGGAGGCCGGGTGGTCTCCGGCACCGTGCCCGGTACCGGCGCCCGGGGCAGGACCCGCCGCTTCCGCGCCGCGACGGACGCGTTGTGCGACGTCGATCTGGTCATCGACGCGATCCTGGGCACCGGCGCCCGCGGCCGGGTGGCCCGGCCCGAAGTCCCCGCGCACCTGCCCGTCATCGCCTGCGACCTGCCCTCCGGCGTGGACGCCGATACGGGGGCGGCACCGGAGGGAACCCTGGCTGCCGATGTCACTGTGACCTTCGGGGCGCTGAAAACCGGCTTGTGCGTGGGAGCGGGGCGCCTGCATGCCGGCCGCATCGAGGTCGTGGACATCGGCCTGGACGCGGTGCTCGGCCGCCCGGACCTGCGGGTGGTCGGGGCCTCCGACGTGGAGGCCCTCACGCCCCGGCCGAGCGGCGCCGAACACAAGTACTCACGCGGCGTGCTCGGGCTGGTCGCGGGTTCGGACCGGTACCCGGGCGCGGCAGTGCTGGCCGCCACGGCCGCGGTCAACACGGCGGTGGGCATGCTGCGCACGCTGGCCCCCGACCGTCCCGCGCAGCTGATCGCGGCCGCCGTCCCCGAAGCCGTCCCGACCGAAGGCCCTGACGCGCGGGTCGATGCCTGGGCCATGGGCCCCGGGATCGGCGAGGACCCCGACCAGCAGGCGGCGGTCGGGCAGGTGCTGGACTCGGGCCAGCCGGCCGTGGTGGATGCCAGTGCGCTGCGGGTCCTGCAACCGGTCCAGGGTCACGCCCGTCTCGTCCTGACGCCGCACGCCGGCGAACTCGAGGACCTGCTCGGGCGGCTCGGAGTCCGCGCCACCGCCGAGGACATCACGGCTGATCCGGTCCGCTGGGCCCGCTGGGCCGCCGTCGGCTACTCGTCCGTCGTCCTGTTGAAGGGCCACTCGACGATCTGCGTCGCCCCGGACGGATACACCGTGGTCAGCCTCAACGGGCCGGCCGCCCTGGCCACCGCGGGGAGCGGCGACGTGCTCACCGGGATGCTGGGGGCCATGCTCGCCACGTCCGACGCCGCGGGGCAGGGCACGCACGCGTTGGTGGACCTGGCGGCAGCGGCCGCATACCGGCACGGCGTCGCCGCCCGGCTGGCCGGCCGGGACGGCGGGTTCGGTGCCGGGCGCCTGGCCCGGTTCGCGGGACGGGACGGCCTGTAGGAGGTCAGCCGGCGGGGTCGAACTTCCGGCCCAGGGCCGCGACCGTCCACCCCGCCTCCTCCCACCGGGAGTGGTCCAGCACGTTGCGCCCGTCGACCAGGCGGCGGCCGCGGACCCACGGGGCCAGGTCCCGGGGGGTGAGGTCCTTGAACTCCTGCCATTCCGTCAGCAGGAGAACCAGGTCGGCATCGGCCGCCGCTTCTGCCACGGAGTCGACGTACGCGAGGCGGGGGAACCGCCGTCGTGCATTGTCATTGCCTTCCGGATCGTAGACGGCCACCTCGGCGCCGTCGTTGTAGAGGCGGCCGGCAACGTCCAGAGCGGGGGAGTCGCGGACGTCGTCGCTGTCCGGTTTAAAGGCCACCCCGAGCACCGCGATGCGCCGCCCGGCCACCGAGTCCTCGAGCATCTGGTGGGCCAGTGCGACGACGCGGTCGCGACGGCGCAGGTTGATGTCGTCGACGTTGTGCAGGAAGTCCATCGTGTGGTTCAGCCCGAGTTCGCTGACCCGGGTCTGCAGTGCGCGGATGTCCTTGGGCAGGCAGCCGCCGCCGAACCCGACGCCCGCGTTGAGGAACTTGCGCCCGATCCGCGAGTCGAACCCCAGCGCATCGGCCAGGGTGCGGATGTCGCCCCCCACGGTCTCGGTCACCTCGGAGAAGGCGTTGATGAAGGAGATCTTGGTGGCCAGGAACGCGTTCGCGGCGACCTTCACCAGTTCGGCGGTCTCGTAATCGGTCACGATCAACGGGGTGTCCTGGCCGAGCGCCCGCGCGTAGACCTCGCGCAACCGCGCCTCCGCGCTTCCCCCCTCGACGCCGAACACCAGCCGGTCCGGGGCCAGCGTGTCCTGCACGGCGAAGCCCTCGCGCAGGAATTCCGGGTTCCAGGCCAGTTCCACCGCCACCCCGTCGCGGGATTCGGCGGCGATGACCCCCGCCAGCCGCCGTGCGGTGCCGACGGGGACCGTGGACTTGCCCACGACCAGGGCGTCGCGGGTGATGTGTCGGGCCAGCGAGCGGACCGCTGCGTCGACGTAGCGCAGGTCCGCTCCCCGGTCGGCTGCCCGTTCCGGGGTGCCCACGCCGATGAAGTGGACGTCCGCCCAGCCCCCGACCTCGGAGTAGTCGGTGGTGAAACGCAGGCGCCCGGACCGGACGTGCTTAACCAGCAACTCCGGCAGGCCCGGTTCGTGGAACGGCAGGTCGCCCTGGGACAGGCGGTCGATCTTCTGCTGGTCCACGTCGACGCCGATGACCTCGAACCCGAGTTCGGCCATGCAGGCGGCATGGGTCGCCCCGAGGTACCCGGTGCCGATCACCGAAATCCTAAGTGTCATGGAAAACCTCACTGGTTCTGTGCCGGGGCCGGTGGACTCCGACCATGTTAGCCACCTCCGGCAGGTGGCGCGTGACGGGCCCGGGAACGGGAACCGGCCAGCAGGAGAACACCTCCGCGCCGGGCAGGGAGAATCAGGCGCGTGACGGGCCCGTGGTGCGGGCTGCGAGGTAGGCGTGCAGGGCCTCGTGCTGGTCCCGGGGGGTGAAGCCGGTGGCGTGGATGCGGGAAAGATCCAGGACGGAGTTCAGGGGGCGGGGTGCTGCCTGCTTGCCGGCGAAGTACTCGGCGGTGCTGGTGCCGGTGACGTCGGCGCGGTCGCGGCCGGCGGCGGCGAACGCCTCGGCGGCGATGTCGGCCCAGCTGGCCGCTTCCCCGCCGTTGGTCAGGTTGTAGGTCCCGTAGGCGGCACCGGTGGCGAGCAGGTGCTCGATGCCCTCGGCGAGGGTGTCGGTGAACGTGAGCCTGCCGTGTTGGTCCTCGACCACGGAGGGGCTGATGCCGCGGGCGGCGAGGCTGAGCATGGTGGCCACGAAGTTGTTGCCCGCCCCGATGACCCAGCTGGTGCGGATGAGGTAATGCCGCGGGACGCTGGCGGCGGCGAGGTCGCCGGCGGCCTTGGATTGGCCGTAGGCCCCCAGCGGGGACAGGGCGGCGTCCTCGCGGTTGGGGGTCGGGGAGGTCCCGTCGAAGACGTAGTCGCTGGAGACGTGGACGAGGGTGAGGTCGTGCTCGGTGCAGATCCTGGCCAGGGCGGCGACGCCGGTGGCGTTGGCGGCCCAGGCGGCGGTGCGCCCGGCCGGGGTTTCGGCGTCGTCGACGCGGGTGTAGGCCCCGGCGTTGATGATGGTGGCGTAGCCGGAGAAATCGTGGGCGGCCAGCGCCGCGGTGTCGGCGAGGTCCAGGTCGGCACGGGTGGCGTAGTCGACGTCGTCGCGGCCGGCGAACCGGTGGCGCAGCGCGGTGCCGAGCTGGCCGGAGGCACCCAGGACGAGGGTGCGCAGCGGTGCCACGGGGGCGACGTCGGCCAGCCGGGGGTGGGCGCGGTCCTTGGCGGAGAGTTCGGCCCGCTCCAGGGGGATGGGCCAGTCGATGGCGGCGGTCTCGTCGGCGAGGTTGACGAACGCGTACTTCGCGGTGGCCTCGGCCGACCAGTGGTCGTTGACGAGGTAGGTGTAGGCGGTGTCCGGTTCCAGGGTCTGGAAGGCGTTGCCGACCCCGCGGGGGACGAACACGGCGGTGTCCGGGCCGAGTTCGGTGGTGAACACGGCGCCGAAGGAGTCCCCGGCGCGCAGGTCGACCCAGGCGCCGAAGATCCGGCCGGTGGCCACGGAGACGTACTTGTCCCAGGGTTCGGCGTGGATGCCGCGGGTGGTGCCGACGGTGGCGTTGAAGGAGATGTTGTTCTGCACGGGTCCGAAGTCCGGCAGGCCCAGGGCGGTCATCTTCGCGCGCTGCCAGTTCTCCTTGAACCAGCCGCGGTTGTCCCCGTGCACGGGCAGGGAGAGGACGAGCATGCCGGGGATGTCCTCCACGGGCGTCGCGGCCAGGTCGGCGGGGCCGGTGGGCCGTTCGTTGGCGGTCATGCCCTAGTGTCCCGCCTGCTGGTATTTCGCCTCGGTGGCCGCCTTCTGCGGGCGCCACCAGGCCTCGTTGTCGCGGTACCAGGCCACGGTGTCGGCCAGTCCGGCCGTGAAGTCGGCGCGGGCCGGGGCCCAGCCGAGTTCGGTGCGCAGCTTCGTGGAGTCGATGGCGTAGCGCAGGTCGTGTCCGGCGCGGTCGGTGACGTGGTCGAACGCGTCGGGGGCCTGCCCGAAAACCTCCAGGAGGGACTGCACGACGCCGAGGTTGTTGCGTTCCCCGTCGGCGCCGATGAGGTAGGTCTGCCCGATGCTCCCGTGGTTCAGGATCGTCCAGACCGCGCTGGAGTGGTCATCGGCGTGGATCCAGTCGCGCACGTTGGCCCCGCGGCCGTAGAGCCGCGGGCGGATGCCGTCGATGAGGTTGGTGATCTGGCGGGGGATGAACTTCTCCACGTGCTGGTAGGGCCCGTAGTTGTTCGAGCAGTTGCTGATCGTGGCCTTCACGCCGAAGGAGCGGACCCAGGCCCGGACCAGCAGGTCGGAGCCGGCCTTGGTCGAGGAGTAGGGGCTGGAGGGGTTGTAGGGGGTGTGCTCGGTGAAGCGCTGCGGGTCATCGAGTTCCAGGTCCCCGTAGACCTCGTCGGTGGAGATGTGGTGGTACCGGGTGCCGTGGCGGCGTACGGCCTCGAGCAGGGTGTAGGTGCCGGTGATGTTGGTGTCCAGGAAGGGACGCGGGTCGTGCAGGGAGTTGTCGTTGTGCGACTCGGCGGCGTAATGCACCACCGCATCCGCCTCGGCGACGAGGGAATCCACCAGGGGCGCATCGCAGATGTCGCCTTCGACCAGGCGGAAGCGCTTCGGGTCCAGGCCCGCCAGGGAGGCCCGGTTGCCCGCGTAGGTCAGCTTGTCCAGCACAGTGACCCGGGCCGGGGTGTGCTCCAGCAGGTAGTGCACGAAATTGGATCCGATGAATCCGGCACCGCCGGTGACCACGAGGTTCTCCATGCCGATCAGGTTACCCGGTCGGGGCGTCGTCGTGGCCCTACCCTTTCGCGTGCGCGGCAACGTACCCTTGGCTCCATGAGGGGAATCATTCTCGCCGGTGGGACGGGGTCGCGGCTGCACCCGATCACCCAGGGCATCAGCAAGCAGCTCGTTCCGGTCTACGACAAGCCGATGATCTACTATCCGCTGGCCACGCTCATGCTGGCGGGCATCCGCGAGATCCTGCTGATCACCACCCCGCACGACGCCGACCAGTTCCGGCGGCTGCTCGGCGACGGTTCGCAGTGGGGCCTGCAACTGGACTACGCGGTGCAGGAATCCCCGGATGGGCTCGCGCAGGCGTTTTTGATCGGCGAGGAGCACATCGGCGACGGCAAGGTCGCCCTGGTCCTGGGCGACAACATCTTCTACGGTTCCGGGCTCGGCACGCAGCTGCAGAAACTGGGCGACCTCGACGGTGCCGCCGTGTTCGGCTACCACGTCGCGGACCCGCAGGCGTACGGCGTCGTGGAATTCGACGGCCAGGGCAGGGCGGTCTCGCTGGAGGAGAAGCCCGAGATGCCGCGAAGCAACTACGCCGTGCCGGGCCTGTACTTCTACGACAACAAGGTCATCGACATCGCCCGCTCCCTGAAGCCCTCCGCACGCGGGGAGCTGGAGATCACCGATGTGAACCGCCGCTACCTCGAACTCGGCGAACTGCAGGTCTCCGTGCTGCCCCGCGGCACCGCCTGGCTCGATACCGGGACCTTCGAATCGCTCAACGACGCCTCCAACTACATCCGCACCATCGATGCCCGGCAGGGCCTCAAACTCAGCGCGCCGGAGGAGATCGCCTGGCGGCAGGGCTTCATCACCGACGCCCAACTCGATGCGCTGGCCCGCCCGCTGGTCAAGAGCGGCTACGGCCAATATCTGCTCAACCTCGTGGAGGCCGCAGCCCAGCGCGTGGGCAGCTAGTGCGAGAATGAAGGCGTGACTTCGCAAACAGAACCCCGGGTGGACAGCGGCGTCCCCGACGACACGGGGCAAGGATTCGGGCCGGGCCCCCTCTTCGAACGCCGCGCCGAGGTCGACCTGTCGGCCATCCGGGACAACGTCAAGCGGGTCATCGAACTCGCCGCCCCGGCAACGGTCATGGCCGTGCTGAAGGCCGACGCCTACGGGCACGGTGTCCTTCCCGTGGCCGCCGCCGCGCTGCAGGCCGGGGCCGGCTGGCTGGGCTTCGCCCATATCAGCGAGGCCCTGGTGGTCCGCGAGGCGGGCATCACCGCGCCCACGTTGGCCTGGCTGCACACGACCGACGCGCCCTTCGCAGAGGCGATCGCCCGGAACATCGACCTGGGCGTCTCCGGCTGGGAACTGGACCGGATCGCGGCGGCGGCCAAGCAGGCCGAGCAGCCGGCCCGCGTGCACCTGAAGATCGACACCGGGCTGGGCCGCAACGGCTGCCCGCCGGCACAATGGGAGCAGCTGCTCCGGGCGGCGGCGGCCTACCAGGACGAGGGTCTGCTGCGCGTCGTGGGCGTTTTCACGCACTTGGCGGTGGCCGATGAGCCGGACCGCGCCGAAACGGACAGCCAATTGGCGCTCTTCCGCGAAGCGGTGGACCTCGCCGAGGGGGCTGGATTTGACCTCGAGGTACGCCACGCTGCCAATACCCCGGCCATCCTGTCCCGCCCCGATGCGCATTTCGACATGGTGAGGCTGGGACTGGGAATGTACGGCCTGAGCCCGTTCTCCGACCAGACCTCCCAGGACCTGGGCCTGCGGCCGGCCATGCGCCTGGTGGCACGGATCGCCAACGCCAAGAACGTCCCGGCCGGGCATGGGGTCTCCTACGGGCTGACCTACCGCACGGCCGGCCCCACGTCGCTCGCGCTCATCCCGCTGGGGTACGGGGACGGGGTGCCCCGCTCCGCGGTGGGGGGCCCGGTGCTCATCGACGGACGGACGTTCCCCAGCCGTGGCCGGATCGCCATGGACCAGTTCGTCGTCGACCTCGGCCCCCTGGAAGACCCCGGCGCCCTGGTGGGCCGCGAAGCGGTCCTCTTCGGCGGTGACGGCCCTTCGGCCGACGACTGGGCCGCGGCCGCGCACACCATCAACTACGAGATCGTCACACGGGTTTCGCCACGCGTTCCCCGGCTCTACGTGGAGGGGACCTGGGGGCCGAAGGATGTCTGAAGCCAGCGCCCAGCCGGTCTGGACCGCCGAACTGGGCACCCGCGACGCCGAGGCGACGCGTGCGCTCGCCGCACGGATCGGCGGTGTGCTCAGGCCCGGAGACCTCCTGCTGCTCAACGGCGAGCTGGGGGCGGGCAAGACGACGTTCACCCAGGGACTCGGCGCCGGGCTCGGGGTGCGCGAAGGCATCATCTCGCCCACGTTCGTCCTCTCGCGCATCCACCCGTCGCTGTCCGGCGGGCCGGCTCTGGTCCACGTGGACGCCTACCGGCTGGCGGACGCCGACGAGCTCGAGGACCTGGACCTCGAGCAGGACCTGGACGCCTCCGTCACGGTCGTCGAATGGGGCAGGGGCAAGGCCGAACAACTCAGCGCCTCCCGGCTGGAGATCACCCTCATCCGTGACACGGGATCGACGATTGCCGAACAGGGCGGTGGGCCGGTGCTGGACTTTTCCGAATCCGACGACGACGAACCCCGCTCGATTGCGATCGCGGCCTTCGGCGACCGGTGGAAGGACCAGCGGCCCTTCTGACGCTATCCCGCGATGGGGAGTTCTCCCCATCGCGGGCAGCCGGCGGCACGCCTAGGCTGGTCTGGAGGGAAGGCGGCCAGGCAGTGCGATCGGTTCACGTGGAGTTGCCTGCGGGCTGGAGGCAGCTTGAGGCGGCCGGCACCAGCTACGTGGCCTGCCATACCGGCCACGCCCGGCCCGGTCGGGCGGGCGGAGCCGCGGATGGCTCCTGGCCGGCCGGGGACGGCCTGCCGATCACCGTGGACGGACTGGACATCCTGCTATGCCGTCCCGGTGGCCGGACGCTGGACGGACCCCGCGGCGTTGCGGGAGCCGGAAGCCTCGTCGCCCTCGAATACCCGAGCCGGGACCTCCTGGGCCAGGTCGCCGGCGTCTACGTGATCGAGGTCGGAAGCACCAGGATTGGGGGATACCCCGCGCAGCGCATGGACCTGACACATCGCGGAGACGGGGTGGCGCTGTTCTCCCGGCGTTGGGTCCTGTCCGCCGGAGCGCGTACCTTGGAATTCGCGGCGACGTGCCCCCTCGACCTGTTCGGCCGCTACATCCAGGATTTCAACGAGCTGGAGGACAGGATCCACATCGCCCCATGAACGACCGATCAGCTGGTGCCGCGGGTGCACCCGACGCGCCCTGGCCCGGCGGCCCCCTGATCCGCCCGGCCATCCTGCCCCTCCTGCTGGAGGCCTGGCCGCGCAAGCGCCTGCGCCGGTCCACGATCCGCCGACGGCGCGCCGTGGTCGCGGAACTGGCATCCCAAGGATGGGTGGACGCGGCGGGGCGCCTGACCGACCAGAGCCGCGGGCTGCTTGCGCCTGCCGCCAACCCGACGTCCACGTGGCGGGCGACGGGCCGCCATGAGGGCTTGGGCTCGGACGTCGCGGCCTATTGCGCCGACCGTCAAGCCAGCGTCAGCCTGGGCCCGGATGCGGCCACCCTGCGCAGCGCCTCGGGCGGACACTCACCGGTACCGGGCGCCGAGTTGCCGGTCGCCATCCGCACGGTGGAGAACAGCGAGATGCCCACGCTGCTGTGTGCCTGGGCGGGCGTCCGTCCCGGCGCGCTGCGGGGCGGCTCGCCGGTGGAGCTGCCCGAGCCGGTCTTCACCGCCCGGGCACACGGTGCGGCGGGGGCAGCGCCCCATGAGTTCGAAGCTGCCCCGGGCCTGTGGAACGATGATTGGTTCGTCTGGGACGTCTCCACGCGCTCCGGCAGCCACCACGGGTTCATCAGCACAGTGGAGCACGGCAATTTCGCCTTCGGACGCGTCGGCACCCGCGCGACGCCGGCCATCCGGCTGGTGCCCGTCGGCGGCGGGGAGATTTGGCGCATCCTCGAGGCGGCCAACCACGCCACCTGAGGGGCCGTGGCTGACACCGGCCTGCGGCACGCATACGATGGAGCAGTGCTTATCCTGGCCATCGACACCTCCGCCACCGCTTCCGCCGCGCTGCTGAAAAACCGCACCCCGGGCGGTGCAGCCCAGGTGCTGGCGTCCTCCCACACCGACGAGACCAACACGCATTCCGAGGTGCTGGCCCCGGGGATCCAAGGCCTCCTCGCCGAATCCGGCACGGTCGGCACCGACATCGACGCCATCGTGGTCGGCGTGGGCCCCGCGCCATTCACCGGGCTCCGGGTGGGCATCGCCACGGCGCGCTCCCTCGGATTCGCCTGGGGGATCCCCGTCCACGGTGCCATGAGCCTGAACGCCTTGGCCCATGACGTGCTGGTCGACGACTCTCCTGGTGGAGACGACGACCAGGAGTTCACCGTGGCGATCGATGCCCGCCGCCGGGAGGTCTACTGGGCGCGCTACGACGCCGGCGGCGCGCTGGTCGACGGCCCCCACGTCGGGGCGGCCGAGGGCGTGCCGGCCGGTCCGGTGTACGGCGCCGGGGCCGGCCTTTATGCCGACCGCCTGTCCGCGGCGGGGGCCCGGGTGGCCGAACGGTTCGCCGGTCGCCAGCCGTCCGCGGCCTCGCTGGGGGCCTGGGCCCTCGGGGAGCTGGGCCGCGGCCGGGACCTGCTTCCCACCACGCCCCTGTACCTTCGGGAATCCGATGCCAAGGTGCCCGCCCAGATGAAGGGTGCCCCGGCATCGTGATTTACCGGGACATGACCGCTGAGGACGTCCCCGAGGTGTGGGACCTCGAGCGCCGGCTCTTCCCGGAGGATGCCTGGCCGCTGGCGATGTTCCACGACGAGCTGGCCCAGGCGTCCACGCGGAGGTACTGGGTCGCCGTGGATGCCGGCCGGATCGTGGCGTACTGCGGCATGATGTGCGTCCTGCCGATCGCCGACGTGCAGACCATCGCCGTCGCACCGGACTACGAGGGCCGCGGGATCGGGTCCACCTTGCTGCGCCAGCTCATCGACGAGGCCCGGGGGCGTGGGCGGCGCGACGTCCTGCTCGGGGTCGCGCCCGCAACCCCGCGTGCGCAGGCCCTCTACGTCCGCTTCGGGTTCGAGCACATCCATACCCGGCGCGGATACTATCCCGGCGGGGTGGACGCGATGATCATGCGGCTGGAGCTCGGCGTCACGGATTAGCCCGGTTCCGCACCGGGTGCGCTGGGGCAGATGTGGCGGGCCAGACGCACGACGTCGGCCAGGGACTCCCCGCAGCAGCGGTCGATGTCCGCAAGGGTGAGTTCGGCAGGGTGCCAGGCGGACGCACCGGCCGCGTCGGGGATCTGCGCGTGCAGCCGCGTACCGAGCCCGGCCAGCCGGAGGGCGCCGGCCATGGAGGCACCCGAGACCAGCGACAGTGCCGCATCCCTGCCTGCGTCCGCGTCGCGGCCGGCGACGGCCACGTGCAGCCGGTGCAGGCGGCCGGGCCACAGGCGCACGAAGCGATCGACGAACGCGGCTGCCGGCGGGGATCCCACCTGCTCCACCAGCCTCCGCAAGGACGCGGCACACGCAAGTGGACCGGCCTCGGGGTCATCCGTCGGGAAATGGCTCGTCATGGGACCATGCTGCGTCAGTCATCGTCGGAAAACACTCAACCCCGGCTCAAGATTGGCTCAAAATAGCGGGCGTCGACCGTTTATCAAAGTCTTGTCGATCCCCGGGGCGGTACCAGCCCCGGCCGGTAACGGGACCAAGCCAGCCGGAAGAGGGGCAAGGCCATGAGGATCGAGATGCCCGTCAAGGTCCGGAAACCTGTCACGGGCATGCATGAAGAAGGCCGTGGTGTCGGCCCACGGTACCCACAAGCTGGCCGGTACTGGTCAGCTCTCCCAGGGAAGGGACAGCGCGGCATACGTCGCGGCCGCGATCGCCAACATCCCGGACCACAACCAGGGATTGGCGGCGGCGGCATGCCAATCGGCCACCACATATAGCACCAGCACGATGGCAGCTGCGATAGCCGAGGGAACTTGGTTCACGACGGCGGTGGGTAAGGGGGGCGTCGACTTCACGTGCTCCTGCCTACGGCTACCCGACTAGGTGTGTCCGACGACACCAGTGGTGGCCGCTAGACTGTTCCGGACGAGCAAACTACTGGGGAGAATGCGGTGCAGGAACGTCGGGTGGCGGTCGTGGTCGAGGACGACGAGGACATTAGGGGGCTGCTGGAGGCCGTCCTTCTGCAGTCGGGGTTCGAGGTACATCCCACTGGCAGCGGGGTTTCAGGAGTGGAACTGGTCGATCAGCAGGACCCCGATCTGGTCACCCTTGATCTGGGCCTGCCGGACATTGACGGATTCGAGGTAGCCCGGCGTATCCGGAGCACGTCCGATGCCCACATTGTCATGCTCACTGCGCGCACCGACGAGATAGACACCGTCCTCGGCCTTGAAACCGGGGCCGACGACTTCCTCACGAAGCCCTTCAGCCCGCGCGAGCTACGCGCGCGCATCGAGGCCATCATGCGGCGGCGAGGCCGCGAACGCCCTGTCGTCCAGCCGCCGCCGCGTCGGAAAGCGCTGGAAGAGGATGAGTTGTCCACCCGCGAGCAGGATCTGCGCAGCCGGAGCCTGGACGTCGCAGCGTCTACTGGAACGAGCGCCACGATGCGGCTCAATGGGCTTGTCTTAGACGCGCCCACCCATTGCGTCATGGTCGACGAGGTGGACATTGCGCTCACGCCCACGGAATTCTCCTTGCTTCGTTCTGTCATGGCCGGCGGACGCACGATCCGAACCAAGACCTCCCTGGCCCGCAGATTGCGTGGCGAGGAACCCGACTCCGGAACCTTCGTCTCTGAAGCCGATGAACGCAGCGTCGAGGTCCATATCGGAAACCTGCGGCGCAAGCTCGGCGACGATGCCAAGTCGCCACGGTGGATCGAGACGGTTCGCGGGATCGGCTACCGCGCTGCGCCAGCGCCGCCGCCCACGGCAGCATCTGCCGCTCCCGGATTTTCGCCGGACGCCCACGCCGCGTCTTCGGCGAGTCCCGGGGGTGCGGCGCCATCCCGCGACGTGTCGATGGAGCTGATGCCGGACCGCCTCGAGGTGTCCTTCGTCAGTGGGACGCGGCTCGGCGAAGAGCACCTGCAGGCCATCAATGACCGGCTGGCCGATTCGGGTGTCACCGCGTTGGTAATGCTGTGCACGGGATTGTCATCGGTGGGGACGACGGCGGCTGCATGGAATTTCGGAGGCCGCCATATCAGGGCCGCATTTGTGGGGGCGGGGCCCACAGACCGGCTGCTCGTGCACTTCTTTAACCGCTCGGATGCCGCCCCCTACACCTGGGAATACTTTGAGGACCTCGACACTGCCCGATTCTGGGCGCAGCAGTCCTCATGAGCGCTGGGCCTGATCGCAGTTGGGGCGGGCGCATCAACCAGATCATCGAGGCGCTGCTGCGGATTGCCAACAAGGACTTCAGCCGGCCGCTGGAGCCCAGCGACCAGCGCGACGAGCTCGACGCCATCATCATTGGCATCAATGCCATGGCTGAGGACCTGTCGACGAACCTCCAGTTGTTGGACCGGCGCGTGGCTGATCGTACCCGCGACCTGAAGTCCGCCACCGACGCGTTGCGGCAGCTGACCATTACCGACCACTTGACCGGTGTTGGCAACCGCAAGGCGATGGAGCAGGCACTAAATCAGCGCCTCGTTGAATACCGGCGGGGCGAGGCCCCACCGGTGGTGATTTCGCTCGACTTGGACCACTTCAAGGACATCAATGACCACCTGGGCCATCATATGGGCGACGTTGCCCTGCGTGGCGTAACCAGGCTGCTGTGCGGCTGCATCCGGGAAAATGACGGCGTCTTCCGGCTCGGCGGTGACGAATTCGCCATCCTGCTGGGTGGAGAGGTGAGCGTGGACACCGCGGAAACCCTCTGTTGGCGCCTGATCCGCGTCATCGAGGAGAACCCGGTCATCGAGGACGCCCAAGCCACGCGCATCGGCTTCAGCTGCGGCATCGCCGTCGCCCGCCCGGATTCGAGCCAGGAGAGCCTGATGCTCGAAGCGGACACTGCCATGTATGTTTCGAAGAAATCCCGTGAGGCCAAAGTCCACGTCTTCCTGGACTCCATGCTATGGGCACGCCGCAGGACCGGGGAGCTGACCAACCAATTGCGGGTCGGACTGCTCACAGACCACGTGGTCGTCCCGTACTACCAGCCGATAGTCGAGCTGGCGACGGGCCAGACCGTGGCCGCGGAGGCGCTGATGCGTTGGGAGCATCCGGTCTACGGCGTCATCACGCCTGACGAGATCCTTCCTCTGGCTCGTCAGGCGGACCTGATGAACTTGCTGACCGAATCAATGGTCAGCCAGGTCCTTGATGAGGCATCGGCGTGGAAGGCGAACGGTCTGGTTCCTGACCAGTTTCGCGTCAGCGTCAACGTCGAAGCCGAGGAGCTGAAGAGCTTGTCCTTCGTTGAGTTCGTCGCACGGGAGCTACACACCAGGGGCATCCGCGGAGCCGTCCTGGCACTTGAGATCACCGAGAACCTGGAACTCCACGGAGCCGCGGAGGAGATGTACGCGATCGAGAGACTGCGTCGATTGGGGGTGGGATTGTCCATCGACGATTTCGGGACCGGCTACTCCGCCATCGCCTACCTCCGCAGCCTGCCCGCCCACTCGGCGAAAGTCGACAGGTCGCTTATCGTCGGCATCGATGTCGATTCGCGCAAACGCGACATCGCGGCGGCCGTGTTGCAACTGATCCAGGTCAGCGGGCTGCGCAGCGTCGCCGAGGGCATTGAGACGGAGCGCCTGGCCAGGGAAGCCGGACGGGTTGGCTTCGACATGGGGCAGGGCTACCATTTCGGCCGCCCGATGCCCGCCTTGGACTTTGCCGTATTCCTGCGCGAGCACGGGGCAGCGACGGGTTGATCCGGCCCTCTCGCAGTGTCTAGATCTCCGCGTCCGGATCGATGTTCCGGGTTTCCCTTCGCCGGTTGCGATGGGTGAACCAGTCCGAGAGGTAGATCTTGGGCAGGACCTTCGTGATCGCCAGCGTGACGTAGACCAGGGTGTTGATGGCCACGAATGTGGCCAATACTCCAAACCACTGAGTGTGCAGCAGCGTCTCGGGCAGCAGCAGTCCGGTCGGCATTCTTGTCATGGTGATTTTCCTCCGATAGCCCCGGAGACCTCGCTCCGATGCTGCACGTGTTTCCAGGCCGCCTTGGTGCCCAGGGCGCTGTCGATGATCCCTTTCACGTAGGCGAGGTTCAGGACCATGTCATAGCAGAGTTCCGGAACCAGCAGCAGGGCCAGAAGCCGGGCACGCCAGCCACCGCGCCACACCGTCATCACCCGCTCGACGGCGAACACGGCTCCGAGCCCGAACCAAAACGGGAACCAGATCCACGTGTCCAGGGCCAGGGCCATGACTGCCAGGAGCAGGAAATACGTGGCAAGGGCGATGACCCCATAGCCGATGCCCACCTGCTGGGCCCAGTACCGGGCCGTCTGCGGCCGGATGCCATAGGCGCCGAGGTTTTCCAGTGCCCCGCGTTGCCACCGCAGGCGTTGGGCCCATAGCGTCCTCCAGGTGGGCATGAGCTCAGTGACGACCGTGCACTGATGGGGGGAGATGACCAGGGCGCCCAGCGACTTCAGGGCGATGGTCAGTTCGTTGTCCTCGGTCAGGGCGGCTGTGTCGTACACCTGCCCCGGTTCACCCGGCAGGGCCGTGCCGCGCTGCTCTGCGACAGCACGCAGCCCTCGCGGCCGGAACAAGGATGCAGTGCCGGTCAGGACGAAGACACGGCCACGACGCCGCTTCAGCTCGCGCGAGTACCTGATGTATTCGTTGCGCTGGAACTGGCCGATCAAGCCGTGTCCTTCCTCGCCTTGGAAGAGCCCGCCGACGGCCATCAGAGCCCGGTCGAAGGTGAAGCGGGCGACAGCTTCCGCGAGGAATCCCGGATCCAGCATCGTGTCCGCATCCATGACCATGACGACGTCGTTGTCCCCCTGGTCATCCAGGATCTCCGAAAGTGCCTGGTTCAGGCCGCCGGCCTTCTTGTGCCGGTTATCCCTGGTCTCGAACACTTCGGCCCCGAAGCGGCGGGCGACCTCGACGGTCCCGTCCGTGCAGTTGTCGGCGACCACGACAATTCGTGTCGGCGCGACGGATTGTTCCTGCAGCGATTCCAGCGTCCGCGGCAGCGAAGCCTCCTCATTGTGGGCCGGAATCAGCGCGGTGACGGTGACCGGACCTGCATGCACGCCCCGGGTTTCGCCCATGACCACGCGAGGGGAAAGTGGCGTCGCGGTGGCATCACCTGACCGGCGGTACCGAGTGGTGACGACCAGCTCGACGATGGCCACGGCCGCGGCCATCAGTAGGGCGATCGCGATGGCGACGAAGATGGTGGAGACAGCGGGCGCCTGGGTGGCGTACAGGATGTTCCAAACGCCCAGGAACAGGTGCTGCGCCGGCCTTTCCATGAGCGACGGGCCGCTGGCACTGACGCCCCACCAGAGCAGGCCCGCCCCTGCCGTCACCAATAACGCGATGAACACGCCGGACCAACGGCTGAAATTGCTTGTTTTCACCACTTGAGTCTACTCAATTCTCTGTTTCGTCATAGTCCTAGTCCGCGTCGTCGTCGTCGGAGCGCCCCTGGTGGCCGAGAGATGCGCGGTCCCCTCTAAACTGTCAGCATGACGTCCCCCGCCCCCCTGGTCCTTGGCATCGAATCCTCCTGCGACGAAACCGGGATCGGGATCGTGCGCGGAACCGAACTGCTGGCCAACGCCGTATCCTCCTCCATGGACGAACACGTCAGGTTCGGCGGGGTGATCCCCGAAATCGCCTCACGGGCCCACGTCGAGGCCTTCGTCCCCACGCTCGAGGCGGCACTGGACACCGCCGGCGTCTCCCTCAAGGACATCGACGCGCTCGCCGTCACCTCGGGGCCCGGCCTGTCCGGGGCCCTGATGGTCGGCGTCGCGGCCGCCAAGGCGCTGGCCCTCGCCACGGGCAAGCCGCTGTACGCCATCAACCATCTTGTCGCCCACGTCGGCGTCGGGGTGCTCGACGGGGGTGCCCTGCCCTCCGGCCTCGGCGCACTTCTGGTGTCGGGAGGGCACACGGAGATCCTGCGCGTGAACTCCCTGACCTCCGACATCGAATTGCTCGGTGCCACCATCGACGACGCCGCCGGCGAGGCCTACGACAAGGTGGCCCGGCTGCTGGGGCTGGGCTATCCCGGGGGACCCGTCATCGACAAGCTGGCGCGTGAGGGCAACCCGAAGGCCATCAGGTTCCCGCGCGGACTGACCCTGCCGAAGTTCACCGGCACCGCGGAGGCACCGGGCAAGCACCGCTATGACTTCTCGTTCTCGGGGCTGAAGACCGCCGTCGCGCGCTGCGTCGAGCAATACCGCGCCCGCGGAGAGGAGGTCCCGGTCGCCGACATCGCCGCGTCCTTCCAGGAAGCCGTCGTGGACGTGGTGACAGGGAAGGCGGTCATGGCCTGCACCGAGCACGGCCTGGACAACCTGCTGCTCGGCGGGGGAGTGGCGGCCAATTCCCGGCTGCGGGAACTCCTGTCGGCCCGCTGCGCCTCCGCCGGCATCGCGCTGCGCATCCCGCCGATCGGCCTGTGCACCGACAACGGGGCCATGGTTGCCGCCTTGGCCGCGCAACTGGTGGTGGACGGCGTCGAACCCACGGGCATCGCCTTCTCCACCGATTCAGGCCAGCCGGTCTCGCAGGTCAGCCTCTAGCCGCACATCGGCCGGCACCGGGCACCGAGGGGCCCGAAGCGTGCCGCCGTGCCCTCAGGCGCGGTGCATCCGGCCGATGTTGTCCAACACGACCGCGCGCAGGTCCCCGGCATTCGCCGCGGCGATCTTGCGCTGCCACTGGTAGCCGGCGCCGCCGCGGATGATGCGTTCGACGTCGGCCAGCTCATCGCTGCAGCCGAGCTTGCGGGCGATCGGCTCGAGCCGGTTCAACTCGCGGATCAGGTGGTCGGTGACCAGCATCTCGTCCCCGGCCGCGTTGAGGATGATGATCGCGTCCATGCCGTAGCGGGCGGCCCGCCACTTGTTCTCGGTGCGGTGCCACGGCGGCATGACCTCGATCGTCCCGCCGTTGTCCAGGGTCGTGGACATGTCATCCACCAGGCACTGGGTCAGGGCGGCGATCGCCCCCACGTCCTGCAGCGAGGAGAGCCCGTCGGCGATGCGCATCTCCACGGTGCCGAAACGGGGGACGGGACGGACGTCCCAGCGGATCTCCGAGATGTCGTCGATCACCCCGGTGTGCAGCATGTCCCCGACGTAGCCCTCGAACGCGGCCCAGTCATCGAAGTGGTACGGCAAACCGGCAGTGGGCAGCTGCTGGAACATCAGCGCGCGGTGCGAGGCGTAGCCGGTGTCCTCCCCGCCCCAGAACGGGCTGGAGGCGGAAATCGCCTGGAAATGCGGCTGGTAGTTGACCAGGCCGTCCACGATGGGCAGCGCCTTGTCGCGGCGGTCCACGCCGACGTGGACGTGCACGCCGTAGATCACCATCTGCTGGCCCCACCACTGGGTCCGGTCGATGAGCTTGGCGTACCGCTCCTTGTCGGTGACCGGCTGCAGTTTCGGGGTGGCGAACGGGTGCGATCCGGCGCAATAGAGGTCGATGCCCATCGGGTCGGTGATGCCGCGGATGACCCCCAGGTTCTCGTGCAGCTGGGCCTTGGCCTGGCCCACGGTCTCGCAGACGCCGGTCACGACCTCGACCGTGTTGAGCAGCAGTTCCTGCTTGACGTGGGGGTGCTCGTCCTCCGGGTCCAGCCCGCCGTGGGCGGCGTGGACGCCCTCGAGCACCTGTTGGGCCACCGAGCGCAGGTCGCCGGTGGCGTGGTCCACCAGGGCGACCTCCCATTCGACGCCGAGGGTGGACTGCCGGGAGTCGGCGAAATCGATCTGCATCCGCGTTCCTGACGTCGGTGGGCACAAGTACCGGCCCAGTCTATCCGCGGGGCCGGGCCGTTCCGGGACGGGCAGGTCAGACCGGCTGGACCTCGATGGCCACCCGGCGCTCGCCGATGCGCGTCAGGACCAGGGTGGCCTGGCGCTTGGCCTTCTTGCCGGCGCCGGCCAGCAGCACCTTGCGCAACTCCTCGGGGGTGACGTCGATCCCGCGCTTCTTGATGTCCAGCACCCCGATGCCCGCGGATTTGGCCCACATGCGCAGGGCCTTCACGTTGTAGGGGTGCACGCGCAGTACCTGGTAGGCGCGGGCGAACGGGGTCTCCACCAGCTCGGGGGCGCAGAAGTAGGCGATGCGCGGATCGAGCAGGTGGCCGCCGACCTTCGCCAGCGCCTCGGCCACCAGCCCGGCGCGGATCACCGCCCCGTCCGGTTCGTACAGGTAGCAGCCCACCTCGCCCACCGGCACCTCGCCGCGCACGGCGGCCCCGGCATCGAAATCGCCCGCGGCGGTCAGTTCGTGCGAGCCCCCGCCCGCCAGGACCAGGGCCGCCCGGCGGACGCCCGGCCGGGCGAGCGTGCCGAACCAGAGCGCGGCCTCGGTGACGTCCCCGTTGACCGAGACCCACTGCGCCTCGCAGTTGGCGGGCAGTGCCTCATGCGGGATCCCCGGACCGAGTTTGACCCCGACCGGCAGGCCGCGATCGGCCAACGACTCGACATGGGACAGCGGCGGGCTGAAGGCCTCGGGGTCGAACAGGCGCGAGGTACCCGAGGTGGAGGTGGTGCGTCGGGCCGGGTCGAGCCACACGGCGTCGAACCCCTCGAGGTCGAACCTGGTGGCATCGGCGTTGACGACCCGGGCGTTCGGCCACGGCATGAGGTTCACGGTGGCCGCCGCTGCGGTGGTCTCGTCGAGCTCGACGGCGGTCACGTCCAGGTCCAGGGCGGCCATGGCCATGGCATCGGCGCCCAACCCGCAGCCGAGGTCGGCGATCCTGGACAGCCCGGCGTCGGTGAACCGGCGTGCGTGCAGGGCCGCGACGTTCAGCCGGGTGGCCTGTTCCAGACCGGCGCGGGTGAAGACCATGTGCGAGGCGAAGGGCCCGAGCTTGGCGGCACCCTGTGCCCGGAGCCGTGCCTGGTGCACGACGGCGGTGACCACCTCGGGCTGATGGCCCTCCTTGCGCAGGCGCAGGTTCAAATCCAGCGCCGCCCGGTCCGTCCCGGCCGCGTCGGCGGGCAGGGAGTTGAGCAGGCCGAAGCCCTCGGGGGAGAGGACGGCTGCGAGGTTTTCCGTGGCGGACGCGGGGGAGGGCATGGCATCAACCCTAGCGTCGGGAGGGGGAGTTCTCCCCATGGCGGCTGCGTGGGGAAGCCCCGAGGATCCCGCATATCGAGGCCATGATTTGGCATCCACTCTACGGAGAGTATGAATGCCCCTCGGTGCGGTGATCTTCTGTATGCTCTTCGGCGCCATTCCCATCGCCTTGGGTAGCGCTGCCTATTTCGTTCCCGGACGACTCGCGCCGCCGGACCGTTGACAGACATTGCAGCCACCTGCGGGTGCGTTGTGTGCAGATGATGGAGGGTTTCGGCGAGGTCCCTGCAGCCGCTCGGGGCCAGGTG
>Ga0134125_10002847_pt1 | contig 20320 bp, 18 predicted proteins | sample KB31751_FD_96464 | JGI IMG/M metagenome (GOLD analysis project Ga0134125, IMG submission 96464) | Terrestrial soil microbial communities with excess Nitrogen fertilizer from Kellogg Biological Station, Michigan, USA - KB3-175-1 | ecosystem: Environmental > Terrestrial > Soil > Unclassified ... | reverse complement strand
CGCCGAAGCCTTGGCGAAGGCGGCCCGCAGCACCCGAACGCTCTTCGGCCGCCGAAGCCTTGGCGAAGGCGGCCTGCAGCACCCGAACGCTCTTCGGCCGCCGAAGCCTTGGCGAAGGCGGCCCCCCCATCGACAATCTACAAATTTCCGCCCCCTCCTGACATAAGGCTGACACCGGCCGGCTGTTCCTTTGAATGGTCAACCACTTTCATTACGCCCTCAAACATTCCATTATGTCAACAATCGACCCCCTGCTGAAAGAGCTGGAACAGGAAGCCCAGACCACACGGAAAATGCTGGAAAGGGTCCCCACCGCTTATTTTGACTGGCAGCCGCACCGGAAAAGCATGACCGTGCAACGCCTTGCCACCCACATCGCCGAACTGCCCGCCTGGATCTCAATGGCGGTCACTACGGACGGTCTTGATTTTGCCGCCAATCCCTATGAGCCCGAAACAGTTAGCAACACTGCCGAGTTACTAGAATATTTCGATCGATCGCTCGCCGACGGCCGGGAACACCTCCTGTCCGCCAGGGAGGAGACCCTCGCCGAACCCTGGACCTTAAGGGACGGCGAACAGGTGCTGCACGTCGCCAGCAAAGGGGAGATCATCCGGATGGCCTACTGCCAGATCGTCCACCACCGGGCCCAGCTGGGGGTGTTCCTGCGGCTGCTGGATATCCCGATCCCCGGCAGCTATGGCCCCAGCGCTGACGAACTTTGAGCAAAGCCGGTCATTCCCGCGTTCCTGGTGCGAGGGTTGCCGCAAGGCAGAACAGGTCGGCTGCCAGGTCCTTGGGCCGCTCCATCGCCAGGAAATGTCCTCCATGGGGAAGCTCGTTCCACTGGACGACGTTGAAGATGCGGTCCGCCGCTTCCCTCGGCGCCGGGACGAGCTCCCTGGCGGCGATCAGGATGGCCACCGGCGTCTTGAGCCTTTTGGCAGACGGCGCCGGCTGCTGGGCCGTCTCATAATACAGCCGGAACGCGGACGCCGCGGTCTGCGTGACCCAGTAGATCGTCAGGTTGACCAGCAGTTCATTCCGGGTATATATTTCTTCGAGGTCACCGCTGTGATCCGTCCAACCGTGGAACTTTTCGATGATCCAGGCGGCAAGACCGATGGGTGAGTCGTTTAGGGCGAAAGCGAGCGTGTCTGGCTTCGTCGACTGCAATAAATTGTACGCCCCTTCTGTCCGCTGCCACATGGCGCCTGTCCGCAGCCATTCTTCCTCGGGGGCGGACAACTGGTCCGCCGGCAGCGTGAACAGGTGCTGGAACGGGACTTCCGTCAGGTGCAGCGCGATCACCCGCTCGGGATGCGCATGCGCAAGCTCCCGTGCGACAAGGCTTCCGATATCACCGCCGTGTACCATGTATTTGTCATAGCCCAGCCGCTCCATCAGCCGGGCATACAAGGCCGCTATGCGGACGACATTCATTCCCGGCTTGGTCGGCCGGTCCGAAAATCCGTATCCCGGCATCGACGGGACAACCACGTCGAAACTCTGGTCCCCGGGCCCGGGCTCGGTCAGCAATGGGATCAGTTTGAGGAAGCGGAAAAAGGAATCCGGATACCCGTGTAGCAGCAGGATAGGCACCCGGTGCGGACCCGCTCCCTTTTGCCGGATAAAATGGAGGCCGAGACCATCGATCGTCATCCGGAAATGGCGGAAGCCGTTTAGCAGTTCTTCCTGTTCCTTCCAGTCGAATCCATGGCCCCAGTGCGCGCAAAGCTGCTGCAGATATGTCTTGTTGGCGCCGTAACGCCAGCCGCTGCCGGGGATCTCGTCCGGCCAGCGCGCCCTGCCGAGCCGCTCGCGCAGGTCCTCGATGATATACGGGGAGACGTTGATCGTAAAAGGCTCGATACCCGTGGCGGGTGCTGTGGTTGATGCGGTACCCATGGTAGGTCGTTTCAACAACCGATGCAAAAACCCGACCAGTAGCTAATCATCTGATAGTCAATAAAGCATAGCTTTCCAACACCTCCGGCCTGGTGCGCGCATCCAGGAATTCTCCGGTGAGGCGGCTGATATGGAAGTTGGGGAACTGCCGCAGGACCTCCACCCTGAATCCTTTCCCGGCAAGCGTATCCCCATACGACAGCGGCGCGAACACAGTGACCGGTCCGCGGGCAAGAACTCCGCTCAGGCTATCGGTGGGCACCACGCGGACCGGGACCGGACTGTCGAACTCTATCGAATAGTCGACGGGCGCTTCGCGCAACAGGTAGACGGCGGGAATGCCGGCCCGCCGCCCCAGCCATCGTCCCGCCTGCGTCCCGGCCTGGTATTGCAGGATCGCCGGGTAGAGGAAAAAATTGACGAACCCGTACGCGAGCAGCGCCATCCAGAAACTTCGGGCGACCGGCCCCGATACCGACTTTCCCTCTCGCCCCGGTACCGCCTTCCCCTCCAGCCCCAGGACCCCCTTCCCCTCCAGCCCCGGGCCCTCCTTCCCCGCCAGCCCCGGGCCCTCCCCCCCACGGATGAAAATCCATGGCAGCACCGCCAGCACGGTTATCCCGGCCATCACCCACGGCCAGCCGGGGAACCGGGAAATGACGGTGAGGAGCAAGAGCAGGAACGGAAGCAGGAGGCTGACGATGTGCTGTACGATGCGGACAAAGCGCCGTTCCCATGCCCGCCTGATCCCGAATAGCCAGGCCGCCGTGAGGATCGCAAACGACGGGAAAAGGATGTTGAGATAGTGTGGCAGTTGAAATCGCGAAAGCGAAAAAAGCGCAAATCCGGCCAGCGCACCGCCCGCGCAGATCCAGTCGCCCGGGACCGCGCGCCGGGGGCTCCGGAATCTCCGGATGACCGCCGCGTAGAGCAACACCGACCAGGGAAGGAAGGCCCATAACACCGTATGAAAGTAGAAGAAGGGATCGCCGCTTCCGCGGATGGGGCCATTGTTGAAAAAACGTCCGAACTGACTACCCCAGAAGAAGAAGCGGATACCCGAGACACCCGTTTGGCCGAACACCTGCTTTTCGGGGTGCAGGTCGAACTGAACATACAAACAGTACAACTCCGGCAGGATCAACAGCGCCGTGAGAGCGGTCGCCAGCCACCAGCGGATTTGCAGCGGCCGGCGCCATTCCTTGCCCACCGACCAGTCGACGGCAAATGCGGCTCCGATCACCAGCAGGACGAACGGGCCCTTGGTCATGACGGCGGCGGCCGCAAGGGCGGAGCCGGCCACGAGGTGCACCCACGACCGTCCGCGTGACAACCGGTAGAAATGGTATACGGAGCCGATGAGCAGGCCGGTGAGATAGGGCTCGGCGCGGACGTCGTTGTTGGAGATGACCAGGTGCGCGGCGGAAACATAGATCAGGGTCGCTAGTTGGGCGACCGGTTTACCATACAGCGACCGCGCCAGTCGCCAGGTGTACCATGCCCCGGCGCCCCAAAAAAGCAACGCCGGAAATTTGTAGGCAAACCCGTTGACGCCAAACACCCTGAAACTCAGCGCCGCCATCCAGAAGGGGAAGTGAGGCTTGTCGAGCCAGTCTCTGCCGTTGACGAAAAGATGGACGAAGTCGCCGCTCCGGGCCATCGTTTTGGCAATCGTCGCATATAGTGCCCCGTCAGGCTCCATGACCGGGATCAGCAGTCCGCCGGCGTTCACGAGGATAGCGGGGACCAGCAGCGGAAGGAACCACCTCTGCAGCCAGGGTTCCCAGGCGGGATGGTATGGATCGGTGATCAATAGCCCGAATATAGCGCCGACCACGATATCCGACGAAAAATGTTTGCTTTCGAATCGTAATCGAAACTTAACGTTCTGATAAACATGCGGTCATATCCGTCCGGGAGACCCCCCCGGGCGGGGGCATCCGCCAGGAAAGCCCGTCGATCTGCTGAAAATAAGTGAATAGTCCTATTTTTGCGCAAATTTTTGTGCATGGCCTGGAGCTCCTTCCTTCAACTGTTCACCCCCAAAGACCGGGTCTTCTACTCTCTTTTCGAACAGGTTGCGGACAGTGTGGGCAGGATGGGCAAGCTGATGAAAGAGGTCGTTGCCGAACCTGATTTCGATAAGAGAGCGGCGGTTATCGCCCAGGTGGAAGACCAGGAACACGTCAACGACGACCTGACCCACCGGATCTTTACCGAACTGGGCCGGAACTTCATCACGCCTTTCGACCGCGAAGACATCCACTATCTTGCCAGCGCGCTGGACGATATCTGCGACTACATTTTCGCCACGACCAAGAAGATCAATTTTTACCGCGTCAATCCCAACGATATCGGCATCCAGAAGCTGGCGGACCTGATCGACCAGAGCGCCTCCCAGATCCAGGTTGCCGTGAAAGAGTTGCGGAACATGCGCAACATGCGTAAGATCACCGATGCGCTGGTCAAGGTCAACAGCATCGAGAACCAGGCCGACGACATCTTCGACCTGAGCATCGAGCGGCTTTTCGAGACCGAGCCCGACGCCAAGGAAGTGATCAAAAAGCGCGAAATCTACCAGGTGATGGAGATCGTTACCGACAAGTGCGAGGATGCCGCCAACGTGATCGAATCCATCATCATAAAATACGCCTGATCCCCTATGCCCTTTCTGGTCATCACGATTATTCTGGCCCTGGTATTCGACTATATCAATGGTTTCCACGACGCCGCCAATTCGATCGCTACCATCGTGTCGACAAAAGTGCTGACGCCATTTCAAGCCGTGCTGTGGGCCGCCTTTTTCAATTTCGCGGCCTTTTTCATCTCCCGCTATGTGGTCGGGGAATTCCGGATCGGCAATACCATCGCGGCCTCCGTCAATCAGGATTTCATCAACCTGCCCGTCATCTTTTCGGGGTTGATCGCTGCGATCTGCTGGAACCTCCTCACCTGGTGGTTCGGCATCCCTTCCAGTTCCTCCCATACGCTGCTGGGCGGCTTTATGGGCGCGGCGCTCGCGCATGCGGGGGCATTCAGCGTTCATGGCGTGTCGGTCATCAACTACGCCAAGGTCATCCCCATCTTTTTCTTTATTTTCCTGGCGCCGTTTATCGGGATGATCGTCGCGTTTGTGATCTCACTGCTCATTTTGAATGTTTGCAGACGGGCCAATCCTTACAAGGCCGACAATTGGTTCCGGCGTCTCCAGTTGTTGTCGTCCGGGCTGCTCAGCCTCGGACACGGCGGCAACGATGCGCAGAAGGTCATGGGCATCATCGGCGCGGCAATGATCTGGTACAATAAATCGCAGGGGCACGACATGACCTTTCACCAGTTCGTCGACAACAATATGTGGGTGCCGCTGGCCAGCTTCACGGCGATCGCCATCGGGACCATGAGCGGCGGCTGGAAGATCGTCAGGACCATGGGGACGCGCATCACCAAGGTCACGCCGCTGGAAGGCGTCAGCGCGGAAACCGCCGGGGCGCTGACCCTGTTCCTCACCGAAAAACTCGGGATCCCCGTCAGCACTACGCACACGATCGCCGGTTCCATTATCGGCGTCGGCGCGACCAAACGGCTTTCCGCGGTGAGATGGGGCGTCACCATCAACCTCCTTTGGGCGTGGATACTGACGATTCCGGTCAGCGCGCTGTTGGCAGCGGTGGTATATTTTATCATTAACTTGTGGAAATTTTAGATATGAAGGGAATTATTCTTGCGGGGGGATCCGGTACGCGTCTGCATCCGATCACCTATGCGATCAGCAAGCAGATCATGCCGGTCTACGACAAGCCGATGATCTATTATCCCTTGTCTACCCTCATGCTGGCGGGCATCCGCGAGATCCTGATCATTTCCACCCCGCACGACCTTCCGCTTTTCCGTAAACTGTTTGGCGATGGTTCGGCGCTCGGCCTCTCGTTCAGCTACGCGGAACAGCCGCTCCCCAACGGACTCGCGCAAGCTTTCGTGATCGGGGAATCCTTCATCGGCAAAGACCCCGTGGCGCTCGTACTCGGCGATAATATCTTCTATGGGGCCGGGCTGGGGGCGCAGCTCGAGCGGAACACCTCGCCGTCCGGCGGCATCGTCTATGCCTACCAGGTCAGCGACCCGGAACGGTACGGTGTCGTCGAATTCGATTCCAACAACAAGGCCATTTCCATCGAGGAGAAACCGGCAAAGCCGAAAAGCAACTATGCAGTGCCCGGTTTATACTTCTACGACAACCAGGTGGTCGCCATCGCCAAAGCGCTGAAGCCCTCGGCGCGCGGTGAATACGAGATCACCGACGTCAACCGGGAATACCTGCGGCAGGGTAAACTCACCGTATCCATCCTGGACCGGGGGACCGCCTGGCTCGACACGGGCACCTTCGATTCGCTGATGCAGGCGACCCAGTTCGTGCAGGTCATCGAACAGCGGCAGGGGATCAAGATTGCGTGTATCGAAGAGATCGCCTGGCGAAAGGGCTTTATCGGTACCGCGCAACTGGAGAAGATCGCGCAGCCCCTGCTGAAGAGCGGTTACGGGCAATATTTGATCAACCTTATACAAATGGATAAACGATAATTATGCAAAAGATCCTTGTCACCGGCGGATGCGGCTATATCGGTTCCCATACGATCGTGGACCTGGTCGCAGGCGGCTTCGAAGTGATTTGCGTCGACAACAATGTCAGGTCGTCCCCGCGGATCCTGGAGGGCGTGGAGAGGATTACGGGGAAAAAGATCAAGAGCTACAAAGTGGACCTTTGCAATTATGACGATACCTACGCCATTTTCCAGGAAAACGAGAACATCGCCGGCATCATCCATTTCGCCGCCTACAAGGCGGTAGGCGAATCCGTCGAGCAACCGCTGCTTTATTTCGAGAACAACCTGCTTTCGCTGATCAACCTCCTGAAATGCGTGCAGGAATTCAGCATTCCCCATTTCGTGTTCTCTTCCTCCTGCACCGTGTACGGCAACCCCGACGTCATCCCCGTCACGGAGCTCACGCCGCCAAAACCGGCGGAGTCGCCATACGGGTACACCAAACAGATGGGGGAACAGATCATCAACGAATTCTCAAAAGCCACCACCCGGACAAACAGCATCCTGTTACGCTATTTCAATCCGGTCGGCGCGCATCCCAGCATCCTGATCGGCGAAATGCCCGTCGGCAGACCCGCCAACCTCGTGCCGGCGATCACGCAGACGGCGATCGGACGACTGCCGCAACTGACGGTGTACGGCGACGACTATCCGACGCGCGACGGTTCCTGTATCCGGGACTTCGTCCATGTCTGTGATATTGCCCATGCGCACACACTGGCCATGCGCTACATGATGGACGGGAAGATCGCCAGGAACGCCGAGGTCTACAACCTGGGGACGGGCAATGGCGTCACGGTGCTCGAAGCTATCCGCGCCTTTGAAAAAGTGAGCGGCGTGCGCCTGAACTATGTCATCGGTCCCCGGCGGCCGGGCGACGTGGTGGCGATCTACGCCAACAACGATCTCGCACGGAAACAACTGGGCTGGAAGACCGAATACAGCCTGGAAGAGATGATGGCGACCGCGTGGAAATGGGAGCAGAAGCTAAAGGCGGACGAGAAGTTCTACAACGGGAAGTTTTCCAAACTCAATTAAACTCCGTTATTTTGTGGCGCCGGACAGCAAACGGATCCATTAATCAACTCACATCAATTTTTCAGAACTAATGTTAAAAGACATTGTATCGACCGGTCAGAAAGACACCCGAAGCGGATTTGGAGATGGGATCGTTGAAGCAGCCAGGAAGAACCCCGACATCGTCGCCCTGACGGCTGACTTGCTGGGCTCGATGAAACTCAATCAGTTCATCAAAGAATTCCCTGACCGGTTCGTCCAGTGCGGTATTGCCGAAGCCAATATGATCGGCATCGCCGCGGGCCTCACCATCAATGGCAAGATCCCCTATACCACCACCTTTGCCAATTTTTCGACCGGTCGCGTGTATGACCAGATCCGTCAGTCGGTTGCCTATTCGGGTAAGAATGTCAAGATCTGCGCATCGCATGCCGGTGTCACGCTGGGAGAGGACGGCGCCACCCACCAGATCCTCGAAGATATCGGGCTGATGAAAATGTTGCCCGGGATGACGGTCATCGTGCCCTGCGACTACAGCCAAACCAGGGCCGCCACGATCGCGATCGCCGACTATGCGGGACCGGTCTACCTGCGCTTCGGCCGGCCTTCCTGGCCCATCTTCTCGGACCCCTTCCCTTTCCAGATCGGCAAGGCACAGGTTTTCTCGGAAGGAAAGGACGTTTCCATTTTCGCCTGCGGCCACCTCGTATGGAAAGCCGTCGAGGCGGCGAAGATCCTCGAACAAAAGGGTATCTCCGTGGAGCTGATCAATCTCCATACGATCAAACCCCTCGACACCGGGACGATCCTGCGATCGGTACAAAAGACGCGTTGCGCGGTTACGGCGGAGGAGCACAATATTATCGGCGGCATGGGAGATGCGGTCGCGCAGACCCTGGCCCGAAACTTCCCCGCACCCGTCGAATATGTCGGTACGAACGATACCTTCGGCGAAAGCGGCACGCCGGCCCAATTGCTGGTGAAATACGGATTGGACACGCCGAATATCGTCGCCGCTGCCGAGAAGGTAATAGCGCGAAAAAATAAATAGCTAGCTTTATGGGGGTGACCATCCAAGATACCGAGTTGCTCTTGCAATTCCGGGATCCCGCCACCAGGGAGAAAGCCTTTACGGCGATCATCAGGAAATACCAGGAGAAGCTGTACTGGCATATCCGCCGGATGGTCGTGGAACACGAAGACGCCAACGACGTATTACAAAATGTATTCATACGTGTCTGGAACGGGCTCGATAACTTCCGCGAGGACTCCCAGTTGTACACCTGGCTCTACCGGATCGCCACGAACGAATGCCTGAGCTTCCTCGAGCAGCAAAAACGCAAGTCTTCCGTGTCCCTCGATGAAATGGAAGGCGGCCTGAGCAACAAAGTGTTGGCGGACAAGTACTTCGATCCCAACAAGCTCGAGTGGAAGTTACAGTTGGCAATTCAACAACTCCCTGACAAACAACGCGTTGTATTTACCCTTCGATACTATGACGAGATGCCCTACGAAGAGATGAGCCGGGTGCTGGACACATCGGAAGGCGCACTGAAAGCGTCCTATCACCATGCGGTCAAAAAGATCGAGGATTATATCCTGAACAAGTAACGGACGTAAAAATTTGGCGCCCGGATCATTAAACTTTGATTAAACGGGGGGGTCTGAAAATAGATGGAACCGAGCAACGACATAGCGGTGGAACTGAGCGCGCTAAGTGCGCCGGTCGCTCAAATGATGGGCGGTCTCGGCCGCCGGATGCCCTACAGCGTCCCCGAAGGCTACTTTGAGCAGTTTCCGGACCTGGTTTCCTGCAGAATAGCAGCGGGGTCGGGGACGTTCGAGGTTCCCGCGGGCTATTTCGACGGACTTGCCAGCCAGATCATCACCAGGATCAAGGCAAACGAACGGTCGAAGGAAAAGCCGGAAGCAGTTGACAGCGATATCCGGGCCGAACTGGCCGGAATTTCCGCCGTCGTCGCCGGTATCGGCCGGCACATGCCCTACCACTTGCCCGAAGGATATTTCGACGCGCAGTCGCCTGTCCTGGCCGTGCTGAAACAGACCTCCGCCTACCGGGTGCCCGAAGCCTATTTTGACCACCTTTCCCCGGTGCTGACAGTGGCGCGGGAGCTTGACGGCTACCAGGTGCCGGAAGGCTATTTTGACAGTTTTCCGGCGACCGTGACGGCCAGGATCGCCGCCGGGGTATCGGACACCGGTTCGGCCGGCGCTGACCCGCTGGGCGGCAGGGTGATCGCCATCGGCAGCCGACCGAAGACCCCCACGCAACAATTTTGGGCCAGGTGGAAATATGTATCGGCCGCCGCGGTCGCAGCCTGCGTATTGCTGGTCTTCGGCTTGCCGCAGCTCCGGCAACACGTGGGCGGCAATCATCCCGCCTCGGCGGATATCGAGCAGAACCTGCAAAAAGTAAGCGACCAGGAACTGATGGCTTACCTCGACGATCAGCATACCTTCGTGGCTGATCCGGTGACGGATGGCGGGGCGACCATGGACATGAACGAAGGGAATATTAAGAGTTTTCTGGGAAATGTATCGGATAGCGCCCTGCAGCAATATGTGGAGGAGCATGGAAAGGAAGAAGACATGGCAACGAATTAGACGTAACAATGAAAAAATTATTCTCCGTATTGGTAATCCTGTGCTGGCTGACCCTACCGGCGCGGTCACAAGCCCCCAAAGGCCCGTGGCAGGGAAAGCTGGAGGCGATGAAAACCACATTCATCACGACCAGGCTGCAACTCACGCCGCAGGAAGCCGAGAAGTTCTGGCCGATATATAACCAATACGACGCAGAAGTCCACCAGGCCTTATATAATTACCACCACGAGCCGAATCCGAATGAACTGGAGCTGGAGCAAACGCTGCTGAATATCCGGAAAAAATATGCCGTGGAATTTCACAAAGCGATCTCCTTTGGCAAGATCAACGATTTCTTCATTGCGGAGCGGGATTTCAACCGCATGGTCCAGCAGGAGGTGAACAGGAGAAGGCGGGGATACCCGGCCGGGCCGCCGCCGGGCCCATAGACCGCGACTTTTGCCCAATTGACCGATAAATTTTACAAGAAGATACTTGATTCACGATATTTGAACTTGGTGTTTTTCATAGGTTAGCAACGGCCGGCTCTTTCCAGGGCAGGCCTTTTTTCAAGCCTCCCCGCCGGCCAGGCCTTTTTCAGGCCCGCCCCGCCGGCCAGACCGGCATCCTTACGTCATGGTAGAACAAGAAGGTCCACCCTTCGCGCTGCCCCTGTTTCCACCATTCCTGTCTCAGCTCCATCGCCCGCTTACCGTCGTAGTCGTATTTCGCCACGAAGCGGCTCTTCATCTGCTGTAACTGCGGGGCGACATCGCCGCCGAAAAACACCGTCTCGCCGCCATCCACGATCCGGAACACCTGGTGCCAGGGGCAATGCGCTCCGGTCACCTCGTAGCGGATATAGCCATCCAGCACCCCATCCCCGTCGAGGAGTACGACCTGCCGAGATGTCCGCAGACATTCCAGTTCTTCCGGGAGATAAGAAGGTGCGCCTTTTTCAAAAGCAAACTCCAGTTCCCGCCGCTGCAAATAGTATTGTGCATTCGGGAAGGACAGCCGGCCTCCCGGGCATATCCCGCCCGCGTGGTCTTTGTGCAGGTGGCTCATCAGGACCTTGGTGACCCTTCCGGGCTGGATGCCCGCCTTTTCGAGGTTGGCATGGATCTGCAGCCCGCCCCCTTTCTGAAAACCGAGCCCGGTATCGAGGACCAGGACGTCCTCCGTCGTCAGCACCGCGAAAGGCTGGATCTCGACGAGCAGGCTGCCCGTGGGGCGTTGCTGCAGATCGTCAATATCGCTATCAAACGGTACGAAAAGCTTGGTCTTGTCGATGGTGAACGCGCCTTCGGAAAGGGGAATGATTTGCATGCCGCAAAGGTAGGGGATGCGGCGCGTCGTCCGAAGTTTACCGAAGCACCATCTGGCGGTCGGCATCGAGCCGGACAAGGATGAAGAGCATTGTCGAAAAGGTCATCAGCGATGTGCCGCCATAACTGACAAAGGGCAGCGGGATCCCGATCACCGGCGCCAGGCCGACGGTCATACAGACGTTGATCGTGATATGGAAGAACAGCACGCTCGCGACGCCATAGGCATAACACCGGCTGAAGACGCTTCGTTGTCGCTCCGCGATCGTCACGATCCGCATGAGGAGTACGACGTAGATCCCAAGGAACAGGATGCTGCCGAGGAAGCCGAAGCCTTCGCCGACGGTGCAGAAGATGAAGTCCGTCTTTTGCTCGGGCACGAAATCGTATCTGGTCTGGGTGCCCTTCAGGAGCCCCTTGCCGATCAGGCCGCCGCTACCGATGGCGATCTTGCTTTGTTTGACGTTGTAATTATTGTTGCTGCTTTCCTTCCTCCGGCTGCTGCTTCGTTGTTCGTTATCCAGCGCCGCGGCGGCTGCCTGGTCTTCGGGGACATAGTCCTTGCCGATGGCGTCGTAGATGCGTTTGACCTGGTAGGGTTTGAATACATGATGAAACGTCCAGGGTACCACGAACCGCTGAACGCCCACGCACACCGACCAGATACAGACGATCCCCAGCAGCACCGTGCGGCGGCGGCGGATCAGCTTGCGTAAAAAATAAATGGCCGCGACCGCAATCCCGGTCAGTATCAGGGCGAGCGTATTGGGCTCCATCAAAAGCGTCGCGACGACCAGGACCGCAAAGGAGAAACCGATCACCAGCACCGATGGCGGCAAACCCTCCCGGAACATAACGAGGAAAAAGGAAAAATAGACCAGCGCAAGCCCTGTTTCATCCTGAAGCTTGCACAACATCGCGGGGGCCAGCGCAATGACGACCGCAATGATCTGGGCCCGCGGACGCGTAAAATTCGTTTCCACCCTCGACAGATATTTGGCAAGCGCAAGCGCGACGAAAAGCTTGCACAGGTCCGCGGGCTGCAGCTGGAATGCGCTGCCGAACCGGATGATCGACTCGGTCCCCTTGATCCGGGTGTGAAATGGAAACACCAGCAGGAGCAGGAATATCCCGAAGGCATAGCCGAGATTGGCGGTGGCCGTAAAGAATTTGCTGTCCGTCAGCAGGATAAAGGTCCCGACGATGCCCGCGATCACGAGGAAGAGCAGTTGCCGGCTGTAATCGGTCCGCAGGGAAATGAACCCCTGCACAACGTTGTCGCCCTCATGCCAGGAGGCCGCAAAGATGCTCGTCACGCCGATGACGCAAAGGATGAACCAGATCCACACGAGGGACCAGTCGACGCCTTTTGATATCGTGGGGTTTCGTTGGCTCATTTTGTCGGATTGGAACTGTCTTTGGGAAGATCGGCCTTATCGGGCTCCGGCCGTGCTGACGAATCCTTTCCGGTCTGTCTCCGCGACACCCGGCGCCGCCCTGTTGAGTCTTGCTGCCCGGCACCCGCGTCTTGCTGCCCCGCGCCGGAACCGCGCTCCGCCGCGCCCGGATCGTGGCGCCGCTCCGCGGAATCCGCATGGATGGCCTGGCTATCGGCCGCCTGCTCGCGCGCCTCTTGCGCCCGAATCTTCGCCAGCCTTTCCGCCAGCGCGCTTTTATATGGCGACGGCTTGCGGAGGTTCGCCAGGATCGGGCTCCGTGAATCTTCCGAAGTATCGAGTAACATCCGGCGATAGGCGGGATCATGGTATTTCAGCCAACGGCTGCTGTCACCGGTCTCATCGGCCCAATCCGCGGCACGGATCGAATCGGCCTCGAACTGCTTCCGGACAAGATATTTCGGCATATAATTCCGCGTGGTCAGGTCGTCTTCCAACCCGAGCCGGTCGGTGGCGATGGTGTCCCGAAGGTATTTTTCCACGAGCAGCGAGGCGATAGGCGCTGCGACGGCGCTCCCATATCCTCCGTTCTCTACGATTACCGCCACCGCGATCTTCGGGTCCTCCCGCGGCGCGAAACAGGCGAACAGCGAGTGGTTCCGCAGCTTGATCACCCGCCCGTCGATGCGCTGCTTGTTTTCCGCGGTGCCCGTCTTCGCGCACATATTGATGCCCGGGATCCGTGCGACCCGGCCGGTGCCGATCTCGGTAACGCCCTGCATACCGCTCTGGACCACCTCATAGTCTTCGTCGGAGATATGGTTGACCACCTGGTGTTTGATATGGAAGCGGCTGAGCACCGTGTCGTCTTCCGGCGAGCCTTCGATATTCCGCACAAAGTGCGGGGTGTAGTAAAATCCTTTGTTGGCCACGATGCACATCGCGTTGGCGATCTGCAGCGGCGTCTCCTGCATCTTGTCCTGTCCGATGCCCATCGTCACCATCGTGCAGGAGTTCCAGGAGTGATGATAATCGCGGTCATACACCGATGTATCCGGAATGTTGCCGCCGTCTTCGCTGGGCAGGTCGACCCCGAGCCGGTGGCCGAGCCCGAAACCGTTCACGTATTCCTTCCAGCGCATCAGCCCGATCCGGGGGCTGTGGAACTCGGGGTTGTCGAGCTCCAGGCGAAAGGTATTGTAGAAAAAGGAATTGCAGGAGTTCGCGATCGCGAGCCGCAGGTCCGCCGCATGGCCTGGCTTGGTTTCATCACACCGCCGGACCTCCCCGCAGCCATAATAGAAACCGCGGCAATCGATCCCGCTGGCCGGGGTGATCACGCCTTCGTCGAGCCCGATCAGCGCGCCCAGGGGTTTGTAGGTGGACCCCGGAGGATATTGTCCCTTGATGGCCCGGTTGAGGAGCGGAGCCGAGACATCGAGGACCAGCCGCGCATAGTTGGCCTGTTTGTCGGGACCGGTCAGGCTATTGGGGTCATAGGTCGGCCCGGAAGCCATGGCCAGGATACCGCCGGTCTTGGGATCGATACAGACGATCGCGCCGGTCTTGCCGTACAACAGCCTTTCAGCGAGCTGCTGGAGTTCGATGTCGAGATAGGTATCGAGGTTCTTGCCCGCAACGGCGGGCGTATCCAGCGATTTGTCCTGGTAGCGCTCCACGAGCCGGTTCTTATTATCCTTGAGCCAGAACTCGGTGCCGCGCTGCCCCATGAGCACTTTCTCATAGGATTGCTCGAGGCCGCTCCGGCCCACGTAATCGCCCAGTTGATAGTAATTGTTGGACCTGCGGAGGATCGCGGAATCGACTTCACCGACATATCCGGTTACCTGCGCGGCCGCATTGAAAGGGTAGATCCGGACCGGGCGTTCCTGCAGGTTGAAACCGGGGAATTTCCAAAGGTTCTCTTCCATCCGGGCGTAGATCTCCGGCGCCAGGAGGTCTTCGAAGGTAACGGCGCGGAACAGGCTGTTCCGGATCTTCGAACTGCTCATCCGGCGGCGGAACTCCGCCGTATCCATATTCATCAGTTGGCAAAAATAGGCCGTATCGAGATTCTTGACCTGGGACGGCGTCACCATCAGGTCATAGTAGATCGTGTTGTTGAGGATGGCTCGCCCCTTCCGGTCATAGATGATCCCTCGGGTCGGGTAGATGCTTTTCCGGTATAACGCATTTTCCTGGGCCTGCTCCTTATATTTTTTCGAGATGATCTGCAGGTGGAAAAGCTGCGCCGCAATAATGAGGAACATTCCGGCGAAGATGAGCCGGATAATGTTGCTGCGCGATTGATTGAAAACGGGCATATGGAAAAACCTGCAATTTACGAAACCAGGGGTTCACTGAAACGTTAAATCGGCTTTAGATCGTATTGGTCCTGAACTTTTGTTTGCGGAAAAACAGGATCTCCGTCAGCAGCACCAGCACCAGGCTCACGGCGGTCGACGAAATGACCTTTCCGACAAAGTAAACAAAGGACCCGAAACTCATCCATTCCAACAGAACAAGGTAAGAATGGTGTAGCAGGGTGAGCACGAGGACATAGGTTCCGTAGGGCGCCCAGCCCATGCTGACGAAGGAGGGAGCGACATAGTTCTTATCGGCGCCCTCCTGGGAGATGAGCATTCCGATCACAAAGGGCCTGACATAGGCGATCAGGGTACAGGCTGCGGCATGGAGACCGGGCGTTTTAAGGAAGTAATCCAGGCAGAGCCCGTAGATGAAGCCGATAAAGGTAATCGACATCCTCGACAGTCCGAATGGCAGCCACAGGATGTACAGGTAATACAGGTAAGGCGTGATGAAACGATGGAGCGGCGGCATCCGGGAAAGGATAAACACCTGGACCAGGATGAAGAGGATAAAACGGATGATATTTTTCAGCAGTTCGCTCATTGAAGTTTCTTGCGGGTAGAGTCCTCCAGCCGCCGCTGCTCGTCAGCCTGAAGGTTTTCGTACACATAGGCAAATTCGAGGTTGGAGAAGTTGGTGGCGGGCCGAAGCCTCAGCGAATAGAAATTCGTCGTGTTGTCGGGAACGATTTCCGTTATCGTTCCCACCATCAGGTTGGCGGGGAGAATAAAGGTGATCGGGCTCGTCTGGACAGTATCGCCCACCGCGACGCTGGCGCTCCGCGGGATCCCCCGCATCGTGAAGCTATTGGTGTTGACGCCGTCCCAGGATACCGTGCCCGTTTCGCCGCCCTTCTTCAGTCTCGCCACCACCTTGAACTGCGGATGGAGCATGCTCATGACGATCGCGAAGTTCTCGCTTACATTGATGACCTGCCCCACGATTCCCCGGGGACCGGCCACGCCCATATTGGGCCGTACACCCTGGCGGAACCCGCGGTGGAGTGTCAGGTAGTTGGTCTTCAGGGAGGTCGTGTTGTTGACGACCTTGGCCTCCATCACGAGCCATTTGCGGACGGAGTCCGTGCGGACCGAGTCACGAAAAAGCCGCTGGGCGGAATCAGGCGCCGCGAAGTCGTCATGCAGTTGGTTCCGCAGCTGTGCGTTCTCCTGCACCAGGGCTTCGTTGGACTTCTTCAATTGGAAGTAATACTCGATATTGTTGTATTTCTCGTTGAGCCGGCCGGTCAGTTCCGTGCTTACGCTGAGGAAGGCGGCTTCGTGGAAACTATTGAACCGAAAGAGGAAAGACAGCGCCACGATCTGCAACACCAGAAAGAAGAGGAAGTTGATGTGCCTTCTGATGAAGAGAAAAACGTTACGCACCGGTAGCTGGTTTATTTCGAGGTTTGCAGGAAGGCCCTATCGCATGACGAAGGGATACCTGTCGTAATTTTTCAGGGCGATCCCTGTTCCACGGACGACGCTCTTCAGGGGGTCGTCGGCGATATGTACGGGTAGTTTGATCTTTTGGCTCAGGCGCTTGTCCAGGCCCCGAAGCAGGGCGCCGCCACCGGTCAGGTAGAGGCCGCGCCGGTAAATATCGCCGGCCAGCTCGGGAGGTGTCGTCTCCAGCGCCTTCAGGATGGCTTCCTCGATCTTGAAGATGCTCTTGTCGAGCGCTTCAGCGATCTCCTGATAAGAAACCATGATCTGTTTGGGTATGCCTGTCACCAGGTCCCGGCCGTTAACCGGGATGTCGTCGGGTGGATTGTCGAGGTCCTTCAATGCGGCGCCGATCTGGATCTTGATCTGCTCGGCCGTCCGCTCGCCGATGAGGAGGCTGTGGTACCGCCGCAGGGCTTCCATGATGTCCGCCGTGAATTCGTCGCCTGCTATCCGGATAGACTGATCGCAGACGATCCCCGCCAGCGCGATCACGGTGATGCCCGTGGTGCCGCCGCCGATATCGATGATCATATTTCCGACCGGCTCCTCCACGTCGATCCCGATGCCGAGCGCCGCCGCCATCGGCTCATGAATGAGGTAGACTTCCTTGGCGCCCGCCTGCTCGGCGCTGTCCCGGACGGCCCGCTTTTCGACCTCGGTGATACTGGACGGGATACAGATCATCATTCTCCAGCTCGGCGGGAAAAGCGGCTTTTTGGGATAGATCATTTTGATCATCTCGCGGATCATCAGTTCCGCCGCGTTGAAATCTGCGATAACGCCGTCCTTGAGGGGGCGGACGGTCCGGATACTTTCGTGGGTCTTTTCGTGCATCATCAGGGCCCGTTTGCCGACGGCGAGCACGTTCTTGGGATTATTCCGGTCAAGGGCTACGATGCTGGGCTCATTTACCACGATTTCATCATTGTGAATGATCAGGGTATTGGCGGTACCCAGGTCCATGGCTATTTCTTGCGTAAGGAAATTGAATAATCCCATTTGTGTATAGGTCAGATTTTAAGTTCTAAATGGTAACGCCCTGCCGACCAAGCAGGCTGCGCCTGCTTTTGTGCAGCAAAATTGAAGGAAATAATTTGAATTAACAAGGTGAAATCCTTTATTTTCCTCCACGCCGTACGATCCCCATCAGAACGATAAAACTTTATTGATCGTATCCCGGCGGGTTATAAAATGATTGGCTGCGGCGTTTCTCCTGCCGGCGCGTCCCGTCCTTGTCACAGGAATTCATATCCGATGTCCCGCCGGTAAAAGATCCCTTCATAGTGGATCCGCTCGAGGACTTCCCGGGATTTATCGACCGCCTCGTATACGGTCTCGGCAAAAGAGGTAACGCAAAGCACCCGGCCGCCATTCGTCACGACGCCGCCGCCTTCGGCACGGGTGCCTGCCTGAAAGACGAGACTGTCCGCCGGTACGGGCTGGTCGAGACCGGTAACCGGGAGGCCTTTTTCATACGAGCCCGGATAGCCGCCGCTGACGGCCACGATCGTGCAGGCGATCCGCGGGTCCTGTCCGACCCGGCAGGCTCCGAGCGATTGATCGGCCACTGCCTGGAACAGCGCCACGAGGTCGTTGGTCAGCCTGGGCATCACCACCTCGGTTTCGGGGTCGCCCATCCGGCAGTTATATTCGATGACATAAGGCGCTTCGCCCACCTTGATGACACCGATGAACAGGAAGCCTTTATAGTCGATCTTCTCTTCCCGCAGACCTTCGACGGTCGGTACGATGATCCTGTCGGTCACCTTTTGCATAAAAGCGGCATCGGCGAAAGGAACGGGGCTGACCGCCCCCATCCCCCCGGTATTCGGTCCCTTGTCGCCTTCATAGATGCGTTTGTAGTCCTTGGCCTCCGGCAGCAACAGGTAATTCCGGCCGTCCAGCAAGACAAAAACCGATAGTTCGATGCCGGTGAGGAATTCCTCGACCACTACTTTGCTCCCTGCCTCACCGAATTTGTTTCCCTGCAACATCAGCTCGAATTCCGCAACCGCTTCCACGTGGTTCTGGCAGATCACCACCCCCTTTCCCGCCGCCAGCCCGTCGGCTTTGAGGACGATGGGCAGGGGATGCTGCCGCAGGTAGGCGATCCCTTCCGCGAGATTTCCGGAATGGAACTCCCGGTATGCGGCCGTCGGAATGCCATGGCGGTCCATGAATTTCTTCGAAAACGCCTTGCTCCCTTCGAGCTGGGCGCCGGCCGCCGAAGGTCCGATCACCGGTATGCCGCGGAGGGCGGGGTCAGCCGCAAAAAAATCGACGATGCCTTTCACCAGGGGTTCCTCAGGTCCGACAACCACCATTCCGATGCCCTCGGTGACGCAATGCTGCCGGACACGGTCGAAGTCCAGCGGGGAAAGATCGACATTGGTCCCGCAAGCGGCGGTCCCGGCATTTCCGGGCGCAATATGCAGGGACGAGCAAAGCGGACTTTGAGTGAGTTTCCACGCGAGCGCGTGTTCCCTGCCTCCGGAACCTAGCAGTAAGATCTTCATACAGCCCCGAAATTCGAATTTCAGGCGCAAATTGTAAAAAAGAATTTATTTTCGGCCCCGCGAGCCTCTTCAGGCGGTTCGCCCAACCGGTCAATTAATTCCAGATTGCATGAGCCAAGCCACCGCCCCCAGGGCCAAACATCCGAGAGGCCTCTATGTATTGTTTATGACAGAAATGTGGGAACGGTTCGCTTACTACCTCCTGGCGGGCATCCTGCTGTTATACCTGAAGAACGGGAAGCAGTTTACTCCGGAACGGGCGGCCGATATCACGGGTAGCTTTATCGCCCTGATCTGGCTTCCGCTCTTCATCGGCGGCATGATCGCAGACCGGTACCTGGGATATATCAAGTCCATTTTTATCGGCGGGGGCCTGTTGGCGGCCGGCTATCTGGGGCTCATTTTGCCGGGCGACACCGCCATGTTCATCTCCCTGGGACTGGTGATCTGCGGAAACGGCTTCTTCAAACCAAATATCAGCACCCTTTTGGGTAATATCTATAACCGGGAAGACCTGAAACCGATAAAGGATAACGCCTATAATATCTTTTATATGGGCATTAATATAGGCGCGCTCATCTGCAATTTTGTAGCGGCCTATCTCCGGAACAAATACGGGTGGGGGTATGCATTCGGGGCCGCCGGGGTGGGAATGATCATAGGGCTGATCAATTTTGGCTCCAACCTGAAGCACGTCAGGGTCGGGAACGTCCGGCGGGAGCCTCAAAAAGAGGACATGAACCTCTCCCAGATCCTGCTGTATGTGTTTTGCCCGGGCATCCTGGCCGCCATCATCGGGTATTATTTGCCCGGGAAGCTGTTTCATACGACGATCATGGGTAGCCCGTCCAGCGATGCTTTTGTTTTCGCCTGCATCCCGGTCATTGCGTTTTTCGTGTCGATCTGGGTAAAGGCGCGGGGGCAAGACAAGAAGGGGATCGGTGCCTTATTGTTCATTTTTATGGTCTCCGTCATCTTTTGGGCGATCTATTACCAGAATTTTACCGCCTTTTCCTTGTGGGCGGACCAGCATACGGACCGGACGGTCTCCACCCGGCTTGTCGAAAAGGGCGCCGACTTCATGGGACAGCTGCAATCGGTGAACACGACGCTACGGCTCGTCATCCAGGT
>Ga0134125_10002846_pt1 | contig 20324 bp, 23 predicted proteins | sample KB31751_FD_96464 | JGI IMG/M metagenome (GOLD analysis project Ga0134125, IMG submission 96464) | Terrestrial soil microbial communities with excess Nitrogen fertilizer from Kellogg Biological Station, Michigan, USA - KB3-175-1 | ecosystem: Environmental > Terrestrial > Soil > Unclassified ... | reverse complement strand
TCCTCGAGCACGATCTCGGCGGTGTGCGAGGCGCGGATCCCGAGCTTCGACTCCTTCTTGCCCTGAGACAGCCCCGGGGTGCCTTTCTCGATCACGAAGGAGGCCTGCCCACGGGTGCCGAGGGTCGGGTCGACGGTGGCGACGACGACGTGGACGTCGGCGATGCCGCCGTTGGTGATGAAGACCTTGGTGCCGTTGAGGATCCACTCGTCGCCCTCGCGGACGGCGGTCGTCTTCAGGCTCTTGACGTCGGAGCCCGCCTGCGGCTCGGTCACCGCGTAGGCGCCCAGCTTCACCGTCTCGGCGTCACCGAAGCACTCGGGAACCCAGCGCATCGTCTGCTCGGGGGTGCCGGAGGCGGCGATCCCGGCGGCGGCGAGGCCAGAGCCGCTGATCGCCAGGGCGATACCGGCGCAGCCCCAGTGGAACTGCTCGGCCATGATCGGCTGCATCTGGCCCTCGCCGTCTTCGGCCGCGCGCTGCATGCCCTCGAGGCCGCCGAAGCCCTGCCTACGGGCCTCTTTGATGACCTCCCACGGGATGCTCTCCTCGCGGTCGTGCTTGGCGGCGGCCGGGCGGATCACCTCGGCGGCGAATTTGCGGCATTCCGCCTGATAGGTGAGCTGCTCGTCGTTCAGTCCGAAATCCATCGCGCTTCCTCTCTCCCGGCCGCGGCGAGGGCGCTCCCGCCGGTGCTCTTGCTGTTGATTGACTGGTCAGTCAGCCAGCCTCCGCAAAGCGTACCCGACCAGCCGGAGCGCCGCCGCGCCTGTACGGTTGGTGAGGGTGAGCGCCGACCGACCGATCAACGCCGACGTAAGTGCGCCGGAAGACGCTCCTGAGCCGGTCGCAGAGCCGAAAAAGCCTGCGCAGAAGGCGAAATCCGAGGCGTCGCAAGAGAAGCCGGCGAAGCGGTCGGGGTCGCGTCGCCGCCGCTCGATCCCGGGGCCGATCAAGCTGGTCGCCGCGCTCGTCGTGATCGCGGTCGGGTTCATCGTCCTCGCCATCGTCGCCGGCGGGGGCGGCTCGAAGAAGGGTGAAGACAGCGCCGCGCCGACCCGGACGCCCGCCACCGAAGCAGGTGGATCCGGAAGCTCCACCGCCGAAGAGGAATCCGAATCGGAAAGCTCTGCCGGCAGCGCCGAAGAACTCGGCTATCCCTCCTTCGCCACCTCGAACACGACCCGGATCGGCGGCCCTGACCCGATCGCCAACGCCGCCGCCACCGCACTCGCCGTCTTCCCGGCGACGAACGAAAAGCAGCGCCCGGTGGCGGTCAGCCTGGTCGCCAAGGAAGATTGGGCCGGGGCGCTCGCCGCCGCGTCCTTGATGGCCGAACCGGTGAGGGCGCCGCTCCTCTACGGCGAAGCCGATGGCGTCCCTGACGTGACGTCCGCCGCGCTCGGCGCGCTGAACCCGGGGGGCGGCGCAGCCAGCGGCGGCGCCGCGGTCTTCGCAATCGGCGACGTCCAGATCCCCGCCGGGATGCCGGCCGCGAAGGTCAAGGCCGCCGACCCTGCCTCCGAGGCGGCCGGGATCGCCCGCCTGCGCGACCGCCTCGCCGGCTCGCCACCGCGGGCGATCATCCTCGCCTCCAGCTCCGAACCGGCCTACGCCGCCCCTGCCGCCGCCTACGCCGCCCGTTCCGGTGACCCGATCCTCTTCACCGAAGCCGAATCGCTGCCGCAGGCCACGGTTGCCGCCCTGCGCCGCGACGACGGCGTGCCGGTATACGCGCTCGGGCCGGGCTCGGCGATCTCGGGCAAGGTCCTGAAGGAAGTCGAAGGGGTCGGCAACAAGGTGACCCGGATCAGCGGCGCCGACCCGGTCGCCGGGGCGATCGCCTTCGCCCGCTTCGGCGAGGGCGGCTTCGGCTGGCACGTCTCCGACCCCGGCCACGGTTTCGTCCTCGTCCGCTCGGACGCACCGTTGGAAGCGGCCGCCGCGGCACCGCTCTCGGGCTCCGGCACCTGGGGACCGTTGCTGCTCACGGATTCCGCCGATACGCTGCCGTCCGAATTGCGCGGCTACTTCCTCGACGTCAAGCCGGGTTACACGACGGACCCGACCCGGGCCTTCTACAACCACGTCTGGATCGTCGGGGATGCCGGGCAGATCAGCGTCGAGCAACAGGCCGAAGTCAACGAAGTCGCCGAACTGGCGAAGATCGGAAACGAAGAATGAGTGAGGCGGAGAATCCAAACCTGCTCGGCGGCGAGCGTGGCGTCACGGTCGAGGACATCCGCGCTCTCGCGGGCCCGGCGACGCCCCACTTCTCGCTGCAGATCCGTAACCGGATCGCGCGGCTGATCGAGCCCTTCCCGGCCGGCGACCCGGTCCGGCTCGAAGGCGAACGGCAGATCGCCCGACTGCAGGAGATCTCCGACAGGAGCGGCGAGTCGCGTCGCACCCTCGGCATCGAGCACTAGCGATGAAGCGACTCGCACCAGGTGTCTGGCGCCTCAAGGAGCTGCCGATGCCGACGATCAACGTCTACCTGGCTGAGGACGTGCTGATCGACGCGGGCCGGACCTGGGACCGGCGACGGATCTTCGCCGAGCTCGAGGGGGTCGAGATCTCGGCCGTGGCGCTGACCCACGTCCATCCCGACCACCAGGGCTGCGCGAAAGCGGTCTGCGACGCGCGCAAGGTGCCGCTCGCCTGTCACGCGGACGACGTCGACGCGATGGAGGGGCGGCGCTCGGTCGGCTCCGGCGCGGCGTTGATCCCGCGCATCTACGACAAGATCTGGACCGGCCCGCCGCACAGGGTCGACCGGGTGCTCGGCGAGGGCGACGAGATCGCCGGCTTCCGCGTCATCCACGCCCCCGGCCACGCCCCCGGCGAGGTGATCTACTTCCGGGACTCCGACCGGGTGGCGATCTGCGGTGACGTGGTCCGCAACATGAGCTTCCTCACCGGCCTTCCCGGCATCCGTCAGCCGCCCGACGAGATGACCTACGACCCGGCCGAGAACCGCCGCTCGATCCAGAAGCTGGCCGCCCTCGAGCCCTCGCTGATCCTCCCCGGCCACGGCCCGGCGATCACCGACATGGCCGCCTTCGGCCGCTTCGTCGCCGCCCTGCCCGTGGACTGAGCGCCAAACCGCCGCTACGATCGGCGCATGGACACTCCTCTCGCCCCAGAGCAAGGAATCGACAAGCCCGACAACGCCCGCGAACTGGCGATCCAGCGCCTGAAGATGAAACAGGACTTCAAAGGCGTCCTGGCCGGCGGCCTCTTCGCCGTCGTGGTCACCGTCGTCATCTGGGCACTCGGCGAAGGCGGCTATTTCTGGCCGGTCTGGGTGATGCTGGGCGCCGCGATCGCGATCGTCGGCCAGGGCTGGAAGGCCTACGGGCCCAGCAATCGGATCACCGAGGCGGACGTGCAGCGGGAGATGGAGCGCGGGGCTCAGTAGGGACGGGGCCGGCGTGGGCCGGCGCCCGGGGCGTAGGGACGCCAGGAGGCGCGGGCGCCGCGGGGGACTCCGAGGGTCCGTGACGGTCGTGCCCCTTCCACAACGCCCCGGTGGACGCCGGTGCACTTGTGCACCCTATAGGGGGTCCAATCGCACCGGCGTCGGGTGGGGCGTTGTGGAGGCGTGACCACTTGCCGTAGATCCCTGCGACCCAGTGGCGTCCCTCCGCGCTTCCCGCCGAAAGCGTGACGTCCCAATCGACCCCGCCCCGATCCCTCGCGGCTACTCCCCCGACCCCGGCCCGAACGCGTCGATGATGCGGTTCTGGTACTCGCTCAGCTCCTCGGCGGAGATGAAGTAGGTCGGCGGGGTGAGGAAGAGGCCGTCGGCGCGTTCGGCGGTGGCCTCGACCCGTTCGCGGACCTTGTCGAGGGGGCCGGCGGCGCAGTAGGCCTCGACCATCGCGTCGGGGATCGCGGCCGGGACGGCGGCCAGGTCGCCACGGCGGAAGGCCTCGCCGGCGGCGTTGGCGGCGTCCTCGAAACCGTGCATCTCCCACAGCGGCGCGTAGGTCTTCACCGTGGCGTAGAAGGAGATCGTGCGGCGGGCCAGGTCGAGGGCATGGCCCTCGTCGTCGTCGATCGCGCAGCAGACGGTCGGCAGGTAGTTGAAGTCCTTGCGGTCACGGCCGCAGCGTCGGAGGCCACTTTCGAAACCGGGGACGACGACCTCGTCGATCCAGGGCAGGCTCTGGATCGGGTGCCCGATCAGCCCGTCGGCCACGTCCCCCGCCATCCGCGACATTCCCGCCTGCAGGGCGGCGGCGTAGATCGGCGGCGGCGTGTCACGGGCGGGCGGATGGGGACGCACCCAGCCTTTGATGTCGATGTCGTAGTAGTCGCCCTCGTAGCGGATCGGCTCGCCCGCGTGAGCCTGGGCCATGATCAGGCGCGTCGCCTCGATCGCCTCGCGCAGGTGCGGTGCGGGACGGCCGTAGTCGACGTTGTGCCAGGTCTCGTTGAGGCGCTTGACGCCGGAGCCGAGGCCGAGGCGGAAGCGCCCACCCGACATCTCGTCGATGTCGAGCGCACCGACCGCGTGGATGAAGGGGCTGCGGGTGAAGGCCCAGGAGATGCCGGTGGCGACGTCGATCCGCTCGGTCTTCGCCGCCAGGTAGGCGGCCTGGGTGTCGGCGGCGCGGAAGAGCTCCGGCGCCCAGACGCACTCCACCCCAGCCGCCTCCGCGCGCAGCGCCTCCGCCTCGAGGTCGGCGACCGAGTTGCCGATCGCGGCGACCGATATGCGCTCCAGCGCGCTCACGCCGCGGTGGGCGCCAGGACCTTCTTCGCGACCTGCTCGCGGTGCCAGCGCGCGTCGCCGTACATCGAGGCGTTGGCGCGGCCGCGCTTGAGGAAGAAGTGGAGGTCGTGCTCCCAGGTGAAGCCGATGCCCCCGTGGACCTGGATCGAAGCGTCGGGGACGCGCCAGCCGGCGTCGGAGGCATAGGCCTTGGCCATCGAGGCCGAGAGCGGCAAGGCGTCCGGGTCGGCGTCGGCGGCCCAGGCCGCCCCGTAGACGGCGGAGCGGGAGTTCTCGGTCTCCAGCAGCATCTGCGCGCAGCGGTGCGAGACGGCCTGGTAGGTGCCGATCGGACGGCCGAACTGTTCGCGATCTTTGGCGTAGGCGACGGCCATGTCGAGGGTGCGCTGGGCGACCCCGGTCGACTCGGCGGCGAGCGCCACCGCGCCGAGCAGGTAGACCCGCCGGAACTCGGCACCGTGCCCGGGCAAGGTCTGGTCGGCGGGGACGCGGACGCCGTCGAAGTTGACGGTCGAGAGGCGGCGGGTGGTGTCGATCGAGATCTCCGGCGAGATGCTGACCCCGCCGGCGTCGGCGGGAACGATATGGCGGCGCCCGTCGGCGGTGGCGACGAGGAAGAAGGCGGCTCCGGCCGCGTCGGCGACCAGCTCCTTCTTGCCGTTCAGCACCACGCCGTCGCCGTCGGCCTCGTCCTTCATCGGATAGGCGCCCGGCGTCCCGGTCGAGCCGGCGTCGACCATCGCCTGGGTGCCCCGCGCGGTCCCCTCGGCGAGCGGGCGCAGCCAGCGCTCCTTCTGCTCGTCGGAGGCGCTCTGCGCGAGCGCCAGACCGACCACCGTGTTGGAGAAGAGAGGCGAGGGAGCAAGCGCATAGCCCATCTCCTCGAAGAGCACCGCCAGATCGACGATCCCGAGCCCCTGGCCACCCCACTCCTCGGGCAGCGCCAGTCCGGCCCAGCCGAGCTCGGCCATCTCACCCCAGCCCTGTGGATCGGTGCCGTCCTCGGAGCCGGCGATCTCCCGCACCCGCTCCGATTTGAAGCGCGAGGCGAGGAAGTCGCGGGCGGTCGCGCGGATCGCTTCCTGCTCGTCGGTCAGGTCGAAATACAAGGCCGGTCTCCTAGCGCATCCGCGGCAGGCCGAGAACCCGCTCGGCGATGATGTTCTTGAGGATGTCGGTGGTGCCGCCCTCGATCGAGTTGGCGCGCGAGCGGAGGAAGTTGTACTGCCAGGCGCCGTTGGCGACGGCCCCCTCGGAGCCGCGCCCGAGCGGCGCCCAGGCGCCCTCGATCTCCAGCGCCAGCTCGGTCAGGTCCTGGTTGATGTCGGCCCACTGCCACTTGCCGAGCGACCCCTCCGGCCCGGGGATCCCGGAGACCATCGTCTTGGTCAGCCCGCGATAGGCGTTGAGGCGCATCGTCTCGGCCTCGATGAAGAGCTGGGCGATCCGCTGGCGGAAGTAGGCGTCCTCGGCGGCGGTCGAGCCGCCCTCCTCGCGCACCTCTCTGGCCAGGTTGGCCAGCTTGCCGAGGCTGTTGTGGATCTGGGCGATCGCCCCGAAGGCGAGGCCGGCGCGCTCGTTCATCAGCGTCGTGATCGCCACGCCCCAGCCATTGCCGACCCCGCCGACGACGTTCTCGTCGGGGATCCGCGCCTCGTTGATGAAGACCTCGTTGAACTCGCCCTCGCCGGTGATCTGGACCAGCGGTTTGGCTTCCACCCCCTCCTGCTCCATGTCCATCAGGAAGTAGGTGAGGCCCTGGTGCTTGGGGGCGTCGGGATCGGTACGGGCGACCAACATGCACCACTTCGCGTACTGCGCGAACGTCGTCCACACCTTCTGCCCGGTGACGACCCATTCGTCGCCGTCCTTGACCGCGCGGGTCTTCAGCGAGGCGAGGTCGGAGCCCGACTCGGGCTCGGAGAAGCCCTGGCACCAGATCTCCTCGCCGGTCAGGATCGGCTCCAGGTAGCGCTGCTTCTGGGCGTCGGTGCCGTGGGCGATCACCACCGGGCCCCCCATCGCCAGGCCGAGCACGTTGGCCGGACTCGGTGCTTCCTGGGCCGACGCCTCGCCGACGAAGATCGCCTGCTCGATCATCGTCGCGCCGCGGCCGCCGTACTCTTTCGGCCAGGAGATCCCGGCCCAGCCGGCGGCGTGCAGCTTGCGCTGCCACTCGCCGCGGAACCGCATCACCTCGTCGAGCGACCCCTCCGGTTCGGGTCCGGGGTTGTTCTCACGCAGCCACGTCGCGACCTCGTCGCGAAAGCTCTCCTCCGATGGCGACAGCGTCAGGTCCATCGGCCGCCCAGCATATAGAGCTACTGGCCGGGCGGCCGGCGGACTCAGCTACCGCAGTTCTTCAGGCCGTAGGCCTTCGCCTTCCTGCTCGCCTCTTCGAGCGTACTTTCGGCGGGCACGCCGTCTGCTTCTTCGGCTTCGGCGACTTCCGCGGAGAGCGTGTCGGTGATGTCTTCGACCGTCTCCTCGTCCCCCTTCGGCGGCGTCAACTCGGAGATTTCTTCAGCCTGCTTGGCGATGTTCGGCAACACCACGGCCTGGAAGAGTTCGATCTGCTGATCCTCGCTCGGTTCTTCTTCCGTGATCGGGATGTCGTTTTCTTTGGCGAAGTCGGTGATTTCTTCCGTCATCACCGCGTCGGCGTCGGCGCAGATCTTGTCGGCTTCCTTGAGGAAGACGGCCTTGGTCGGAGCGCCGCCGGAGCTGTCGGAATTGTTCTCGGCTCCACCCGTGTCGGCTTCGGCGTCGGCCGAGCCGCTCTCGGTGCTCGTGGTGCCGGCGGAATCGGTGCTGGAGCTACTCCCGCCACCACAACCGGCGACGAGGGCGGCCAGCGCGAGCAGGGCGGCAAGCGCCAGGACAAGTCTGCGGTGATGCAAAAGATCTCCTCGATCGGGGAACGCGACGGACGCCGCAAGGTAACGGCTCAGCCGGTCTCCGGTCGATCAACCGCACGGCGTTGGCGTGAAAAGAACTGATAGGAACCCGGCCGATGAGCGAGAGACAGGGATACGAAAGTCCGGGGATCGCGGGCAGCGGGGCCATCGCAACTGGCCTCGCCGCGGTCTCGACCACTACCGCCGACACGATCCTGCTGGCGCGGTCCGAGGCCTCGGCCTGGCGCGCGGAGGAGAAAGTCGTCGCTGCCTGCGCCAAGATCGAGGGGGCCGAGCCGTCGCGCCTGCGGGTCACCACGGACCCCAAGGACCTGGCCGACTGCGACGTCGTCGTCGAGGCGATCGTGGAGGAGCTCGACGCAAAGGCCGAGCTGATCAAGACCCTGGACGAGGCCTGCCCGAACGCCGACCTGGCGACGACCACCTCCTCCCTCGGCATCGGCGACATCTCCGGCAAGGCCGGCGTCCCGCGCCTCTACGGACTCCACGTCTTCAACCCGGTGCCGCGGATGGCGCTGGTCGAGGTCTGCATCCCCGACGGTGCCGCGGCGGCACGCGAGCGGGCGATGGCCTGGTGCGCGGCGCTCGGCAAGACCGCGGTCGAGGTTCCCGACCAGGCGGGCTTCGTCGTCAACCGCCTGCTCTTCCCCTACCTCTTCGACGGGGTGCGGCTGATGGAGCGGACGGGCATGGAAGCGGGCGAGGTCGACACCTGCATGAAACTCGGCGCGGGCCACCCGATGGGACCGCTGGCCCTGCTCGACTTCGTCGGCCTCGACGTCGCCGAGGCGATCGGCGACGCCCTCTATGCGGACTCGAACGATCCGGCGCACAAACCGCCGGGGATGATCGTCGAGATGATCGGCGAAGCGAAGCTGGGCCGTAAGTCAGGCGCCGGCTTCTACAGCTACGACTGAGATGTTGATGGGCCGAAAACTCCACCTATAGGGCAAGTTTTCGGCCCATCAACGGCGGGGTGCTGGGAAGCGGCGGCAGAAGGCGCGCAGGTCCCGATGGAAGTGACACGGGACTGTCGCGGCGGGGACGGCAGGGGTCGGGCGGGTGAGGAACGCCGAGCGCGGATCGCGGCCGGCGCCGGGGGCGAGCAGTGGATCGGGGAACGGCCGCACGCTAATCCGCCCGGGCGGTTTTCCCCTTCCCTGACATATCCCAGATCACGTCGGCCTCGGAGACGTTCTGCCGGCGGGCGGCGATTTCGACCTCCTCCCAAGGCAACGCGGCCTCGGGAAGCTCGTCCCAGCGGGCCAGGTCGAGGGCCTCGATCGAGCCTCTCAGCGCCGGGCCGAGGTGCTCCTCGGAGCGCAACAGCGCCCTCAACACCTCGAGCTGCTTGTCGGTCAGGCGAACAACCCACATCGGGGGCACCTCCAGCTTGAGCGGTACGCGGGTTGCCCGAAGAAATTAGGCGTCGCCACGGACGGAAGAACTGTCCGAGGCGCGGCTGATCCGCACCGCCTCGATCCGGTTCTCCCGCACCGCCTCGACCCGCAGGGTGTAGCCGTCGGCGGTGATCGAGTCGCCGCGTTTGGGCAGCCGCCCGAGCTCGCCGAAGACGTAGCCGCCGACCGAGTTGTAGGTGTCGGAGTCGGCGGGCAGGTCGATCCCGGCATCCTCGAGGTCGCCGAGGCTGACGTGCCCGCGCACGAACCAGTCGCCGTTGGTGAGCCGGCGGACCTCGCTGGCGCGCGGGTCGGTCTCGTCCTCGATCTCCCCCACCACCTCCTCGAGGATGTCCTCGACGGTGACGATGCCGACCGTCCGTCCGTACTCGTCGACGACCACCGAGAGCGAGGTCCGCTGCACCTGGAGGTCGTGCAGCAGGTCGTCGAGCGGGCGGGTCTCGGGGACGATCAGCGCGTCTCGGATCACCGACTCGATCGTCGCCTCGGCGCCCTCGGACATGAAGAGGCGGATCAGGCTGTTGTTGTGGACGACGCCCTTGACCCGGTCCGCGTTGTCGTCTTCGATCACCACCAGGCGGGTGTGGCCGGAGGTGACGCAGCGGCGCAGCGCCGCCTCGACCGTCTCGTCGGCGTCCACAGTGACCACCGCCGGGATCGGCGTCATCACCTCGCGCGCCTCCTGTTCGTGCAGGTGGAAGACGCCCGCCAGGTGGCCCGCTTCGTCGGGGTCGAGGCCGCCCTGCCTGGCGCCTCGGGCGATGATCAGCCGCAGCTCCTCGGGCGAGGTTTCCTCGGCGTCCTCGACCTGGATCCGCAGCACCTTATGAACCAGAAAGTTGGCCGGCACATTGGTGGCGACGATCAGCGGGTGGAGGACCCGGCCGAGGAAGATCAGCGGCCCGGTCACCCTGATCAGGACGTTCTCGGCGCGGCCGATCGCGACCATCTTCGGCGACTGCTCGCCGAGGATCACGTGCAGGAAGGTGACGATGATGAAGGCGAGGGCGATCGACAGCCCGAGCGCCACCGCATGGTTGGCGAAGCCGGAGAAGAGCGGCTCGAGCAGCTCGGCCAGCGCGGGCTCGCCGAGGAAGCCGATGCCCAGCGAGGCGAGCGTGATCCCGACCTGGCTGGTGGCGACGAACTCGTCGACCCGGTCGAGCTGGTCGAGGGCCCGCCCGGCGCCCCGCACGCCCTCGTCGCGCATCTGCTCGAGCCGCGCACGGCGCGACCTCACCACGGCAAACTCCGCGGCGACGAAGAAGCCGTTGATCGCGATCAACAGCAGGAGAAGGACGAGCAGCAGGACGCTCATCGGCTATGCGGCCCGGTACTTCGGGCTGGGACGTCCTCGGCCATTCGGCTTCCCCAATATAGCCGGAGTTCCCACGGATCCCCGCGAGGCTGCCATATTTGCCGCCAGACGATGAAGGTCGCGACGCTCAACGAGATGCTGGAAGAAGTCGTCCACCTCGGCGAGGCGACGGGCACCGGCGAGGAGGCGCACGAACTGCGCGGCGAACTCGAGGGCCGCCTGGCGACCGTGCGCGCCGCGGTCGCCGGGGCCACCGTGCCGCGCGTCGTCGCGCTCGAGCGGCTGATCGAGCCGGTCCGCGTGGCGGGCTTCTGGGTGCCGGAGATGATCGCGATCGCGGGCGGCGAGGACGTCGCCGGGTCACCCGGGCTCTCCCCCGCCGAGGTCGGCTGGGGCGAGCTCGCGAGCCTCCGTCCCGACGTCCTGATCGTGATGGTCGACGGCTACCTCGAGGACGTGCAGGCGCAGGCGATGGAGGTCTGGGAGCACCTCGAAAGCCTCGGCGCCGACCGCGTCTTCGCCGTCTCCGCCCAGGCCGCCTTCAGCGACGCCGGGCCGCGCCTGATCGACGGGGTCGAGCTGATCGGCCACCTGCTCCATCCCGACCTGATGGACGCGCCGGGGAACACGCCGTTCACGCGCCTGCGGTCCCCCGCCCCGCGCACCGCCTCGGCCTAGGGCCTCAGCCGATGAAGTAAGGCGCGCCCCAGGAGGCCGCCGCCAAGGCCAAGACGAGGCTGAGGACGCCGATCGCGGCCATCGCGCCGAGCTCGATCGCGAGGCGGTTCCGCCGGCTCAGGTTCGGGCCGTAGCGACGCTGCTCGCCGGCGACGATCAGGAGCCCGCAGAGGACGCCGGCGACCAGGCCGCCGAGATGGGCACCGAGGCTGACCCCGGTGTCGGCGAAGGTGAACACCAGATTCAGGAGGATGAGGATGCCGATCTGCCCGGCGATCGCGTCCAATTTCCGCCCCCGCGCGATCACGAAGGTCGCGCCGATGACGCCGAAGATCGCCCCCGAGGCGCCGGCGCTGACCGAATCCGGGGTGAGCGCGAGCGCCAGGAACGATCCGGCGAGGAGCGAGGCGAAGTAGATGAAGGCGAAGCGGACGCTGCCGATCGAAGGCTCCAACAGTCGGCCGACGATGAACAGCAGGTACATGTTGAAGCCGATGTGGATGATGCTGAAGTGGACGAAGCCGGAGCTGATCGTCCGCCACCAGTCGCCGCCTTCGTTCACCGCCGGGCCCCACAGCGCCCCGAGGTCGTAGGCGTCGCCGATGCTGATCGAGGTCCCGCCGTGGCCGTGGACGATCTCGATGAAGTAGACGATCACGTTGATCGCGATCAGCGCGATCGTCACCGGGAAGGCGACGCCGGCTGCCGTCCCGGTGGGGTTGCGGACCACGCGGGTGCGCTGGCTGGCGCACTCCGGGCAGCGCATGCCGACCGGGGTCGGGGTCATGCAATCGGGACAGATCGGCCGCCCGCAGGAGGAGCAGGAAACGGCCGTCTCCCGGTCGGGATGGCGATAACACGTTTGTGGCACGGGTCGCTCAGCCTACAATCGCGCCCGATGGAGCCCGCCAACCCTGCTCGCCTCTACGCCACCGCCGTCGGCGCGCTGCTCGTCCTGCTGGGCATCGTCGGCTTCTTCTACGGCTCCTCGTTCGGCTCCCCGGGCGACATCGACCACACCCTCGGGGCGCTCCGCACCAACGCCTGGCTGAACCTGCTCTGGGTGGCGATCGGCGCCCTCGGCCTGCTGCTGGCCGGCACCGCCTCGCGCGCCTACGCGCTCACCACGGGGTTCCTCCTCACCCTGCTCGGCGTCTGGGGCCTGATCCTCGACCCGGGCGGGTCGATCCTCGGCTTCCTCCCGGCGGCCGGCGGCGACGAAGCGCTCCACCTGGTGCTCGGGATCCTGGGACTGCTGGCTGCCGCGGCAACGCCGCGGGGGCTACGGCAACAGGTCGCGAACGCCGCCGGCTAGGCCCTTCAGGCCATTCGCCTCGTGCCTGCCGCGGCGGCGCAGCTCGAAGAGGACCAGCGCCCCGGTCGCCACCCCGCCGACCCCGACCGCGACCACCGGGCGCACCCAGTTGCGCGGGTCGCGTAACGCGCGCAACTCGGAGTCGGAGAGCTCCTCGGCCCAGTCCGACAGCTCCGTCGCCGCCGCCGCCGAGAGCGCCGTGAAGGTGTCCTCGATCCGCCCCGAGAGGCGCTCCGGCGGCTCGATCGGCTTCAGCACGTCGCCCAGCAGCGCCTCCACGTCCCAGGTCGATTCGCCCTGCTCACCCGTCGCCATCATCGCCCCCCATCTCGTCCTGGAGCTGCTTGATCGCGCGATGGATCAGCACCTTGGTCGCCCCGTCGGAGCGGCCCAGCGCCCGCGCGATCTCGCGGTTGTCCATGCCCAGCGCGAAGCGCATGATCAATGCCTCGCGGCGGTCGTCGGAGAGCGCGTCGAGGTTGGCCATCACCTGGCGCAGCTCTTCGCGCCCGGCGACCAGGTCCTCGGTGTCGTGCCGGGTCGCGATCGGGTCGGCGTTCTCCAGCGACGTCTGCGGTCGCCGCGACCGGTCCCGGTAGTAGTTCGAGGCCAGGTTGTGGGCGATCCGGATCAGCCACGGCCGCAACGGCCGGCCGGCCGACTCGCGCCGCGCCCGGTCGAAGTGCCGGTAGGCCTGCAGGAACGCCTGCTCGGTGAGGTCCTCGGCGTCGTGGTGGTTCCCCACCCGGTAATAGGCGTAGGAGTAGACGTCGCGCAGGTGCTCCCGATAGAAGGTCTCGAAGGCGCGATCGAGCTCCGCCTTCGCCGCCGGAGCCATCTCGGCAGGCTCGACGTTCTCCTCGGGGCCGCTCACCCGCCAAGCCTAGATGAGGGATCGAATCGCGCCGTGCGGCCATCTGCGAGCCTCCCCACCGCTGCCCTAGGCCGCCTGCCGCGCGCGCTCGGCGCGCCGCAGTCCGGCCACCCAGTCGTCGGCGTCGACCTCTCCGCGGATCAGCTTCGCCAGCCCCTCGAGCGCCTCCCCCTTCACCCCGGCAGCGGCGACGGCGTCGGCGAGGAGCGGCGTCGTGTCGAGACCCTCCGAGGCCTGGCCGATCAGGGCCGGGATCTCCTCTGCCGGGGTGCCGGTGCCGAGCAGCTCGCCGGCGCGCCGGTTGCGCCCGGTCGGGGCCATCATCGTCGCGGTCAGGTCGCCGACCCCGGCGAGGCCGGCGAAAGTCTCCAGCTCGGCGCCGTGGGCCAGTCCGCAGGCGATGCACTCGCGCCAGATCTCGGCGACCGCGATCCCGGCCGCGTTCAGCCCGTGCGGCTCGGCGGCGGCGGCCGCCAGCGCGGCGGCGTTCTTGGCGGCGCCCGCCATCTCCACCCCGGCGACGTCGGCGGTGCGCTCGCAGACCAGCCCGGCGCGATCGAAGACCTCGCCCAGCTGGACCCGCAGGTCGGGATCGGCGGAGCCGAGGACCAAGGCGGCGGAGCCGGAAACCGCCTCGGCCGCGTGGGCCGGGCCGCCGAGGCAGGCGATCGCCCGGGCGCGAACCCGTTCGCCGACGTACTCGGAGGGCAGCTGGGCCTGCGGGGCGATCAGCCCCTTGGTGAGGAGCAGGATCGAGGAGCGTTCGCCGGCCCGGTCGGCGATCGAGCCGACCGCCGCGGGGAGCGATTTGGACGGGATCGCGAGGATGATCAGGTCGAGGCCCGCGAGCTCGATCTCGGCCGCCGGGCGGACGTCGATCGACTCCGGCAACGGCACGTCGGGCAGGTAGCGGCGGTTCTCGCCCGCCTCGATCAGCTCTGCCGCGCCGGCCGCGGTGCGGGCGCCGAGCTGGACCTCGAGGCCGCCGCGGGCGAGCAGCACGGCGATCGCCGTCCCCCAGCTGCCGGCCCCGATCACGGCGGCGCGGCGCATCGGCGGCAGCCCTCCCAGGTCTTCCCACTGCAGCAGGACGTTGGGCCAGATCCGCGAGGTGACCGTGACCGCGAGCGCCTGCGAGGGCTCCTCCGACTGCGGGAACGTCATCGCCTTGCCGCAGCGGACCTTCACCTTGCGCGGCCGGATGCGCCAGCCGCGGCGCACGTGTTCGGTGCCGATCACCGCGGTCGGCAGGACCGGCGCCCCGGTCTGCAGGGCGAGCCGGCCGACCCCGCGCTTCGGGTTGGCGAGGCTGCCGCGGCGGATCCGCGTCCCCTCCGGGAAGATGCAGAGCGTCCCGCCCCGTTCGACCACCATGCGGGCGGTCTCCATCGACTCTTCGTCGGACTCGCCGCGCCGGATCGGGAAGGCCCCGAGCCGGGACAGGAACCAGGCCTGGAGCGGCTTCTGGAAGAGCTCGACCTTGGCCACGTAGTTCATCGGCCGACGCCAGGGCAGGCAGGCACCGACGACGAAGGGGTCGAGGAAGCTGCGGTGGTTGGCGGCGACGATCAGGCCGCCTTTGACGTGGCGGGCGTGGGCGCGGCCGGTCCGCGAGAGGCGGAAGTAGATGAGGAAGAAGGGGACGAACGCCAGCCTGATGACCACGTACAGCGGCCAGTTGACGCTGTGCTTGCGCGTGTAGGCGTGCAGCGCCGCGAGACGCTCGTCGGTGATCACGCTGTCGGCTACACAGGTTCGAGCGCTCGGTTACGTCTGCGGCGCGCGCGGGTTGACGACCGGCCTCAGGTTGGGTTCGACCTCGTCGCGCAGATGCTCGAAGTCGGGCGGCAGCGACAGCTTCTCGCCGAGGTGCTCGAGCGGCTCGTCGACGGTGAAACCTGGCCCCAACGTGGCGATCTCGAACAGCACCCCGCTCGGCTCGCGGAAGTAGATCGATTTGAAGTAGAAGCGGTCGATCTCCGGGGTCGGGCGGGCACCGGCGCCGATCGCCTTCTCGCGCCAGGCCATGTGCTCCTCGATGCTCGAGGCCCAGGCGACGTGGTGGACCGAGCCGGCGCCCTGGACCGGGCGCTCCGCGGGCGGCGGGTCGTAGATGTAGAGGCCGCCGCGCTCGGAGCCGCGCGCCTCCCAGCCCGCGTCGGTCGGCTCGAACTCGAGCGCCTCGAGCAGACCCGTACTGGTCTCCGGGGCCGCCGCGTAGGCGCGCACGGCGTGGAAACCCTGCAGGGCGAGCTCGCGCGGGACCTCCGGGTGGTCGGCGATCAGCGGCGCGTCGGGGACGTCGGCGACGAAGAGCTCGTGGTCGAGCCCCTCCGGGTCGGCGAAGTGGAGGCTGTCGCCTTCGCGGCGGGTGACGATGTCGTGGGCGCCGAGCCTGCCCTCCCAGAAGTCGAGCGACTCCGGCGCGCCGACCCGCCAGACGATCCGGTGCACCATCCCGGCGCCCGCCGTCCCCGGCGCCGCGCCGGGGTACTCGAAGAAGGTCAGGTCGGCGCCTGGATCGCCCTCCTCGTCGGCGAAGAAGAGGTGGTAGACGGTCGGACTGTCCTGGTTGACGGTTTTCTTCACCAGCCGCAGGCCCATCACCCCGGCGTAGAAGTCGACGTTCCGTTGAGCGTTCTCGGTGATCGCGGTGATGTGGTGGATGCCCTCTAGCTTCATGTGCCACGTATACCATCCCCCCGATGAAGCCCTGGCGACGAAGGACGGTCAAAGGGCTCATCGTCCTCGGATCTCTTCTCGCGTTCCTCAGCGTCTTCGCGATCTGGGTCGAGCGCCAGGCCCTCGACACCGGTGAGTGGGTCAACACCTCGGGTCACCTGATCCAGAACCAGACGATCCGCACGGCGCTGAGCGACTACATGGTCGAACAGCTCTACGAAAACGTCGACGTGGAAAAGAAAGTCGAAGAAGTGCTGCCCGGCGAAACGAAGGAATTCGCCGGGCCGGCGGCCAGCGGCCTGCGCCAGATCGCCGGGCCCGGGGTGGAAAAAGTGCTGGAAACGGGCACCGCGCAGGGACTCTGGGAAACGGCGAACCGGACCGCGCACGAACAGCTGATCGCGGTGCTGGAAAACAAGAAAGAAGCGGTCGACACCTCCAACGGCGAAGTGAAACTGAACCTCGGCAGCCTGCTGACCAACCTGGCCGGGCAGGTCGGGCTGGGCAAGAGCCTCGCCGAAGAGCTACCGGCTGACGCGGGCCAGATCACGATCCTCAAGTCCGAACAGCTGAAGACCGCCCAGGACATCGTCATCGCGATCAAGGGGCTGGCGCTGCTGCTGTCGATCCTGACCTTCCTCGTCTTCGGGCTGGCGATCTACCTGACCCGGGACGGGCGCTGGGTGACGGTGCTCTTCAGCGGCGTCGGCCTGATCGTCGCCGCGCTCCTCGTGCTCGTCTTACGGCACGTCGCCGGCGGCGTCGTCGTCGACCAGCTGGTGAAGCAGGAGAACGTGAAGCCGGCGGCCGAAGCGGCGTGGTCGATCAGCACCTCGCTGATGGTCTCGATCGCGACCACGATCATCGTCGTCGGCACCTTCTTCGCGGCGGCCGGCTGGCTCTCCTCGCCGACCGGGTCGGCGCGGGGCGCGCGGCGGGTGATCGCCCCGGCGCTCGACCGCTATCTCCCCTATTGCTACGGCGGCCTCGCGGTGATCCTGGGGATCTACCTGCTGACGGCGTCGGCGGTGGGGCTGCGGACCTTCCTCACCGTGGTCGTGATCGGGGTGATGGCGGCCTTCGGCCTGCGCGAGCTGAGCAGACAGACGGCGGAGGAGTTCCCCGATCTGACCTACGGCGAGGTCCTCGCGCCGACGCGGAAGGCGATCGAAACCGCGGTGTCGGACGCGAACCTCGGCGAGCGTGCCGCCAAACTCAAGCTGCCGGAGGTCAAACGGCCGACCGGGATGGGCCTGCCGGACGTGCGACGCGGCGGCGGGCGCAGCCGGGGCCGAGGCGATGCCGAAGGCGGCCGCGCCGCCCCGGTGGCTCCGGGATCGGAGGCCCCGACCCAGGTGATGAGCGAGGAGGATGCCCGCCTCACCCGCCTCGAACGCCTCGGCACGCTGCATGAGAAAGGCATCCTCAGCGACGAGGAGTTCGCCGCCGAGAAGGCCCGCCTGCTGCGTGACTAGCCCACTCGGATCCGCCCGCGGCCCCCACTAGGGTCCGTCCGATGCGCAAGCAGCTCCTCCTCGCCCCGGTCGCGGCGCTCGTGCTCGCGGTGGCGCTCGCCTCATGTGGGGGCGGCGACGGCACCACGATCATCCGGACGGAAACCGTCATGCGTCACGCGCAGAAGAAGTCAGGACAGACCTTCCTGCCCGGCGTCGCCGCCGACAGCCGCTTCGTCGAACCGGCCACGTACAGCTTCTCGGTCGACGGTGACCTGGTCGCCAAGAACCTCGACTGGCACGGTTGGGCGGAAGCGAAGGCGACCGCCTTCGGGACGATCGCCGAGCACCCGGCCTCGGGCCTGGTCGACACCTTCCAGGGCAGCGTCACCGCCTCGGCGCCGAAGACCTGCGATGGCGCCCGGTACTACACCGAGGTCTTTGCCCACGTGCCGAAGCAGGCCGACTTCGTCCCCACCGAGCCGACCAAGCTCTCCACTCCCTGCGACTGACCGCTCGCGGTCGACCCTAGGCCCGCCCCCCGCCCCGCGGTCGTCCTTAGGCCCGGTAGCCGGGCCCTAAGTCGACCGCACTTCAGCCGGTGGACGAAATGACGACCGCGCTTGAAATCGATTGGCACCCGCCCCAGACGGGTACGCTCAGCCCGTGGCAACCATCCGCACCAGCGACAAACAGAAGTTCAAGGTCGAGGTCAGCGCCAAGAAAGCCGACGAAGAAATCGTCCGCGTCGGCGGCCGCGCGATCCCGATCGTCCAGCTGAAGCTGGCCGGCAAAGACGAGATGGTCTACGTCAACGCCACCCACATCGTCTCGATCGAAGACGAACAGTGACGCTTCGCGCGGCTCGCGCGGCCTAGCCGACCGGGCCGGTCTGGGTGTCGAGGTGGCGGGTCTCGTTGAAGCTGCGCAGGAGCCAGCTGCCGTCGGCGTGCACGACGAGGCTGGAGATCGAGCCGTTGTCGGCGTTGAGGAAAGCAAAGGGGCGGCTGCCGGTCGCCATCGCGCACAGGTCGCCGATCACGGCGCCGTGGACGAAGGCGGCTGCCGTCGTGCCCACGGGGACGGCGGCGGCGATCTCGGCGATCGCGGCGCGGAGCCGGCCGGAGAACTCCTCCGGTGACTCGGCCCCGGGAATCACGTCCCAGCGTTCCTGGCGGGCGATCTCGGCGACGAGCGGATCGCCTTCGGCGACCTTGATCCGGTACTCGCCGCCCTCCAGCTCCCCGAGGTTGATCTCACGCAGGCCGGGGACCACCGCGACCTCGAGGCCGATCGCCTCGGCGAGCGGCGCCGCCGTTTCCTGCGTCCGTCGCAAGCTCGAGGCGAAGATCCCGGAGAACGATTCACCACCGAGCGCCGCCGCGACCGAGCGCGCCTGCTCCTTGCCGACCTCCGACAGCGCCGGATCACCCTGACCGTCGACCATCGCGAAGCTCTGCCCGGGAAGGGCCGCTTCGGAGGCGCCGTGACGCACCAGCACGACCTCGACCGAGTCGGGCGGCGGCGCGTACCGGTGCTGCTCGAATCCTTTTGCTTCGGTCATCTCGGGGTCATCGCCGCGGAAAAAGCCCGCCGCCGGGATCGAACCGGCAACCTCCTGATTACAAATCAGGTGCTCTCCCAGGTTGAGCTAGGCGGGCGTGGGGCCGATGATGGCTAGATGGATGTCACTTTTCGCTTTCTCGGCCCGGAAGAGGGTGGCGTCCTGACCGAGGCGATAGAAGCAGCTTACGGGACGACGTACGACGTCCGGTGGGTTTACGACCCATTGGAGGTCAGCGCCCGGCTGGCCGACGGGCGCTACGTCTCATGCGTGGCCGAGACCCCGGCCGGGGAGTTGCTCTGCCACGAGGGGATGAGCCTGGCCGCGGCGGGCGACGCGGTCGCCCACTCGGGCCAGGCGGTGACGCTGGAGGCGGCCCGCGGCCAGCACCTCTTCACCCGCACCAAGCGGGTGCTGATGGACTGGGGCGCGGAGCGCGGCCTGGCCGGGATGTACAGCGAGGCGACCGCCGCCCACCCCTACAGCCAGAAGGCGAACGTCGAGCTCGGCGCCCACGAGACCGGCTTCCTGCTCGGCTGGATCCCCGCCTCGGTCGAAAACGACGCGGCGGCCGACGGTGCGCCGAGGCGCAACTCGGCGGCGCTCTTCTACACCAAGCTGAACGACGGCCACGAGCGCCGGGTCTACGCGCCCGAGCGCCACCACGAGATCGTCGGCCAGACCCTCGCCCTCTGCGAGCTGCGCGGCACTCTCGCCCAACCGCCGCCCGACTTCGAGTTACCGGAGCGCTCAGAGATGCACACCGAGGTTGACACCGACCACAACCTGGCGCTGCTGACGGTCACGGCTCCCGGCGCCGACCTGGAGCGGCTGCTGCACGCGGCGCGCCACCGCCTCTTCCACCAGGAGGGGCTCGACGCGATCTACATCGACCTGCCGCTCGACACGCCGGCGACCGCCCTCGTCGCCGACCACCTCGAGCGCCTCGGCGTCAGCTACTCGGGGATCTTCCCCAACTCCAAGGCCGACGGCGACGTGATGCGGATGCAGTCGCTGCACCGGGTCCGAGTCAAGGCCGACGACGTTGCCGTCGCCTCGGACCACGGGCGCGAGCTGCTCGACTACGTGCTGGCGGACCTGGAGCGTCGCGACTAGACCGCCACCTCGCGCGAGGCCAGGTGGGCGCCGACCTTGCGCTTGACCCGCTGCAGGGCGTTGTCGACGGTCTTCGTGTCGCACTCGAGGCGCTCGGCGATCTGCTCGTAGGAGTGACCGTCCAGGTAGAGCGAGAGGACCCGGCTCTCCAGGTCCGAGAGCACCCCGGAGACGCCCGAGAGGCAGGAGACGAGGCTCTCCAGCTCTTCGGTGGCGATCACCTGGTTGACCGGGTCGTGGACG
>Ga0134125_10002844_pt1 | contig 20332 bp, 14 predicted proteins | sample KB31751_FD_96464 | JGI IMG/M metagenome (GOLD analysis project Ga0134125, IMG submission 96464) | Terrestrial soil microbial communities with excess Nitrogen fertilizer from Kellogg Biological Station, Michigan, USA - KB3-175-1 | ecosystem: Environmental > Terrestrial > Soil > Unclassified ... | reverse complement strand
GTGGTGGCGGCCTCGGTGCTGATCATTCTTTCCGACTTTCTCATCAGCCGGGTGCTGATCGGGATCTTCGGCAGCTAATGCCCGCCACGGCGCCGATCCTGATCGAGTTCGACCGGGTGAGCATGGACTTTGGTCCGGCCAAGGTCCTGGACCAGGTTTCGTTCCAGGTGCAGAAGGGCGAAACCAAGGTGCTGCTGGGCGAGGCGGGCAGCGGCAAGTCGGTGGCGCTCAAGCTGGCGATCGGGCTGCTGCGTCCCACCGGCGGCACGGTGCGGGTGCTGGGCGAGGCGGTGAGCACGATGCCGGAGCCGGCGCTATTCGAGTTGCGGCGCCGGATTGGCATGGTCTTCCAGGAGAGCGCGCTCTTCGACTCGCTCACCGTACGCGAGAACGTCGCCTACCGGCTGCTGGAGGAAGGCAAACTCGATGACGCCGCCATCGAAAAGCGCGTGCGAGTGTCTGGAAGTGGTGGAGCTGGAAGAGGCGATCGATAAGCTGCCCGCGGAACTCTCGGGCGGGATGCAGCGCCGGGTCTCAATCGCGCGCGCCTTGGCCACCGAGCCCGAGATCATGCTCTACGACTCGCCCACGGCCGGACTCGATCCCATCACCGCGACCAACATCATGGAGCAGATCATCAAGCTGCGCGACCTGAAGCAGGTCACGGCGCTGATGGTGACCCACCGGCTGCAGGACGGCTTTATGCTCGCCAGCCACTGTTGGGACAAAACGTCGAACCGCCTGCAGCCGGTCCAGGCCGAAACCAGCCATACCTCGTTCCTGGTGCTGCACCAGCGCCACGCCGTCTTTGACGGCAGCGCCCAGGAGCTGCGCGCCAGCCAGGACCGCTACCTGCGCCATTTTCTCGGGAAATAGAGAAGACAACCGGGCCGCCCCGGAAAGGACGGGCCCGGCCGAAGTGTTCAAACAACTACGCCGCGCGGCGGAGATCGTCCGCGCCGCTGGCCGGCAGCGAGGTCACCAGCGCGATCTCGCGGGTGCAGATGGTTGCGACGATGGCGACGATGATACCGGTCACGGTGTAGCTCCAGCGGATGCCGGCCCCCGTGAAGCCCAGCGCCCAAGGCGAGATGAGCACCCAGATGCCCCAGACCACGTTGGCGACGCTAAAGCCGCGGGTCAGCGGCGACGCCATCCGCCCTACGGCGCACAGCAGGATCAAGATCCCGAAGATCACGCCGTCCCACACCGCGCCGGAACTGCCGCCCAGCGCGAACGGCGTAATGATGAGCCATATGCCGGCGAGCAGGTTGATCACCGTGCCCGCCCGGAGAGTTCCTGAAGATTGTACCGGCATGATATTTACCTCCTCGGCTGCGAACCTCTTTACCGGTTATGAGACCGCAATCCGGCGCTGCGGTTATCCACGGGGATAAAAACCTGAGGTGGAAGGGAGGGCGCGGACACCGGGGTACACTGGAGCCCACTATGCCGCCGTCCCAGTCACCCGTGCCGGATGCGCCGCGCGGCATCACGCTGACCGCCGGGACGCGGCTGGCGCGCTGGCTGCAGGACGAGCACGAACGGCAGCAGGTGGCGGCGGGGCAAAGGACGTGGGAGCCGGCGCCGATCCTGCCGTTGGAGCACTGGCTGGCGCGAATGGCGGCGCAGTGCGGGCTGGGCGCGGTGCTGGAGCCGGAGCAGGAGCATCTGCTTTGGGAACAGGCGCTGGCGGCCTCATCCGGAGCCGAGGCGCTGCTGGACCGCACCGCCACGGCGCGCGCCGCGGCGGCGGCGTGGCGGCTGGCGTGGGCGTGGCAACTCGACCCCGCCGCACCGGCCTGGCAAGAGAGCGAGGACAGCGCCGCCTTTCAGGACTGGAGCCGGCGGCTGCGGCAGTGGTGCCGGGAGGGAGACTGGATCACCCGCGCCGAGTTGATGGACCGGCTGGGCCCGCATCTGCGGGCAGCCCGCGGCGCGCTGCCGGAACATATCACACTGCGTGGTTTCGACGAACTGACCCCGCAGCAGCGAGAGCTGGCCGCGGCCCTGCGCGCGGCGGGCACCACGGTAACGGTAGCCGCCCCGGACATGGCGCCGGCGGCGGTGCAAGCGGTAGCCGCGGAGGATGCCGCGGACGAGCTGGCACGGGCCGCGGCCTGGGCGGCGGCGCTGGTACAACAAGGCGAGGCGGGCCCGATCGGGATCGTGGTTCCCGATCTGCAGGCGCGGCGAGAGGCGGTGGAGCGGAGCTTTCGGGCGGCGCTGCATCCGGGGCGGGCGCCGTGGACCGAGGGCGGAACGGCCTTCCACCTTTCGCTCGGCGAACCGCTGGAGCGCACGCCGATGACCGCCGCGGCGCTGCTGCTGCTCGAGGCCGCGGCATCGCCGGAGGAAATGGACGTGGAGTTGGCCGCGGCGCTGCTGCGCTGCCCCTACTGGCATGGCGCCGACGCTGACGCGGCAGGACGGGCGCGCGCCGAGCTGAAGCTGCGGGGGCGGCGGGTACGGTCGCTGACGCGGGGGGAATTGGCCGGCGTCTGCGGGCCGGCCACGGTGGCGGTGCTGCGCCGGGCGTGGCAACAGCGGGCGCTGTGGCCGCGGCGGCAGAACTACCTTGGCTGGGCGCAGAGCCTGGCCGCGTGTCTCGCCGCCTGGGGATGGCCGGGCGAGCGCGCACTGGGCAGCGGCGAGTACCAGTGCCGCGAGGCTTGGGAGGAGGGCTGGAGCGCGCTCAGCCGGCTGGACCAGGTGGCGCCGGGGCCGGTCGAAGCCGGGGCGGCGCGGGCACGGCTGCGGCAATGGGCGCAGGGGCGACTGTTCCAGCCCCGGGCGCAGGCGGCGCCGGTACAGATTATGGGCTGGCTGGAGGCATCCGGGTTGCGCTTCCGGCACTTATGGGTGCTTGGTCTGCACGACGGGGCGCTGCCCGGGGCGGCGGCGCCGCATCCCTTCTTGCCGCTTGCCTGGCAGCGGGAACTCGGCCTGCCGCGCGCCACGCCGGCGCGCGAGCTCGAGTTCGCCCAGCGTCTGTGGCTGCGGCTGCGGCAGAGCGCACCCTCCGTAATGGCGAGTTACCCGCGGCGCGACGGCGACCTGAAAATGCGCCCCAGTCCGCTGCTGGAGGGGGCGGCGGCCCGCGACGGGTATCCGCCGCTTGAACCCATCCGCGCACCCGCGCCGGAGTGGGAAACGATCGAGGACAACCGCGGACCGGAGTTGGGGGCGGAGGAACCCGTGCACGGCGGCAGTAGCATCTTCGCGAAGCAGTCCGCCTGCGAGTTCCAGGCGTTTGCCACGCTGCGGTTGCACGCGGCGGCGTGGGAGGAAGCGCCGGCGGGCCTCGCGGCGGTGACCCGTGGCAACCTGCTGCACCACTGTCTGCAATTACTCTGGAGCCGGCTGCAAAGCCAGGCAGGTCTGGCCGCCCTGGACGAGGTGGGGCTGGCGGCGCTGGCGGCCGAGTGCGCCGCGACCGCGGTGAGCGAAGAACCGCTGTTGCGCGGCCGGCCGGGCCTCGCCGCACTGGAGCACCAGCGTCTGGTGCGCTGCAGCCTCGATTGGCTGGAGATCGAGCGCAGGCGGCCGCCCTTTGCCGTGGCCGCGCTGGAACAGGAGCGGCGCGTAGAGTTTGGCGGGCTGGAGGTGCGGTTGAAGCTCGACCGCGTGGATCGACTGGCCGATGGGCGGCGCCTGCTCCTGGACTACAAGTCGGGGAGCACCACACGGTCGGCATGGGATCCTCCCCGCCCGACCGAACCGCAACTGCCGCTCTACCTGCTGAGCGAGGACGACCGCGACGCGGTGGCGGGGATCGCGTTCGCGCAGTTGAAACCGGGGGAGCTGAGTCTGAAGGCGGTCACCCGGGCCAAGGGTTATCTCGAACGGGCCACGGTGCCTCAGGACTGGAGCACGCTCGTGGAGGCGTGGGACGCAGCGTTGCGCGCGCTGGCGGCCGGCTATCGCGCGGGTGCGGCGGCGGTCCAACCCAGGTCGCGCCGGGTTACGTGCCGGCACTGCCACCTCGGCGCACTTTGCCGCATCGCCGGCCAGCCCGCCACCAGCCTGGCCGGCGAGGATGCCGGCGAAGAGGATGGAGGCGGGGAGTGAGGCACGAGGGCGCCGCGGTTCCGGTGAACGCGCCCAACGACATGCGGGCGCGCGAGCGCGCGCTGCGGGCGGAGGAGTCGTTCCTGGTGCGCGCGCCCGCGGGTTCGGGCAAGACTGAACTGCTGATTCAGCGCCTGTTGGTACAACTGGCGCGGGTGCGCCGGCCGGAAGCGGTGCTGGCGCTGACCTTTTCGCGCAAGGCGGCGGGGGAGATGCGCGAGCGGCTGCTGCAGGCGCTGGAGTCGGGCGCGGGGCCGGAGCCCGCCCTGGCCCACCAGCGCCGAACCTGGGAACTGGCGCGCGCGGTCCTGCAACAGGGCCATACCCAGGGCTGGAATTTGCGCCAGTCGCCCAGCCGACTCCAGGTCATGACCCTGGACGCCCTGGCGCTGCACTTGGTACAACGCATGCCCTGGATGTCGCGCTTTGGGGCGGCGCCCCGTCCGACCGAATCGGCCGAGGAACTCTATCGCGCGGCGGCGCGGGCGGCGCTGCATCGCGTGGAGGGTGGCAGGGGCGCGGATGCTGCCGGGGTGCTGCTGCGCCAAGGCAACGCCGACATGGATCGGGTGGCGGCGTTACTGGCCGATTTACTCGCCCGGCGCGACCAGTGGATGGGCTGGCTGGGCGAGGCCTCGCGTGCCGGCCTGGAACGGGAATTCGCCGACCGGATCGGGATCGAGATCGCCGCCATCCGAGCGGCAGTACCACCGGAACTGCAGCCGCCGACCGACGACGCCCCGGGCTGGCGCACGCTGGCGCACGCGGCGCTGACGCTAAACGGCACGGTCCGTGCGAACTGGCGCGGCGCGAAGCCCGATGCGGCCGGGTGCGCGGCCCTGGCGTGGGCGCGCGGGCTGCCCGATCCGGCCATGACCCCAGCCGCCTGGGAGGCGGTCGAGGCGCTGCTGCAACTCCTGCCGCTGGCGGTGGCGGAACTACAGCTGGTATTCCGTGACGCCGGACGATGCGATTTCACCGAGGTCACGCTGGCGGCGGGCAGGGCGTTGGGCGGGGCCGACGCGCCCACCGCGCTGGCGTTTGAAATGGATGGACGCCTGGAACATCTGTTCGTCGACGAATTCCAGGACACCTCGCGGGCACAGCATCAACTGCTGCAAGCGCTGGTGGCGGACTGGAGCGCCAATGACGGGCGCACGCTCTTCCTGGTCGGCGACCCGATGCAGTCCATCTACGGATTCCGCAACGCCCAAGTAGGACTGTTTCTCGACGCCGCCGAACGGCAACAGTTTGGCGCACTGCCGCTTACGACCCTCGACCTCACCGCCAACTACCGATCGCAGGCCGGGCTGGTGGCTTGGTACAAGCAAACCTTTGGACACCGCGGCATTGCCGCGGACCGCGACGACTCGTTCCTGGGAACCACGCGGTTCGTGGCGGCGGCGGCGGTGCGCGCGGCCGAAGCCGGACCGGCAGTGCGCGTACACGCGCTTCCGGGCCACAACCCGCAATTCGAGGCGGTGCGAGTGGCGCAGTTGGCACGGGAGGAAGCGAAGCTGGTTGCCGCGGAGGCGAAGCGGCCGGCAATCGCCATCCTGGTGCAGAGCCGTTCCCACCTGGACGCGCTGCTCCCGGAGTTGCGGCGCCAGGGGATCGCCTACCAGGGCGTGCAACTGCACCCGCTGGGGCAGGAGCCGGTAATTCTGGACTTGCTGGCGCTGACCCGGGCGCTGCAACAGCCCGCCGATCGCACCGCCTGGCTGGCGGTGTTGCGGGCACCGTGGTGCGGGCTGACGTTGCGCGACCTGCACGCGCTCTGCGCCGACCGCCCGCACGCCACGCTGGCCGAACTGGCCGCCGAGGCCGGGCGCCTGGACAATCTCTCCGAAGACGGGCGGCAGCGGCTGCAACGCGTCCGCGCGGCGCTGGCGCCGGCGGAGCAGCAGCGCGGCCGGGTGGCGCTTCGGGCCTGGATCGAGTGGTGCTGGCAGGCGCTGGGGGGGGATGAACTGGCAACGCCGGCGGAACGCCGGCACGCGGCGCGCTACCTGGACCTGCTCGAGTCTTTCGACCAGTCCGGCCGCGGGGCGGATATCTTTGGGCTGCAGCGCGAGATGGCGGGCATGCGCGCCGACAGCAACCCCGATGGCGACGCCACCGTAGTGGTGATGACCGCGCACCAAGCCAAGGGGCTGGAGTTCGACACGGTCATCCTGCCGGGGTTGGACCGCGCGCCGCGGCAGGGCGAGCCTGAGCTGCTGCGCTGGATCGAGGCACGCGGGGGCGCCAGTCCGCGCTGGCTGCTGGCGCCGCGGCCGGAGACTGGCGGCGCGGATGCGCACTACGACCTGGTGGGAGAGCTACGGCAGCGGCAGAGCGAGCGCGAACAACTTCGATTGTTGTATGTCGCCGCCACCCGCGCGCGGCGGCGTCTGCACATCGTGGCGCACTTCCCCACCTCGCGGAGCGGTACGGCGCTGGCCGCGCCTGCGCGGCGGGCGCCCCTGGCGCGCATCTGGCCGGCGCTGGGGGACGAGTTCGCGCGGCAGTATCAGGAGATGTTGGCCGCCCCGCCTCCCGAGGTTGCGGAGGCGCCGGCCGCGTCGCCTCCACGCCTGCAACGCGTCCCCACGAAGTGGCCGGGGCCTGGGATCGGGGCTGGGGGGGGGCCACCGGCATCGGCGCCCGACAGTGCGGCGACGTTTACGGCCGAGCGGGAGCGGTTGCGTGGCCTGGGAACCGCGGTGCATGCCATGCTGCAACAGCTGGCCGAACGCGCCCCGGGAACGCCGCTCGCGTGGGATCCGCGCCGCTTGCGAGCCGCCCTGTGGGCGGCGGGCGTGCCGGAAAAGGCCATGGCCGACGCCATGGCACACGCCGGCGGCGCGCTGGACCGGGTACTGCAGGACGCGCGCGGCCGGTGGGTCCTGGAGCCCCACGCCGAGGCGCGGTGCGAGTGGGCGCTTACCGGCTTGGTGAATGGGGTCGTTGAGCACCGGATCGTGGACCGGAGCTTCGTGGACGAGGAAGGCGCGCGCTGGATCGTGGACTATAAGCTCGTACGGGCGGAGGCGGACCTGGAAATCGCGGTCGAGTCCTACCGCCAGCAGTTGGCGGTGTACGCCGACCTGATCGCGGGACTGGAACCTGACCGCCGCATCCGGTGCGGGTTGTACTTCGCGCTGCAAGCGGCATGGCGCGAGGTGGAGTTCCGGCTTTAAGCCTAGCCCGTAAGCCCTACATATTGTGGTCTCTAGCCGCCGAACACCACATCTTCGGTTTATGCACTTGATTCCGGGGTGATAGCCCGGTTACCATGCCTCTGGAACGTGGCTGAACATTAAGCCCAGCGGAGGCGCCGTGCTGAAGCTCAAAAAGCTCCAAATTCTTGGCTTTAAATCCTTTTGCGACCGGACGGAATTGCAGTTCCCGGGTTCCGGCGTGGTTGGCATCGTCGGCCCCAACGGGTGCGGCAAATCGAACATTGCCGACGCGATCAGTTGGGTGCTGGGCGAACAGTCGGCCAAGTCGCTGCGCGGCGGTCGCATGGAGGACGTCATCTTCGCGGGAACGCGTGACCGTCCGGCGACCGGGATGGCCGAGGTCAGCCTGACGCTGATTGATCCGCAGGAGTACGACCTGGGGACACCCGCCGAGGAGACCGCCGAGACGGTCGAGGCCGAGGCGGCGCCGGAGAGCGCGGCCGACGACGACGGCTGGGAGGACGATGGCGCGGCGGCGCAAGAGGCCGAGGCGGCGGAGGCCGCACCCGCCGCGGGCAGCGCGGTGGTGTTGACCATCCGCAAGCGGCGCAAGTTCCACGCCCATAACCGGCGGGGCGAAGTCGTGGTGACGCGGCGGCTGTTCCGCAGCGGCGACAGCGAGTACCTGATGAACGGGCGGCCGTGCCGGCTGCGCGACATCCAGGACCTGTTCATGGGCACCGGTTTGGGGCCGGAGTCGTACGCCATCATCGAGCAGGGCCGGATCGGGCAAATCCTCAGTTCCAAGCCCTACGACCGGCGCGCCATCATCGAGGAGGCCGCTGGCGTCAGCAAGTACAAGGCCAAGAAGCGGCTGGCGGAGGCGCGACTCGAGGCCTCGCGGCTGAACCTAAGCCGGATCAACGACATCTTCGAGGAAGTCACGCGGCAGGTCGGATCGCTGAAGCGGCAGGCGGCCAAGGCACAGCGCTACCAGGTACTGAAGGCCGAGTTCGACCAGCAGCAGCAGCTCTTGCTGCGGCAGCGCGCACAGACGCTGGCGGCGGCACAGGAACAATTGCAGGCGCAGCACGAGCAGGTGCAAGGGGCGGTACGGACGTCGCAGGCCGGCATCGAACGGCAGGAGGCGGCGCGGGCCGAGGCGGCACGGCAGTGCGCGCAGATCGAGCGCGAGCTGCGTCACATGACCGAAGAGGCCGGCCGGCTGCAGCGCGAGTTGGAACACACGCGGCAGCAGATCGTCTTCCAGCGGCAACAGGCCGAGGAGCTGGGCCGGCGCGGGCAGTCGAGCCGCGAGGAGTGCGCCCGGGTGGAAGCCCAGGGGACGGCGCTCGGCGCCGAGTTGGAGCAGGCGCGGCAGAACCAGGATGCCGCGGGAAGCTTCGCGGCCGCGGCGCGCGCCGGCTTCGAGGAACGGCGATTGGCCCACCAGGCAGCGCAGAACGCGGTGGCGGAGATGGACCGCGGCATCGAGGCCAGCCGGCGGCAATCGCTGCAGTTCATGGCGCAGGCGGCGAGCCTGGGCCAACGCATTACCCAGGGGGAAACCCAACTGGCGGCGCTCGAAAGGCAGATCGAGCGGCTGCTCGCCGAGACCGCGGCGGCGCAGGCCGAACTCGAGGCGGGGGGTGTGCGGCGCGGGCAATTGGGCTTGGAGTTCCAGGACCAGGAAGCGGAGGCCAAGACCCTGGCGGCGCGGGTGCAGGAACTGGAGCAGCGGCAGCGCACGCTCAAGGCGGAGGAGGCGCGGCAGCGGGTGCAGGAACAGGCGGCGCGCTCGCATCTGGCCGAGGTGGGAGCGCGGCGGCGCTCGCTTGAAGACATTGTGGCGCATCACGGCTACAGCAGCGAGGCGGTGAAGCGGCTGTTCGCCGATCGCTCACAGCCGGGCGAGTTTCAGCCGCTGGGAGTGCTGGGCGAGTTCGTGGAAGTGGACGCGCCCTACGATCAGGTGGTCGAGCAATTCCTGCACGACGAGCTGAACTACGTGGTGGTCAAGAACTGGGATCAGGCGGGCGCCGGCTTGGGCCTGGTGCGGGCGCAGGAGCAGGGCCGCGCCACGTTCCTGGTGCATGGCGACGCTCCGCCTCCCAGTACCTTGTTCCCCATGCCGGAGCGAACGGTGGCGCCCGAGCCCGGCTTGGTGGCGCTGCTGGGCGAGGTCAAGGCGCTCAACGGCTTCCGCAAGGGGCTGGGCGAGATCCTGCCCAAACTGCGCGACGCCTATTTCGCCGAGGACCGGGGGCAGGCGCAGCGGCTGGCGGATGAGCATCCCTGGGCCTTCTTCCTCACCGGCCACGGCGAGTGTTTCCACAACTACACTGTGACGGGCGGCGCGCGCGCCAGCCACGGCCCGCTGAGCCTGAAGCGCGAGTTGCGCGACCTGGCGCGGCGCGAATCCGAGGGCCAGGTGGCGCTGACCCAGCACGAGCAGCGCGTGGCGCTGCTGAACCGGGAGTTGGAGGAGGCGGCGGCGGAACTGGACCAGACCCGCACCCGGCGGCACGAGTTGGAGAAACGCCTGCTGACCTCGAGCCAGGCGGTGCGCCAGGTCGAGAACGAGCTGCAACGCTCGCAGGCGCGGCTGCAACAGGCACAGATCGAGCACGAGCGCGCGCGCGGCGAACAGCGCCAGACCAGCGAGCGATTGCAGGCGGCGCGCGAGGACCTGGTGCAGGTAGACGGCGCCGCGGCGGCATTGCGGCAGGGCGAGGCCGCCGCCACCGAGGCTGCCGATCAGGCGCGCGCGGAGCGCGAGGCGGCGGCGGCGGCGATGAGCGAGGCCCAGGCGGAACGCGCCCGGGTGGAGGAACGCGCGCGGGCGGCGGTGGACATTTGCCAGCGCCTGCAGCGGCAACAGCAGGAGCTGGCACAGCGCGTGACGCAGTTGCGCGCCGAGGCCGACGGATTGCTGGCGCGCCAGGCGGAGCTGACCGAGACCAGCCGCCGGATGGAAGAGACGGTGGCGCGGCTCGAGCAGGCCCGGGCGGCCGCCACCGAGAACAAGACGGCACGCGAACGCGCGCTGGTGGAGGCGCAGGCGGGCGTGCAGGCGGCCGAGGCGGCGCTGGCCGACGGCCGGCGCGAGCTCGACCTGCGGCGCGAGGCGTTGAACGAGTGCGAGGTGAGCTTGGCCCGGGTCCAGGCGGATTGGGAGCATCTGCGCGAGCTCTGCCGCAACGACCTCGGTCAAGAATTGGAGCCCTGGCTGGAATCGCTGCCGCCGCTGGAGGCGGCCGAGGGCGCCGCGCCGCCGGATCTGGCCGCGGTCGAGGCCGCGGTGCGCGATTTGCGCCAGCGCATCGAGAACCTGGGCCCGGTGAACATGATGGCGCTGGAGGAGTTCGAGGAAGCCCAGCAGCGCCATACGTTTATGGAGACCCAACGCCGCGATCTGCTCGACTCCGTTGCCGACACCCAGAAGGCCATCCAGGAGATGGACGCGATTTCGCGGCAAAAGTTCCAAGAGGCCTTCGAGCGCATCAACGAGTACTTCCAGGAGAGCTTCCGCGTGCTGTTCGGCGGCGGCCAGGGCTTCCTGCGCTTGAGCGAGATCGAGGGCGCGGTGGAGAGTGGCGTGGATATCGTGGCCCAGCCGCCGGGCAAGAAGCTGCAGAACGCCCTGCTGCTCTCCGGCGGCGAGAAGGCAATGACCGCAATGGCGCTGCTGCTGGCGGTCTTCCGCTATCAGCCCAGTCCGTTCTGCCTGCTGGATGAGGTGGACGCCCCCATGGACGAGGCCAACGTCGGGCGCTTCAGCGAGATGGTGAAGCAGATGGGCGCGGCCACGCAGTTCATCCTCATCACCCACAACCGGCGCACCATGGAGGCGGCGCCCACGCTGTACGGGGTGACGATGCCGCAACCCGGGGTCTCACGGCTGGTATCGGTGATGGTGGAAGAAGCGCGCCGCGCGGTGGCGAGCTAAGAAGCCAACTTAGCGTCTCTGTCAAGCGGCTGGGGTGGTTGACAGCAGGCGGCGCTTTTGCGCAAGATGTTGTCTCCGCTATGAGCTCCGTCACCGTCGTCCAAACCCAACTTCCGTCCCTCCCCTTGATCTCGCGCGGCAAGGTGCGCGACCTGTTCGACGCCGGCGATGCGCTGCTCTTGGTGGCCAGCGACCGGCTGAGCGCCTTCGATGTGGTGCTGCCCACACCGATTCCCGACAAGGGGGCGGTGCTGACCCAGATCTCGCTGTTCTGGTTCGATTACCTGCGCGACACCTGCCGCAATCACCTCATCTCGACCAAGCTGGAGGATTTTCCGGCGGCGGTGCGGGGCGAAGGCGCGCAGCTGCGCGGCCGCACCATGTTGGTGAAGAAGCTGAAGATGTTCCCGGTGGAGTGCGTGGTGCGCGGCTACCTCTCCGGCTCGGGCTGGAAAGAGTACCAGAAGCTGGGCACGGTATGCGGCATCGCCCTGCCCACGGAGCTGCGCGAGTCGGACAAGCTGCCGGAGCCGATCTTCACCCCCTCCAGCAAGGCGCTGGTGGGCCACGATGAGAATATTTCGCTGGCCCAGGTGGAGTCCATGATCGGGCGCGAGGCGGCGCACCAGTTGCGCGACCTCAGCCTGGAGATATACCGGCGCGCCGCCGACTACGCCGCCACCCGCGGCATCATTTTGGCCGATACCAAGTTCGAGTTCGGTCAGGACCCGGCCGATGCCAGCGGGAAGCCGGTGCTGGCTGACGAGGTGCTGACCCCGGATTCGTCGCGTTTTTGGCCCCGCGCGAGCTACGCTCCGGGGCGGGCGCAGGAGTCCTACGACAAGCAGTACGTGCGCGACTACCTGGAACAGATCGGCTGGAACAAACAACCGCCGGGACCGGAACTGCCGGAGGAGGTAGTGCGCCGCACCAGCGCCAAATACCGCGCCGCCTACCGCGAACTTTCCGGGAAGGATCTCAGCTTATAGGCGGCGAGGCGCGGTGAACCTGCTGGATTACTGTTTGGCGGGGACCTTGATCGTTTCGACGGCCGCTGCCGCCATGCAGGGGCTCTTCTACGAGATTTGGATGTTCTCGGCCTCGCTGGCGGCGATCGGCATCGCCGCCTGGCAGTACGATGCGCTCGCACCGTTTTTCAGCTGGGCGGGGAGCGAGGCGGCGGCCAACGCCGCCGCCTTCATCGCCGTGATGGTGCTCGTACTCTTGGCGGCCATGGTGGTGGGCCGGATGCTGCGCGGTGTGCTGCGCGGCGTGGGCATGGGTGGATTGGACCGCTTCCTCGGGGCCCTGCTCGGGCTGGTACGGGGCTGGGCGTTGGGCGTCGCGGCGATTTTTATTTTGATCGCCTATCCGGTGAACCCGCAGTGGGTGCGGGGGTCGACGTTGGCGCCGGGATATCTCTGGGCCAGCCGCTCACTGGCGGCGATCATGCCCGACGACTTGGCGGCACGGTTTCAGCGGCAATGGCATAATCTCTTGCCGGACGCGCTGCACGGCATAAGCAAGGTAGTTCCATGAACGAGACGCTGGACGGACTGGTGGCCGAAATGGTGGAAACGGGCATCCTCTTCGAGGAAGCCCGCACGGAGTTCGAACGCCGGTTTATCCAGCGGGTGCTGGAGCAACACCGCGGCAACCGTTCCAGCGCCGCGCAGGCGCTGGGGATGCACCGCAACACGCTGCGCCGCAAATTGGAGGAGTTGGAACTCGCGGCCCGCACCACGGCCGCGCCCAAGGCCAAAACGCGGGCTCGCGCCGCCGGACGGTAGCGAACAGGCCGAGGCTTCGCCCCCGGACAATCGCACGCGCGCCCGCGCCAACTCCGCCGCCGGGGTGTCGATCGCCGCTTTCGCATCGGACGTGGCCACCGCATCCGGTGCGGTATCACGCACCGCACGCTCGAGCTCAGCCCCCTTCGAGCAGGTGGCCCATCTTGTCGCGCTTGACCTCGAGGTAGCGGCGGGCGTGGGCGGAGAGGCCCTCGGGCTCGCAGGGAATGCGCTCCACCACGCGGATGCCGGCCGATTCCAGAGCCTGAATCTTGTCGGGATTATTCGAAAGCAGCCGCACCGCGGTTACCCCCAGCTCCGCCAAAATGGCGGCGGGCAGGGCGTAGTCGCGGCTGTCGGCGGTGAAACCAAGGCGCTGGTTGGCTTCCACCGTATCGGCGCCCTGGTCCTGAAGGGCGTAGGCCTGGAGCTTATTCATCAGGCCGATGCCGCGCCCTTCCTTATCCTCATAAATGAGAATTCCGGCGCCCTCGGCGGCAATCGCCTCCAGCGCGAGCTCCAATTGCTGGCGGCAATCGCAACGCAGCGAACCAAACACATCTCCGGTCAGGCACTGCGAGTGGATGCGGAGGAGCGGCGGCTGCGCTTGCAGGTCGCCGAGGCGGAGCGCCACCGCCGATTCATCCCCCTGTTCAAAACCCAGGATGCGGAAATGCGCCCAGCGGGTGGGAAAATCCGCTTCGGCCACGCGCCGTGCTGCGCCCATTGCGTTCACTGAATCAGTATAGACTGGGCCCATGGCCTCGTCCGAGCGGCTGCTGCTGATCACGCTGCTGATCAACCTGGGCGTGATGGCGGCGATCGCCGCGGTGCTGGTGCGCTCGCTGGGATTTCGCCGCTACCTCTACAACGACACCCGTGCCCTGCGCGAGCGCTGCATCTTCGCCCTGTTTTTGGCGCTGCCGCTGGCCGCGGGCGTCTGGATCCGGCTGGCCGTGCCCGCCTTCCGCGCCGCCGACTTGAGTTTGCAGGGAGCGCTGCTGATCGGGCTGATGGGCGGCTACGTGGCCGGGTTTCTCGGCGCGGGCATCATCGCGCTGCCGGCCGTGGCCGCGGGGCACGAATGGCTGGCGCTTCCGCTGATGCTCCTGGCCGGGTGGGCGGGCGCGGGGCTGCGCCAGGCGGCGCCCAACAGCGAAGAGGTGTGGGCGTTCTCGCCCTTCATCGACCTTGAGTTGTGGCGCTGGTTGCGCAACCGCCTCGACCGCCCCTTCCGCGATTGGCAGGCGCTGGTTTTCGCGGTGGTGGTGCTGATCACCCTGCTGCAGCTCGAATTGCACCGCTGGGCGCCGGCGCGCCTGTACGGACCCGACCCGCACACCTGGGGCCCATTCGCCGCGGTACTGGGCGCCAACATCCTGGCGCTGGCGATCCCCGTCAAGATCTGGAACAACGGCCGCATCGAGATGAAGCTCGAAGCCCAGCGCCGGCTTTTGGTCCAGGCGCGGCTGGACGCCCTGACCAGTCAGATCAACCCCCACTTTCTGTTCAACACCTTGAACTCGGTGGCCTCGCTGGTGCGCTTTGATCCCGATACGGCTCGCGTGCTGATCGTCAAACTCTCCAACATCCTGCGGCGGATGTTGCGCAAGCACGACAGTCACGTGCCGCTGCGCGAGGAGATCGCCTTCATGGACGACTACCTCGACATCGAGGTGGTGCGCTTCGGACCGGAGAAGCTGCGGGTGGAAAAGGACTTGGATCCCGAGGTGATGGACTGGCGGGTGCCCAGCATGGTGCTCCAGCCGATCGTGGAGAACTCCATCCGGCATGGTTTGGCGCCCAAAATCGAGGGCGGATGGGTGGCGCTCCGGGCGCGCAAGCAGCGCGAACGCACCGGGGAATGGCTGGTGCTGGAGATCGAGGACAATGGCGTCGGAATGGAAGCGGCGGCCGCGGCGCCCTCCGGCCACGGTATCGGGCTCGAAAATGTGCGCCAGCGGCTGCAGGTGCTGTATGGCGACACCGCGACCCTGGAGATCAGCAGCCGGCCGGGCGCGGGCACGCGGATCCGCATGCTTCTTCCCGCGGCGGCGGCGCCGGTGCCGGCGGCGGATTCGCGGCGGCCGCTCGCCGGCGTCGAAACCTAGGCATAAAAAACGCCGGGGCGAGCGCCCCGGCGTTCGGAATCACGTTGCGAAGCAGCTTAGGCCTTGGGACCGGCGGCCTTGATCTCCGCCGTGGCTGAGGTGAAGCGCTCGAAATTCTTGCGGAAGAGACCGGCCAGGTTCTTGGCCGCAGCCTCGTAAGCCGCCTTGTCCTTCCAGGTGTTGGCCGGATTGAGCACCTCGCCCGGCACGCCCGGAACGGCATGGGGAATATCGAGACCGAAAATCGGGTCGGCGGTATATGCGGCCTTGTCCAGCGCCCCATCCAGGGCGGCCTGCACCATGGCGCGGGTGTAGCTCAATTTCATGCGCGCACCCACGCCGAAGCCGCCGCCGGTCCAGCCGGTGTTGATCAGCCAGCACTTGGCCTGGTGCTGCTGGACGCGCTCGCCCAGCATCTTGGCGTACACCATGGGATCGAGCGGCAGGAAGGGCTCGCCGAAGCAGGTGCTGAAGGTCGCCTTGGGTTCGGTAACACCGGCCTCGGTGCCCGCCAATTTGGCGGTGTAACCCGACAGAAAGTGATACATCGTCTGCGGAACGTTCAGCCGGGCGATGGGCGGCAGCACGCCAAAGGCATCGGCGGTGAGCAACACCACATTCTTCGGATGCGGCCCCTGCGAGCTCAGAATGGCGTTGTCAATGTAATCAATCGGGTAGGCGGCGCGCGTGTTTTCGGTCTTGCTGTCGTCGTCGAAGTTGGGCACGCCGGTCGCGGGATCGATTACCACGTTTTCGAGCACGGTGCCAAAGCGGATGGCGTTCCAGATCTGGGGCTCGCCTTCCTCGGAAAGCTTGATGCACTTGGCGTAGCAGCCGCCCTCGAAGTTGAATACGCCATGGGAACCCCAGCCGTGCTCATCGTCTCCGATCAGGTTGCGGCTGGCGTCGGCCGACAGCGTGGTCTTGCCGGTGCCGGAGAGGCCGAAGAACAATGCGGTGTCACCCTTGGCGCCGACGTTGGCCGAGCAATGCATGGGCAACACGCCGCGTTCGGGCAGCAGGAAGTTGAGCACCGAGAAGATGGACTTCTTCATCTCGCCGGCGTAGTAGGTGCCCCCGATGAGGATCAGGCGGCGCTCGAAGTTCACCAGGATGTAGGTGTCGCTAGCGGTGCCGTCCTCTTCCGGCACGGCCTTGCAGCCGGGCATGGAGACGATGGTGAAGTCGGGGGTGAAGTCCCGCAGCTCGGCGGGCGAGGGGCGCAGGAAGAGCTGGTGCACGAAAAGCGAGTGCCACGCCAATTCGGTCACGACACGCACCTTCAAACGGTAGGCGGGATCGCCGCCGCCGAAGCAGTCCTGCACGAACACTTCGCGCCCCTTGAGGTAGGCGGCCATGCGCAGCCGCACCTTCTCAAACGCCTCCGGGCTGATGGGCTGGTTGGACTTGCCCCAGGCCACCTTGTCCGCGGTAGCGGCCTGCTTCACGATGAAGCGGTTGGTGGGGGTGCGGCCGGTGAACTTGCCGGTGCTGGCGACCACCGCGCCGCGCGCCGACAGGTGAGCCTCTCCGCGGCCCAGAATGCGCTCAATCAGCGGGGCCGTGGCCACATTGGCGATGGGCTTGGTGGAGGCGAGTTCGGGAAAAGCGGCGGAGATCTCAGCGGGTGCAGTGGCCATTTCGAAAAACGAATTCCCTTCTCTGAATATTTTATAGTAAAAGCGGACCGCTCGCCGCATGCGCGTTGCCGCGGGCGCGGCGCACGGGTCCGCCGCCCAAGGGCTACTTTACGCGCTCGAGGTACTTCCCCTCCGAAGTTTCCACACGGATCTTTTCGCCGGTTTCAATGAACGGCGGCACCTGCACCATCAGACCGGTTTCCATACGCGCGGCTTTGGTGACATTGGAGACGCTGGCGCCCTTGATACCGGGCTCGGTTTCGGCCACTTCCAGATCCACTGTCTGCGGCAGGTCGACCGAGACGGGTTTCCCCTCGTAGAACTCGACCTTGATCTTGAGATTCGGGATCAGGTACTGCACGGCATCGCCCAGCGCGTCGCGGTTGAGCTGGGTCTGCTCGTAATTCTCGGTGTTCATGAAGTGGAAGTCGTCGCCGTCGCTGTACAGGAACTCCATTTCGGCTTCGTCCAAAACGGCGCGTTCGACGCGATCGTCGGAGCGGAAACGGTACTCGATCATGCCGCCGGTGCGGAGATTGCGGATTTTGGCCTGCACAAAGGCACGCAAGTTACCCGGGGTGCGATGGGTGATGCTGAAAACCGAGTACAGCTCCTTGTCATGGATGATGACCATGCCAGGACGCATCTGATTGGCGGAAAGAGCCATGGGAAAGGCACTCCTAAGACAAACTCCGATTATCGCATAGGGGCACGGGCAGAGATGCTACGCTAGGCCGGTCGAGGTCTAGCGTGATGAGAACCGATCTGGATCGCAGGTCCGCATTGAAGGGCGCCGCGGCGTTGGGCGCGGGGGCGCTGCTGGCGCCGCGATGGAGTTGGGGCGCGGCGACCACCGCGGACAGCACGCTCCGGGTGGGCGGACAAGAGGTCGAGGTCCAACTCACCGCCGTGAGTGAGCACTGTCTGCGGATCAGCGTCACGCCGGCGGACGCTGCCGGCATTCCCGACGATGGCGCGCTCGTGCGAACGTCCTGGGACGGCGTGGCGCGGGTGCGGCAGGCGCGCGAGCTGCACCGCGGGAACTTCCGCGTACGGATCGCGGCGCAGCCCTTGGGCGTGCGGATCGAGAGCCACGGGCATCTGCTCCAGGAACTCGTGGCGGACGAGAGTACCGGTTCGCTGCGCTACAGCTTTCGATTGGGCGATGGGCCGGTGCTGGGACTGGGACAGGGGGGTCCGCAACTGGACAAACGCGGCAGCCGGGACGCCATGGGCAGCGGGCAGGGCGGCTACAAGCTGGCGACCAACGGCTCCAAAGTACCCATCCAATGGCTGATGGGCGGCGGCTGGGCGATGTATGTGCACCACCCGCTCGGGGCATTCGACCTCACCGGCGACCTGGGGTGGTTCGAGCCGCGGCGCGACCGGGGCGGGCACGAGCCGGGCCCGGGAGCCAACACCGAGGTCGCCGGACCGGGTTTGCCGCTCGACGTGTTCGTGGTGGACGCGGCTACGCCGGCCCGGGCGCTGCACGAGTATGCGGCGATCACCGGCCTGGCGGCCATGCCGCCGCGCTGGGCGCTGGGATACCAACAATCGCACCGGACGCTCGGTACCCCGGAGTCCATTTTGGAGGAAGCGCGCACCTTCCGCGAGAAGCGGCTGCCGTGCGACGCCATGATTTATCTGGGTACCGGATTCTGTCCCGAGGGCTGGAACACCAACAACGGCGAGTTCGCCTGGAACCCAAAAGCGTTCCCCGAGCCGCCGGCGGCGCTGGCCGCGCTGCACCAGCAAGACTTCAAAGTCGTGCTGCACGTGGTGCTCGAAGGACACAACCTGACCGGCGGCGTGAACGATCCTTGCACCTCGGCGCCGCTGCCCAGCGGCCGGGATGCGGCCGGCCACTGGCCGCCGGATCGGCAGGCGGCTTGCTACTGGCCGTTTCACAAGCCGCTGGTGGATCTGGGCGTGGACGGCTGGTGGCCCGACCAGGGTGACGGGCTGGATGCACCCTCGCGGCTGGCGCGCAACCGCATGTACTTCGAAGGGCAGCAGCTCTACCGGCCCAACCAGCGGGTTTACGCGCTGCACCGCAATGGCTACGCCGGCATGCAGCGCTACGCCGCTTTCCTGTGGTCGGGAGACATCCGCTCCAGTTGGGAAACGCTGAAGACCCACATCGCGGTGGGCATCAACGCCGGGTTGAGCGGCATCCCCTACTGGGGAACCGACACCGGAGGCTTCGTCCCCACGCGCGAGTACACCGGCGAGCTCTACGCCCGCTGGTTCCAGTTCTCGGCCTTCTGTCCGCTGTTCCGCTCGCACGGGCGCGACTGGCATTTGCACCTGCCCTGGGGCTGGGACACGGGCGAGATCGGCTATCCGGAAACCCCGAGCTTCCATCCTTCTCCGGAGGAGTTGCGCAACCCGGCGATCGAGCCGGTCTGCAAAAAATATCTCGAGTTGCGCTATCAGTTGCTGCCCTACCTCTACACCGCGGTGCGGGAGACCTGCGACACCGGCCTGCCGATCCTGCGGGCGCTGTGGCTGCACGCACCCGGGGACGCCAGGGCGCGGGCACGCGCCGACGAGTATATGTTCGGCCCCGACATCCTGGTGGCTCCCGTGGTGGAAGCGGGCGCAACCACGCGCAGCGTGTACCTACCCTCAGGCGCCTGGCGCGACTACTGGACGGAGGAATTGGTTACCGGAGGGCGCGAGATCGCGCGTGCGGTGGACCTCGCCACTCTCCCCCTGTATGTACGGGCCGGCGCGGTGCTGCCGCTGGGGCCGATCAAACAGTACGCCGAGGAACCGGTGGACGAATCCCTGCGCCTGGTAGTCTACCCCGGCGCCGACGGCGGCGGAACGCTTTATGAGGACGATGGCGCCACCTTTGACTACCGCAACGGACGGTTCGAGCGCATCGCCTTCACGTGGATTGATCGCAGCCGGCAGTTGCGTCTGGAGCCGACGGGCGGCGCGCCCGGGGCCGCACCGCGGAAGATAATCGCCCGGGTGGCGGGCGAGACCCGCACCCACGAACTGGTGTACCACGGACGGCGGCTGACTACGACATTGTAAGCGGGTGTTTCCAGTAACGCTCGTAGGCGTGAGTCAGAGCGGCGGGAGTCAACTGCGCAAGCGGCTGCAACTCAGCCAGCAGCGGTACCTTCCCCCAACTCCGCAGCGTGGCCGTGGTGGTAGGCACGGGTTCGCCGTTCAGCACCAACCCCTGAATCGTCAGACCGCGGTGACGCAGAGCCTGAAGGCTGAGCAAGGTGTGGTTGATGGTGCCAAGCTGGGTGCGGGCTACGAGGATTACCGGCAGTCCGAGCCATTCCATCAAATCCAGCATGGTGTGGCGATCATTGAGCGGCACCAGGATGCCGCCCGCGCCCTCGACCACGAGCGGCTCCGGCCGCACTGGCAGGGTCAGGCGGGCGGGGTCAATGACCACGCCCGCGGCGTGGGCGGCAACGTGGGGAGAGGCGGGCAGCGCGAGGCGGTAGGCCTCGGGCAAAAGCCGGTCTTCGGGCAGACCGGTCCACCGGGCGACATCGGCGCGGTCGGTGGAGGGAGCGGTGCCGCACTGCACGGGCTTCCAATAGGCGGCGCCCGAGCCCAGCGCCAGCAGCGCCGC